>WBZP01005005.1_pt1 | contig 13612 bp, 10 predicted proteins | sample 5204301 | NCBI WGS metagenome assembly WBZP01 (sample SAMN12412401, study PRJNA552823) | activated sludge metagenome | isolation source: activated sludge from nitrification reactor of wastewater treatment plant... | place: USA: Pennsylvania | collected 2017 | reverse complement strand
TGCAGACCTAGCCAACATCGCCAACGAATCGGCCATCATTGCGGCGCGAAATAACCACAGTCAGATTACCAAGCACGATGTAACTGAAGCTTTTGAGCGCGTAGCGATTGGCCCCGAGCGCAAGGGCAAGGTTATGAGTGAAAAGGAAAAAGAGCTCACGGCCTACCACGAGGCTGGTCACGCCATCGTGGGGCACGTACTCCCAGACAGCGACGTCGTGCACAAAGTCACGATTATTCCACGCGGTGGTACTGGTGGGGTAACCTGGTTTATACCGCCCGAAGACAAGAGCTACCACAGTATTTTGGAGTACAAAGACGTATTGGCACGTATGCTCGGTGGACGTATAGCCGAAGAGGTCAAATACGGCCCAGATCGTGTGACTACGGGCGCAGGTAACGACCTCCAGAAGGCGGCCGAGCTGGCTCGTGACATGGTAACCAACCAGGGTATGGGCAAGAAATTGCGCGACCAGGTCTTCCACGTCGAAGAAGGCATGATCCTCGACCGCATGACGCACGAACGCCAGTTTAGCGAAGATACTGCCAAGGTAATCGACCAAGAAATCGAAGCGCTTATTACCGAGGCGGCGACGCGCGCACGGGCAGTCATAATGGCCAACATGGAGCCACTCGAAAAGCTCAAAGAAGCCCTGCTAGAAAAAGAAACCGTCGACGCTGACGAAGTTGTCAAGCTCTTCGAAGGCTCTAAAATGCCCCAGAGCGCCAAGCTGTACTAGTCAAAGCCTAAACAATTTGGGTGGAGAAATTTGGATTACAGGGGTATACTTACTCTAGTTTATGCCGAAAAATCTACGTGTTCGTAAGCGCATTTCGTTTGGTAACGCCGCAGTTTTGCTGGTAGTAACTGCTATGGTTGCGCAAGTTTTGGGATTTTTCCGAACGAAGCTAGTGAACGCTAACTTTGGCGGGCTGCCAGTTGAGAGCCCGCAAAATGCTGGCGTGTACTTTGCCTCGTTTGTACTGCCTGACTTCTTCTTCTTTACCATCGCCGCGGGGGCTCTGGGCGTTGCTTTTATGCCTTACATTTCAGATCGCCTGGCCAAAAATGACAAGAAGGGCGTTTGGGAACTTTCGAGTAGTCTTATAAACACGCTGGGTATTATTTTGCTCGTAGTGGGTGTGGTGATGTTCATAACAGCGGACTGGCTAGCGAGCAAGGTGGCCCACGGCTTTACTCCGGCACAGTTACACAATGTGGCGACTATGATCCGAATACTGTCGCTCAACCCACTACTCTTCACTATTTCGGGCATAATTACGGCGGTCCAGCAGGCGTATGGTCGATTCTTCTTCTTTGCGATTGCGCCGCTGTTTTACAACCTTTGCATTATCGGTAGCATATACTTTTTTGACACGACGCTCGGCATAGTGGGGCTAGCCTGGGGTGCTTTGGCAGGGGCCATACTACAATTACTCGTCATAATGATCGGGACATACGGGATTGGTTTTCAATGGAAGCCAAAGATTAACCTAACACCCGAATTTAGGAAAATGTCCAAACAACTGCCAGCGCGTTCGCTTGACCAAGGCCTGGACCAAGTGCAGAACATCGTGGAAACTACACTGGCATCCAGTCGCCAACTGGGTGGTGCAACAGCGGTGGGCAACTACAACAGTGCATATGTACTGCACACGGCTCCGATTCTCCTGATCGGTACGGCGATTTCTACGGCAGTTTTTCCAAAGCTAAACGCGCGATTAAGCCAGGGGAGGCCAGATTTGTTCCGTCAGGATTTTCTGCGTGTTCTGCGCTTGATAATATGGCTGACTTTACCGGTGATTGTAGTAAGCTTCTTCGGCAGAGGCTATCTGGCACGTATGATTTACTCCCAGAATGGTTCCAATATATCGTACATATTTGGCGCGCTCTGTGTAGCGATATTCTTCCGAACAGTTTTCGCGCTGGTTTCGCGCTGGTTTTACGCACAGAAAGATACGCGAACGCCAATGATAGTGTCAGTTTTTGTCATTGCCCTCAACGTACTTCTAGCCTACACACTGTCGCGCCCCGATAGCTACGGGGTGGAAGGCCTAGCGATCGCACAGTCTATAGTAGCTGCGGTCGAGGTGACTATATTGGGTGTAATAATGGTCTCGCGTGACCGCAAGCTCTTCGACGCGAGCTTCTGGAACGGCATTTTCCGCATAGTGGCCGTGACGGGCTTCACGCTGGTGGCGGGCTTTGTCGCCGTACAATTCTGGCCACTCATGACCGCCGACAAGGCTATAACCCTCACCCTCAAGCTTACCGTCATTACCGCTATAACGTTTACGACGCACCTACTTGTTTCACGCCTTTTTGGTCTAGAGGAAGTGCAGCCGGTTTTCCGCTGGCTTCGCCGGCTAATTTTCCGCCCCATCAAGGTCGAATACTAACGTAGTCCTGAAGTAATTACCACAACGATTAATTGACGTGACATACCACTTGTGATTAGATAAAGCTAACGTTTAAAACAAAGGAATGCGATATGTATAAAACAAAGTACAGACTAGGCGGAATGTCGGCAGTAAATATCGTGGCTATATACTCTTTTGCGGTATTGATCTCAGTGTTGTCACTGATAGGCATTTCGACAACTGCGCATGCCGCTCCTGTAGGCGTGGGTGGTTACGATAACTCATATGGGTCTTCACGAGTTGTAATCGGAAAAAATTACATCGTGAAAAGCACAAAGTACTCATGCCCCTCAACATGGAAAAAAAGCGCAAGTAGTTATGCATATCCAGTAAAATATTACTCAGATGAGCCTTATGCAGTGGGGCCTGCCGACAATGGGCCGGGTTGCTATGCGCGCATAACAGACGTTGCTTATAGGCCAGTAAAGCCTATCTCCACGGCCACAGTATATAAGAAGGCGAGTGTTTACGATAAGGTCAAGGCTCAGTGTAATGGGATGAGGGGTTATCATTGGTCAACAGATAATAAGACTTACGGGATCTGCAAAAAAGATTCGGGCGCCACATCCAAGCCTCAGCAAAAAGATATTTCAACAGGATCTGGCTGTAGGCAGTATAAAAAAGGAGATCGTTACTTTAGGTACCCTGATGCTTCGCTGGTGAAAGTGCAAAAAGATGGTTGCTACAGAGTAACTTACATGGGAAAGAGTGATTCAGGCTACAAGATGTACAAGTTCACGCTCATGACTTCACCGACGCCAAAGTCCGAAGCTCAAAAGTGTAAGGATGATGGAGGAACTTGGACCACAGTCAATAAGTTCAAGGCCTACTGTAAATACCCAGCAAATGGCAAAAAAATGTGTGACGAGAAGGGGCATGTATGGGTAGAGACTACCAATGGTGGGTATTGCTCACCGAAGTTGAATCGCAAAGGCAAGTGTCTTGAAAATGGGGGTAAATGGATAACGGATAGCACCAACGGTCCACACTGTATTTATCCAGAACCGCCAACAGGTCTTCTCAAAGAGGAGTGTCAAAATAAACTGCGTCGAGTATGGGATAATGGTACCTGCAAGCAGGTATGCGCCCAAAAGAACTACCATATCGTGAAGGCAAACCCATACAATAAATGTGTCAAAAACCCGACAACTGGGGGCAATCCTACTCCTGCTCCAGGACCTAGCGACTCAGACCCAACGCCCAAGAACAAAGCAAAACACAACTGTACAGAAGTGTTGCACCGAGTATGGAAAGATGGCAAGTGTACAGCAAAATGTATTGACGGCTACCATGTGAGCAAGGCCAACCCACACAAGTGTGTCCTTCACAAAAACAAGGGTGACAAACAGCCTCCAACCGTAAAGCTTACTGCACCCGCAGACAGTGCCAATGTCTCGGATAGTCTAGACTACGCAGCTACAGCTACCGACAACGTCGGCGTGGCTGAGGTTACATTCTACCGGAGCGAAGAGCCGGTAGGCAGTGGTACACCACAGTTTAGCGAAGTCGATAGCGACGACACCAAGCCTTACACGGCCTCAGAAGACACATCAGACGTAACGGCGGGCAAGTATGCTGTATACGCAGTAGCTACAGACACAAATGGCAACACCAAGAAAAGCCAAGTCGTGAACGTGAATATTGGAGAGGGCAGTGGTAATAACAGTGGTGGAGACATCTTGAGTGGTAAGTGTACAAAGGACTTCACAGTAAACCGCAACTTGCCTCGACCAGATGCGCTCAAAGACGAAAAACTTGTGGGAGGCATAGGCTTTGAGTCTACTTGTCCTGCGGCTGGAGACACGGCCGGTGTGAAGATTACTGTGCTGAGCAGTGAGTACACAGTCGATGAACTAACCGTCTACCGTAAGACTAGCGCTGGTGAATACTCGGATGTAACTGCCGATATAACAGCCGAAGACGTAGACGACGCCTCCGGTGACACCACTCACGTCGAGATTACCTACGTAGCAAAGGATGGTGATGACTACGACTTAAACAGCGTTGCAGCCAAGCTCAAGAACGAAGTGTACATCACGACTGATGCAGAAGGTGGCAATGACGAAGAGAATAACAACGGTGGAACGACCACAACTACCAATTCAAACGGATCTATTACGACAACAGGCTCAAACGGAACTAAGACGACGACCGATGCAAATGGAAATACCTACGTAAATGGCCAAAGCACTGCCAAGGACAAGGGCTCAGGGGCTTTACCGAACACCGGTACTTCCGCATTTCTTGGGGTGTTGGGCGTGGTAGCTGCACTAGTTGGGGCAATTGTCTACAGGCTTGCAAAGAAGAAAGGCTTACACCTTCCTAGTGATAGTCAGTTCCTAGGTAATAATAACAACCAGGGGGTGTGATGGTTTCGAAGTGGTCTTGTTTTAATGCTCATCGAAGCCGTTTCCCTACAGAGCCTTCGGTCTTTCGCAAAGCCATATTGCCTGCTTTTGTGGCGCTAAGTTTGCTTGCGACACCCTTTGCATCTGTAGTGCCAGTTACAACTGCCAAGGCGGCCGAAAAGCCAAACATCATCCTCATCCTGACGGACGACCAAAACATAGACACCATGCGTTTTATGCCTCAGACCAAACGCTTGCTTGGGCGCCAGGGCGTGCGTTTCACACAGTATTACGACAATATCTCGCTATGCTGTGCGGCTCGAGCGTCACTTCTAAGGGGTCAGTATGCTCAAAACACTGGGGTATTTGACAACCAACTCCCCAACGGGGGCTTCTTGAAATATTACCAGACTGGTTTGTACAAAAACGATCTCGGCGTATGGCTCAGGCGTAGTGGTTATACGACCTCCTTCATGGGCAAATACCTAAACGACTATCCGGCGCCTAAGGGTGGTGGTAAGGGTGTGGCCAAAACCTGGGTACCAAACGGTTGGAATGATTGGTTTGTACCGGTGGATGGATCGCCATATTTCCAGTACAACTATGTTATGAACGACAACAAAAAGCTAGTTCGCTATGGCAACAAAGCTTCTGACTACATGACAGACGTGATAAAGAAACGCGCCGTAAACTACATCAAGAACCACGAAAACAGTTCCAAGCCGTATTTTATGTATATCGCGCCCTACTCTCCCCATGCTCCTTACACACCGCCCGCTCGGTACAAGAACAGCTTTAGTAACCTGACCTATCCACAGAACGACGCGTTCAACGAGGCAGATGTGAGCGACAAGCCAGGGAGCGTTGCAAATAAGCAGCGTCTTCGTGGTAGCTCGATTGAACAGATCAACGCCATCTATCGCAAGCAAGCTGGTGCCGTGAAAGGCGTTGATGATCTCGTAGGGGAAGTTTACAGAGCACTCAAAAACACTGGTCAGCTCGACAATACGTACATTATCTTTACCTCTGACAATGGTTATCATCTTGGTGAACATCGCTTATCTCCGGGCAAATATTCACCATACCAGCCTGACGTAAACATCCCGCTTTATATGCGCGGGCCAGGTATTGCACCAGGACGAGTTTCGAACGCGCTGGTTGGTAATGTTGACCTCGCGCCGACAATTATGCAGTTCGCAGGCAGTAAGGCGCCAGGCTTTGTTGATGGCATGTCGATAGCGAGCGTTGCTCGCAATGCGAGCTCTTCAAGCGGCCGACAGTATTATTTGCTACAGAGAAATCCCTCAAACTTTAGGGGTAGCGACAACTTTGGTACGAACGAGCCTGCAGACGAAACTTCACGGGACCTGCCGTATAAAACAGCCAATGCCTTTGGTGGACTCGTCAGTAAAGATCGCTACAAGTATATCCGCTACGGCAATGGCTTTGAGGAATTTTACGACCTCCGGAGGGATCCGCACGAGCTAGATAACCTCGCTCGTGACCCGTCTGCAATGTCTAGTGTGCAACGCAGTCGTTTTGAGGTTATGCGTAAATCGCTTGGCTCTATGAACCAATGTCGCGCTTCTACCTGCAGAAGGTAACATCAGCTTAATTCGACTGAACTTAGGTTTTCTTGCTATACTCCCAGGGATGAATCAGGCACATATTCGTAACTTCTGCATCATTGCGCATACTGAACGCTTCGCTTATGAGACAACCATTTCATGGTTTTCTCATCGCGCCGGGCAAAAAATGCGATTTTTGCTCGGGCTGCTCTTTCCGGTGAGAGGCAAGCTGTGAATCAGGGGCATATCCGTAATTTCTGCATAATTGCGCATATTGATCATGGCAAGTCGACACTTGCTGACCGGCTATTGGAGCTCACGGGTACAGTCGACAAACGCAACATGAAAGCTCAGCTTCTAGATAAGATGGACTTGGAGCGTGAAAAAGGTATCACCATCAAGCTCGCCCCGGTGCGCATGGAGTACAAGGGGCATGAACTCAACCTTATTGATACGCCTGGTCACGTTGACTTTAGCTACGAAGTTTCCCGTAGCCTTGAGGCGTGCGAGGGCGCACTGTTGGTTGTAGATGCCAGTCAGGGCATACAAGCCCAAACGTTAGCGAACGTTTACCTTGCAATGGCGGCAGACCTCACGATTATCCCGGTGCTGAACAAAATCGACCTACCGGCCGCAGATGTAGAGAAAGTAAGTAGAGAAGTCATTAGCCTTCTCGGATGTAAGCCCGAAGACATCTTGCACATCTCGGCCAAAACAGGGATGGGGGTAGAGAATGTGCTCGAGCGAATCGTGGCTGATGTGCCAGCGCCAAAACCGTCCGAGGCACCAGAAACACGTGCCCTTATATTCGACAGCTACTACGACGATTACCGAGGGGTTATACTCTACGTGCGCCTTTTCGACGGACGTATACCTAAAAATGGCCAGATCAAAATGCTCGCTACGGGCGCAAGTGGCCTCGCGCTAGAGGTTGGGGCGCTAAAACCAGACATGAAGCCAGGTACTGGCCTAGAAACGGGCGAAATTGGCTACATTGTTACCAACCTAAAAAGCACGCGCGAAGCGAAGGTCGGAGACACGGTGACACTCGCCTCTCATCCTGCGACCGAGCCGTTGCCCGGCTATCGTAACGTCCAGCCTTTTGTGTACGCTGGCTTTTTCCCCGAGAGCAACGAGTACTATCAGGAACTAAAGGACGCGGTCGAGAAGTTAAGCCTGAGTGACTCTGCCTTGCAGTTTGCTCCTGAAAACTCTCCAGTGCTGGGTTTTGGTGTGCGGATCGGCTTCCTGGGTCTACTCCACATGGACATCATTCGCGAGCGCTTGGAGCGTGAGTACAACCTAGAGCTGGTTGTAACCAACCCAAGCACCGACTACCAAATCTCACTGCAAAATGGCGATGAACTCGACATAAAATCTGCTGCGGATCTCCCCGATGTCCAGAAGATTGCCGAAATCCGCGAACCGTGGATAAAGGGTGAAATCGTTGTACCTCAAGATTACGTCGGACCCGTCATCCAGCTTATTTCTGGCAAACGTGGCTTGCAAAAGAACATTAGTTACGTCGATGAACGGGCGCTAGTAAGTTTTGAAGCACCACTCGCAAACCTGCTAACTGATTTTTACGACCAGCTAAAAAGCTTAACTAGTGGATATGGTAGCTTCAACTATGAGCTGGACGACTATCGTGCGGAAGACCTAGTGAAGGTCGACTTCTACGTGGCTGGCGAGGTGGTTGGGGCGCTCAGCGTTATGGTGCACCGCACTGAAGCCCAGAAGCTAGGGCGTGAGACCGTGGCGAAGCTTAAAGAAGTCATCCCACGTCAGAATTTCCAGGTGGCGCTGCAGGCGGGCATAAACGGTCGTTTTATTGCTCGCGAAGATATCTCCGCCTACCGCAAGGACGTTACGACCGGCCTATACGGTGGCGACGTGTCTCGCAAGAAAAAGGTCCTCGCCAAACAGGCCAAGGGTAAAAAGCGGTTGAAACGATTTGGCAAAGTCGATATTCCGGCCGAAGCCTTTACCGTCATGCTCAAACGCGATTAGCACCACCAAGCCAAATCGTTTCAAGGTCACGACAAAGTTGTGACCCGGGAGGAGCTTGGCAAAACGAATTCACTTCGTTATGCCAAGCGGAGGGCAGGGCCCTCCTAGGAAGAGGGCGATTTGGCAAAGTCGATATTCCGGCCGAAACCTTCACCGTCATGCTCAAACGCGATTAGCAGGATGAAAGATTAAAAGGCTTCCTCTTCGTCGGTAGCTTCGACATCAGAAGGTGTTTCTAGCTGGTTGTTTTTGGCTTGGTTCTTGGCTCGAATAACACTTCGTGTCGGTATGTCATCCTCACTCATTTCGATACTTCGTGCTTCTGGGCCAACAGCGGGGCCGTTTTTAAACATAAACTCAATCACAACCGGCCTATGGTCGGAAGCCTTCCTAATGGTTGAATTGTTTGCTGGTACATCCGTCCAGCTGAGGAGTTGAATAGAGCTTGGTGTTGCGTAGATGTGGTCTATAGGTCCACCTTGTGTCAAAGGACAATGAGCGTTGCGGTTTTCCGCGATATCTGTCGTGTTTTGTAGAAAAGCGTTTTGGGTTAGGATGCAATAGGGAAGGCGCGTCCGGTCGCCATCAAGAGCTCTGTCTCGTTCGGTTAACAGGCCTCTACTTTGCTCTAGGCTGAGTTCGTAATTGGAGTTAAAATCACCAATAATAAAAACTGGCTTGCCTTCTGAGTGGCGCATCTTTGCCCAGTCTTGGAGTATCTCAGAAGCTCGCTCTCGCTTCAGCGCTCCACCTTTAGTGTCACTACCGGTGTCAAGGTTGAACGCCGGTAAATGAACATTGATAACATAAAAGTCTTTGCCTGACTTCTTATCTTTTAGCAAAACCCAAGGCGCTTTTCGGCCTGGGTTTAAGCCGATGTCGCCGTACGACGGGTAGCCTACCGAACCGCCCTTAAGTAACTGGAAGCGAGAGGCCACAAAATAAATCGTTCGTTGCGAGGACTTTTTCGGATACTTGTTGTAGCCTGGAAGCATTTTGTTGAACATTCGGTATTGGTCGGGGCGCATTTCTTGCACACCAACAATGTCAAAGGCCTTCACACCGGCCTTGCCTTTTATGACCTTCGTAGCCCTTTCGGCCCGATCTTTGACACTTCCACCTATTTTGGCGCCGGCTCGTTTATGGCTCGAACCCAGAATGTTATACGTGGCGAGGCGAATAGACTGGCTGTCCGAACTTGGTGCGGCGTTACTACGAAAAGTTAGATAGCTTCCTATCCCGCCAACGAATAAGATTGCGACTACAGGCAGGAGCAGGTGATGACTAAGTCCTCGTTGTTCGGAAGGTGACTTTTTGTGAGTTAATTTCATGACTTTTCTCTTTTTACGTGCCTGGCGTAATTATACTATAAGCAGTATCAAGTGCAAGATATTGGACGCAGGGCATAACCTCTGCTATAAATAATGCATGACAGAACCAACACAAAAGACAAAAAACAAATTGGCCATCAGTTTCGTGCCAATTTTGTCTTGTAATGTTTTTGGCGACAAAGGTATAAACTCGTGAGTGTTGAACTAGTAAATAGGCAGTCATTTATAAAAGTCCTGAAAGATTATAAGCCTTCGGCTGAAGCCAAAGCTATCTTGGCAGATATGCCATTAGTGACACTCCAAGGTATTACCGGAGCTGGACGTAACACAATCATTGACTATTTGGTTAACTCTGGTAAATACCACACTATCGTGTCTGATACGACCCGTCCACCCAAACTCCGTGATGGTCGTATGGAAGAAAATGGAGTACAGTACTTCTTTCGTACAGAAGAACAGGTGCTTCAGGATTTGCAAAAGGGGCTGTTTCTTGAAGCTGAGCTTATTCACGACCAGCAGGTTTCTGGTGTGAGTATACGTGAGCTAAAGCGTGCACATGAAAGTGGCGCCATACCAATAAACGAGGTTGCGCTCGAGGGCTGCCGTAACATTGAGCAGGCTAAGCCCGACACTACTTTTTGCTTCGTTGTGCCACCGGGTTACGACATCTGGATGCAGAGGCTAACTAGTCGCGAGCAAATGTCTACTGTCGAACTAGCAAATCGGACTACATCGGCGATTAAGGAAATAGAAGAGGCTCTGGCCACTGAGCGTTTTCATTTCGTCATCAACGACACGGTTGAAGCTGCGGCATCGCGGATTGATGCTATAGTTGAGGGTCAGCACGACGTGCAAGCTGACGCTGAGGGTAGGACAATAGCCGAACGGCTACTTGTAGATCTACGTCAACACCACGGCTAGCACTCATATTGCCAGAGTGCTAAAGGTTTGATATACTTTACACCATGACAGCGAGACAAGCGCAAATCTTGCGCGCCATCATTGAACAGCACGCAGAGGTAGCCGTGCCAGTCGGCAGTAGCCTTTTGGCCAAATTGTTTGGAGTTTCTAGTGCCACCATCCGTGCCGAGATGGCCGCGCTCGAAGAGGCTGGTTACATTACCCAGCCGCACACTAGTGCCGGTCGTGTGCCAACCGACAAAGGTTATCGTTTTTACGTCAATGAATTGACGGCCGAGCGTGAAACTGAGGAGCAGTTACCATCTCTCGACCGTAGTGCCAAGGCCATAGATGCCCGTGTGGCTACCTACTTAGACCATTCCGACCGAGCCATTCGGAGCGCCGTCGACAGTTTGTGTGAAATTACCCATAACCTCGGTATAGCTACCATTGGTGACCAACTGTATATGAGTGGTATGGGCAACCTCTTTAGTCAGCCCGAGTTTGCCGCTAATCCGGCTAGCGTGCAACAAGTCGCACGCTTGCTCGACAACCTCGAACCGTGGCTCCGCGAAGCAGCGCCCAACGAACCGCTCAACGTGTTCATCGGTTCCGAAAACCCGATTGGCAAAAGCTCACAGGCCAGCCTTATCATCAGTCGCTTCCGTTCGCCGTACAGCGACCGAAGCTACATTGGTGTGCTTGGGCCTACGCGCCAGGACTACGCCAAGGTTATGCGCCTGGTGCGCCACACAGGGGCTATGCTGGAGGAAGTCTTATGATTTCCGGAATTGAGGCTTTGGAGAATGCGACGGCTTTCGCCTCAAGCAGAGAGCGATTTGCGCGCAAGCAGGAATCTATGGGCCGAATTCATAGTGCTAACTTGACCAGAATAAATACATTTTATAATCTCTGTGGGAACTTTAGACTGCCAATTACCCTTGTCTTTGATGTCATCTCTTCTGTAAACCGTTTTTATGTAGAATCTGGAGGAATAAATGAGCAGGAATGCTAAGGATATAAAACAGTCATCCCAGGATGAAGGTGGTGCCAGCGCCAGGCTTGATTACGCACAAGTTGCCGAACAGCTGGCAGCTGAAAATGCCCAACTGACCGAGGCGCTCCAGCGCGAACGTGCCGACGCTACCAACCTACGCCGTCAGCACGACGCTCAGATTGCTTCACTGCGCACAAGCGTAAAAGCAAACGTTATTGAAGAGCTTTTGCCAGTTATAGACAACTTTGAACGCGCACTCAAACACGTGCCAAAAGACCTCGAACAAAACGACTACGTCAAAGGTGTAGAAGGTGTCGTAAAACAGTTCGAAAAAACCCTTGCCGACATGGGTGTAACGCGTATAGAAACCGTAGGCAAACCGTTTGACCCACGCCTGCATGAAGCCATTAGTGCCGAAGAGGGTGAGGGCGAGACCGAAGTCGTCAGCGAAGAACTACAGGCCGGCTACATGCTTGGTACAGACGTTGTGCGTCACGCCATGGTCCGCGTCGCCTGGAGGCCATAACCATGAGCGAGCTTTGCCCAGATTGTCCGTTGCGAAGAATACAAGGTATAGACACTCAACGGATTGTAGATAGTGTTAGGTATAGCGTAGATGACCCAGGTGATGCCAAGCGTATAGCTTTGCACGAAAGTGCAGAGGCGATTGCAGAGGCACTGCGCCTTGCTGGGTCGGATAGATGCGCTAAGCTTGCAGAAGCAGTGCCCACAGCAAAGTGTACAAAAAGAGGGACTCCATTTGCGGCATGTGCGGAAGTAGCATTGGCTGGGGCACTTACTACAAAAGAAGACGAAGAGGCTTTTGCAGGGGCTAATTACTAGAGTGACTGTTTCGCGTGCCCCTTGAAATAGCAATGGCGAAGCCTAGTTAGCACTCTTGACGGACATGCCAAGAGTGCTCACCAGACACCACCTGGCTCTCTCAGGCTGTACCCTGGGTTATCTAGATTCCCTACGGTTCTGCTTCCCGTACCACCTAAGTACGGTTAGCTCTGACCGTAGTCAATCTAGCGCCCACGGCACTCACCTGAAGAAAGCCAGGATAAAGCCTAATTAGCACTCTTGACATGTGAGTGCCAATTCGCTACACTACTGTACAGTTTGGCACTATCCTGCGAGGAGTGCCAACCGCACCTAACTGAAATTTATAATAGTAATTAATACGCGTCGCACCAGCGTGGCTTTTATTTCTCACTCGGTTTTGCATAGAGATGCACAGCCGAGTGGGATGTGAAGCGCGGAATGAGCCGTATAGACAGTACGGTGAATGAGCACTGGAGCAGACCGTCGGCTGTGCGCTCTAAGCGGACAGCATGGCGGGCTTTGCCCGGTATGAAGTCCGCGGTGCATAAGCGAGGAGGAATAAAATGGGGAAGATTATAGGAATTGACCTCGGCACAACAAACTCAGCAGTAGCCTACATGGTCTCAGGCAAACCAGAAGTAATTGCCAACGCCGAAGGTAACCGCACAACACCAAGTGTGGTAGCCGTGACGAAGAAGGGCGAACGACTTGTTGGGCAGGTCGCACAACGTCAGCGCGTCACCAACGCCAAAAACACTATTTATGGTGTCAAGCGTCTGATTGGTCGCAAGTTTAGCGACAAAGAGGTTCAAAAAGACCTCGGTATTATGCCGTTCGAAATCGTCAAGCACGCCAACGGCGTAGCCGTAAAGATGGGCGACAAAGAATACACCCCAGAAGAAGTCAGCGCCATGATCTTGGGCAAGCTCAAGGCCGACGCCGAAGCCTTCCTGGGCGAGCCAGTGACCGAAGCGGTTATTACCGTACCTGCCTACTTCGACGACGCACAGCGCCAAGCAACCAAAGACGCTGGTAAAATTGCCGGTCTTGAGGTTAAGCGTATTATCAACGAGCCAACTGCTGCCGCCTTGGCCTATGGCCTCGACCAGAAAAAAGAGGAAAAGATCGCGGTCTTCGACCTCGGTGGTGGTACTTTCGACGTTTCCATCCTAGAACTCGGCGATGGCGTGTTTGAGGTTAAGAGCACCAACGG
>WBZP01001235.1_pt1 | contig 13613 bp, 12 predicted proteins | sample 5204301 | NCBI WGS metagenome assembly WBZP01 (sample SAMN12412401, study PRJNA552823) | activated sludge metagenome | isolation source: activated sludge from nitrification reactor of wastewater treatment plant... | place: USA: Pennsylvania | collected 2017 | reverse complement strand
GGCGCTGCTCAATGACCCGGCCCTCGTCTTCCTCGATGAGCCGACCTCCGGCCTCGATCCCATCGGCCGCCGCCTGGTGCGCGATATCATCAGCGACCTGCGCCGGCGGGGGACGGCCGTCTTCCTCAACTCCCACCTGTTGAGCGAAGTCGAGAAGACGTGCGACCGCGTGGCCTTCATCCGGCGCGGGCGCATCCTGCAGACGTCATCGCTCAGGGAGTTCGAGGAGGAGGCGATGCAGGTGATGGTGCGCGTCGGCCAGCCGACGCCGGAGCTGCTGGCCGGGCTGGCGCAGTTCGGCCGCAACGTGGCCCTGGCGTCGGGCAATGGCCGCATTCATCTGACGCTGAGTGATGAGGCCCAACTGCCCGCGCTGGCCCACTGGGTCGTTCAGAACGGCCACACCCTCTATGAATTGACGCCGACTCCCCTGTCGCTGGAAGAGCGCTTCCTGCAAGTCGTCGGCGAGGAGTCGGACGAGTAAGTTATGGCCCCTATCTTTGTCATTGCCCGCCTGACCATTCGCGAGGCGCAACGACGTCGCCTGCTTTGGGTGGCGCTATTCATGGGCGTCGCCTTCCTGCTCGTATTTGGCGTGGCCTTTCACTTCATCCGGCTCGACATCGAGCGCCAGGTGACCCCGTCGGAAGACCTCAGTTTTATCTCCCTGTTTCTGCTGACGGCCGGCCTGTATGCGGCCAATCTGATGACCAATGTCGTCGCCGTCCTGGTGTCGGTGACGACCCTCTCCGGCGAGATCGAGTCCCACACCATTGACGCCATCGTCACCAAGCCCATCCCGCGCTGGCAGGTGGTGCTGGGCAAATGGCTGGGCTTTGCTGGGCTGGTGCTGACCTACATGCTCTTTCTCACCGGTGGGCTGATGCTCATCGTCTACCTGCGCTCCGGCTTCGCCATGGACAACATCGGCCGCGGCGTGGCGATGATGGCCCTGGCGGCGTTGCTCGTCCTGACGGTCAGCATCGCCGGCGGCACGCGCCTCTCGACAATCGCCAACGGCGTGATGACCTTCATGCTGTTCGGCCTGGCCTTCATGGGCGGGCTGGTCGAGCAGGTGGGCGCGCTCATCCGCAACACGGCGGCGGTCAACGTCGGCATCGTCAGCAGCCTGATCATGCCCGCCGACTCTCTCTGGAAGAAGGCGACGGCCTACTTCCAGCCGAGTGACGTGAGCAACCCGTTCGAGTTGGGGCCGTTCGCGGCCATTACCGAGCCGAGCACGCTCATGGTTGTCTATGCCGTCGTCTATCTGCTCGCCTTGCTGGCCTTTGCCTTGTGGAGCTTCTCGCGGCGCGATTTGTGAAAACCGTGTAGAACCCCCCACCGCTTATGGAAGAAGCAACCACAGATTACACAGATTCCACAGATTTTCAGAGCTAAATCTGTGGAATCTGCGAAATCTGTGGTTGCTTTCTGTATTAGGGACAAATGGGCTTACAATAGGGGGCAGTTGTAAGCGCACCCCGAGGATAGGCCGAACATGTCCGAAAAGCCCCACATCATTCGCATTGTCGCCGACGAGGCGCGCCGCCAGTACTACCAGCGTCACGAGGCGCAGGCCAGGCTGCCCAAGCCGCGCATCTGGGAGAGCGAAATCGGCGTTGACTTCGGCGACGGCTGTTTCATCCCCTACGCCGATCTGGGCTACCACGAGGAGGTCGGCTTCTTTCGCCTCTCGGAGAGCGGCGACGTGGTCAACCAGGCCGCGCCCTTCGCCGCCTCCGGCCGGCTGATTGACTGCGGCCAGGTTGTTGTCACCACCGGCGTTTCGTTGCGACTGACGGCCGAAGAGATTCGCGATCTCCTGGTTCGCCATAGCCGGGGCGACTTCGGGCTGTATGGCGAGTTCTACGATCTCGACGTGGACGACGCCATGCTGCTCGACGAGGCGACCCAACCGCTGCCGCCGGGCCTAGCCAATAAGGTCAATACCCTCACCGGCCTGAACCCCATCGTCTCGGCCTATGCGGTGCGCGAACACACGGTGTGGGTCATTACCGAGGCGGGCGAGAAGCGGACGACGCTGCTGATTTATGCCGGTTCGGTCAACGACTGATATCAGTGCAACACATGACATGTGTTGCAACACGACATGTGTTGCAACACCTTTTGCAACACATGTCAGGTGTTGCACACGTCTACGCCTGCGCCGCCAGCAGCGCCAGATAGTGGATGCTCGTCTCGATGCCCTTGTGGAAGTTGGGCAGGTAGAAGCGCTCGTTGGGCGAATGGATGCGGTCGCCCGGCAGGCCGAAGCCCATCAGCACCGTCGGCAGGCCGAGTTGGCCCTCGAAGTCGCTGACGACGGGAATCGAACCCCCTTCGCGCATGAAGACCGGCGGGCGGCCGAAGGTCGTCTCGTAGGCGGCAGCCGCGGCGCGCATGGGCGCGGTGTCGCGGTCAATGAGCGCCGCGCGCGACATCCCGCCGATGCGCATCTCGACGCTCACGCTGGGCGGCAGTACCTCGCGCACGAACTTCTCGAACAGAGCGGCGATCTCGGCCGGGTCCTGGTCGGGCACAAGTCGCATGGAGACCTTGGCATGGGCCGCCGACGGCAGCACCGTCTTCGCGCCCTCGCCGATATAGCCGCCCCACATGCCGGTTACGTCCAGCGTGGGCCGCGCGCCGATGCGCTCCACCAACGTATACTCCGGCTCGCCCCACAGCGCCGGCGCGCCCGTCTGCGCCAGCCAATCGGCCTCGCTGAGCGGGAACGCGGCCAGCAGCTCGCGCTCTTCCAGCGACAGCGGCCGTACCCGGTCGTAGAAGCCGGGGATCATGATGTGGCCGAACTCGTTCTTCAGCTTGGCCAGCAGATGGCCCAGGGCGTTGAGCGGGTTGTTGATGCTGCCGCCATAGGTGCCGGAGTGCAGATCGCGGGCCGGGCCGGTTAGCTTCAGTTGTACGTGGCAGTTGCCGCGCAGGCTGTAGACCAGCGCCGGCTGGTCGGGGCCGACAATGGCCGAGTCGGAGATGAGGGCCGAGTCGGCGGCCAGCAGTTCGCGGTTCTGCGGAATGAAGGCGCGCAGATTGGCGCTGCCGATCTCCTCTTCCCCTTCGATAAGGAACTTGACGTTGAGCGGCAGGCGGCCGGCGGTGCGTAGATACGCTTCGGCGGCCTTGACGTGGATGTAGACCTGCCCCTTGTCGTCGGCCGCGCCGCGGGCGTAGACGTAGTCGTCGCGCGCCTGCGGCTCGAAGGGCGGCGTGTCCCATAGCTCCAGCGGGTCAACCGGCTGCACGTCGTAGTGGCCATAGATGAGCACCGTCGGCGCATCCGGCCCGGCGTGGAGCCAGTCGGCGTAGACCAGCGGGTGGCGGGCCGTGGGGATGACGCGGACGTTTTCCAGCCCGGCAGCGGCCAGCCGTTCGGCCAGCCAATCGGCGGCGGCGGCCGTCGGCGCGGCGTAGGCCGGGTCAGTGCTGACGCTGGCCAGACGGAGAAAAGCGAACAACTCTTCGAGGTGGCTGGCGTGCTGCCGGGCGGCGTACTGCAATGCGGCGTTGATCATAAGCGTTCCTTTCGTGAGGGGATGTGTTATCATCCCTATGATACCTGTTTGACGGGCTTTTGTCCCACGCCGGCCGACGCGCCGGAATCGAAATGACGACCGCCACCAACCCGACTCCGCCGCTGCCCGCGCCCGACCGCGTCGAATTGAGCGCCCAGTCTTTGCTGGAGAGCTTGCTGTTCGTCGCCAGCGGGCCGGTGTCGGCCGCCCGCCTGGCCACGGCGCTGGAGACGACGCCAGCGGCGGTGACGGAGCTATTGCGCGCCCTGGAGGCCGACTACGCCGGGCGCGGCTTGCGGCTCCAGTGGAGCGGCGGCCTGGTGCAACTGACCACGGCCGCCGAGGCGGCCGCGGTCATCGAGCGCTTCCTGGGGCTGGAGGTGACAACCCGACTCAGCCAGGCGGCGCTGGAAGTATTGGCCATCGTCGCCTACTTGCAACCGGCGACCCGACCACAGATTGACCAGTTGCGCGGCGTCAACTCCGACGGCGCGCTGCGTTCGCTGCTCAGCAAGGGGCTGCTGGAGGAAGTCGGCCGCCTGGAGAAGCCCGGCCGGCCCATCCTCTACGGCACAACGCCGGAGTTTTTGCAAGCGTTTGGGCTGAACAGCGTGGGCGAGATGCCGGGGTTGGAAGAAGAGGAGTAGTCAGTGGGTCAGTATTCAGTAGGTCAGTACTCAGTTTACTAAGCACTGACCTACTGAATACTGACCTACTGAATACTGACCCACTGACCCACTGAATGCTGACCCACTGAATACTGACCTGCTGAACACTGAACATGGAAGAACGCCTACAAAAACTAATGGCCCGGGCCAACATAGGGTCGCGGCGCGCTTCGGAGGAGATCATCGCCGCCGGGCGGGTGACGGTCAACGGCCGCGTGGCCAAGGTGGGCGACAAAGCCGACCCGGCCACCGACGCGGTGCTGGTGGACGGCCGGCCGCTGTTCGAGCCGCAGCGCGCCGCCGACGAGCCGCTGCTCTACATCGCCCTCAACAAGCCGCGCGGCGTCATCTCGTCGCTGGAGGACGAGCTGGAAGAGGGGCGCACCACTGTGCGCGACCTCATCCCCATCGCCGCCGATACCCACATCTACCCCGTCGGCCGCCTCGACAGGCCCAGCGAAGGGCTGGTGCTGATGACCAACGACGGCGCGCTGGCCCACCGCCTGACCCACCCGCGCTACGGCCACGAGAAGGTCTATGACGTGACCGTCGAGGGGCGCATGGCCGACCGCGTGCTGGAGCAGTGGCGGCGCGGCGTCATGCTCGACGACCGCATCACCGCCCCGGCCCCCATCGAAGTCATCGAGCGCGGCGCCGAACAGACGCGGCTGCGCATCATCCTGCGCGAGGGGCGCAAGCGGCAGATCCGCCGCGTCGCCGCTGCCCTCGGCCACCCGGTGCGCCGCCTCATCCGCGAGCGCATCGGCCCGCTCAGCCTGGGCGAGCTGAGGCCGGGCGAGTGGCGTCACCTGACCGAGGCGGAAGTGCGCGCCTTGCGCGCCAGCGCCGCCGCCCCCGCCACCCGCGACGCCGAGCCGTCCCGCCGCCCCACTCGGAAGGAGCACCGTGCCCCGCGAACCTCTGCCTGACGTGATCGCCATTGACGGCCCGGCCGCGTCCGGCAAGTCAACGCTGGGCTTCCTGCTGGCCCTGCGCCTGGGCTATCTTTACCTGGATACCGGCTGCATGTATCGGGCGCTGACGCTGGCCGCCATTCGCCGGCGTGTGCCCCTGGACGACGAGGCGGCGCTGATAGCCCTGGCCGACCGCATTGACCTCGACGTATTGCCGCTGGGCGACGAGAACGACGGCCGGCAGTACACCGTCCGCCTCGACGGCGAGGACATCACCTGGGATCTGCGCCGGCCGGAAGTGGACGCCGCCGTGTCGCAGGTGTCGGCCGTGGCCGGTGTGCGGACGCGGATGGTGGAGCGGCAGCGCGCCGTCGGGCGGCGCGGGCGGGTGGTCATGGTCGGCCGCGACATCGGCACGGTGGTCATGCCCGACGCGCCGCTGAAGCTCTACGTCGTGGCCACGGCCGAAGAGCGCGCCCGCCGCCGCCTGCGCGACCGCCATCAACAGGGGCACGACGACGATTACAACGCCACCCTGGCCGACGTCATCCGCCGCGACCACATTGACAGCACCCGCGAGCACTCCCCCCTGCGCCCGGCGGACGATAGCATCATCATTGACACCACCGGCCGCCGCGTCGAAGCGTCGCTCGACGAAGTTCTCAGCCACCTCGACGAAGTCGCCGCCTGACATAACGACCGCCGACTGCCGACTGCCGACCGCCGACCAACGAACTACGAACGACCAACGACCAACGACGAACGACCAACAACCACTGACCTACTGACCTACTGACCACTGACCACTCCCATGCCCCTCTTCCAAGAACTAGACCCCACCACCTTCTCCGGCGGCCGTATCGTCGCCATCGCCCCCGGCAGCGTGGCCGCCGACATCGGTCTGCGGCCGGGCGACGAGCTGTTGGCCATCAATGACGAGGCGGTCGAGGACGTCATTGACGTGCAGTTCCACAGCGCCGACGAGGAGTTGGAGTTATTAGTGAGGCGCGACGGCGAGTACCTGCTGTTCGAGGCCGAGCGCGACTATGACCAGGAGTTAGGGCTGGAGTTCACCCACCCGACCTTCGACGTGGACATTCGTCGCTGCAACAACCTGTGCCCGTTCTGCTTCGTGTTGCAGATGGCCCCCAAGTTCCGCCGCACGCTCTACATCAAGGACGACGACTACCGCTACTCCTTCCTCTTCGGCCACTTCGTCACCCTGACCAACCTGAGCGACCACGACTGGCGGCGCATCGAAACGATGCGCCTGTCGCCGCTCTACGTCTCCGTCCACGTCAGCGATACCGAATTGCGCCGCCAGTTCCTGCGCAACGCCACCGCGCCGGACGTGATGGAGCAACTGCGCTGGCTGACGGCGCGCCACATCGAGGTGCACACCCAACTGGTCATCGTGCCCGGCTTCAACGACGGCGAGTGGCTGGCCCGCTCCATCCGTGAACTGGCCGAGTTGTGGCCGGAGGACGGCGGTGGGGGGGTGCTGTCGGTCAGCGTCGTGCCCGTCGGCCTGACGCGCCACCACAAGTACGGCATGCGCCCCCACACCCCGGCCGAGGCCGCGGCCACGCTCGACTTCGTGGAGGCGTTACAACCGCTCTACCTGGAGCGTTTTGGCCTGCGCTTTGTCTATCCGACCGATGAGTGGTATCTGGTCAGCGGGCGCGACGTGCCGCCGCTGGAAGCCTACGACGGTCAGGAGTTGCACGAGAATGGGTTGGGCATGGTGCGCGCCTTCCTCGATGACTGGGTGGCGGTGAGCGAGGAGATTGCGGCCACGGCCGACCGCCCCGCGCCGCGGACGATCACCCTGGCCACGGCCACACTCTTCGCCCCCACGCTGCGGCGGACGGCGGCCGAGTTCGCCGCGCTGACCGGCTGCAACGTGACCGTCGTGCCGATGCTCAACCGCCGCCTGGGGGAGACGATCACCGTCTCCGGCCTGCTCATGGCCGGCGACGTGATTGATCAGCTATTGGCTGCCGGGCCGGGCGATCTGGTCGTCCTGCCGCGGGTCATGTTCGACCACCCCGACACCATCAGCCTCGATGACCTGTCGCCGCAGGACGTGGCCAACCGCCTTGGCCGCCCCGTCGCCCTGGCCGATTCGCTGGGCGACGTGTGGGACGCGCTGTTGGGCGTGTCGCGGGTGATGTATTCCCCCGGCGTCGCGCCCGGAGGCAGCCTTGATCTGCGCGTGTTGGGCGACGACGACGGCGAGTCGGCCGCCCACCCGTTGTAGCGCCTTGTAGCGCGGGATGGTATCCCGCGTCTTGGGTTGCCGCGGGATACCATCCCGCGCTACAAGCGCTACAAGGTGCTACGGGGCAACCCCCATTGGCAGGAACACCCGATAGTCGCTCCGGCCGACCACCGTGATCCGCACCGTGGCCACGTTCGATGCCTGCCCGTTGTTGGCGCGATAGGTGAAGCTATCCGCGCCCTGATAGCCGGCCTGCGGCGCGTAGGTGAAGCCGCCGTTGGCGTTCAACGTCAGCGCGCCGTGGGTCGGGCCGGTGGCTAGAACGGCAGTCAGACTACCCGACTGCGGGTTGACGTCGTTGCCCAACACCCCCGGCGCGGCCACGTTCAACGTTTGGCCGAAGGGCGTGCTGTAGCTGTCGTCCACCGCCACCGGCGGCCCGTCCGGGTCAACGATGGCGATGGTCACCACGGCCACGTTGGACGACAGGCCGTTGTCGGCGCGATAGCGGAAGCTGTCCTGGGTGGCCATGTCGGTCGTGGGGGTGTAGGTGAAGGAGCCGTCGGCGGCCAGACTCAACGCGCCATGCACCGGCTGCTCGGTCAGCACGGCCGTCAGCGGCCCGCCGCCGGGGTTGGTGTCATTGCCCAACACGCCCGGCGCGGCCACGGTCAGCGTCGCGCCCAACGCGACGGTGTAGCTGTCGGCCACGGCCGTCGGCGGGCGCGGCGTGACGGTGAGCGTCACCGTAGCGACGTTGGAGTTCTGGCCGTTGGTCGCCCGATAGGTGAAGGTGTCGGTTCCCACGAAGCCGGCGGCGGGCGTGTAGGTGAAGGAGCCGTTGGCGCGCAGGGTCAGTGTGCCGTGGGCCGGGCTGGCCACCAGAACGGCCGACAGCGGCGCGGCCGTGGGGCTGTCGTCATTGGCCAGCACACCCGGCGCGGCCACCGACAGCGGCGTATTGACCGGCGTGCTGAAGGCGTCGGGCCGGGCCAGCGGCGCGCCGGCGAAGCGGAAGTCGTCGGCGTGGAGCGCGCCGGGGGCCACGCCCAGCAGGCGAATGGTGGCCCCGCCGGGCAGGGTGATGAGGGTGTCGCTGCCGTTAGGGGCTATCGTTAGATCGTTGACGCTGGTCACGCCTGGCAGGCCGGTGAAGTCGAGATAGTCGTCGCTGCCCGCGCCGGCGGCGAAGCCGGTGATGATGTCGGCGCCACTGACTGGGGCGAAGGCGAAGGCGTCGTGGCCACGGCCGCCGACCAGCGCGTCGTCGCCCGGCCCGCCGTCGAGGGTGTTGTCGCCGGCGTCGCCGGTCAGGGTGTCGGCCGCGGGCGAGCCGACCAGTCCTTCAATACTCCATAGGCGGTCGCCGGTCGCGTGCCCTCCGCCGGCCGCGCCGGTGAAGAGATTGACCGTCACGCCGGCCGGCGAATCGGCATAACTGGCTCTATCCGTGCCGTTGCCGCCGGCCAGGATGTCGCCTCCGGCCCCGCCATTCAGCACGTCACTCCCCTGGCCGCCCTTCAGCGCGTCGTCGCCGCCGGCGGCGGCCAGTTGGTCGTCGCCGCGGTGGCCGTGCAGCACGTCGTTGTTGGGCGTGCCGCTCAGCGTGTCGTCGTCCGGCGTGCCGGGGTGGGTCAGCGGCATGGGCACGCCCAGCGTCGGCCCGCCGCGCACGAGAAACGCCGCCCCTTTGTTGCGTTGTGGCCCGACGCCACTGTTGGGCGCGCCGATGAGCAGTTCGTCAAAGCCGTCGCCGTCGCGGTCGCCGGCCGCAGCGACGGACTGCCCGGCCTGGTCGCCGGCCGCCGCGCCGTCGAAGACAACGCCGTCGGCCGCGCCCAGCGTGCTCAGGTCAACCGTCGCGCCGAACGTCGGGCGGCCGAAGACGGCGTAGACCCGCCCGGCGAAGCGATCGCTGCCCGTGCCGGCCACCGGCGCGCCAACGAGCACGTCAGCGCGCCCGTCGCCGTTGAGATCGGCCGCGCCCACGGCCGCGCCCACCGTGCTGTTGGCCGCGCCGCCCGACAGGCTGAAGCCGTTGCTGCCGTTCAACGCGCCTAGAGCGATGACGCCGGGCAGGGCCGTGTTGCCGAAGACGACGTAGGCCCGGCCGGTGTGGTTGGCGGCGTCGGGCGCGCCGATGATCAGGTCGCCGCGGCCGTCGCCGTTCACGTCGCCGCCGGCGACGGCCTGGCCGGCGTGGTCGCCGCCCGCCGCGCCCTCGACGCGCAGCCCCGTCGCGCCGCTGAGGTCGCCCAGGTCGAGGTCGGCGGGCAGGTTGGGCTTGCCGAACAGGACGTAGACCGCGCCCGCTTCGGTCGCCCCGCTCCGCGATGCGCCGGGGGCGGCGATGGCGATGTCTTCGTAGCCGTCGCCGTTCACGTCGCCGGCCGTGGCGACGGCGTGGCCGGCGTAGCTCTCGGCGGCGATGCCGGCTATGGTCAGGCCGTTGCCCGCCGCCAGCCCGGCCAGGCTGAGTTGCGGCGCGAAGGTCGGGCGGCCGAAGACGAGGTAGGCGCGGCCGGCGGCGGCGGCGTTGCCGGCCGCGGCGTTGGGCGCGCCGATGAGCAGATCGTCGAAGCCATCGCCATTCACGTCGCCGGCGTGGCCAACCGCCGCGCCGACACCTTCTTCCTCGACCGCGCCATCGAGGCGAAAGCCGTCGCCGCCGTCGAGCGTGTCGAGGTCAATCTGGTCCGGGAAAGACGCCGCGCCGAAGACGACGTAGACCGCGCCCGCCCCGGCCAGGCCACCGGCCCCCGCGCCGGGCGCGCCGATGAGCAGGTCGGCCAGGCCGTCGCCGTTCACGTCGCCGCCGCCGCTGACGGCCGCCCCGGCGGCGTCGTTGAAGAGCGCCCCCCGCAGGCGAAAGCCGTCGCTGCCGTCGAGTTCGGCCAGGTTCAGCGCCGTGGGATTAGTCGTCGCCCCGAAGAGGACGTAAGCCTCGCCCGCGCCCTGCATCCCGTTGGCCGCCGCCGCCCCCGCGCCAATGACGGCGTCGTCCAACCCGTCGCCGTTCAGGTCGCCGGCGTTGTGGAGCGACCGGCCGGCTTCGTCGCCGGGGTTGATGCCGGCCAGGCGGAAGCCGTTGGGGCCGTTGAGCGCGCCCAGATCAAAAGCGGCCGTCGTGGTGGCCCGCGCGCCGGCGTGGGCCAAGAGAAGCAGCGCCAGCAGCCCCAGGACGATCAGCCGGCGGCCAGGAGCGCGCGTGGAGTCAGATGTGTTATTGCGGGTGGCGTCCATAGTGAAATGCCTTGTGAAATAAAAAGTTGGAATGGTGGTAGGCCAAGGCCCAACCGCGGATAGTAGCCCAATGGCTGCGGCGCGGCTACTGTGGCGGGGTGCAATTGCCCGCGTTTTGTCGTACAATTCGGCCTATGAGTGATGATTTGACCGGCCTGACCTTCGAGGACGCCCTGGTAGAACTTGAGCAGACGGTTGCCCAGCTTGAGTCGGGCAACCTGACTCTGGAGTCATCGCTGGGCCTGTTCGAGCGCGGCCGCCAGTTGGCCGTTTACTGCGGGCGTCTGCTCGACGAAGCCCAGTTGCGCGTCGAGCAACTGACCGACGACGGCGAGATTCTCCCTGTCAGCCTGACAAACTGACCAAGAAGAAACCACAGATTACACAGATTACACAGATTTGTATAAACAATCTGTGAAATCTGTGTAATCTGTGGATTGTTTTCCAACAAAGCAACATGTTCAAAAGTATTCGCGAATCCCTGAGCCGCACGCGACAAAGCGTGTTTGGCCAGATCGCCGGCGTCCTGGGCGCGGGCGACATTACTGACGAAACCTGGGAAGACCTGGAGGCGCTGCTCATCCAGGCCGACGTCGGCGTGCCGACCACCGTCTATCTGGTTGACACGCTGCGCGAGCGCGTCCGCCGCGACGGGCTGTATCGCGCCGATCAGCTTCTGGGGGCGCTGCGCAGCGAACTGCGCGCCCTCCTGACCGACCCGCCGGTGTTCGAGATGGAAGAGCCGCGCCTGCTGACGGTGGTCATGATCGTCGGCGTCAACGGCTCCGGCAAGACGACGACCATCGGCAAGCTGGCCCAGCGCTACAAGGATCAGGGGCGCAAGGTCATTCTGGCCGCCGGCGACACCTTCCGCGCCGCGGCCATTGACCAGTTGCGTATCTGGGGCGAGCGGGCCGACGTGCCCATCATCGCCGGGCAGCCGGGCGGCGACCCGGCGGCCGTGGCCTACGACGGCATCCGCGCCGCCCGCGCCCGCGGCTTCGACATGCTGTTCGTTGATACCGCCGGGCGGCTGCATACCAAGTTCAACCTGATGAAAGAGCTGGAGAAGGTCTATGGCGTCTGTCGCAAGAGCGTCCACGCCGCGCCCCACGAGGTGCTGCTCGTCCTCGACGCGCCAACCGGCCAGAACGCGCTGACCCAGGCCGAGAAGTTCAAGGAGTCGGTCCACGTCAGCGGTGTCATCCTGACCAAGCTCGACAGCACGGCCAAGGGCGGCATGGTCTTCGCCATCTATCGCGAGTTGGGCCTGCCCGTCCGCTTCATCGGCACCGGCGAGCGCCTGCAAGACCTGGCCCCGTTTGATGCCGATCAGTTTGTGGCTGGACTCTTTGAATAGTGACGAGTGACGAGTGACGAGTAAAGAGCGCCACGAACGACCAACGACCAACGACCACTGCTTACTGGATACTGGATACTGAATACTGGCAACTAATAACTGCCAACTAATAACTGGAAACTGACCATGCAAGACCTACTCGACCGCCTGACCGAAATGACCGACATCGTGACCCATCTCCGGGGGCGTCTTTGACGTCGCTAACAAGGAAGCACGAATCGTAGAACTGGAAGAGCGCAGCGCCGAGGCCGAATTCTGGAACAGCCCGGCCGAGGCCCAGAGCGTTATGCGCGAGCTGAACCGCTTGCGCGAACAGGTGAGTGTCTGGCAGACCATCGGGCGCGCCCTGAACGACACCCGCGAGCTGGCCGAAATGGGCGAAGAGGAGCTGCGCGACGAGCTGTCGGCCGAGGTCGAGCGCCTGTTGGCTGAGGTGGCCGCGCTGGAGTTCCAGACGCTCATGTCGGGTGAGTACGACGACGAGAGCGCCATCCTGGCCATCCACGCCGGGGCAGGGGGAACGGAGGCCCAGGACTGGGCACAGATGTTGCAGCGCATGTTCCTGCGCTGGGCGGAGCAGCACCGGCTGAGCGCCGACATCCTGGACGAGAGCGCCGGCGACGAGGCGGGCATCAAGAGTTGCACCATCTCCATCACCGGCCGCTACGCCTATGGCTGGCTTAAGTCGGAGCGCGGCGTCCACCGGCTGGTGCGCATCTCCCCCTATGACGCCAGCAGCCGCCGCCACACCTCCTTCGCCAAGGTCGAGGTGTGGCCCGACATCGCTGAGGACATCGCCATCGAGATTGACGAGAAAGACCTGCGCATTGACCGCTTCCGGGCCAGCGGCGCGGGCGGCCAGCACGTGCAGAAGAACGAGACGGCCGTGCGCATCACCCACTTGCCGACCGGCGTGGTCGTCTCCTGCCAGAATCAGCGCTCACTGACCCAGAACACGCAAGTGGCCATGAACGTGCTGAAGGCGCAGTTGTTCGACCTGGCGCGGCGTAAGCAGAACGCCGAGATCGCCGCGCTGAAGGGCGAGGACGTGGACGCCGGCTGGGGCAGCCAGATTCGCTCCTACGTCTTGCAGCCCTACAAGATGATCAAGGACCACCGCACCGGCCACGAAGTCGGCAACACGCAGGCCGTGCTCGATGGGCGGCTGGATGACTTTATGGAGGCCTTTCTGCGCGGGCAGGTGGGCGAGGGCGAAACAGCGATTCCAGAGTAGTTGCAACACATGTCATGTGTTGCATCGCGTTATTGTTTGACTTTTCGCCCGCGTTTGTTACAATATCCTGACTTAGCCGAAGTGGCGAAACTGGCAGACGCGCTACGTTCAGGGCGTAGTGAGGGTTCCCTCATGTGGGTTCAAATCCCACCTTCGGCATCAGCAAAGTGAATCACTTTCAGACGGCCCGGACAATCTCCGGGCCGTTTCTTTTTGAGAAAATCGGCACAATCGCTATAATGGGCGGCAACTTGACGCCGCACACAGTTGAGGGATTCCCATTATGGCCGTTCTGCTGATCGTCGTTGTCATATTCCTTGTACTCCTGGTTGGAATGCTGCTGGCCTTCCTTTTCTCCCGTGCCGACCACACCGTTACGAGCACGCGCGCGGCCATGGCCGCCGAGGAAAAAGCCTATAACCCTGGCGTAACGATGG
>WBZP01005001.1_pt1 | contig 13619 bp, 13 predicted proteins | sample 5204301 | NCBI WGS metagenome assembly WBZP01 (sample SAMN12412401, study PRJNA552823) | activated sludge metagenome | isolation source: activated sludge from nitrification reactor of wastewater treatment plant... | place: USA: Pennsylvania | collected 2017 | reverse complement strand
CGATCCTCTGCCACCAATGAAGACGAGACTCGCGCCAGCTTCGCGGGGCTGTACCACACAGTGCTGGGAGTTGCCGGAGGTCAGCTGGCGACTAGTGTGCAAGCGGTCTGGGCGTCGCTGTGGGACGAGCAAGTGGCAACCTATTACGAGCGGATCGGGTGGAGCGATCGCCCGCCGGCCATGGCAGTGGTGATTCAGCCGGTTCTCGACGCCCGTGCCGCCGGCGTGCTCCATACGATCCATCCTGTTACGGGGCGTGACGATCAGGCCGTGGCGAATGTGGTACCGGGTCTTGCGGCGGGTCTCGTCGGCGGCACGATGATTCCGGATCAGTTCACGCTGCACTGGGACGCCTCGACGGCACGCGCCGGCGTATGTGAACGGGTGATTGCGAAAAAGGATCGTGCCTTGAGGCTGGGGGCAGCCGGCGTATTTGATCGGGAACTCGCGCCATCCGAGCGTGAGCGGCCGTCGGTCACGGACGAAGAGCTTGAGGCGCTGGTGCAACTGGGGAAGCGAGTCGAGGCGGCGCTGCATCAGCCCGTCGACATTGAATGGGCCCTGGACCGGCAGGGACTCTGGCTCTTGCAGGCCCGTCCGATCACCGTGGTGACGACACAGCCTTCGCGCCTCGATGATGGCTGTGAATGGTCCCGCACCAATTTCAAAGAGACGATGCCGGATGTGCCCAGCCCGCTCGGGATCTCGTTTCTCGAACAGTTTATGGATCTGTTTCTGATGGGGCCGTACCGACGGCTGGGGTGTCAGATTCCTCCCGGTATGTCATCCGTTCGCATCTATCGGGGCCGCCCGTACCTCAATGTGAGCCTGATGCATGCGTTGATCGAACAGCTGCGAGGCGACACGTCGACGCTTGCGGAGCATATGGGCGGACATACGGTTTCCCGGCCTCTCCCGATCCAACAACTCAGTCCCGGGGCCTTGCTACGGGCTGGATTGTTGGTCGCTTGGTGGATCCGCCAGGCCTCTCGTCAGTCGGAGCGTTGGTTTGCCGACATGAAGCGGATGGGGCTGGAGAATCATCGCGCGGCAGTGCAGGCGCTGACGCTGGCCCAAGTCCGTGAACGGATCCAGGCATTGAACGAGGAGTTTCTTCGCCGTGAAATGACGTTCGGCATTGCCGGCGGGGTGACGCAATGCCTGCAGGCGCTGGGGTTTCTGTTGCCGCGATGGCTGGGAGAGGACTGGCGCGGGTTGCTCAACGCGGCACTCCAGGGGCAGGCCCAAGCCATCAGTGCACAGCAGATCGTCAGGCTGGCGGCATTGGTCGAGGTGGCGCGTCGTGACGAATCCGTGCGACGCGTGTTCGAAAGTGCGGAGTGGGACGGGCGGGTCGCGGGTCAGAGGCTCCGCGGGACCCGTTTCTACGACCTGTTCGAACAGTACTTGCTCGACTATGGGCATCGGGGGCTGGGAGAGTCCGATATCATGTCCCCGCGATTTTCGGATCAACCGGAAATCGTGCTGGACGTGCTACGGCATCAGGTCACTGCCCTGACGGCGCAATCGCCGGCTGATATTACGGCGCGGCAGCGGAGGATACGTGAGCAGGGTTGCGCGGACATTCGCGCTCGGTGCGGCCGGCTTCGTTGGACGGTCTTTTCCTGGTGGTACCGGCGGCTCTGCCGGTTCTATGCGCTTCGGGAAGCCAATCGACACCATTTGATGTACTACGCGGGGGCGACGCGCCGGCTGTTATTACGCGCTGGCGCATTGCTGACGGAGCATGGCCAGTTGGATCAGGCGGAGGATGTCTTCTTTATCCGCGTGGAAGAACAATCACCGTTGCTCAGTCTCGAGGTCCGTGATTGGCGGGCCTTGGTGCGGTCACGCAGGCTGGCGCGTGTCCGCGATCTTCAGCTGGCGGCCCCCGATCAGTTGATCGACGGAGCGGAAGAGGTTTCGGCAGAACTCGCGCCGGAGGCAGCAGGGTGGCGGGGGGTGCCGATCAGTGCCGGTGTTGCAAGGGGCCCAGCCCGAATAATCCGGACGGTAGAGGATTGGAAGAGAGTGGTTCCAGGCGACATCCTTGTTAGTCCTGTGATTGACCCAGGGATGGCGCCATTGTTTGGAATTGCCGCGGGACTTGTCGTAGAAATGGGCGGAACGTTGTCGCACGGCGCGATCATCGCGCGTGAATATGGATTGCCGGCGGTGGCCAACATCGCGGGGATCACGACCTCTATGCGCGATGGGGAGATCATCGAGCTTGATGCGGCCGCTGGTACTGTGCGACGGCTACTGCCATCTCTGGATCGTTCTCTCGGGTGATGGTGGTCCCTGATAACGAACGGCTCGCGTGCAGGAGCTGCCAGAGGCTGACAACGCTAGGGCCGAATGACATCGGGACTTTTCGCTGCTTGACCTTTTTTGACGTATCTCGTACGCTCCCAAAATTCTCCAGGCCGTACTGTATCACCCAATAGATTCTCTGTCCGTGAGGATGCCGCGCGTCAGAAGACGGAGAGGATAGCGTAATGGATGTGACCGGCATATTGCTGGGGATTGTCATCGGTCTCGTTCCTGGCGCGCTCGTCGGTTGGTTTCTTAGCGCGGGTCGGCTCTCCCGGCAATTACAACAGCACATGGTCGAACTCAGTGCACGGGCGGAGCGGGCCGAATCGCTTGAGGCGGAGTTGCGTCGCCAACTGGAACAGGATCGCCTGGAAGGGGTACAGCTTCGGGCAGACCTGGCGACAGCCCAGCAAGCGCGGGCCTCAGCCGAAGTGCGGACCGAAGAAGCGCTGAAACACGTCGCCGAACAAAAGCAACTTGTCGATCAATCCCGCCAGCAGCTCCTCGAATCGTTCCAATCGCTGTCGAATGACGCGCTCACCAAAAACAATCAGGCCTTCTTGAATCTGGCTCGCGTGTCGTTCGAAACGCTCCAGGCCAAAGCCGAGGGTGAACTGTCGCAACGGCAACAGGCGATCGACGGACTTGTGAAGCCGCTCCATGATTCGTTGCAGCGCTACGATGAGCAAATGCGGCTACTTGAACAATCGCGCCAATCGGCTTATGGCGGGTTGGATCAGCACCTGAAATCGCTGGCGGAGTCCCATCAACGTCTCCAGCAGGAGACCGGCAACCTGGTCAAGGCCCTCCGCGCGCCGACGGTCCGCGGTCAGTGGGGTGAAATTACACTGAAGCGGGTAGCTGAGTTGGCAGGGATGGTCGATCATTGCGATTTCTTCGAACAGGAAAGCGTGACCGGCGAGGATCGGCGGTTCCGTCCCGACATGGTCGTGCGGCTGCCGGGCGGACGGCAGATCATCGTCGATGCCAAGACGGTCCTGGCGGCCTACCTGGATGCCCATGAAGCTCCGGACGATCAGCGTCGGATCGAAGCCTTGCGCCGGCATGCCGCGCAGGTCCGCAGCCGGATGGACGAGTTGTCGTTGAAGGCCTACTGGACGCAATTTGAGCGGGCTCCTGAGTTTGTGGTGCTCTTTCTTCCCGGGGAGCAATTCCTTGGCGCGGCGCTGGACCATGATCCGCGTTTGATCGAAGAAGGGTTTACGCGCGGGGTGGTGCTCGCCACGCCCACGACATTAATCGCGCTATTGCGGGCTGTGGGGTATGGCTGGCGGCAGGAGCAGATGAATGCGCATGCCGAAGAAGCCGGACGGCTGGGGAAAGATCTCTACGAGCGCATGGCGGTGTTGGCCGAGCACGTGAACGATGTCGGGCAAGCGTTAGGCAAGAGCGTGTCGGCCTACAATCGGGCAGTGGGTTCGCTGGAAACGAGAATTCTTCCAGCAGCGCGCCGATTCAAAGAGCTTGGGGTCGCGTCTGAAAAAGAGATCCCGCAGTTGGAGCCGGCTGAGCTGGTGCCGCGCCGGACATTGCCTTTTGACGGTGAGTAAGGAGTACGTATGACGGATGAGCAGTCGATGGTCGAAGAGTTCCATAAGAAATTCGATATTCTTGTGCAGGCCAGCCCGACCGACGCCAGCGAGGAGACAAAACGCCTCCGCATCCGTCTCATTCAGGAAGAGTTCGACGAACTCAAAGAGTCTATGGCTGAGGGCAATCTCGCCGCACTAGCCAAGGAGATGGCGGACCTGCTGTACGTCGTGTACGGAACAGCCGTATCGTATGGTATTGATATGGAGCCGGTGTTTCGAGAGGTCCACCGGTCGAATCTCAGTAAAGTCGGAGGGTATAAGCGGGAGGATGGCAAGTGGGTGAAGCCTCCGACCTATTCGCCGGCTAAGATTGAACCGATCATTGATGCCCAAGTCGAGGGAGTGTCCTCCGGCGTGACGCCCTCGTGCCTGGGCGTCGGAGAGACGCACGCTCATTCATGAAGGATCTCCACTGTCCGAGTTGCGGAACACCGTTCGTGCGGATGAAACATCAAGCCGGCACGGTTGAGCGGGTTTTGAACCGCTTCAGGGTATTCCCCTTCCGCTGTCAGCTCTGCACGACGCAATTCAGAGCGTTTTGGCCCAGTTCGCCCGATGCCAGCCGGGCGTTCGATCGTCGGGAGTTCAAACGTTTGTCTGCGTCGTTTCAGGCCAAGGCTTATAGGGAACAGACTGCGAGATCGGATCATCACCTCACGGATATTTCCATGGGCGGATGTACACTCGAAACGGCCTCGGCACTTCCTAAAGGGACATTCCTGGAATTGTTGATCAAACCTGCTTCTGACGAAGAGGCGATCAAAGTTGATACAGCGATGGTCTGTTCAGTGCGGCCAGATTCAGTCGGTGTGCAGTTTCTGGAGTTCGAGCGTGAAGAACAGCGGAGACTCAGTCAGGTCGTACTCAGTCTCTGGGTGGGACAGAGCATCCATCCCAGCCCATACTCCTGATCCTGCTCATCTACGCCGCGTGCGAGCTGGTCGTTTGGAGATCGGTACGACCAGATTGTCGATGAGCCGCACGGAGCCCAGTCGCATGGCGCCGAGCAGGACGACGCGCGAAGTCGTTCCGTTCCATGGCTCCAATGTCTTCGGGTCGCAAGCCACGAGGTAGTCTATGGTCGTAGGCGCCTGCTGCTCGACCGTCTCGCGCATGATCGAGGAGATCCGTTTCCCGTCGGTGATTCCTTCACGAACAGCCCGTTGACCGGCCAGAAGGCTCTTGTAGAGGACCAGGGCCAGTACGCGATCAGACGCGGACAAATACACATTCCGTGAACTCATCGCCAGTCCATCCTGCTCCCGTACGGTTGGATGGACGATCAGCGTGACTCCCAGGCTGAGGTCCTCGATCACGCGTCGAATCAGGGCCGCCTGCTGAAAATCTTTCTGCCCGAAGACGGCGACATCCGGCCTGACCATCCCGAAGAGCTTCGTGACGACCGTGGCGACGCCGGCAAAGTGATGCGGGCGAATCTCGCCCTCCCAGCGCTGCGCGATTCCGGGGACCGTGACGACCGTTTCAAATCCATCCGGATACATCGCCTTGACGGGGGGTTCGAAGCAGATATCGACTCCTTCCGCACGACAGAGCGCGCGGTCGTTGACGATTGGCCGCGGGTATTTGGCGAGATCTTCTGTCGGGGCGAATTGAGTCGGGTTGAGGAAAATACTCACGACGAGCGCATCGCATTGCAGCCGAGCAGCGCGGATCAGCGCGCGGTGGCCGTCATGCAGTGCTCCCATTGTCGGAACGAACCCGATCGTGACCCCTTCGCGGCGGAGCCGCTGGCTCCATGCGGCCATGGCCTTGGGGGTTCGAAGGATCTTCATAAATCCTGACGAGGGCTACAGCTTGGACGCGACCCGTAGCGCGTGGACGGCTGGGGGAAGAGCAGCCGGACTTCCGATCGGTCTGTGACCTCCGCGAGTAACTGCGTGGCCGTACGCTGAAGCGAGGGATGGACCAGGAGCGGATCGAGTTCGTTCAAGGGCATCAGGACAAACCGCCGGTCGTGCAGCCGGGGATGCGGCACGACAAGATCCGCTTCGTGGATGACCCTGGTGCCGTAAAACAGAATATCCAGATCGATCGTGCGAGGGCCCGAGCGATTGTCCTCATCGCGTCCCAACGAGCGCTCGATCTCGCGTAGGATCGTGAGCAAGCTGCGGGGCGTGATGTCGGTGTCGAGCTGCACGACCCCGTTGAGAAACCAAGTCTCTCCAGGTTGCGCATGGTCGAGCACGGGTTCAGTTTCGTAGAGCAACGAAATCCCGGTGACCTGTGAGTGCGGAAGCAGGCTCAATAGGGTCACTGCGCGATCGCAGAAATCCAGGCGATCGCCGACATTGGATCCGAACCCGATGTAAACCGTTTCTCTCATGGGTGTCTCTCATGAAGCGTCTCTCGTGAAGCGTGAAACGAAAACACGAGAGAGTATTTTGCGAATGACGCTTCACGCTTCACGCGCGACATCCTGTTAGAATCCCGCCTTCTTGATCCGTTCCACCGCTTCCGCCAGCCGTTCTTTGGTCGTGCAGACGGTCATGCGGATGTAGCCCTCGCCAGGCGCGCCGAATCCGTTGCCCGGCGTCGTGACGATACCGGCCTTTTCAAGCAGATGCGCGGTGAATGAGGCGGAAGAATAACCCTTCGGGACCGTCACCCAAATATAGAAGGCGGCCGGCGGAGAATCCACCTCGAGTCCGAGCTTCTTCAGGCCCGGCACCAGCGTATCGCGCCGTTCCTGATAAATCTTCCGCAGCCCGTCCGTTACCGAATCGTCCAGCCCCAATGCCGTGATGCCGGCAGCCTGCACCGCCTCGAACACGCCGGAGTCCAGCTGGCTCTTCACCTTACCCAGGCCGGCCAACACGTCCTTGTTGCCGACGGCGAACCCGATGCGCCAGCCGGTCATGTTGTAGGTCTTGGAGAGCGAATGGAATTCCACGCCGACGTCCTTGGCGCCGTCCACTTCGAGGAAGCTAGCGGGGCGCTTGCCGTCGTAGAAAATCTCCGAGTAGGCCGCATCGTGGCAGACGATGACCTGATTCTCCTGCGCGAACTCGACGACCCGCTTGAAGTAGTCTTTCGTCATGATGACCGAAGTGGGGTTATTCGGCGAGTTCAGCCACATCAGCTTGGCTTTTTTGGCGACGTCTTTCGGAATTGCATTCAGATCTGGCAAGAACCCGTTGGCCTTCGTGAGCGGCATGATGTGCGAGACCCCGCCGCAGAAGCTCGTGCCGACCGGATAGACCGGGTAGCCGGGGCTGGGGACCAGCACGATATCGCTCGGATCGACAAACGCCAGATGGATATGGCCGATGCCTTCCTTTGATCCGATCAAGGTCAGCACTTCGTCGGCCGGGTTCAGCGTGACGTTGAACCGGCGTTTGTACCAGTCGGCTACTGCCGTGCGGAACGACAGCATGCCTTCATAGGAGGGATATTGATGGTGCTTCGGGTTCTTGGCGGCTTGCGCCAGGCTCTCGATGATCGGTGCGGGCGTGGGTAAATCCGGATCGCCGATGCCGAGGTTGATGATATCCACGCCCTTGGCAATCGCCGCCTGCTTCATCTTGTCGATGGCGGCAAAGAGATAAGGGGGCAAGGTTTTAATACGGGTTGCGACTTCGATGGGGAAACCAGCCATGTCCGATGCACTCCTTTGCTAGATGGAGGCCCATCCGGGCCGAACGAAGCCCCTAGGCTACTTCAGGAATGAGCCGGTAATCAATGATTGGATTGCAGCAGATGCCCGATCAGTCGATCGGCGAATTGGTGCAGCGTGGGAAGATGAGGGATGGCGGGCGTTTTCACCTCCGACGCAGTGAGATGAGCCTTCATAAGATCCGGCGCGCATTCCCGACAGAGCGCATCGATCCCGATCTGTTCCATCTCCAAGTGAAACAGCAGTCCATAGGCTTTGGCGCCATAGCGGAAGACTTGCAGCGGCGCAATGGTTGAACCGGCCAGCGAAACGCAGCCCTGGGGTAAATCGAAGATCTCACCATGCCATTCAAAGACGTCGAACGAATCAGGCAGCGTTGTAAAGACAGGGTCCTGCTTGGCCTCTGGTGTGAGTCTCACCGGCGTCATGCCGATCTCCAGGGCCTGGCCAGGCCGTACGGTTGCGCCCAATGCCTTGGCCATGAATTGGCTGCCCAGGCAGACACCGATGACAGGAGTCCCGGCGATGAGGGCGGAGCGAATGAACGCGGTCTCCTCGGCGATCCAACGATCCGAATCGTTCACCGACATCGGCCCGCCCATCACGATCAACAGATCGCCCGCATCTTTCGGCAGCCCGTCTTGCGGGACGAGATGCCGATCGAGGCTCACCCTCCGGTCAGTCAGCGCCGTGGCGAACGCCCCGGGACCTTCGAAGGGCACATGTTGGAGGCAAACAGCACGCATGCAGACAGTAAATCTCATAAACCTAAAAGCGCGGTCAAGGCGCTGGCTTCCAAATAGCCAAGGGAGACGGGAGTCTCCGCTGCTGTTCCAGTTCAAGGTAATTTCCGCTTCCCCTCTTCAGCTTTCCTGAAAATCCGCCGAAAAGTAGTCATGATTGCCGAAATCGATTGCCTGGTACAGGAGACGGAAGGGACGCTGCCGGCCGTGGTCGCGTCCGCGCCACGCTATTCGCTGCCGCAACGGATTCGCTCCAGCTATCACGCCTTCTGGTACTGGCTTGGCGAAGGATTGGAATGGTCGCGCGGGCTCTATCGCGAACGGCCTGTGGGCCAGCTGACGCATCTCAGCGGGAGCCAACAGGCGCGGATTGCCCTGTTGCGGCGACAGTTCGATGTCCGCTTTGAACAGCATTGCGCTGCGCTCACGACACTGAAGAGTTACGACTACCTCGATATTCTCGATCAGGCGTGGGCAGCCTGGGGACAACCCCGGCCGGTCGGCGGCGTGGTGCATGACGTGGGTGCATCCAATTTCTGGTATGCACGGGCGCTCCACGCCTTTTTCCTTCCATCGGCCCTGACCGGGGTCGAAGTGGAAGGCCATCGCATTTACTACAACGGCTACAGCCGTCATGATTATGCGCAAGGCTACGTGCACAATCTTCCACAGACTGACTTTGTGATCGCCGACTATGCGCAGTATGCGCGGCCGGCCGATACGATCGTGGCCTGGTATCCCTTTGTGACCCCTGCGCCGGTACTGGCGTGGCGGATGCCGCTGGCGTTTTTGGCGCCGCAGGCCTTGTTCGCGCGAATCGCGATGAATCTGAATCCGTCCGGTGTGTTCGTGATGGTCAATCAGGGTCGGGAAGAAGCCGACGTGGCCGCCGGTCTTTGTCAGAAGGCGGGACTGAGGTGCGAGAGTTCCTGTGAGGTGCGAGTCACATTGCGCCGCCGACGGGTGGCCCCGGTTGTGTCCTGGTGGCGGCGCCCCTAGCAGCCTGGTAGCCGTTGTAGATAGGGCTAGGTTACAATCCATGCTTATGCAACACGCAATTAAGACGGTCGAAGATCTCCGGTGGCTGATGGCCCATACGGGCGGGTTCCGTTCGGGCTATGTCACGGACATACAAATGGCCAAGCGCCGGCTGTTCGACGAAGAGTCCGGGCGTGATGTGCTGGCCGACACCACGGTGTCGATGACGATCCGCTATCAGCTGCGGGGGATGGTGCGGGTGGCAAAGCTGGTGATGAACGGGGTGACGGATTTTTCGATCTTCGAGCAGGAGGGGAGCGACTCGTCGGCGCTGAGCGTGATTCAAGCGGAACGCAGCAACGGCCGTCTGCGGTTCTGGTTCGATCCGCAGGGCGAGCTTTATGCGGTCTGTGAGGACGCGCAGCTCGAAGAGATTGCCACGCCGATTCTTGCGGAGCAGGTGCTCCCGGAGTTGGCTCGCTGGACGTTCCAGGGGCATTCCGGGGAGGCTCCGGCCATCTCGTGGTTTCTCATGGAACTCGAAGAGGCGGGCGCTCCTTGTTCTTGGGTCATCTCGAAAAAACGCCGCGCGAGCGAGGCGCTGGCGCGATGGGAAGGGGACCTGACCCCGGTCGGCGACGGCAAGGGGCCGCGCGGAAATGCCGTGCGTGTGCTGGTCTATGGGGCGCAGGATGGCGAAGGATTCGGCGTCGTGCTCCGTGCGCTCGGCACGCCGGATCGGCAGGTGAGCCGGGTGCTGACGTTGCTGGCTGATCGCATTACCCAGCGCTATGCGGGAAGCTGTCTGGTGGGAACCACGATTATTCCTGGACGGGAGTGGGAGTCGTGGCGATCTCGAGGTGACGCCGGGCAGTAAGGGCCTGCGTCGAGTGCCGGCTTAGTGCGAGTGCCCGTTGGCGAAGTGGCCGTTGGTGCTGGTGCGGTGCTCGGTCGCATGGTCATTGCCGTTTGAATGGACCGCGTTCCCGTTTTTCACGACCTGCCCGTTCTTTCCGTTCACACATTCCACCAAGGCCCAGAATCGCAGCGGATTCACGTTCTGCTTGCGCGCGACCTGCAACGACGTGCCTTCCAGGACGGTATGCAGAGAGAGGTCCGTGCGCCATCCCAGATGCTTCGTGAGCGGGGAGATGACTTTCTCCATTGCCGCGATGATCTTGTTGCCGTTGCTGAAGTGGTTGAGCATGATGATGCGGCCGCCCGGTCGGCAGACGCGGATCATTTCATTGACGACTTTGCGGTGGTCCGGCACGGCGGTGACGACGTAGGCCGCGACGACGGTATCGAAACTATTGTCGGCGAACTCCATGGCCCCGGCATCCATGCGGTGGAGCTGCACGTGCGTCAAGCGATGCATCTCCGCCCGTTCCTTTGCCTTCCCCAGCATGCCTTCGGAAAGGTCGATGCCGGTGATCTTGCAGTGCCGCGGGTACATCGGAAGGGCGAGCCCGGTGCCCACGCCGACTTCCAGAATTTGCTCATTCGGTTGCACGTTGAGATTGCGGATCGCCGATTCGCGTCCTTCGTGAAAGACTTTGCCGAAGATCTGATCGTACACGCCGGCATACGACGTGTAGACCCGCTCCACTTTCTTCAAATCCATGAGTCCTCCGAATCCCGCATGACTTGGGAGTGGCCGTGCCTACTGAAGTAGGTTGGCGTGGAACCCAAACATCTGGGGAAAAACAAAAGGCGGGGAACCCGTGTGAGACGCGAGAGGCCCGCCTGAATTGCAAACGGCGCTACTGTAGCCAAGTCATGATGGTGAGTCAACTGATTCTTCTGAGGCAATCAGCCCTAGCAAGCAGGACGGAAGACGGTCCGGCAGTGGCGTCTTGATTCGCGCGGCGCGCCTATGGGATAGGTACGCGCCATGATGCTTGCAGGATTATTTGCCGGGGCGCTGTTCCTCGGCTTGCTCGTCGGCGACCGCTGGTACTTCCGCACCCTCTCCGCCGAAGCGAGCCGTTACGGCTGTCAGGTCGGGCGTGGAGCGACGCGGCTGGACACAATGAGTCTCGCGCAGATCCATGCCCGCTTCGATACCCTGGGGCTTCTGCCGATGCGGCACGGGGTGGCCCGGTTGTTCATCGAGAGCAATCGTCTGCTCCTCCGCCCCCGCTATCCGACCCTCTGGGCGTTTCTTTGGATCTGGCCGATGAAGGCCACGATCGATCTCCGGGCCGACGGCGAGGCGGTCGTGCTGGCGATGACGAAACGCACGCCCTGGGCCTCGGCCATCCTTACCGGCGCCTGGTTTCTCATTGTCACGGTCGGGACGTTGGCCACGATCATCAGCTATGCGGTGGAAGGGGGCTTGGCCAGTTCCAGCGGAATTGTGATGGCCGGAGGGATTCTTACCCTGGGCCTGTTCTTTATCTTTTCCGGCCTGGTGACGGTGGTGATGGCCTATCGCATGGAGAACAGCCGGCTCGCGGTGCTGCAGCAGGAGTTCGAAGAAGTCGTGACCGGCCGGTCGCTACGCGTTGAACAATCCTAAAAAGTGGTCGAATTCGGGAGGCAGGTCCAGCGCCGAACGATGGCGTGCGAGACCGGCAATGATGCCGCGATGTTTTTTCACGAGGCCGGAGGTTTCAAAGGCCTGCCGGAATTGTTGCCATTGCAACGCGGGGTCGGCGGCAATCCGGGCCTGCTCATCTTTGGGCAGCGCGTGCACGGCAGTAGTCAGCGTCCGGATCGCTTTCTCCACACTCTCATAGGGTGGCGCAAGTTTGAGCTGTGCGTAGAACGTTTCCAGATGCGACCGGAACTCCTCGCGCAGGCTCTGCAGGGGATCCTGTGATGGAACAGCTGTGTTAGGCATAGTCGTGGTTCGGATGATACGGTATGATGGTTTCGAGTCACAAGTCCTGCGGGAAGTATTCGTGCATTGGCTATCACAGGAGGTAGGTAAGATGATCAAGATGCGTTGGATGGTGTTGTCAATGGTCGGGATGTTGGCGTTGGGCGGCTGTTCTTCCCATCATCATCACGGGATGATGGAGTCAGGCAAGAGCGACGCCTATTGGCAGAAGGGCCAGCAGGACATGGCGGGCCTGATCGATCGCACGGTGAAGGATCCGGCCAAGGCCACGCAAGTGAAGGCCATCGTCGGCGAGATCGTCACCGAGCTGAAGGCGGGTCGGGAGCAGGAGCGGGCCGCACATCGCCAGCTCTATGCGCTGAGCGCCAACTACGCGGCGACGCCCGAGGAGTTTACCAAGGTGATGGATGAGGCGAACAATCAGCGCATGAAGACGTCCACGAAGATTCTCGGCCTGCGGTTCAAGATGAAGGATCTGATGACGGCCGAGGAGTGGAAGGGCCTTTCCGACCAGATGCTGTCCTACAGCAGCAAGTATCAGCATGGCAGCGCAGGAGCGAAGACAGGGTACTAAGACGGGCTGTGAAGCGTCTCTCGTGAAGCGTTGTTCGCACGCGAGAGACGAACGACGAGATACGAGGAACTAGTTTCGGACAGCGGCGGTTTTCAGCGGCATGGGCGTCCAGCTCGTGCCGCCGTCGGTGGAGTGGTAGAGGCCGCTGCCGTTGGTGCCGACGAAGAGGTCTTGCGGATTCTTGGGGCTCATGGCCAGCGAACGGATGTTCAACGACGTGAGCCCCGCATTCATCGCCTGCCAGGTTTTTCCGCTATCCAGGCTTTTCCAGACGCCACCCGGTCCGCCGATATAAAGCTGCGCCGGTCGCGCAGGATCGATGAGCAGGCTGCTGATAAAGGGGTCTTTCAGCCCTTCCCCGATCCGCTCCCATGAATTGCCGCTGTTGGCGGTACGAAACAAACCTTTCGTCGTTCCGGCATACACGACGTTCGGTGTGACCGGATCAATGGCAATCGCATTCACGCCCAGCGCCATCGCCCCCATCAGTTCCGTCTCGGGAATGAGTCCGGTATTGATCTTCTTCCATGAGGCCGCGCCGTCCTCCGATCGATAGACGCCGCCGGTGGTGCCCGCATAGAGAATGCGCGGATTCGTCGGGTGGATCGCGATCGACACGACGATGTGCACTTCTTTCATCCCCGCCATTCGCTCTTCCCACTCGCGCCCGCCGTCTTTCGTGGAGAAGGCGCCGACCGTCGTGGCGATATAGATCTGCTCGTTGTTGGTGGAGTCAAACACGAACTGATTGATGAAGGAGACGTGTTCCTTGAGCCCGACGTTATGGGGGAGCCAATGTTGCCCGCCGTCCGGACTCTTGTAGACGGCGTCAGCCATCGTGCCGGCGTAGATCGTGGCCGGGAACTGCGGATCGATGGCGATGGTGGTCACGCGGCGCGCGCTGAAACTCGGGAAG
>WBZP01004998.1_pt1 | contig 13622 bp, 11 predicted proteins | sample 5204301 | NCBI WGS metagenome assembly WBZP01 (sample SAMN12412401, study PRJNA552823) | activated sludge metagenome | isolation source: activated sludge from nitrification reactor of wastewater treatment plant... | place: USA: Pennsylvania | collected 2017 | reverse complement strand
CTCGAGTCCTGATTCCGACGCCGGTGGCCGGACCACCGTCGATATTGGTCACAAAGCCGTCCCTTGGGCTGACGCTTTTGTAACTCCAGTGCGTCGTTCCGGAGCGTTCGCCTCCTCGAGCCGGGCCGGATTACACATTTCGTCACGTTTGAAAGGCGGAAGCACGCCATTCCCGTGACGGGCACGACAGTTGCGTATGTGGCGGGTGCGTAGAGTCATGCCCGCCTCCAAGTCCGTGCCGACGCGTCGTCCTGCCAAAGCCACCGTGGCCTCCGTCCGCCAGGGGCCTGCCCATCGCGCGCCGATCGCCGCCGCGCATTTCGTCGACGACGCGTTCTTCCGCCACCTGGTCGCGCACATGCGGAACGGCGTGCTGGCGATCGATCGTGGCGGCGCGCTCGTGCTGATCAACGACGAGGCGTGTCGCATCTTCGGACTGCCGGCCGGCGAAGGTTACATGGGGCGGCCGTTCGCCGAAGTCTTCCACGCGCATCCCGCGATCGTGCGGGTGCTCGCCGGTGCCTACGAACTCGCGTTCCTGCCCAATCGTGCCGAACTCCGCCTGTCGCCGTCCGACAAGGTGCTCGGCTACACGCTGTCTCTCATCCGCAACGCCGAGGGCCTCACCATCGGCGCCGCGATGTTCTTCAAGGACCTGACGCGCGTCGAGCAGCTCGAGGAACGGGAGCGCCTGCGCGACCGGCTCGCCGTGCTCGGCGAGATGGCGGCCGCGGTCGCCCACGAGATCAAGAACCCGCTGGCCGGCATCGAGGTGATGGCCGGCCTGCTGCGCCGGCAGCTCAAGGACAACGCGCAGGCCACCGCGCTCGTCGGCGACATCATCAGCGAAGCCAAGATGGCCAATGCCATCGTGCAGGAAATCCTGGATTTCGTGCGGCCGGTGCGGCTGCAGATGGAACGGACCTCGGTGGCCGCGGCGCTGCAGGCGGCGGTGACGATGGCCGACGGCAAGGCCAAGCGCGGCCACGTCGACGTGTCGCTCGCCATCGACGACCACCTGCCGCTCATCGACGCCGACAACACGCAGCTCATGCAGGTGTTCGCCAACCTGCTCATCAACGCCTTCGAGGCGTTGAACGGCGAGGGCCACGTCACCGTCACCGCGCGGGAAGTGCAGCGCGAGGAGGACGGCGCGCTGCCGCTCGACGGCCTGCACCCGATGCCGACCGTGGTGGTCGAGGTGACCGACGACGGTCCGGGCGTGCCGCCCGAACTGGCCGACAAGATCTTCAGCGCCTTCTTCACCACCAAGGCGCAGGGGTCGGGCCTCGGCCTGGCCATCGTCCGCAAGATCGTCGACGCGCACGACGGGCGCATCGACATGACCAGCCGGCCTGGCGCCGGCACGAAGTTCCGCGTCGCGCTGCCGGTGAGCGGCGACGCCCGAGTCTGGTAGGAGCGCCCGATGAGCCGAATCCTTGTTGCCGACGATCACGACGCACTGCGGCGTGGCCTGGCCCTCGCCCTGCGTACCGCCGGGCACGACGTCGAGGAGGCGCCCAACGGCAATGCCGCCATCGAACGCCTGCACAACGGCTATTTCGACGTCGTCGTGAGCGACCTGCGGATGGGCGGTTCCGACGGCCTCGACGTGCTGCGCACGACCCGCACCACGCATCCGACCTCCTCGGTGATCCTCATGACGGCCTTCGGGTCGGTCTCGACGGCCGTCGAGGCGATGAAAAACGGCGCCTTCGACTACGTGCAGAAGCCGTTCGAAATCGAGGAGATGGAGGTGAAGGTCGAGAAGGCGCTCGAGCTGAAGCGCCTGCGGCACGAGCTCGACTACCTGCGCCACGAGCAGCAGGAAAACTACGACTTCGACAAGATCATCGGCGGCAGCGACAGCCTGCAGCGCGTGCTGGGCGTGGTCCGCAAGGTGGCCAAGAGCACCTCGACGGTGCTGATCCGCGGCGAGACGGGCACCGGCAAGGAGCTCATCGCCGGCGCCATCCACCACAACTCGCTGCGCGCCGGCCGCAACTTCGTCAAGGTGAACTGCGCCGCCCTGCAGGAGAACCTGCTCGAATCGGAGCTGTTCGGCCACGAGAAGGGCGCCTTCACCGGCGCCGACCGCCAGCGCATCGGCCGCTTCGAGCAGGCCGACGGCGGCTCGCTCTTCCTCGACGAAATCGGCGACATGTCGCCGTCGACCCAGGCCAAGATCCTGCGCGTGCTGCAGGAACACGAGTTCGAGCGCCTCGGCGGCACCCGCACGCTGAAAGTCGACGTGCGCCTCATCGCCGCGACCAACCGTGACCTGCCGACGATGGTCTCGAACGGCCAGTTCCGCGAAGACCTCTACTACCGCCTGAACGTCGTCACGGTGGAGACGCCGCCGCTGCGCGACCGCAAGGAAGACATCCTGCCGCTGGCCATGCACTTCATCCGGCGCTTCTCGCAGGAACTGAAGAAGAAGCTCGACGGTGTGCACCCCGACGCCCAGAAGATGCTGACCCGCTACAACTGGCCGGGCAACATCCGCGAGCTCGAGAACGCCATCGAACGCGCCGCGCTGCTCGCCGAGGGCCACCAGATCGCCCCCGACGACCTGCGCCTCGGCGACCAGGCCCAGACCCCCGGGCAGAAGGAAAACCAGACGGTGGTGCGCATTCCGCCGAGCGGCGTGCCGCTCGAGCAGATCGAGCGCCAGGCGCTCACCGAGGCGCTGCGCATGGCCAACTGGGTGCAGAAGGACGCCGCGGAACTGCTGTCGATCAGCCCGCGTGTCATGAACTACAAGATCAAGACACTGAAGATCGACCTGCCCCGGCGACGCATGCCTCAGGGAGACGTTGCGTAGGGTGGGGCCCGGGTTCGGGGCTCGGGTTCCGGGACGACATCACGCCGCGGAGGAATTCGGCGGCGATTGACGCTAGTCTGGTACGGGTGCGCGAGCGCCCGACCGACGGAGGGACGCGGATGACTCGGCGAATCGACATGGCACGGACGGCCACGGTGGTGGCGATGGTGGCAGTGGTGCTCGCGTATGCGGTGCCGGCATCGGCCCAGCGCTGGGGACGGCCGCGGACGCCACGTGCCGGGGCGTGCTTCTACCAGAACGCCAACTACGGCGGCGACTATTTCTGCGTCGAGGCCGGCGACGCGTACGACGTGATGCCCGAGGGGCTGAACGACCGCATCTCTTCGATTCGCCTCTTCGGCGACGCCGACGTCACCGTCTACCGCAACCCGAACTTCCGCGGCCGGTCCACGCGCTTCAACGACGACGTGTCGAACCTGCAGCGGGAAGGCTGGAACGACACGGTGTCGTCGTTGCGCGTGCGCCTCGACTTCGCGCGCGTCAGCCGTGACGAGGCCGAACGCATCGTCGAACGCGCCTACCGGTCGGTGTTCGGCCGCGACCCCGACCCGAGCGCCCGCAGCTGGGTCGAGGAAGTGATGCGGAACCGCTGGTCGCAGCGCGACCTCGAGCGCGAGCTGATGAAGAGCCCGGAATACCGGAATCGGCGTCCCGGCGGTTTCTAGTCCGGTCTCCGGGCCCGGGTCCCGGGCCTCAGTCGGTCACCTTGGCGCGGGGATGGGCGCGCGCGTACACCTCCTTGAGCTGCGCGGCGTTCACGTGCGTGTAGCGCTCGGTGGTGGTGAGGCGCGCGTGTCCCAGCAGTTCCTGAATCGCCCGTAGATCCGCGCCGCGTTGCAGCAGGTGCGTCGCGAACGAATGCCGCAGCGCGTGCGGGCTGATGCCGCTGCGCTCGCTGCACTGCCGCACGTACCGCGTCACCAGGCGGTGCACGCTGCGCCCCGTGAGGCGGCCACCGCGGGCGTTCACGAACACCGGTTCGCGGCCAGCCCGGTCGAGACGCCCCCGGCCGGTGGCGCGCGCCTCGCCCAGGCGCGGACGGCCGGCGACCCGCGACGGCGCGGCCGGCACCAGCCGCCGCACCTGCTCGCGATCCGGCAACCAGCGGCGCAGCGCCTCCTCCGTGGAGCGGTTGAACGGCAGCAGGCGTTCCTTGCCCCCCTTGCCGAGCACGCGCACCATGCGCGCACCGAGGTGCAGATCCTCGAGGTCGAGGCCCACCAGCTCGCTGAGCCGCAACCCCGAGGCATAGAACAGCTCCAGCATCGCGCGATCGCGGCGACCGAGCAGCGTTGAGACATCGGGCGTCTCGAGCAGCCGCGTCATGTCGTCTTCGCTGAGGTGCTTCGGCACCGTGCGGTCGAGCTTCGGCGCCACCGCCGCGCCTGACGGGTCGGCCGTGAGCAGGCCCTCGCGCACGAGATACCGCAGGAACGCCCGCACACCCGACAGCTTGCGCGCCACCGAGGCGCGCGCCTGCTCGGCGCGGTTCAGCTCGACGACGAAGAGTCGCACCGACTCGGCGTCGAGATGCGCGAACCGCAACGTCGACCGTTTCACGCCGTGCAGCGCGGCCGCGCGATCGAGGTACTGGTCGACGTCGCTGGCGTAGGCGCGCACGGAATGCGGCGAAAGGTGCCGATTGAGCGCCAGGTGTTCGAGGAACGCCTTGACCGCCGCTTTCAGGTCGTCCACGGCGCCCTCAGAGCGTGGCGGTGAACGCCGCCAGGTCAGCCAGCGCGCGGTCGGCCAGGGCCTGCTTGCGCACGGCCTTGTCGCGCGGCGGCTGGTCGAGCGGCGGCATGATGCCGAAGGTGATGTTCGACGGCTGGTAGTGCTTCGGATCGGCGTGGGAGGCGTAGTAGGCGAGCGCGCCGAGCGCGGTGGTGCGCGGCGGCGCCACCGGTGCCTGGCCGCCGGCGAGCCGCGCGGCGTTGATACCGGCGATGAGGCCGGAGGCCGCGGACTCCACGTAGCCTTCGACGCCGGTGACCTGTCCTGCGAAGAACAGATCCGGACGTGCGCGCGTCTGCCACGTGGGGTGCAGCACCTTGGGGCCGCAGATGAAGGTGTTGCGGTGCACCATGCCGAAGCGGACGAACTCGGCGTGCTCGAGGCCGGGCACGAGCCGCAGCACGCGCGCCTGTTCGCCCCACTTGAGCTGCGTCTGGAAGCCCACGAGGCTGAAGTGATCCCCGGCCAGCGTGTCCTGGCGTAGCTGCACGGCGGCGTAGGGACGCCGGCCCGTCTTCGGATCCTCGAGGCCCACCGGCTTCATCGGCCCGAAGCGCAGCGTGTCCCGGCCGCGGTGGGCCATCACCTCGATCGGAAGACAGCCTTCGAAGAACTGCACGCTGTCGAAGTCGTGCACCGTGGCCGACTCGGCGGCGACGAGCGCCTCGTAGAAGATGTCGTACTGCGCCTTCGTGAACGGACAATTCAGATAGTCGCCTTCGCCGTCGTCGATGCCGCACGCCACGCCGACGCCGGCCGGCTCGGTGGCGGGCGCTGGCGCGCTCCCGGCGCCGTCGGCGGGACGCCGCAGGCTGCGGCCCCAGCGGGACTGGCGGAACACGACCGACATGTCGATCGACTCGGCGAGCACGATCGGGCTGATGGCGTCGTAGAACGCCAGGTGCTCGTCGCCGACGAACTGCTGGATGGCCTGCGACAGCGTGTCGGACGTGAGCGGGCCGGTGGCGACGATCACCTGATCGCAGGGGCGCGGCGCCGGCAGTTCGGCGACTTCCTCGCGCACCACGCGAATACGCGGCTCGGTCGCCAGTCGCGCCATCACTTCGCGCGAGAACGCCTCGCGGTCGACGGCCAGCGCGGCGCCGGCCGGCACACGCGCCACCTCCGCAGCCGCCATGATCAGCGAGTCGAGGCGGCGCATCTCTTCCTTGATGAGGCCGACGGCGTTGTCGAGCTTGTCGCCGCGGAACGAGTTGCTGCAGACCAGTTCGGCCAGGCCGTCGGTCTTGTGGACGAGCGTCGGCCGTACCGGACGCATCTCGTGGAGTGTGACGTCGCGGCCGCGCCGCGCCGCCTGCCAGGCCGCCTCGCAGCCGGCCAGGCCGCCGCCAATCACATGGATCACGCCGTCCAGTCTACCCGCAGGCGAACGCCCTCAGGCGCGGCCGTGGTCCGCGTCCGAACGCCTGCGCGCGATCGCGGCCAGGGTCATCGCGCCGGTGACGTTGGCGGTGGTGCGCACCATGTCGGGAATCGCGTCCACCGCGAGCAGCAGGCCGATGCCTTCCACCGGCACGCGCGCCGCCGTCAACGCCGGCACCAGCGCCACGATACTGCCGCCCGGCACGCCCGGCACCGCCGACGACGCCACGACGATGGCCGCCGCGACCGTGGCGAGGTCGACGCCCGAGAGATCCACCCCGCCGAGCCGGGCGAGGAACAAGACGCCCACCGTCTGGGCGACGGCCGTACCGACGTGGAACACCGAGACGGCAAGCGGCATCACGAGGCGCGAGGTCGTGGCGTCGAAGCCGGCGCGCTCGGCGGCCTGCACCATCGCCGGCAGGGTCGCCAGCGACGATCGCGATGCGAACGCCAGCGCCTGCGACGGCGCCAGGTAGTCGGCGAAGGCGCGCAGTGGTATCCCGCCGGCGACGACGCCCAGCGGATACAGCACCGCGATGGCCGCCACGGTCAGCGCCACGACCAGGGCAACGTAGGTGGCGAGCGCACCGGCTGCCGACAGCCCGAGCCGCGCCGCCAACGGGATCGCCAGCGCGAACACGCCGATGGGCGCCAGCTGCAGCAGGCCGCCGACGAGCTGCTGCATCGCGTCGGCGACACCCTGCACCACCGCGAGCACCGCGTCGCGGCGCGCCGGCGCGACACGCGCGAGCGCGAGGCCGAACAGCGACACGAACAGGATCACCGGCAGCATCGCACCATCGGCCGCGGCCTTCGCGACGTTGGCCGGCACCAGGTCGCGCACCCACGTCACGAGTCCGGGCGGGGCAGCCGGCGCGGCCGGTGTCGTCGCGAAAGCGCCGGCGTCGGGCGTCACCGACGACAGCACGACCATCGACACGGCGATGCTCGCGAGCGTCACCGCGACCAGCGTCGCCACGGCGAGGGCGACCGTGCGCAGGCCGGCGCGGCCGAGCGACCCGGCGCCCGAGGCGCCGAGGCTCGCCACGACGAGCGACGCCACGAGCGGCATCGCGCACATGCGGATCAGGTCGATGAACAGGCCGCCGACCAGGCCAGCCAGCGTCAGCGTCGCGGCCGCGAACGACGAGTCGCGCCCGGCCAGCGCCAGGCCGAGCAGACTGCCGGCGACCAGACCCGCGAGGACGCGCGAGGCGAGGGACATCGCGCGCTACGGTACATGAAATCGTCTCGGGGCTGCCCCGTCTGGCACGAATCCGGCGCCGATTCCATGCCATCCGGGGCAGGGGCGTTGCATCGGGAGACGCCGTACAGACGACGGCCGGCGGATCCGCGAGGAGCCGCCGGCCGCGGGGTGTGGCTGGGACGCGCTACCGGCCCGGACCGAAACCCGGCGCCGAGGTGAACGGCGCGGCGACGACCAGGCGACCATCCGACGCCACCTTGATCGGCAGTGACGGCAGGGCCCGTCCGGCCGGGCCGCCGATGGCGGCGCCGCCGTCGCGCGGATCGAAGATCGACCCGTGGCAGCTGCAGAAGAGTGTGTTGCTGTCGCCCAGCGACTCGTCGACCTCGCAGCCCGAGTGGGTGCAGATCGCCGAGTACGCCACGATGTCGTCGGCCGCGTGTTCGCGCGTGTACTGCGACAAGGTCGAGGGGTTGAGCCGCGCCAGCACCACGCGGTGCATCGGGTTGCCGTTCTTCAGCACGTCGCCCTTGGGTGAGAGCGCCCACGCCATCAGCACCTTGCTGTCGAACGGCACGTCATCGGGCGTCAGGGGGATGAGCGAGTCGTCGCCGTGGCGCACCAGCCAGTCGCCCTCGGCGGGCCGGGCGTCTTTCGGATCCTGGGAGAGGGCGTGGATCGGGGTGAGCCACGCCAGCACGAGGCCGGCCGCCGTGGCGAGCACGGTTCGGCGAGGCGTCTCGCTGGGCAGATCGGGGAGCAGTCGCGAGTCGGACATGGGTGGTTCGTGACCTCGTTCAAGTACAGAGCCGCCGGCCGGCTACGTCTTCCTGCCGCGCTTCGGCGCGGCCGACTTCGCGGAGCGGCCGCGCGCCGCCCCACGACGTTTCGACGGGCTCGCGCCTTCCCTGGCCTTCAGGAGCTCGAGCGCCTGCTCCATCGTGACCGACTCGGGGGCCGTGCCCTTCGGCAGAGACGCGTTGGTCTCGCCGTCCGTGACGTACGGGCCGTACCGTCCGTCGAGGATCCGCACCGGCGTCTTCGACGACGGATGCTCGCCCACGACCCGCAGTTCGGCCGCGGCCGCGCGCTGCCGTCGCTGCCCCTTCGGCTTGGCGAGCAGCTCTTTCGCGCGCGACAACGTGATCGTATACACATCGTCGGTCGCTTCGAGCGACCGGAACTCACTGCCGTGCTGGACGTACGGACCGAACCGGCCGCGGTTGGCCAGGATGAGCTGGCCGTCGTCGGCCGCGCCGAGTTCGCGCGGCAGCGACAGGAGGCGCAGCGCTTCGTTCAGTGACACGCCGTCTTCCGACATGCCGCGTTCGAGCGACGCCCGCTTGGGCTTGGCCTTGCTGCCCTTCTCCGGGTTCTCGCCGAGCTGCACGTACGGGCCGAAACGTCCGTGCATGACGTAGACGGCCAGGCCGCTCACCGGGTCGTTGCCGAGCGACTTCGGCCCTTCCGCCTTCGCCTTGAGCAGTTTCAGCGCTTCGTCGAGCGTGAGGTCGGCCGGACCGATCTCCTCGGGAATCGAGGCGCGCGGCGCGTCGTCGGACGTGTCGCCGAGCTGCAGGAACGGACCGTAGCGGCCGATGCGGACGCGCACGCGCTGTCCCGATTCGGGGTCGGCGCCGAGGTCGATCATCGGATAGTCGATCGACTTGTCCTTGCCCTGCACCACGGTCTCGAGACCGGTGTGCGTGCCGTCGCCGCGGTAGAAGCTGCGGATGAAATCGAGCCAGTCCTTGCCGCCGTTCGAGATCTCGTCGAGCACCTCTTCCATCTCGGCGGTGAAGCCGATGTCGACGTAGTCGGCGAAGTGATCGCGCAGCAGCCGCGTGACGGCGAACGCGGTGAAACTCGGCACGAGCGCCTTGCCCACGCGCGTGACGTAGCCGCGACGCTGGATCGTGGCGACGGTGGGTGCGTAGGTCGACGGGCGGCCGATACCTTCTTCTTCGAGGCGCTTCACGAGCGACGCCTCGGTGTAGCGCGCCGGCGGCGAGGTCTCGTGGCCCTTGGCACCGACGTTGACGAGGATCAGATCGCGATCGAGCTGATCGGGCGCGTAGACCTTGTCGCCCACCTTCAGCTTCGGCAGCAGCGTTTCCTGCTCGCCGAGCTCGGCCGACGGGTCGTCGCTGCCTTCGACGTAGGCGCGCAGGAAGCCAGCGAACTCGATGGCCTTGCCGCTGGCCGAGAACACCGCCTCGTGGCCATCGGGCGTGCGGCCGGTGATCTCGACCGACGTGCGCAGCAGCTGCGCGTCGACCATCTGCGACGCCACCGCGCGCTTCCAGACGAGCTCGTACAGCTTCAGCTCGTCGCTCTCGAGCACACGCTCGAGCGACTGCGGCGTGCGTCGGAAGTCGGTGGGTCGAATCGCCTCGTGCGCTTCCTGCGCGTTCCGCACCTTGGTCTGGTACTGGCGCGGGCCGCGGTGGTAGTCCTTGCCGTACATCTCGCGTACGGCCTGACCGGCTTCGGCGAGTGCCTTGTCGCTGAGCGTCGTCGAGTCGGTGCGGTGATACGAGATGAGGCCTTCGAGTTCGCCGCCACCGAGGTCGACGCCCTGGAACAGCCGTTGGGCGACGCTCATCGTGCGGTCGGACGAGTAGCCGAGCTTGCGGTTGGCTTCCTGCTGCAGTGTGGAGGTGGTGAACGGCGCCGACGGCCGCTGCGTCGCCGGCTTTTCTTCCACCGACGTCACCGTCCACGGCATGCCGCGCTTCAGCCCGTCCGCGAGCGACGTCGCCGTCTTCTCGTCGAGACGCGTGACGGTCTGCGAGGTGAGCTGGCCCTTGTCGTTGAAGTCCTTGCCGGTGGCGACACGACGCTCGTCGACCTTCACGAGCGGGGCGCCGAACTCGCTGGCGCCGCTCTTGAGGAGCGCCTCGAGGTCCCAGAAGCCGGCCTTCACGAAGGCGAGGCGTTCTTCCTCGCGCTCGACGATGAGGCGCACGGCGACGCTCTGCACGCGGCCGGCCGAGAGGCCCGTCTGCACCTTCTTCCACAACACCGGCGAAAGCGTGTAGCCATAGAGCCGGTCGAGGATGCGGCGGCTCTCCTGGGCACGGACGAGGTTCTCGTTCACGTCCTCCGGGGCGTGGGCGAGCGCGCTGCGGATCGCCTCTTCCGTGATCTCGTGGAAGTGGATGCGGCGCACCGGCACCTTCGGCTTGAGGATCTGCGCCAGGTGCCAGCTGATCGACTCGCCCTCACGGTCGGGGTCGGTCGCGAGGATCACTTCCGAGGCGTCCTTCACCGCTTCCTTGAGCACCTGCACGTGCTTCTTCTTGTCGGACGACACGACGTAGTACGGCGTGAAGTCGCCGTCGGTGTCGACGCCCAGCCGTCCCCACGCCTTGCCCTTGATGGCGGCCGGCACCTCGCTCGCCGACTCCGGCAGGTCGCGGATGTGGCCGTAGCTGGCCTCGATCCGGTACTCCTTGCCCAGGAACCGGGAGAGGGTCCGCGCTTTGGCGGGAGACTCGACGATGACGAGCGGTTTCGGCATGGTGGCGCGACAGACCTCGGAAACGGCTACCTTAGCACGCGGTTTTGGGTCCCCCGGAACCGCGCCCCTCCAATTCGTTGGATCTTCCCGTCGAGTTCCAGCGCCGCAAGACGGGCATTCACTCGGGAAATCGGCCATCCCGTGCCGGTCACGACGTCGTCCGCGGAAAAATCGTCGGCCGTCGGCTCCAGCCCCAGTTCACGGGCCAGCGCCGGCTCGAGCGCGGGCCGGCCGCCGCGACGGGCCTGGCCGGCCGGCAGCCACTCGAGCTCGGCCAGGACGTCGTCGGGGCCTTCCACCAGGCGGGCGCCGTCACGGAGCAGCGCGTGCCCACCGCGGTGACGTCCAGGCCCGACCGGGCCGGGCACGGCCATCACCTCGCGCCCCTGCTCGGCCGCCGCCATGGCCGTGATGAGCGATCCGCTCTTCTCGGACGCCTCGACCACCACCACCGCCGCCGCCAGGCCGCTGATGATGCGGTTCCTCAATGGGAAATGGAACGGCAGGGGTGGCGTGCCCGGCAGGTGTTCGCTGACGAGGGCGCCCTGGCGCGCCATCGCCGCGGCGAGTGCGTCGTGTTCGGGCGGGTAGAGGCGGTCGAGGCTCGACCCCAGCACGCCCACGGTGGCGCCACCGTGGTCGAGCGCGGCCCGATGCGCGGCGCTGTCGATGCCGCGCGCGAGCCCGCTCACGACGACCACGCCCGCCTGCGCGAGGCCGGCGGCGAGTGTGCGGGCCAGCGCCAGCCCGCCGGGCGTGGCGGCGCGGGCGCCGACCAGGGCGACGACCCGCGGCCAGCGCAGCGCCTCGATGTCGCCACGCACCCAGACCGCCGGAGGCGGATCGGGAATCTGCCGCAGCAAGGCAGGATAGGTGTCGTCGTCGAGGCCCACCACCTGCTGGCCCAGCCGCGCGGAGACCTCGAGGGTCTGGCTGGCGAGGTGGTTCAGCCGCATGGCCTCTTCCTCCGGCGAGGGCTCGAGGGCGGCTCGACAGGCCCAGGCGAGCAACGGCTCGCCGGGCAGGCGCGGTGACAGGTCGTCGATCTCGGGCAGGGGACGGGCCAGCAGGGTGCGCACCACGGCCCCGAGCAGGCGGCGTCGGGGCAGGCCGAAGTGGGCCAGGGCGACAGCATCACGGACGGTCATCGACACCTCCGGGCGGCGGCGCGAGAAGACGCGCGATGCCGCACGAACGGAAGTGGTGACCGTCGACCCCGGTGCGACGATTATGCGACGCGACGGGCCGCGAGGCAACGGATGCGTTGCTTGTGCGCCGCCTTCGCCGGGACTATAGTGGCCCCACCGGCCCATGACTTCTCGATTGGTCGTCGTCGCCCTGTTGTCGGCGCTGTCTGCAGCGCCCGCCTACGCCGATGTGCGGGGAGACGCTCGTCAACAGGTGGAGTTCGGCATCGCGGTGGCCCAGCGCGGCCTGTGGCGCGAGGCGATCTTCCGGTGGCAGCGCGCCACCGAACTCGATCCGTCCTACGCCCAGGCGTTCAACAACCTCGCGATTGGCTACGAGCACGAAGGCGACCTCACGAAGGCCCGCGAGGCCTACGAGAAGGCGCTGCGGCTCGAACCGAACAACGCCAACATCAAGCAGAACTACGAGCTGTTCAAGGAAATCAATGACCGCAGCGGGCGTAAGGACGGTCGGTAGTCTCGTACTGGCACTGTCGCTGAGCGGCTGTTCGGCCGGCTATCTCGAGATTCCCATCGAGACGCCGATTCAACCGAAACTCGATGTGCGGCCGTTCTCGCGCGTCTACGTCGCAGGGTTCGCGACGGCCGGCGACAACGACGTCGACGGCAACCTCGAAACCGTGCGGCTGTTGCGCAGCCAGCTCCGGAACAAGGGCCAGTTGCGGGTGGTCGACGCCGACGCCGTCACGCTGGCCGACCTGGTCACCTCCGATGCGCCAGACGCCGCCGAGCTCTCTGACGAGGCTGCGTTCGCGCCGTACGAGAAAGTGTTCGCCGACAAGGACTACTGGAAGAAGGTCGGCGCCGATCTGCAGCAACCGCTGATCGTCACCGGCACCGTGTCGTTCCGCCCGCAGCAGCGCAGCGGCTTCGTGCAGCGCGAACGCGAAACCTTCGACCCGCTCGGCCGCCGCGTCGTCGAGCCCGAACGCACCTACATGGAGCGCAAGGGCTTCGTGCTGCGTCCGACGTTCATCTTCATCGACGGCCGCACCGGCGAAACGCTGCATTCCGAGACCTTCCGCGAGGAAGTGCTCTACAACGCCAACCAGTCGACGCCGCCGCTGTCGTCGTTCTTCGAGCTCATGGACCGGCTGCTGCCGTCGTTCCTGAACACGCTGACCGCCCAGAAAGTGCGCGGCAGCCGCACGCTGCTGAAATAGGGGGCCGGGGGCTGGAGGCTGGGTTCTCGGGCTTGCACCGGCGGGCGCTTCTGACTTGAATGGCGGGAGGTCGTGTGTTTCACGGTTCTTCCAGCCCCCAGCCCCCAGCCCCCAGCCCCCAGCCCCCAGCCCCCAGCCCCTAGCCCCGGGCCCCGTGTTTCTGATACGCTCTCAAGTTCTGGCCCGGCTCACGCCGCCCGCAGGGGGCGGTTCCCTCGCGGGAAAGTCTCGAGGCCACTAATTCGTCACGGAGACGTCCCGTGTTTGCAGTGATTCAGGCCCAGGGCCACCAGTACCGCGTCGAACCCGGCGTCGAGATCGAACTCGACGGCACCGGCGCGAAAGATCAGTCGGTCACCTTCGACCAGGTGCTCATCGTCGGCACCGACGGCGGCGAGGTGAAGACCGGCGCCCCCACCGTGGCTGGCGCCAAGGTGCTGGGCGTGGTCATCGACACGCACCGCGGCGAGAAGGTGCGCATTTTCAAGAAGAAGCGCCGCAAGCAGTACCGCCGCACCGCGGGGTTTCGCGCGGAACTCACCCGGGTGCGCATCAC
>WBZP01004997.1_pt1 | contig 13625 bp, 11 predicted proteins | sample 5204301 | NCBI WGS metagenome assembly WBZP01 (sample SAMN12412401, study PRJNA552823) | activated sludge metagenome | isolation source: activated sludge from nitrification reactor of wastewater treatment plant... | place: USA: Pennsylvania | collected 2017 | reverse complement strand
CCCGATCAGTTCATCCCCAAGGTGCTCCTTGATGAAAGCTTCATGCCCCCGCTGTCCCAGGCCCGCTTCGGCAAACTCGTCGAAGGCGCGCGAGAAGGTCGCCTCGGATGGCAGCATCTTGCACACTGGAAAACCACAGAGCCGTCGCAGCGCACGGTCGATCGTCAGACGTTCAATCAGCCCCACCGTGGTCGTCAGCCCCAACACCGCCTTGGCGACAAACGCGTTTGCCAACCACGCCCGCTCAAAGGGCGGACGCCCAACACCACACCACGATTCCCCCGTGAATTCCTCGATACGCACCCACTCCAGCGTGTGCACAACCTTCTCCAGCTTCGGCGTCAGCGGACCTACCTGGTCCTTCAGTTCGGGCAGAAGTTCGTGCTGAACGACTTTCCACCGTTGCATGATCAGTTCGCTTTGGGTAGTATCCATTTTGCCGGCGTTATGATGTTGGTCTCGATAACCATATCATGCCAGAAGTGGCCGCCGGCGTCCTCCGCTTTCGCCTCCGCGCGCAAAGAATTAGCCCTTGAGTGCGAGTTATGCAAGAGGCTCTTCTGTCTGGGCATGGTCCGTACGGCGAGCGGCATGGCGTGGTCGAGTGGCGAGCCGGTGAGCTACACCCACTGGGGTGCGAGCGAACCCAGCGGCTATAGCCATGGTTATCTGACTTGGGACGGTCGCTGGTATGACAACAGCAATACCGGTTTGGGTACTGGTGGCTGGGGCGTGATCGAGATCGATGACGCCGGCGCCGATACGGATGCTGACGGTCTGCCGCATCGCCTCGACCCGTACCCAGCGAATGCGGCGAATGCATTCGACCTGCGCGCAGCCGGGGCGGACGCCATTTTCGGCAGCGCCGACGACGTGCTCTACACGCTGCGCCAGACGGCCTTCAGCGGTACCGGCGTGTCGTTGCGGATCAACGAAGGCACGCTGGGCGCGGGCAATTACCGTTTCGTTGCCACGCCGACGATCGCGGACCCGGCCAGCAACGCGCTCGACGGGAACGGCGACGGCAGTGCGGGCGATCCGTATGAGCACTTCCTCACCATTGCGCTGCCGGCGGGCTAGCAGATCGAGCACAGTGGCTTTGGTCTACAGGCGCCGCTGCTCCAACTCAGCGAGGACCCGGCGGGCAACGGGCTGGCGATCGGGCGAGTGCTGGGTCGGCTCGACCCAGGAGTTGCAACCGACTACAGTGATCTGGACGAACGGCGGATCGAACTGGAGCAGGGCGACCGGGTGTCGATCAGCGTCGACAGCCCAGCGAGCACACTCTCCCCGTCGTTATGGCTCTACGACGCGGCCGGGAACAATGTGGTCTACGACGACCGGCAGCGTTATGGTCCGGACTCCGATGCCTTCATCAGCGTTTGTCAGGCGACGAGCAGCGGCACGTACGTTCTGATCGTGTCGAAAGACTATTACAGCGGCGAATACCCCGGCGCTTACGAGTTGCACGCCGAACGCGCGCGAGGCATTCAACAGGAATACGACCTCAGCTACACGAAAGACAGCCTGGGGGGCGCGAACACGCTGACGCTGGCGGTCTCGGGAACGCACCGCACGGCGACGGTGTCCGGGACGATCATGGCGGCCGAGGGAAGCAATGCCGACGAGGACGTCGACAATCTGGGCGCGGTCAAGCCATCCTTTTTGCCAGCAAGGCAAACTCGGATTACGTTGTTCCGGAACAGGTGGGCTGGATCAACGTGACGCAGGGATCGATTCAGTCGGTGCCCGAGCCGATATCATCGACGCTCGTCGGGATGGGGCTTCTGGCCCTGGTGAGCTGGGGTCGCCGGTTGCGCTGAGCCGGCAGGCGGACAAGGGGGCGAACGATCAGCTATTCGGTCGCCCACGGCAGCGATTATTAACGTCAGATCATGAAGGGAGAAATGAACGCCATGAGCAAGGTCGACCAACAAGAAAGCGCCGCTCCGAATCTGCCCGAGGGGGTTGCCGTGCCGCAAATGCCGCGCATCCGATGGGTCACGGACGACTTGAAGAGCTCGTACGCGAACTTCGCCAATGCGAACAGTACGCGGGAAGAAGTGGTGCTGAACTTCGGCCTGAACAATAGTTGGGACCGGGCGCAGCAGGAGATTGCGATTGAGCTTTCGCATCGGATCATGCTCAGTCCATTTGCGGCGAAGCGCCTGTCGGCGATGCTGGCACAACTTATCGCAGAGTATGAGCAACGCTACGGGCAACTCGACTAGCAGCCCGGCGACTTGCGGTCCAGGAAGCCGGCGCACGGGGGTCGCGCCATGGCCGCGCTTCCGGACGAACGTGGCCAGCAGGAGTTCCCGCCTCCGAAATTCGGAGCAGGTCGGTGTCGCGCTGGAGTACCATGGCGATGCGCGAGCAGCATCGAAAGCGCGCCGGGCTGTCGGCGCGTCCTCACCCGGTACCGCTGAGGAACCGGCGGAAGGCTCAACGCCGAGGCACGTGCAGCCGCGGCTGACGACAATCGATGAAGCGGCTGGCGTACCCATTGCTATGCGGTTCGAAGAGCAACGAACGAACATTGCCGTTCTGGCGCAGACTCAAGCTCCCGGCGCGGACTTCGCACGCAAGTCGTGGATTCGAATGGACTTGAGGCTGTGGAAGGGCAACGACGGGTCGCTGCTGGCGTCCGACAGGGTGAACGGGCGAGCCCCGCCCTGACGATGTCGCGATGGTGATCCGTGAGACGGCCGGGGAGAGGCTGCGGGAAATGGTGCCGAAGGTACATTGAGATGTGTGGTCGCTATGCCCTCTACGCCCCGACCTCCCGCATTCGCGCGCAGTTCGCGCTCGATGAAGGCTTCGACTGCGGGCCGCGCTACAACATTGCGCCGACGACGAAGGTCTTGATCGTCCAGGCGGGAGCGCACGGCGAGCGGGTGGCGACGCTTCACCGCTGGGGGCTGATCCCGTCGTGGGCCAAGGAGGCCACGATCGGCGCCAGGCTCATCAATGCACGTGGCGAGACCGTCGCCGAGAAGCCCGCATTTCGTGCCGCTTTTCGCCGCGGGCGATGCATCGTCCCGGCGAACGGCTTCTACGAGTGGAAGGCCGTACACGAGGCAGGCCGCACCATCAAGCAGCCGTACTTCATTCGCCCGCAGGATGAAGGCGATTTGTTCGGCTTTGCCGGCCTCAGCGCGCGCTGGCTGTCGCCGGAGGGAGAAGAGGTCCACAGCTGCTGCATCATCACGACGAACGCCAACGCGCTGATGATGCCGATTCACGACCGGATGCCCGTCATTCTGGGTGCCAGCCAGTATGGCGCGTGGCTCGACCCGGGCCATGCGGACATGGACGGCTTGCGCGCCTTGCTGCGGCCGGCCGCGGCCGACGGTATGATCGCCTACAAGGTGTGCCGGGCGGTCAATTCATCCCGCGGCGAGTCGGCGACCTTCGTCGAGGCACTATGAAGCGTCGCTTGTCGCCAGGGACACGTGCTGCGAGGGTTCGCCAGAGTCAGCCGCTTCGCAGGCCCTCGTGCAGGCCGTTGCCGTGATCGGGATCATGTACTTTCCATTGCCGCCCACCCCAGCGGCCAGCGTCGAGCGGGAAAGCGCCACGCCCGAGCGCTCGGCTTGCCGTGCGAGGCGGTGGAGTGGCAGGTGGTCGATGGTCGTGCCGAGGACGACCCAGGCGAGGAGCGCGGGCGTCACCAGACCGGCGGACGGTACTGCGGGAGTGGCCGTCATCGTCAGGCAAGGGCGGCAGGCCTGCCTGAGACCTGGCACTTTTCCAGACGCCAGGTCCGCCAGGCTGCTACGCGGCCATGTAGCGGCCGGGGCGGTGATTGATGGCCAGCGTCAGGTTCAGGACCGCCGCACCGAGCAAAGAGATCAGAATGCGCTCGACCGGCACCAGGGCGAAGGACGCAGCGATGATGGCCGTGTCGATCGCCAGTTGCAGGTAGCCGGCGCGCCAGCCGAAGCGTTCCTGCAGCCAATGCACGATGATGTTCAGACCGCCGAGGCTGGCTTCGTGGCGAAAGAGGATGATCATGCTGACCCCGGCGAGCAGGCCACCCATAAGTGCCGCGTACACTGGAGCGATGCGCCCGATGTCGAGGACGCGCGATAGCGTATCGGTGGCGAAGGCGAGCAGCCCAATGGCGCACAGCGTCTTCAGCGCAAAGACCCGGCCAAGCTTGAACCAGGCAAAGGCCATGAATGGAACATTGATCGCGAAGAGCAGACTGCCGAGGCTGACGCCACTCGCGTAGTGTGCGAGGAAAGCGAGACCGACCGTCCCGCCGGTGATCAGCCCCGCGTGCTGCAGCAGGCCGAGGCCGAGCGAACCGAGCAGTGCCGCGGCCGCGAGGGCCTGGATGTCTTCGAAGAGAGTGTGGCGGAGCGGGGCGTGCATGCTGGCAGGAAGAGGCCTTACAGACTGGATGCTACGCCGACTGTGCGCTCGAAGCCAGACGCTTGTGGTCGTGACCTGGCGTGCATGGCGAATCGATGCCGGGCGCGGCGGTAAACGGCTTTCGCTGCATCAAGTCGCCGGAGGATGTGGGCGTGGATGCCGGCGGTGACCGCGCCTGTCGGTCAGACGCCGATCGCTGCCTGAGCAGCGGGATACCCTTCGCCGAGTGGCGATCGCTTTGCCGTTCGGGCAGAATCCCGTTCGCAGCAGCGCGCTTTACCCGCCCCCCGGCAATGAGCGCGCAGCCGCACCCGACCAGCGAAAGGGGAGTTGACCATGAACCGCGACGAAGCACGCACGCTGCTGGGCCAGATGTTCCAGGCGGCGATTGCTGCTACTCAAGCTGCGCAGTGCATTCCACAGTACATTCCGCGCTACCTTCGTTTGCCCGCTTCCACGCCGCCGCGCGGTCGACTGATCGTCATCGGTGCTGGCAAGGCGTCGGCGGCGATGGCCAGGGCGCTCGAGGATCACTGGCCGGGCGACATGTCGGGCCTGGTGGTGACGCGCCATGGCTACGCCGTACCTTGCCGGCAGATCGAAATTGTCGAAGCTGCCCACCCGGTGCCGGACGCCGCCGGGCTCGCCGCCGCGCAGCGCATGCTCGCCCTGGTGCGCGGACTTGCCGGCGACGACACGGTTGTCTGCCTGCTCTCGGGCGGCGGTTCGGCGCTCCTCGCACTGCCGCCGGCGGGTCTCGACCTGGCCGACAAGCAGGTATTGAGCAAGGCCCTGCTCAAGTCGGGGGCGTCGATTTCGCAGATCAACTGCGTGCGGCGGCACCTGTCGGCAGTCAAGGGGGGGCGCCTGGCAGCCGCCTGTTACCCGGCGCGCGTGGTCAACCTGATCATCTCCGACGTGCCGGGTGACCGGCCGATCGACATCGCTTCGGGTCCGACGGTGGCCGATCCGACGACCTGCGCCGACGCGCTGGCGATCCTGCAGCGCTACGCCATCGCCGCACCGCGGCCGGTGGTCGAGTTCCTGAAGAGCGCTCGTGGCGAGTCGATCAAGCCGGGCGACGCCCGCCTGGCGGCAGTGGAAACACAGCTTGTCGCGACGCCGCAGGGGGCGCTCGAAGCGGCTGCGGCAGTGGCCCGCCGGGCCGGGCTGGCGGCGTACATCCTTGGCGACGCCATTGAAGGCGAAGCGCGCGAGGTCGGCAAGGTGATGGCCGGGATCGCACTGCAGGTCGCTGCGCGCGGTCAGCCCTTCGCTGCACCCTGCGTCCTGCTCTCGGGTGGCGAGACGACGGTGACCGTGCGCGGCAGCGGGCGTGGCGGCCGCAACGTCGAGTTTCTGCTGGCGCTTGCCGTGGCGCTGGACGGCAGGCCCGACATCCACGCTTTCGCCGGCGATACTGACGGGGTGGATGGCGTGGAGGAAATCGCCGGCGCACATCTGGCGCCGGACAGTCTGTCGCGTGCCTGGGCCATGGGCCTGCGACCGCTCGTCAGCCTGGACAACAACGACGGGCACGGCTTTTTCACTGCGCTCGGCGATTCCGTCATCACCGGTCCGACGCTGACCAACGTGAACGATTTCCGCGCCATCCTGATCACTTGACACCCTGCTGCGGTACACAGACCGCGGCCGGCGCTTCGGGACGCCGGCGCGTGAACCACCCTCACGCGATAGAGCATTCTCTGAGGGTTCAGTATGCCGGTGCGCCTGGTTGTACGCCGCATGTTGCCGGGAACTCTGATCCCTGCGGGCCGCTTGTCAGGGCGATGCAACGATCCGCTGGAGGCGCCACGCAAAACCGGGCCCCGCACCAAGCGGCGAGCGTGTCGGTCGTGTACCGAGAAGAGGATAATCGGTGCTTTTCCGCTCTGCGAGGCCCGCCGCCATGCACGATCAGCCCCTTGATCATCAGTCTCTTTACCACCGGGCAGAGGACGAGCCGCCGGTGTCCAACGACAGCCCGAACGGCTACTTCGGCGAGCTGATCGCCGCCCTGTCGGCCTCCCGGACGACACGCCGGCGCCTGCTGCAGGCGGGCTGCGGGACCCTGCTCCTGCTGTTGGGCGGCGGGCCGAACGCCGCTTTCGCCGCGACGAGCGGGCGCCGCACGCTCAACTTTCCGTCGCTCGCCGCGGCGCGTGACAACGCCGTGCGTGTCGCCGACGGCCATCTGTTGCAGTTGCTCTACGCTTGGGGTGATCCTGTCTCGGACGGGCCGGTGTTTCGTTCCGACGCCGGCAACAGCGCGGCCGAACAGGCCGAGCAGGCCGGCATGCATCACGACGGAATGCACTTCTTTCCCTTCAGCGCGAACGGACAGCCGTCGTCCACGCACGGCCTCTTGTGCATCAATCACGAGTACACCGACGAAAGACTGCTGCACCCCGACGGCATGGCCGACTGGAGCCACGCCAAGACCATGAAATCGCAGAACGCGCATGGCGTCTCGGTGATCGAGGTCGAGCTCGTCGGCGGCGCGGCAGATGGGCGCTGGCGTGTCGTACGGCCTTCACGCTACGCGCGACGGATTACGGCGCGCACGCCGCTGCGCCTCGCCGGTCCGGCGGCCGGCGCGCCAGCCATGCGCACGCGCGACGATACCCGCGGGCAGGTCGTCTTCGGCACGCTGGCCAACTGCGCGCTGGGCGCCACTCCGTGGGGCACCTACCTCAGCTGCGAAGAAAACTTTCACGGCTACTTCAACGGCCTGGCGCAGCCGACCGCGGAGCAGCAGCGCTACGGCATCCGGCGCGGCGGCCATGGCGCGCGCTGGCACGAGCACGACCGCCGTTTCGACGTGGCGAGCGAGCCGAACGAAGCCAACCGTTTCGGCTGGGTCGTCGAGATCGACCCGCGTCAGCCGGCGCTGGCACCGGTCAAGCGCACCGCGCTCGGTCGCTTCAAACACGAGAGTGCGACGGTGACCCTCGCTGCCGACCGGCGTGTCGTCGTCTATATGGGCGACGATGAGGCCTTCGAGTACATCTACAAGTACGTCTCCGACGATCGCTACAGCGCGGCTGACCCGGCTGGCGGCGGACGCCTGCTCGATCTGGGAACGCTCTACGTTGCGCGCTTCGACGCCGACGGGCGCGGCCGCTGGCTGCCCCTCCAGCATGGACGCCACGGACTCGATGCGGCGAACGGCTTCGCCGACCAGGCCGACGTGCTGATCCGTGCGCGCCAGGCGGCCGATCGCCTTAGCGCGACAAAAATGGATCGACCCGAATGGATCGCCGTCCATCCGCAGAGCGGCGAGGTCTACTGCACCTTGACCAACAACCACCGGCGGACTGTTGCCGACGCCGCCAACCCGCGTCCGCAGAACGCCTTCGGGCACATCATTCGCTGGCGCGAGGCGGGCGGCGACGCGGCCGCCGGCGATTTCGCCTGGGATATCTTCATCCTTTGCGGCGACCCGCAGCACGCCGATCCGCTGCAGCGCGGCAACATTCGCGGCGACGCCTTCGGCAGCCCGGACGGCCTGTGGTTCGATACCCAAGGCCGCCTGTGGATACAGACCGATGCGCCCGCCGCCGCCATTCGCAGCGGCGACTACGAGCGTCTCGGCAACAACCAGATGCTCGTTGCCGACGTCGCCAGCGGCGAGGTCCGGCGTTTCCTGACCGGCCCGCATGGCTGCGAAATCACCGGACTGACGGGTACCCCGGATGGTTGCAGCCTCTTCGTGAACATCCAGCACCCCGGCGAAGCCGCCGGCACGCGCTCCGATGCGGCGCAAGCGCCTGCCTTTTCACACTGGCCGGCGAACCAGTTTCCGGACGTGACCGGCGGTCGGCCGCGCTCGGCGACGATTGTCATCCGGCGGCACGACGGCGGCGTCGTGGCCGGGTAAGGGCAGGGCAGGGCGGCGACGGGGCGTGCAAGGTGCACTTCGCCGACCAGGACAAGCGGCGGCGCGGCAAGCGCACCTGGCGGGCACCTGGCAAGCTTGCCAGTTGACACTTTCCGCATTAAAACCGGCGACAATTGCGGCTATTGGACAACCCCTGACGGATCGCTGCTATGGCCAACTTGCCTGCCCCTTTGCTGCACGCCCACGAATTCCCCCGCCGCGTCCTGCTCGCCGTCACCGGACTGTCGCCACAGATCGTCACCGAGACGGTCTATGCGCTCGCCGTTGGAGCCTCGGCGGCACCGTTCGTACCGACCGAAGTCCACCTCATCACCACCCGCAGTGGCGCCGAAAAAGCCTCACTGGCGCTGCTTTCCAGCGAACCCGGCTGGTTCGAGCGACTGCGCCGCGACTACGCGCTGCCGCCGATCCGCTTTGCCGCCGACACCATTCACGTCCTCGTCGACCCGCAGGGCCAACCGCTCGACGACATCCGCTCGCCCGAGGACAACCGCTGTGCGGCCGACGGCATCACCGCCCTGGTGCGTGAGTTCACGGCCGACCCGGACTGCGCGGTGCACGTCTCGATTGCCGGCGGCCGGAAGACGATGGGCTTCTTCCTCGGTTACGCGCTGTCGCTGCATGCGCGGCTGCAGGACCGTCTGTCGCATGTACTCGTTTCCGAGCCCTTCGAATCGAGTGCCGCCTTCTACTATCCGACACCGAGCAGTCGGGTCATCGAACTGGCCAATGGGCGCCTGGTCGACAGCGCGCAAGCGCGCGTGACGCTGGCTGAACTGCCCATCGTCAGCCTGCGCCATGGCCTGCCGGAAGCGTTGCTCACCGGCCGGGCGAGCTACAACGAGACGGTTGCCGCCGCGCGCCGGGGCCTTGCGCCGCCCGACCTGCGCCTGCGCCTCGCTGCCCGCAGCGTCGTCGCCGGCGGTAAGGAAATCCGCCTGCCGCCGGCTGAGCTCGCTTTGCTCAGCGTCTTCGCCCGCCGCGTACTGCGCCGCGAGCCCCCGTTGCCGGCGCCCGACAAGCATCTGCCGGATCTCGAGTGGAAGAAGCGCTACCTCGTCGAGCTGCGCTGGATCGCCGGTCCGCTGAAGGACATTGAAAAGACCGAACACGCCCTGCGCAATGGAATGGACGGCGACTACTTCTCAGCCCGCCTGTCGAAGCTGAGAAGCGCCTTGCGCCACGCCCTCGGTCTGGCGGCGGAACCGTACCTGATCAGCGATGGCGGTCGCCGCCCGCGCCAGTTCAGCCTTGCCCTGCCGCGCTCGGCCATCCGCTACGAATGCCCGGAGGCGGCCGTCCCGAATTGAGCGCCCGCGCTTCCCGCCCGATCAACCACGCACCGCCACCGACCGGAGAGTCACCATGAGCACCCTGATCAGCTTCCTCGGCAAAGGCCAGGCCGATCCGAAAACCGGCTACCGCAACGCGCACTACCGATTCGACGCCGCGTTCGCCCGCCGCGTCCCCTTCTTCGGCCTTGCCCTGGCCGAGTACCTGAAACCCGAACGTCTGGTCATCGTCGGAACTGCCGGCAGCATGTGGGACGTCTTCTTCGAACGTCACGGCGCTGACGACGACGCCGTCCTGGCCCTGATCGCCGCGGTCGAAGGACAACAGGTAACGAGCGAGCTGCTCGACCTGCCGCGGCAACAGCTTGCCGCCCAACTGCAACTGCCTGTCGACTGCCTGCTCATCCCCTACGGGCGCGATGCCGACGAGCAGGCAGCGATCCTCCATTGCCTGGCCGGCGCCGTGCACGCTGGCGAACGGCTCTGCCTCGACGTGACGCACGGCTTTCGCCACCTGCCCATGCTGGCACTGGTTGCCGCGCGCTACCTGGCGCGCGTCGTCGGCGTTCAGATCGACGAGCTGTACTACGGTGCGCTCGAAATGACCCCGCCCGGCGGCGAGACGCCGGTTCTCCGCCTCGGCGGCCTGTTGGCGATGCTCGACTGGGTTGACGCCCTCGCCAGCTACGACAAGGACGGCGACTACGGCGTCTTCGCCGGCCTGCTCGCCGCTGACGGCATGGACGCCGGACGCGCCGAGCTGCTGGCGCGCGCCGCCTTTTTTGAACGCACCGGCAACCCGGTACGGGCGCGCGAAACACTGTCCAGCGTTTTCCCCACCGTCGAAGCGCACCGCGGCCGTCTTGGCGGGCTCTTCGGCGGCACGCTGAGCAAGCGGATCAGCTGGTTCCGTCGCGGCACGCGTGCCGACTGGGAGCTCGCCCTGGCCGATGCCTACCGCGCGCGCAGCGACTACCTGCGCGCAACGACGTTCATGCACGAAGCCTTCGTCACGCGCGCCTGCCCGCCGGATGGCAACCCGAACGACTTCGCCCAGCGGCGGGAAAGCTATCAAGCGGCGCGCGAGCGCCAGCCCACGGCGATCCGCCTGGAATACCTGCGCAACGCCCTGGCACACGGCGTTCGCTCGACGAACGACAAGACCGCGCACACGCTCGATCGCGAAAGCCGACTGCGCGACGCACTCGACAGTCTGCGCAAGACGCTTTTTAAGCCCTGACCAGGAGAAGAAATGAACACGAAGCTTCTCGAACAATCCACCCGGGTCGCCCTTGTTGCGCTGCAGCACGACCTCGGCAAGCTCGCCGAGCGCGCTGGAATAGACGCCGGCGGCCGGCTCGAAGCGCATCGCACGCTCTACTGCCCATGGCATCAGGAAGGCGGCAATCCGCGCCACGGCTACCACAGCCACCTGCACGCCGCCTATACGGCGCTTGCCTGGGACGCACTCGAAGCGAGCGGGCACTTCCCCGACCTGCGCCGCGACTGCGCGCCCTTCGCCGAGGCCGGCGCCGACGACGCCACTGATTCGGCGGTCAACGCGGCTGCTGCGCACCATCGACCGCAGACGCTTCTGCAATGGATCGTCGCCACGGCCGACCGGGTCGCCTCCGGCTTCGAACGGAAGGAATTCGAGGCCGCGGACGAAGGCGCCGACGGGCGCGCGCCGCATCGCCCCAACCACTACCGTGCGCGCCAGTGCAGTCTGCTCGAACAAGTCCATCGGCCGGCCCCCGCCCGAGCAGGCGAGCTGCAGTGGCGTCACGCGCTACGTCCGCTGACGCCGGCGGCCGTTTTCCCCGCGCCTGTCGCCACCTGCGAACCGCGCGACGACGCCGTCGCGCGGGCCGAGTACGCCGCCCTGTGGAGCGCCCTGCTGACCGGTCTGCGCCGCATCCCGCCGGCGCATCGCGCCAATCTGCCGCTGTGGCTTGACCACTTCGACAGTCTCTGGCTGGTCGTCAGCCACGCCATTCCCTCGGCGACCGCCTTCGGCGTCAAACCCGAAGTCTCGCTCTACGACCACAGCAAGACCACTGCCGCGCTCGCCACCGCGCTCTGGCGCTGGCAGCACGAGAACGGGCAGTGCGACATCGGCGCCCTGCGTGCCGGCTGGGACGAAGACAAGTTCATGCTGCTCCAGGGCGAGTTTTTCGGCATTCAGGACTTCATCTTCGCCGCCGGCGGCGAGACCGAGAAGCACGCCCACAAGCTGCTGCGCGGCCGCTCGTTCCAGGTCTCGCTGCTCGCCGAATGCGCTGCGCTCAAGCTTCTCGACGCGCTCGACCTGCCGTCCACCTCGCAGATCACCAACGCCGCCGGCAAATTCCTGATCGTCGCGCCGAACACCACCGGTGCGCACGCGGCCGTTGCCCGCTGCCGGCGCTCGCTCGACGCCTGGTGCCTGCAACAGACCTATGGCCAGATCAGCGTCGGACTGGCGGCGACGCCCGCTTCCTGCCGCGACTTTTCCGGCGGCCGCTTCGTCGACCTCAGCGAGCGCCTGTTCGCCGCCCTCGACACCGCCAAGCACCGCCGCTTCGCGCTCTGCGCCGACGATGCGCCGGTCTGCTTCGCCGACTTTCTCGCCAGCTTCGCGGACGACCTCGGCGTCTGCAAGATCAACGGCCGCCATCCCGCCGCCCGTGCGCCCACGGACCGCCGTGGCTATCCGCTGTCGATGCTGGCCGACGACCAGATCCGGATCGGCGAAGGGCTGACCCGCCACGCGCGCCTGCTCGTCGCCGGCGATTCCGCCGCCCTGCCGCTCGCCGTGCACCACTTCCTCGGCCTGGACTACTTCGGCTACCGGCTGGCAATCGTCCCGCCAGCCGAAGACAGCGGCGGCTACGACCGGCTGGTCGAGCGCGGGACGCTGCGCCGCATCTGGGACTTCGACGCCGCCGACGCGGACGGAACGCTCTGGCGCGGCACGGCCCGCCGCTTCGTCAACAGCTACGTCCCGCGCTTCACCGCCGCCGACGTGGCGTCGGCCGACAAGTACGCCCGCGCGGCAGACGAGCCGTGTCGTCCGGACGAGATGAAGACGCTGCAGGATCTCGCCCACGAAGACCGTCGGCCGACGAACGACGGCGGCTGGCGAGGCGAAATCGCCCTGCTGACCGTCAAGGGCGACATCGACGATCTCGGCGACCTGTTCCGCCGCGGCCTGCAGCAGCCCACCTTCGCCACGCTGGCCTCGCTCTCGCGCCAGATCAACGCCTTCTTCGCCCTCTGGCTGCCCTGGTACTGCGAGCACGGGGTCGATGCCCGGCCGCCGGCGCGTTATCGCAATACCTACACCGTCTTTGCCGGCGGCGACGACTTCTTTCTCATCGGCCCGTGGGAATCGACCCTCGCCCTGGCCGGCGCGCTGCGCGAGAAATTCGCTGCCTGCGTCGTCAACCCGCGCCTGAGCTTTTCCGCTGGGCTGGTCATGACGCATCCGAAGACGCCCGTCCGCCAGCTCGCGCACAGCGCGGAAAGTGCACTGCGCAAGGCCAAGGCGCAAACCGGCAAGAACGCGGTCACCTTCTGGCAGCGCAGCCTCGCCTGGCCCGCCTGGCACGAGCTGATGGCACAGCGCCTGACGGCCCTCGAAGATCTCATCGAGCAGGCCGGCCAACAGGGGGCCGCGTTTTCCAGCGGGCTGAGCTACGCCTTGCTCGAACTTGCCGAGCGCAGCGAAAGCACTCGTCCGGAAGACGCCATCTGGCACGCGCAGCTTCACTACCTGCTGGCGCGCTACCTGCGCGACCGCGTGCGCGGCGACGACGACGCGCGCGCTCGCCGGCAAGCCCTGTTGCGCCAGGCCATCGCGCTCATCGGCGACGCCCTGCGCCGGCATCGCGGCGCCTACCGCCTGCCGCTCTCGGTCCTCCTCTATCGCCGGCGCGAGTAAGCGCGCGGCGGACGGCAAGCCTGCCATGAGCGACCAGCAGTTCTCATTTCAAATCCACGCGAGGCGGCTGGCGGCGTAGGTTGGCGCACGAGAATTGGCGGACTTGGGCGATGAGAATTGCGGAAACTCC
>WBZP01004993.1_pt1 | contig 13629 bp, 12 predicted proteins | sample 5204301 | NCBI WGS metagenome assembly WBZP01 (sample SAMN12412401, study PRJNA552823) | activated sludge metagenome | isolation source: activated sludge from nitrification reactor of wastewater treatment plant... | place: USA: Pennsylvania | collected 2017 | reverse complement strand
CCCGAGGAGTTCGTCCAGCTCGTAGTGGAGCATCGCGCGCGGGCGATCGCCGGCAGCGGCGGGCCGTCGTAGCTGCTCGCATGCCATCTACGTCGGAGTCACCCGCGACGCAGGCTCACGCGCGGGATGTCGCCGCAGATCCCCGCTCGCGCGCTTCCTCGGACATGAGCCCGAGCAGCTCGTAGGCGACGTGCGACGCAGCGATGCCGGTGATCTCCGCATGGTCGTACGCGGGCGAGGTCTCGACGATGTCCGCCCCCACGATGTTGAGGCCTTCCAACCCCCGCACGATCTGCAGCAGCTCTCGGGACGACAGGCCACCGGCCTCCGGGGTCCCGGTTCCGGGTGCGAATGCAGGATCCAGAACGTCGACGTCGACCGACACGTACACCGGACGGTCACCGACGCGGGCACGGATCCGCTCGGCGATGCCCGCGGCTCCCATCGCATCGACGTCGTCGGCCGGGACGACCGCGAACCCCAGGTCCTTGTCGTCGCGAAGGTCGGCCGCGCCGTACAGCGGTCCTCGGGTACCGACGTGGACGCATGCACTGCGGTCGATCAGGCCCTCCTCCGACGCGCGCCGGAAGGGGGTGCCGTGGGTGTACGCGGCTCCGAAGTAGGTGTCCCAGGTGTCGAGGTGGGCATCGAAGTGGACGACAGCGACCGCCTCCTCCGACGCAACGGCGCGTAGGAGCGGTAGCGCGATGGTGTGGTCCCCGCCGAGTACGAGAAGCCGACCGCTGCGCTCGAGCAGACCGCGGGCCGCCCGCTCGACCTGGCCGATGGCGTCGTCGATGGAGAACGGGTTCGCCGCGATGTCGCCCGCGTCCGCCACCTGCTGCTCCGCGAAGGGAGATCCACCGGTCGCGGGGTTGTAGGGGCGCAGCAGTCGCGACGAGGCGCGGATGTGCGACGGTCCGAAGCGGGCTCCTGGCCGGTACGAGACGCCCGCGTCGAACGGCACGCCGACCACGAGGACGTCGGGGTCGGCCACCTCGTCGATCCGCGGGATCTGCGCGAACGTCGGGGGGCCGGCGAACCTCGGCACCCGAGCGTTGTCCACCTGGCCCACGGTGTCCCCATGGGTGATGCGCGGGAGCAGCTCGGACATCGCCGGATCGCCAAGATCGCCTTCGTCTGAACGGATCACGCGGACGCACCCTGAGGTGTGATGCCGACGAAGATCTTGCGGGTGCTCTCCACCGTGTGCCAGGTGCCCCGGAATCCCGCGGGTACGACGAACGCCTCACCCGCACCGAACTCGGCGCGCGCACCGGTCTCGTCCTCGATGGCCACACGGCCGGAGAGGACCACGCAGACCTCGTGGTAGGGCCACTCGTCGAAGGCCACCCAGCCCGGCTCTCCCTCCCAGGCGCCGACGAGAGCATCCGTGGCCGGCAGGGCTGCCCGGTACTCGGCCTCGACCCAGTGCTCGGACCGGCCGGCGTCGTAGCTGTCCAGATCGGGCACCACTCGCTCTCCTACGCCGACGGCGAGTCGCTGCACGTCATCGATGGTCATCAGGTCTCCGATCTGAAGCCGGAACGGCATCGGGTGCATAACGGCGTGTCGAGGGTCTTGCGCGGGGCCGCCAGTTGGTGAAGTATCCAGCAGGCAACGGAAGTTGTCTACTGAGCAACTCGGACGCCACCGGCCATCCGCCCGCTACGCCGGGCTGACGTGAGGATCATCGAATGACCGTCTCCCGATCCCGTTCCTGGAAGGTCTTCGCCGCTGCGATCAGTGCGCCGGTGGTGCTCTCACTGGCCGCGTGCTCGAGCTCGGCGAACAACAACGCCACCAAGACGTCTCCGCGTCCCGGAAATGTCGTGCTGGCCATGGCCTTGCCGTCGCAGGGCTTCGAAGGCGACAAGTGCATCACGGACCTCCAGACCAACCCGATGGTCTACGACAGCCTGCTGCGCATCCAGACGCCCGAGGGCAAGGGAGTCGTGCCGGGCCTTGCCGCGTCGTACACCTACGACGACAAGGCGCTCGCGTACGAGTTCACCCTGCGTCCGGACGCCAAGTTCAACAACGGCCAGCAGCTGACGGCGGACGATGTGGTGTTCTCCATCGACCAGTGGAAGGCCGGTCAGGTCTCGGGGATCTACTACGGCAACGTGAAGTCGGCGACCGCGGTCTCGCCGTCGGTCGTGAAGGTGCAGATGAACGCGCCCGACAACTTCCTGCCCGCCCTGCTCACGTGGTGCACGTCGACCATCTACCCGAAGGACTTCGGTGACCTCACCAAGGAGGCCTACTTCCAGAAGCCCATCAGCGCAGGCGCTTTCGCCGTGGACTCGGTCAGCGACCTGACCGGCCCCAACGAGGTCCTCAACTTCGTCCCCAACAAGTACTACTACGGATACGCGGGCAAGACCGCCCCGTTCACCACGTTCAAGGTCAAGACGATCAGCGACCCCTCGCAGCGCGTCCTGCAGTTCAAGGCCGGTGACGTCGACATCCTCGACCAGGTCGACTCCGCTGCTGAGGCGCAGGTCGGCAGCTCGGTCGTCAGCCGTTCCACCCCCAACCGCATCAACGGCATGCTCCTGAACCTGAAGTCCGGCCCGACGGCCGATCCGGACCTGCGCGCAGCGATCTCGCTGGCCCTCGACCGCTCGGCGATCGTGCAGGCGCAGAACGACGGCACCGTCGCCGCCACCGGCGCTCTGCCGATCAAGGTGCCCGGTGCGGTCGAGCCCACGACCCCCTACGCGTCCTCTGCCAACCTCGACCAGGCGAAGGCGGCCATCGCCAAGTCCAAGTACGCCTCAGGCGTGACGCTCACCTACCTGTACGTCTCGTCGGACAAGGACTCCTCGACCATGGCCCAGGTGGCCAAGGACCAGCTGTCCAAGATCGGCGTCACCCTGACGCTCCAGGCCGTGGACAACACCACGTTGCAGTCGCGGAGCGCGGCGTCGGACTTCCAGATCATCTACTTCGCAGCCTCCGCCATCTCGCCCACGATCTTCGACCCCATCGGCTTCATGCAGGCCGCGGCCTACCCGTGGTCCGGCGCGAACCCGGCAGTGGTCAACGAGGCCATGGCCAAGGGCACCTCGACCAACGTCGCCGCGGAGCAGGAGGCTCAGGCGAGGAAGGTGCAGGACGACATCCTGAGTCAGAACTTCTTCGTCGGCGTCTACAACAACCCGTACGCCTGGGCGGTCCAGCCGTGGGTCACCGGCTTCACGCCGTTGCAGTACGGCTTGTTCTACGCCGACGACGTGACGTCGAAGTAGCGCTGTGGCTCGACTCCGCTTCGTCATCAGGCGCGTCCTGCTCCTGATCCCCACTCTGCTGGTCATCACCTTCGTCACCTTCCTCATGCTCCGCTCCGCCCCAGGAGATCCGGCGCGGGTCATCGCCGGGCCGAGGGCCAGTGAGGAGGTGATCCAGCAGATCCGGGAGCAGCTCGGGCTCAACCAGCCGATCCTGGTGCAGTATCTGCACTACCTGGACCGGGTGCTCCACGGGGACTTCGGAGCGAACCTCACGGGAAGCCAGGACGTGTCGCAGGTGATCGGCGCGTCGGTTCCCGTGACCGGGCTGCTCGTCCTCGGTGCGGCGCTGCTGACGATGGTGATCGCCACGCCGCTCGCGATCCTCGCGGCCCGACGTCCGGGGGGCCCGACGGATTCGGGCATCCGGGCCCTGTCGATCGCCGGCGTCGCGATCCCGATCTTCTGGCTCGGGCTCATGCTGATCACGTACGTCGCGCTGCCCACCGGATGGTTCCCCGTCGGCGGCTGGCCGGACAGCACGCAGGGCCGCTTCCTCGCGCTGGTGCTGCCCTCGCTGACGCTCGCTCTCAGCATGGCGCCGATCGTCATGCGCAGCCTGCGCAGCTCGCTGATCGACGTGTGGGGATCGGACTACGTGAAGGCGGCACGGGCGATGGGCCTGTCCCGCGGCCGTGTGACACGTCGCTTCGTGGCCAGGAACGCCACCGTGCCCAGCGTGCCCGTCCTCGCCATCGTGGTCAGACTGCTGCTCGGCGGCACGGTCATCACCGAGTACACGTTCAACCTGCCGGGCGCGGGATCGGCGCTGGTCCAGGCAGCCCAGCAGCGTGACGCCAACGTCGTCCAGGGGCTCACCCTGGTGATGGGCGTGACCGTCGCCCTTGTGTACCTGATCGCGGACATCATCCTGTCGCTGCTCGACCCGAGGGTGCGCATCGAATGACGAACACGGTCACCGTCCCGGTCCTCGACCCTTCCGAGCCCATCCATGGGCGCAGCCGCCGCCCGGGGTTGCGCCGTCTGCTGCTCGGCGTCGGCATCCTCGTCACGCTGCTCGTGGCGTCGTTCGTCGTACCGGCGATCTTCCGCATCGACCCCGAGGCGCAGTATCTGAGCCAGCAGCTCCAGCCGCCGTCGACCGCACACCTCTTCGGCACGGACAACCTCGGGCGAGACGTCTTCGTGCGCTGCATGTTCGCGGCGAGGATCGACATCCCGCTCGCGCTGCTCGGCGCTCTGATCCCGGCGCTGATCGGCTGCATCGCCGGCCTGGTCGCCGGCGTCGCCGGCCGGTGGGTGGACACCGGGATCATGCGTCTGGGCGACATCCTGCAGTCGTTCCCCACCTACATCTTCCTCGTCATCATCGCGTTCCTCGTGGGGCCCGGTGTCGCTGCCTTCCTCGTGGCTGCGGCCGTCATCGCCTGGGTGAACTACGCGCGCCTGGTCCGCTCGCAGGTGCTGGTGCTGCGAGAGCTCGACTTCGTTGCCGCCGCGCGCCTCTCCGGTCTGGGATCGCGTCGCGTCGCGCTGCGGCACGTCCTGCCCAACGCGATGCCGCAGGTGATCGTGTACTTCGCCTCCGACGCGGTCCTCTCGCTGACCTTCCTTGCGGGACTCTCGTTCCTGGGACTCGGTATCGCGGACCCCACGCCCGAGTGGGGCCTCATGGCGCTGGGGGGCAAGGAGTACCTGGGGGTCGCCTCGTGGATCACCGTGTTCCCCGGCTTGATGATCGTGCTGACCGGCATCGCCTTCGCTCTGGTGAGCGACGGCATCGACGAGAGGACGCGGGTGTGAGCGCCGCCCTGACCGTCGAGCGCGTGAAGGTCTCGATCAACCGGAACCGGCACGAGATCGACGCGGTGACAGACGTCGCCTTCGAGGTCGCGCCCGGAGAGGCGCTCGGTCTGGTGGGGGAGTCCGGCTGCGGCAAGAGCCTCACCTTGCGAGCCCTCGCCGACATCCTCCCCGGTGGGACCCGCATCTCCGATCTCGAAGCCACCATGGGAACAGGGCCCGACCACCGTGTCGCCATGATCTTCCAGGAACCGTTGGGAGCGATGAGCCCGACCAAGCGCGTGATCGATCTGGTGGCCGAGGGAGTGATGGCCACTCGCAAGGTCGGCAGGAAGGCAGGGCGCGAGCGCGCGCTCGAGCTGCTGCGCGAGGTGGGCGTCCCCGACCCGGAGCACCGTGCGCGCATGTGGCCCCACGAGCTCTCGGGCGGCCTGCGCCAGCGCGTCGTCATCGCCATGGCGCTGGCGACCGAGCCGTCCGTGCTGCTCTGCGACGAGCCCACGACGGCGCTGGACGTGACCGTCCAGGACCAGATCCTCGGCCTCCTGGACCACCTGCGGACGACACGCGGGATGTCCATGGTCTTCGTCACCCACGACATGTCCGTCGTCGCGACGCTGTGCCAGCGGGTGGCAGTGATGTACGCCGGCCAGATCGTCGAGTCAGGACCCACGCGCAAGGTGCTGGACGAGCCCACCCACCCCTACACCGCCGCGTTGCTGCGCGCGACGCGCGCCCGCAACGGCGAGGGTGGTCGCGTCTCCATCGTCGGCAGCCCGCCGGACCCGTCTGAGTTCGTCTCCGGGTGCAGGTTCGCGCCCCGCTGCGAGTTCTCGCGGCCGCAGTGCGCCGGTGCCTACGCGTTGAGGGCGGTCGCCGAGGGCCAGACCACCGCCTGCGTCCGCTTCGAGGATCTCCGGGCGGAGGGTGCGCTGTGACCGTCATCTCGGCCGACCTCGCCGTCGACTCGCTCACCGTCCGGTTCCCTGTCGGGCGGCACGGGATCCTCAAGCGCGAATCCGCGCAGTGGCTGACCGCGGTGAACGACGTTTCGCTGGTCATCCCTGCTGGGACCTCGCTCGGGATCGTGGGTGAGTCGGGGTGCGGAAAGTCCACCTTGGCGCGAACCGTGGCAGGGCTCATCGAGCCGACGTCGGGGTCGGTCAGCCTGTCCGGCACTCAGCTCGCCGCAAGGAGATCGCGCAGCGACGCGCGGCGCATCCAGATGGTCTTCCAGGACCCCGCCTCGTCGCTGAACCCGCGCATCACGGTGCGGGACATGCTGACGGAGGTGCTGTCAGTCCACGGCATCGTGGCGCCGGAGCGGATGGCCCGGCACCTGGACGAGCTGATGGGTCTCGTCGGGCTGCCGACCAGCGTGCTGGAGCAGAAGCCGAAGAACCTGTCCGGCGGCCAGCGGCAGCGGGTCGGCATCGTTCGCGCGCTCGCCCCGGAGCCGGAGCTGATGATCCTCGACGAGGCGATCGCGGCCCTGGACGTCTCCGTGCAGGCCGCCGTCCTCTCGCTGCTCATGGATCTCCGCGAGCGCCTGTCGCTGTCCATGATGTTCATCTCCCACGACCTGGGTGCGGTGCGGTCGGTGTGCGACTCCGTGGCCGTCATGTACCTCGGCCGCGTCGTTGAGCACGGGCCGGTGGACACCGTCCTGCACAACCCGCGGCACCCCTACACGCGTGCCTTGCTGGACGCGGAGCCGAACCTCGACTCGCCCAAGGCGCCTGGAACCTCGGGGCTGCGCGGAGAACCGCCGAGCGCGATCAGCCTGCCGTCCGGATGCGCCTTCCGAACCCGGTGCGCCTTCGCCGACGACACCTGTGCACAGAGCCTCCCGGTGATCGACATGACGGCACCCCATGACCAGGCTTGCTTCCATCCCCGGGGACACCGGGATGTCCCTGCGTGACGGGGCGACGACGATGGAAGGTGACGTGCCGATGGCCGTCCAGAAGAACGGGCGGCCCGAGATGCCGCTGATCGGGGCACGCCTTCGGGCCACCCGCACCCGCCAGGGTCTGACCATCGACCAGGTCGCGGCCGCCTCCGGGCTGACCAAGGGGTTCATCAGCCGTATGGAGAGGGACGAGACGTCGCCCAGCGTGGCCACGCTGCTGACGGTCTGCGATGTCCTCTCGCTGCCCGTCGGAACGCTGTTCGAGGCTCCGCAGCTCGATCTCGTGCGGTCCAAGGAGGCACCCGAGATCAGGCTGACCGGCGACGGTGCCGCCGAGCGCCTGCTGACCCCTCGGGGCCAGGGGCGGCTCCAGCTCGTGCGATCGGTCATCGAGCCGCAGGGCACGGGCGGCGAGGAGCTCTACAGCCTCAACTGCGACCTCGAGGTCTGCCACGTCCTCAAGGGCCGCATCGACATCGTGTTCAGCGAGGAGACCCACCACCTGACGGTCGGCGACACCCTGACGTTCGCCGGGCGCGAGCCGCACACCTGGCGCAACCCGGACACCGCCCGCACGGCCGAGGTCATGTGGGTCATCGCCCCCGCGCCCTGGCACGCATCCATCTCGAACGACTCCTGAACGCGCCATGCAGCACCACGAGAACCAGCAGCCGTCGCTCGTCGGCGGCTGACCGACGAGCACCCGTGAGGTACCCCATGACCGAGGCCAGCACCGACAGCTCCCGACGGAGGTTCACCGACGAGCTTCCCCATCGGGTGTCGGCGTCCCCGACGGCGGCCCGGCCTCGCTACGCCTGGTCCATCCCCGGGTTCCTGGAGGAGAAGCCGGGGATGGGCCTTCCTGAGGCCTGGTGCTACACCGACCGGTACAGCTACCGGCCCGGCGATGTCGTCCAGATCCACACCCACACGACCGCCGGCACGTACTCACTGCGCCTCGTCCGCGACAGCGTGACGCCGGAGACGGTCTGGTCGCAGACAGGGCTGCCCGGCGCAGCGCACCCCACGCCCGACGACGCCTACGAGGTCGGATGCGGGTGGCCGGTCGCCACCCAGTTCACGATCGATCCCGCGTGGCGTTCGGGTCTCTACCTGCTCATCATCACGATCGAGGAGGACGGCCGGCTCATCGAGCGGGAGCACTTCGTCGTGGTCGCGCCACCCGTGGGCCGGCCGAGGTCGCCGTACGCCCTGGTCCTCACGACGAGCACCCTCATCGCGTACAACGACTGGGGCGGCGCCAACCACTACCGCGGTGTCCCGTCCGACGATCCGTGGGAGGACATCCCCAGCGCACGCCTGTCCATCGAACGGCCCATCGCTCGCGGCATGCTCAAGAAGCCCGACGAGGCACCGCGTAGCACCAACCCCCAGACTCCCGTGATGGGCGAACTGCCCCGGCACCCGGCCTACGAGTGGGCCCACGCGCACGGATACTCGCGTCACCACTCGGACGCCTTCTGGGCCACGTACGAGCGACCGTTCGCGCACTGGGCCGAGCGCCACGGCTTCGACCTGGACTTCCTCACCCAGCACGACCTCCACGACGACCAGTCGGCCCTCGACGGATACTCGTGCGCCATCTTCGTCGGGCACGACGAGTACTGGACCGCGCAGATGCGCGACACCGTCGACGCCTTCGTCGACGCCGGCGGCCATGTGGCGCGCTTCGCCGGCAACTTCCTCTGGCAGGTGCGGTTCGAGGAGGACGGCCGGGTGCAGGTCTGCTACAAGGACCCGCCCTCCGACCCCCTCTACGAGTCCGACCCGGTGCACGTGACGACCGCCTGGGACTGGCCACCGATCGGCCGCCCCGGCGCGGAGACCATGGGTCTGACCGGGCTCGCCGGTGTCTACAACCGCTACGGCTCCGCCGTCGCGCGAGGAAGCGGGGGCTTCACCGTCTACCGGCCCAGCCACTGGGCGCTCGAGGGCACCGCTCTCGGGTACGGGGATGTGTTCGGCTCAGCCCCGGTCGCCATCGCCGCGTTCGAGGTGGACGGATGCGACTACACGTTCCGGCACGGACTGCCGTACCCGACCCACGCCGACGGGACGCCCGACACCGTCACGATCATCGCGATGTGCCCCGCGACGTTCGGCGAGTTCGACCTGTGGCAGGGCCGTGTCCCGCTCGGTGCTCCCGTGGCTGAAGCGCAGTTCCTGCTGGACCGCATGTACCCCGAGGGTCGACCGGCGCACCTGGCGGGCGACGGCTACGGCGCCGGCATGGTGGTCGAGTACCAGCGCGGTCGGGGAAGCGTGTTCTGCGCCGGGTCCTGCGAGTGGGTCAACGGCCTGCGGCTGGGCGACGAGTTCACCGAAGCGATCACGCTCAACGTCCTCCGCGCTTTCGGGAGCCGCTGACCATGGTCCGTACCGACCTTCCCGACCCGCAGCTGGAGTTCGCCTTCGAGGTCCGAGCCGAGATCGAGCCCGCCCGGCGCGTCGGTGGAGGCGGGCCGGGCGAGGTTCTGTGGTTCGTCCCCATCACCGGCGGCACCGTGTCAGGGCCCCGCTTCTCGGGCACCGTGGTTCCGGGAGGCGGGGACTGGTACGTGGATCGCGACGGCGTGTCCGAGGTCGACGCCCGCTATCTGCTTCAGCACGACGACGGAACACTGGTCGACATCCGCAACCGCGGCTTCTTCTTCGCCGAGCCCGAGGTCGTGGAGCGCATGGACGCGGGCGAGCACGTCGACGAGCGGGAGTTCTACTTCCGGATGACCCCGAGGTTCCGGACCGACTCAGCCGAGCATGGCTGGATGAGTCGAACGGTCTTCGTCGGGCTCGGACGCCAGGAAGGCCCCACGATCTGCATTCGGTTCTTCGCAGTCGGCTGAGCGGACGGGCGCTGATGAGCGCAGTGCACGTCCGGACGAGGACCGGACCCATCTCCCAGGTCGACCGTTCGCCGTTGCTGGCAGTCAGCCCCCGATAGGTGCCCCCGATAGGGCCACGGGCGAGCTGGCGAGCACGAGAGTCCCGATCGATCGACCCGCTCGGCTGGCGTTCCAGGACGTCGGCTCGCTCGTTCCGACGCGCACCTTGGTGCGTTCCCTGCGGGCCCGCCGCGAGGACACGGGCAGAACGAGAAGCCGCAGGTCAGATCTGAAGGGTGCAACTGCCGACGGCCCGGCGGCCCGAGAGCCTCCGGGGCATCATCCCCGATCGGTGCGCGCGGGCGAGCTGGCCGCCGAGGCGATGGCCGAGTGCGTGGATCACGGATTGACGGTGTTCCCGTGCCGCGGATCCCCGGGATCAGCGGCCGACGAGGACGGCCTGCATCCGCTCGACGCCGTCGAGCAGCGTGGCGCACCAGCCGACCCGCACCGCCGCCCAGGAGCGCGCGCGGTCGGGTGCCTCGAGCGCCGGTTCCACCACTGGCTCGACCCGCGCGATCGCCTCGTCGGTCCCGGCGGGTGCCGACGGCAGCGGCGACCCGTCGGCGAGCGCCGACACGAGCGACGCGAACCAGGTGTCGATCGGCTCGACCGACGCGAGCAGTGCGTCAGCCGCGGCGCGCTGCTCGTCCTCGCCGAGAGCGCCGCGCGACTCCCAGTGCCGAACCAACCAGTCGGTCGCGAGGCGCATCTTCACGCCCGACGTCACCAGCGGCACGACGTCCGACAGCGGCCGAGCCTTGGCACCGCGCTCGCCCAGATACGTCCGATAGGCGTCGTCGAGGCGCAGGGCGGAGGCGGAAGCGTCGCGGGCCGCCGGCTCCGCGTCGACGTCGGACCCGGGGAGCGGACCGCACCGGTCTGCCGTGAGCTGCACCGCCGACCGCAGGTAGGCGGCGACGTCGGCGTACGACGCCGCCAGGGCGCGCTGAAGCTGCGCGGTGGCGCCGCGCGGCCAGAAGAGCAGGCCGACCACGAGGCTCACGGCGACGCCGATGGCGACGTCCTCCACCCGCACCGCCCCGACCACGAACCCGACCGGGTCGAGGAGGTTGAACAGGATGACGACGAGCACCGTGAACGCAGCCTGCCCGGCCAGGAACGAGACGGCCGCCGGCGCGATGCCGGCGATGAGCACAGCGAGAGGGAGCAGGACCCACAGCGCCCACTGCTGGGTGCCGACGACGTACAGCACGGCCGCACCGAGGACGAAGCCGAGCGACGTGCCCACCACCGAACGGAGCGCGTTCTGACCTGTCGAGAGCGCGTTCGAGCGCAGCACCGACATCGTGCCGAGCACCACCCAGAAGGCGTGCTCGACGCCGCTCGCGGTGGCGATGTACGTCGCGAGGCCGAGGGCCACGGCGGCACGGATGCTGTTGTGCAGCCACACCGACCGCCAGTGCAGGTGGATCGACAGCCGCCGGCGCACCACCCAACCGATCGGATGCAGGCCGTCGGGCTCGTGCCCGAGCAGGCGCTCGACCCAGGTGCGACGTTCCGCGGCGGACAGCGCTGCGACGCGGGTGCCGACCTGCTCGACGCCGTACGCCGTCTCCTCAAGCCGGAAGCTCTGCTCGAGCGCGACGCTCGTCGTCATCCCGCTCCGGTCGACCACATCGGAGGCGAGTCGGTCGGCGACGTCGCGGTCGAAGGCGCGCACGGCCTCGTCGAGCGCGGCGAGCCGGTCGTGCAGCGCTGTGCTGTCGAGGGTCGCGTCGTCGAGCAGCGTCGCGCACGAGTCGAGCACCGCGGCGATCGCTGCGCGCGCGGCGGCCGCGCTCGCCAGCAGCGGGTCCAGCCGCGGATGCTGCGCCGACCGGTCGATGATGGTGGTGATCCAGGTGAGCTGGTCGACGAGCCCGATGAGCGCGCGGCCCTCGGCGCCGAGACCCGAGGGGCGGTACGGCGTCGACACGAAGTGCTGGTGCGCCTCGTGGGTCGCGGCACGCGCGCGGTCGAGCAGCAGCTCGCGCTCCGCCGGGTCGACCGTGGTGCCGAGGCCGACGAGCGCGGCACTCAGCGCGCGGCACGCCCGCGCGGCACGGTCGCGAAGCGGTTCGACGCGCGGAGCCGGCCAGAGGAGCACGCTCGCCAGCAGCGCCGCCGCACCGGCGAGCAGCCACCCGGCGAGCCGCGACGGGATCTGCGACGGCGGACCCGCCAGCGACACGGGGAGGATGAACGACAGCAGCAGCGCCGGCACGACCCCCGCGATGACCGAGCTCACCACCGACACGAGAGTGATCGCGAACGCCACGACGCCCATCGAGATCCCGGCGAGGACCGGCGACGACGACGCGAGGGTGCCGAGCACGACGAACGCCGCACCGGCAGCCGCGAGCGCGAGCTGGCCCTGGGCGCGCTGGACGCGGCTGCCCTGGATGTCGGCGAGCAGCGCCATCGCGAACGCGCCGAACGACGCGAACAGCGCCAGCGTCTGGTTGCCCAGCACGTGGTCGCCGACGACGAACAGCAGCGGCATGAGGATCGCTGCGCGCGCAGCCCGACGCAGCGCCGACAGGTTGCGGTCGTGCGTCTCGTAGCGCGCGAGCCACGCGCGCCAGCGCGGTGAGCCCGACGGCTCCTGCGCCCGCGCCGTGTCGTCCACGTGACCACTCTGTCGGCCCCGGCGCCGCCCCGTCCCCGGGTTCTCCCGACTCCGCCGGATGCCGGCGGCGACGGGTCGCGGCCAGCGGGAGAGGTGCCCCGGCGTGCCAACGACGGGGTGGAGGCGCCAGGATGTGCTCATGCGCGTCTCCCTCTTCGGCTGGGTCCCGTTCCTGCTCTTCCTGGTGGCCGCCCTCGCCGGCGCCGCCGCCGGGTACGCCCAGTTCCTCGCCAAGTAGTCGCCCGCGCTCACGCTGTGGGCGGTGGGACGCGGGTCAGGCCCGCGTCCAGGCGAGCAGGTCGTCGGCCGTCCAGGTCGTGACGATCCGTGCTGGGTCGGCGCCGCACTCCACGGCCCGGGCCGCGCCGTAGCCCTGCCACTCGAGCTGCCCCGGCGCGTGCGCGTCGGTGTCGATCGCGAGGAGGATCCCCGCGTCGACCGCGTCGCGCAGGATCCGCCGCGGCGGGTCGAGGCGCTCGGGCCTGCTGTTGATCTCCAGCGCGACGTCGAACTGCCGGCACGCCTCGATCACGAGGTCGGACTCGAACTCCGACTCCGGCCGTCCGCGACCCACGACCAGGCGGCCGGTGCAGTGGCCGAGGACGTCGACATGCGGGTTCGCGATCGCCGTCACCATCCGCCGCGTCATCGCCTCCGACGGCGCGCGCAGCTTGGAGTGCACGCTGGCGACGACGACATCGAGGCGCGCGAGCAGGTCGTCGTCCTGATCGAGCCGGCCGTCCTCGAGGATGTCGACCTCGATGCCGGTCAGGTAGCGGAACGGCGCCAGCTCGCTGTTGATCCGGTCGACGAGGTCGAGCTGTTCCTCGAGCCGCTCGCGGGTCAGACCGCGCGCGACCGTGAGGCGCGGCGAGTGGTCGGTGAGCACCGTCCACTCGTGCCCGAGCTCGGCGCACGCCCGCGCCATCTCCAGCGGCGGGCTGCCGCCGTCGCTCCAGTCCGAGTGCGTGTGGCAGTCGCCGCGGATCAGCGCGAGCAGCGCACGCGCGTCGTCGTCGAGGTCGTCGACCGGAGCGGCGTGCCCCTCGAGCTCGACGACGTACGCCGGGGTCCCGCCCGCGAGCGCCTCGGTCGCCACCGCGGCCGTCTTCGGTCCGACGCCGG
>WBZP01004992.1_pt1 | contig 13629 bp, 12 predicted proteins | sample 5204301 | NCBI WGS metagenome assembly WBZP01 (sample SAMN12412401, study PRJNA552823) | activated sludge metagenome | isolation source: activated sludge from nitrification reactor of wastewater treatment plant... | place: USA: Pennsylvania | collected 2017 | reverse complement strand
CAAGATCAAGGTCCAGGCCGACTACGAAGCGCAACTGAAACAGGCGCGCCAGGTGGCCGCCAAGCGCGCCGCCGCCCTGCCGCGCGGCGCGAACCAGCGCTTCGCTCGCGATGGCGAGACCGGGTTCGCCCCGGCCAGCAAGGAGCTGAACCAAGACCCGCAAACCGCGGTGCGCATCGCCCGCTTCCACGGTTGGGACGGCGCGCGGGTTGGCCCGGCCAGCGCCGTGGCCGCCGCGCCCGCGCCGGTGGCCGCCGCGCCGGGAGCGCGTCCGGCCGCCCCGGCCGCGACCGCCGGCATCGCCCCGCCGCAGCTCATCGCCATCACCGATAGCATGTCGCCGGAAGAGGTGCGCAAGGCGCGCGTGGCCAACGCTAAGGCTGAGTCGGCCTATAACAAGGCGCTGAAGGCCGCCGCCGCCGGCGCGCCGGTGGCCGCCGCCGGCGCCATAGCCGCGCCCGCCGCCGTGGCTGCCGGTATTCCCGCCGCCGCCGGCATCGCCCCGCCCAAGCTGATCGCTATCACGCCCGACATGGCCCCTGAGGACGTGCGCAAGGCGCGCGTGGCCAATGCCAAGGCCGAGTCGGCCTATAACAAGGCGCTCAAGGCCGCCGGCGTCGGCGCGGGCACGGTGGCCGGCGTCGAGGCCGTAGTCAATGCCGAGATGCCCGGCCCGGCCACGGCCGTGGCCCATCCCGCCGCCGCCGCCCCCGCCGCGGCCGGCGTCGAGCCGCCCAAGCTCATCACCATCACGCCCGATATGTCGCCCGAAGACGTGCGCAAGGCGCGCGTGGCCAACGCCAAGGCCGAGTCGGCCTACAACAAGGCCCTCAAGGCCGCCGGTGTTGATCCCGCGGCGCTGCGCGGCGGGCCGGCGGTGGTGGCCACGGCGGTCAACGCGCCGCCCACCGCCCCAACCCCGGCCGCGCCGTCTGCCTCCGTCGGCATGGCGCCGTCCACGGCAGCTGCGCCCCCGGCCGCGAGCGGCATCCCCGCGCCGAAGCTGATCGAGATCACCGATGGCATGTCGCCCGAAGAAGTGCGCCGCGCCCGTGTCGAGAACGCCAAGGCCCAGTCGGCCTATAACAAGGCGCTCAAGGCGGCCGGCATTGATCCGGCAACGATGAAGTAGTCGCTGCCGGCATCACCTGAAGCGTGTGTCCCGCTCGCCTGGTTCAGCGCGAGCGGGACTTTCTTTTTACGGGTCAATGGGCAACAGAGCGTGAGCCGGCCAGACACTCCCCCAACGCGCGCGCGGCGGTTGCGCCTGGTTTTGCTGCTGGGTCTGGCCGCCATTGGCGTCTATCTGCTCTTTCGACTCCTGGGCGACGTGGCCGATCCCCAATCGGAGCGCTTCCTCCAGTGGTGGCAAGGGGACGAGGCGCAGCGCCAGGCGCTCATCACCACCCAGCGCGAGCGCTGCCCCGGCGCGCCGTTCGTGCTGCCGGCCGACGGCTTTATCGGCCTGCTCTATGGCGACCCCCGCGCCCCCTATTCGGCCGCCGCCCCCCACCAGGGCATTGACATCTTCAGCCCCGGCGAGGCGGGCGTCACCCCTGTCTATGCCGCCTACGACGGTGCCATCACCCGCGAGGCGGGGTGGCGCAGCGCCCTCATCCAGCGCGTGCCCGACGACCCGTTGCAACCCGGTCGCACTATCTGGCTCTACTACGCCCACATGGCCGACCGTGACGGCAACAGCTTCATCGAGCCGGCCTTCCCGCCTGGCGTCAGCGAACTTTTCGTGCCCCAGGGCACGCTGCTGGGCTATACCGGCGACTACAATGGCGATTCGCTGCGCGACATTTGGGTACACCTCCACTTCTCCATCGTTCTCGACGACGGCCGCGGCGGCTATACCAACGAGCTGGAGTTCGCCAACACCGTAGACCCCTCGCCCTACCTGGGCATGTCGCTCCACCACGCCTGCGCCACCGACCTGCCCGCCTGCACCGCCGACCCCACCTGCGCTCCGTGATCTATTTCCCTCGCCCTGTGGGAGAGGGTTAGGGAGAGGGCCTTCCAATCCACCCCCCGCCCTCCCCTACCCCCTCTCGAAGGGAGGGGGACTCGCCACTCGCCACCCGCCACTCGTCACCCGCCACTCGCCACTCGCCACTCGCCCCCCGAATATATCCATTTCTATACCTCTTCTCTGTACCGCCTAACCATCGGCCGCTCGCTGTCTGCGCGTAAACTATTATCAACCCACATGACGTAGCGGCCAATCGCACCTACGTGATGGGGAGTGGTAACAGAAGGCCCTATTCGCCAATCGGCTTGGCCAAAAGCGTAATACCACTGAAGACCAAGACACGATAGGAGAGCAGACGTATGACAGAGCAGGTGACCAAAACAGTTGTTGTGAGTCGAGATGTGGCCAGCGTTTACAACGTTTGGGCCAACTTTGAGACCTTTCCGTACTTCATGAAGTACGTGGATAAGGTCGAGAAGCGGGGGCCGAACCTGAGCCATTGGGAAGTGAAGGGGCCGCTTGGTACCAACGTTGATTGGAACGCGGAGACGACGCGCAGTGACCCGAATCAGCGCATCGCCTGGAATACGAAGGATCGCAGCGGCACGATTACGACCAGCGGTGAAGTCATCTTCACCGAGTTGCCTCAGGGACAGACGCAGATCGCCGTGACCATGAACTACAGCGTGCCCGGCGGCAAATTGGGCGAGGCTATCGCCCAAGTGTTTAGCGACCCTGAGAAGCGTTTGGAAGAAGACCTGCGCAACTTCAAGCTGTATATCGAGAATAGCCACTAGGGCATCTGACGATCGGAGTGATTACCGGCGACGGGTTCGATTTGGCCCCGTCCTTATGATGGAACGAATGAGGAGTGTGACAATGACTACACATACGGATGACAAGATCAATCATACGGCCGAGACGGCCATTGACAAGGCCCAGGGCGTGGCCGACCAGGCCGGGCGCAAGGTCTCGGAGACGGCCGAGGTTGTGAAGGAGCAGGCCAAGCGCACTGTTTCCCAGGTGAGCGAGCAAGCCAAGACCAACGTCAGCACCCGCATGGGCGACGTGGCCAGCGAGCTGGGGACTGTGGCCGAAGCTGTGCGGCAGACCAGCGAAGACCTCGGCGGCCAGGACCAGCCGGGTATCGCCCGCTACGGCAACCGCATCGCCGACCAGATTGAGGGTGTGTCCAGCTACCTGAATGACCACGGTGTCGAAGAGGTACTCATGGACGCCGAGAACCTGGCGCGACGCCAGCCGGCTCTTTTCCTGGGCGGCGCGTTCATGCTCGGTCTGGTGGTGGGGCGCTTCCTGCGCAGCTCCAGCCAGCAGGTGGGCTATCAGAGCGGCGGCCCCCGCGGCTACCAGGATTATCCCAGCAGCGGCTACCAGGGTGGCGGCTACCAGAGCGGCAACTATCAGGGCAGCGGCTACGGTGGCTCCACCACCCAGTCGTCGGGCCGGAGCACGCGCCAGAGCAGCCCGAGCGGCCGTCCGTCGGTCGAGATGGGGGCCGAGACGGGCGCCAACGAACCTCGCTATCGCCAAGGCCCTTCGGTCTATAACACCTCCAACAACGAGGAGTTCGGCGACAACCCCACGGCTTACCCCACCGGCTTGGCCGAGGAGTAGGCCCGCCTGAGCGGCGCTAGGAGGAAAGGCATGGAGTATCAAACTTATACCCGCGAAGAGCCGAGCTTGGCCGATCTGCTGTCCCGTTTGTCGGAGCAGGCCAGCACGCTCGTGCGCCAGGAGATCCAACTGGCCCAGACCGAGATGACGCGCAAGGCCACCAAAGCCGGCCGCAACGCGGCGTTCATCGCCCTGGGGGCAGTCCTTGCTCTGGGCGCATTCTTCACGCTCATTGCCACTCTGGTGCTGGTGCTGGCCCAGGTCATGGCCGCGTGGCTGGCGGCGCTCATTGTCGCCGTGGTGCTGGCCATCGGCGCGGCGCTACTGGTTCAGTATGGCATCAGCAAGTTGAAGGCCATGGACCCGGCTCCGCGCCGGACCATCGAGACGATGAGGGAGAATAAGGAATGGCTAACGCAACAGATCTAACTTACCGGAGCAGCGATTACGCTCCGGTGCCCTCGAACTCGGATGATCCGGACGTTATTCGCCGGCAAATCGAGGACACCCGGGCGCAGATGACCAGCACGATCAGCGAGATCGGCGAACGGCTTTCGCCCGACTATCTGATTGACAAAGCGAAGACCTCGGTGCGCGAGGCTACGGTGGAGAGGTTTAGAGATATGAGCTATCAAGCTAACCGGAGAGTGGAAGGTATGTCTAACAGCATGAGTGACACAGTACGGGCCAACCCGTTGCCCGTGGCATTGATTGGTTTGGGTCTGGGCTGGCTGATTATGTCCGAGCGCAACAAGCGCCAGGATTTCGACACCCGCGGCCAGTATCGCACCACCGGCTACCGCTATTACGAAGGGAACGACGGCCCCGGCGCGATGGAGCAGGCCCGTCATCGTCTGGACGACGCGGCTGACATGGTGCAGGACCGCGCCGCCGACATCCAGAACCGCGTCAGCGGCACGGCCCAGCGCATGGGCGAGAGCGTCAGCGACACCGCCTCCCGCGTCGGCGATACCGTCAGCGGCACGGCCTCCCGCGTCGGTGAGACTGTCAGCGACACGGCCCACCGCACCGGCGAAGCAGTGCGCGAGACGGCCTTCCGCGTCGGCGAAACCGTCGGCCACCGCGCCGAGATGGTGCAGGAGCGCGCCGCCGACCTGAGCAGCCAGGCCCGCAGCGAGGCCGAGCGGCTGGCCGCCGAGGCCCGTTGGCGCGCCCAGGACGGTGTACAACGCACCCGCCAGACCTTCTGGGAGACGATGGAGCAGAACCCGCTGACTCTGGGCGCGATTGTGCTCGTGGCCGGGGCGGCCGTGGGCGCGTCCATCCCCAGCACCGAGTACGAGAATCGCCTGATGGGCGAGACGCGCGACAAGCTGATGGACGAGGCCAAGGTTCGCGCCCAGGACACCGTCGGCCGGGTGCAGACCGTTCTGCAAGAGGCCCAGCAGGCGGCCGTCACCGAGGCCAAGAACGTGGCCCAGCGCGAGAACTTGCCGGTCGGCGGCAATGCCGGCGATTCGTCTGACTGGACGAACGCCTAACAACGCCACGAACGAGTAGGGGACGCCTCTGAATAGAACACGGAGGCGTCCCCTTTTGTGATCGGTTCAAGGAGGATGAACACGATGCCGAGAGCAGGTCGAGTCATGCGCCAGGTGATGGACTGGCGGGCGGCGGTCATTGCCGGCCTGCTGGCCGGGCTGTTGGCCCTGTTGCTGCGCATCCTGTTGTGGGTCATTGTGACCGGCGGCAGCTTTTGGGCGCCGTTCTATCAATCGGCGGCCATTTTGCTGGGGCCGGATAGCCTGGCTCCAGTTGACGCGCCGCAGATGGGCGTCGTGGCCGTGGGCGTCCTCGTGCATATGGTCTTGTCGCTTTTCTATGCTCTATTGCTGGCCTTCATCATTCATCGCTGGGGGCTGATCGTCGGCATTGTGGGCGGCGCGCTGTTTGGGGTGGCCATCTACATCATCAATTACTATACCTTTACCGCTCTCTTTCCCTGGTTTTTTCCCCTGCGCAGTTGGCTGGTGCTGGCGACCCACGTCTTCTTTGGCGCGGCCGCCGGCGGCATCTATGAGGCGCTGGAGCGCGAGGTCTACGTTATGGATGAGCCGGCGGGCGATACTACCCTGCCTGCCTAGCGTGGCCGCGACAAGCAACACAGGAATTCACCCATGATGACCCGTAGACGCAGTTTCAACGGCGGCCGCCTGCTGATGGCCCTGGCCCTGGCCGCGTTCGCTCTCTTTTCCTACTTTGGTTCCAAGGAGTTTAATCCTGTCCTCCAGGAAGATCAGTACGTCGGCATCACCCCCGACCAGGAGATCGCTCTGGGCCTGCAAGCCGCGCCGGAGATGGCGGCGCAGTTCGGCGGCGTCCATCCCGACGAGCGCGCCCAGAGCTTTCTGGATGGCGTCTGCGCGACGCTGATCAACAAGAGCGATGCCGGCGAGGCGGAGTGGCCCTATGAGTGCTCGCTGCTGGCCGACGATCAGACCATCAATGCCTTTGCCTTGCCCGGCGGCCAGGTCTTTCTGACCGTCGGCCTCTATAACGAGTTGCAATCGGAGGGGCAGTTGGCCGGCGTGTTGGCCCATGAGATCGGCCACGCCGTCGCCCGCCACTCGGCGCAGCAGATCGCTCAGCAGCAGTTGACGCAGGGGCTGACCGGGGCGGTCATTGTCGCCTCCTATGACCCGGAGAACCCCAGCGGCATGGCCACCGGCCAGATTGCCGCCGTCGTTGGGCAACTAGTGGGCATGCGCTTTAGCCGCGAACATGAGCTTCAGGCCGACAGGCTGGGCGTGCGCTTCATGGCCCAGGCCGGCTATGACCCGCGCGCGCTGATCGAGGTGATGCACATCCTGGCCGCCAGCGGCGGCGCGGCCCCGCCGGAGTTCTTCAGCACCCACCCTAACCCGGAAAACCGCATCGCGGCCATCGAAGAGGCCATCGCCGCCGAATTTCCCAATGGCGTCCCGGACGGGTTGATCGAGTAAGTTACTTGAAGAGGAGTCTGTAATGACCAGTGTGATTGAGATTGTCGGCGAAACATTCCACGAGTGGAGCGAGGACAAGGCGTCGCGCCTGTCGGCGGCGCTGGCCTACTACACCGTGTTCTCGATTCCGCCGCTGATGGTCGTGGCCATCGGTATCGCCAGCCTGTTCACCGACCGGGCGACCATCGAAGAGCAGGTCGTCAACCAGGCCGGCAGCCTGATGGGGCAGCAGGGCGCGGAGGGGATTCGCACCATCCTGCAATCGGCCGAGCAGCCGGGCAACGGCGAACTGCTGCCGACGCTCTTCGGCCTGGCCCTGCTACTCTTTGGCGCGTCGGGCGTGTTTACCCAGTTGCAGGACGCCATGAACACCATCTTCGGTGTTAAACCCAATCCCAAGCGGGGCATCATGGGTCTCATCAAAGACCGCTTCCTGTCCTTTACCATGGTGCTGACCATCGGCTTCATCCTGCTCGTTTCGCTCGTTCTGAGCACCGTGCTGAGCGCCTTCGGTGGGTTCATCGGTGGGCTGGTGACGGAGGCCGAGATCTTGTTGTGGATCGTCAACTTCGTCATCTCGTTCGGCGTCTTCACCGCCCTTTTCGCCCTCATCTTCAAGACTATCCCCGACATCAAGATCGCCTGGCGCGATGTACTCATCGGCGCGGCGGTCACGGCGCTGTTGTTCAAGATCGGCGAGTATGCGCTGAGCTTTTACTTCGAGCGTAGCGACCCCACCTCCGCCTTCGGCGCGGCCGGTTCGATCATCCTGCTCTTACTGTGGATCTACTACTCGGCTCAGATCATCTTCCTGGGGGCGGAGTTCACCGAAGTCTATGCCCGCGTGCTTGGCTCCGGCGTGCAACCGGAGGCGGACGCCGTGGCCATCACCAGAGAGGCGCGCGCCCAGCAGGGCATCCCGACCGAAGGCGAAGTGAAGCGCCAGGCCCAGGGCAGCCCTAACCGCCCGTAGCCCTTGCCGACAAGCGGCCCGCGCCCGACCCGCCATTTTACCTACACCCCTTTGCCGGCTTCCTGTTATCCTTTTCTCAGGCGCAATCACACGGCGCGGGGCCAAGCCCCGCGCCCAAGCGCGCCGTTATGCGCCGCGGAGAAAGGGAATGCTTGTGGCTGACAACTTGCGGGATGACGGTGCCCGCAGCTACCAATCCAACGTCTTAGGGCTGCTACAAGAGTTGGGCATCATCGCCAACAGCTCGCTGCCGGTGGGCGCTGCTCTTCACATGTCATTGAGCGCCATCGGCGCTTATACTGGTTGGCTGGTTGGGCGCGTCAAGTTGGGTGTGGCCGACGAGGGGCTGATCGGCGAACCGGTCGTCGCCTGGCGGGCCGGACTATGGCACGAACTGCCGCCGCCCGAGGCCTGGCCCCAGGGGTTGGTTCCCGATGGCGCGTCGGTCATCACCGCCGACCTACCACCCCATGGACTGGCGGCGCCTTTACGCGGCTATGTCGCCTGCCCTATCTACGTTGCCTCGGAGCGGGCGGCTACTCTGGAATTCCTGGCTCATCAGCCTATGGAAGTTTCTTCCGACCTGCGTCAGGTGTTGACCCACGCCGCCACGCTGCTTGGCCTGGTGATTGAACGTGGCCGGGCTGCGGTTGGCCTGCGCGAGAGTGAACGACGCTTCCGCGCCATCTTCGACCAGTCGTATCAGTTCATTGGCCTGATGGAGACGGACGGCACCCTGATCGAAGCCAACCAGACGGCCGTCCAATTTGCCGGCCTGACGCTCGAAGACGTAGTCGGCAAGAAGTTTTGGGACACCTACTGGTGGCAGGTCTCGCCCGCCACTCAGGAGCAGTTGAAAGCCGCCATCGCCCGCGCGGCGCAGGGCGAACTGGTGCATTATGACGTTCAGGTGCAGGGGGCGGGCGGCCAACTGATCACCATTGACTTTTCCATCAAGCCCATTCGCGATCTCACCGGTGAAGTCGTACTGCTCATCCCCGAAGGGCGTGACATCACTAACCTGCGCCATACTCTGGAAAGCTTGCGTCTGGCCGAAGCGCGTCTGGAAGAAGCCCAGCAGGTGGCGCGCATGGGGCATTGGGACTATGACGCCGTCCGCGAGGAGGCCTACTGGTCGAAGACGCTCTACACGGTGTTTGGCCTTAAACAGGATGATGTGGCCGAACCGGGCCAGGAGTTCATGGCCCGCATTCATCCCGACGATATGGCCATTGTTCGGCAGCACATGGAGCTGGCCTACAACGAGCGCCGCAGCTATGAGGTGACTTACCGCATCATCCATGCCGACGGCGCGCCGCGGTCGGTCTATGCCGCCGGCAATGTGGTCGCCAACGAAAGCGGCGAGGTCGTGCGCATGTCGGGCATCGTCCAGGACATCTCGCGCCGCCGTGAGTTGGAGCAATCGCTGGCCCGTTCGGTCGAGAGGCTGTCGGGAATCAACGCCGTTGGTCAGAAGGTGGCGGCCACGTTTGATCTGGCGCAGACGTATGGCGAGGTGTTGGCGGCCACGCGCGCCTTGCTGGGCGTAGACCTTGTCGTGCTCTATGAGCCTGAAAGGGATCAACTCCGCGTCAGCGCCAGCGACTACAACAGCAACGTTGAGTTCAAGGCGTGGAGTATCCCCGCCAACAGTGGCATTGTCGGCGAGGTTTGGACGACAGGCCGCGCCGTTCGTCTCAGCGGCGAAGAGTGCCGCCGGCGGCGTTCAGGACGCCTGGCCGCGCTGAGCCGTTATGAGCCGCGGGCCTTGCTGACCGTACCCGTCCGCTGGCAAGATCAGATCGTGGGCGTCTTGCAGGCCGCGGATACACGGGAGGATGCCTTTGAGGACAGCGATCTGGACACCCTGCAGGCTGTCGGGGCCTGGCTGGCCATCGCCATTGGGAAGGCGCTCCAGCACACGGCTCTGGAGCGCCGCTTGCGCGAGAGCGAGGCCATCACCCAGGTCAGCCGCGCCCTCAGCGAGACGCTGGAGCCGGAGAGTATCCTCGATCTCATCGCTTCCATCGCCCAGGACATTATCCACCACGCCGATTGGACGGTCATCCACCTCGTGCGCGGCCGGCCGGAACGACTGTACCCCGCGGCCGCGGCCGGCAGCGCCCCGCCCAGCGAGTCTTACGTCATCACCCCCGGCGAAGGCCTGGCCTGGCTGGCTCTGGCCAATGGCACGCTCGTCAACGTCAGTGACGTGCCCCACGACCCTCACGCCAGCCAATTTGCCCGCGACGCGGGTGTGAAGTCCATACTCGTTGCTCCCATCCAGAGTCGCAACCGCACCATCGGAACAGTGAGTTGTGTGTCGCTAGACCTGGGTGTCTTCAGCGACGAGGACGAGCGTCTCATCACCATCCTGGCCTCGCAGGCGGCGATGGCCATCGAGAATGCGCAACTGTTCGACTCGCAGCGCCGCGCCCGCACCGTGGCCGAGCATCAGCGGGAGCGATTGCGTGAATTGACCCAGCGCATTGTGACGACCCAGGAAGAGGAGCGGCTGCGCATCTCGCGCGAACTACACGACGAGGCCGGGCAGGCCCTGACCTCGCTCAAGATCAGTCTCGACCTGATTCGCGTCGGGTTGCCGCCGGAGCAGGAGGCGCTGCGCGCGCGGCTGGCATCGGTGGCCTCGCTGGCCGACGAGACGATGGAGACGCTGCGCACGCTGGCCCATGATCTGCGGCCGCCGGGGTTGGATGCGTTTGGGCTGAATGTGGCCCTCGAGGGGCTGTGCTATGACTTTAGTACGCGCACCGAACTGGAAGTTGTTTATCGCGGGCTAGAGCTGCCCGAACTATCAACGACTGTCGCCCTCTCCATTTACCGGCTGGTGCAAGAGGCGCTGACCAACATCGCCAAGCACGCCGCGGCCAGCCGCGTGGCGATCACCGTCACGCGCGAAGATGAGCAGCTTTGTGTCGAAGTGGCCGACAATGGACAGGGGTTTGTGCAGGACGTGGATGCCGAGCGCCCACGTCGGCGCGGCGGTATCGGTCTGGTCAGTATGCGCGAGCGGGCTGAGTTGCTGGGAGGCACCCTGGAGATTGACACCTCGCCCGGCAAAGGCACGCGCCTGAAGGCGCGCATTCCACTGTGGCAAGAGGAGAATGGTGAGGAACAATGATCCGAGTGGTAATCGCCGATGACCACCATCTAGTGCGTCAGGGGTTGCGCGCTCTACTGGAGAACAGCCGCGAAGTCGAAGTCGTTGGTGAGGCGTCCACCGGCTACGAGGCCGTTGAGCTGGCTGAGAAGTTACAGCCGGACGTTGTCGTCATGGATCTATCCATGCCGCGGCTGGACGGAGTGCAGGCGGCGACGCGCATCCTCGACCTGCACACGCCGACGGAAGTGGTCGTCGTTTCCATGCACGCCGATACGGCCATCGTCCAGAATTTGGTGCGGCGCGGGGTCAAGGGGTATCTGTTGAAGGACGCTCTGGCGACGGAGTTGATGTTTGCTATCCGTTCGGCCAGCGCCGGCAAGCTCTATCTCAGCCCGACAATCTCCGAGGCGGTCATGAATATGCTCATGACGCCGTCGGGTGAAGACGTCGTCGTCGAGCTGACCCCACGCGAGCGCGAGGTGTTGCAACTGGTGGCCGAAGGGCATACCAACACCGCCATCGCCAATATCCTGAGCATTAGCGTCAAGACTGTCGAAAAGCATCGGGCCAATCTGATGAATAAGATGGAAGCTGACGACCTGGCCACGCTCATTCGTGTGGCCATCAGACGCCGGCTGATCTTCACCGATGATTGATTCGGTCGCCCTGGAACCCCTGGCCGGCAGCCCACATAACGGCCGCGATCTGAGAAAACCAAGCTTTCGCCTCGATTTTACTATCAATTAGGCTGAATCTTGGCGGATGGTAGGGTATTCCCCCATACTAATTACCCACCACTTGGGGCGATAATACTACAAATGGTGTACCCAGCAGGGTTCGTAATTGAACCACGACCTAACATCGCTGCGCACACAGGCACAAATAGTATGAGTTCGATTCGCATCTTAATCGCCGACGACCACGCTCTCGTACGCGAGAGCATTCGGGCTATCCTGGCCAATCAGGGCGATATGGAGATCGTTGCTACGGCGGGCGACGGCAACGAGGCCGTCCAACTGGCAATGACCCATCAGCCCGACGTGATTGTCATGGATATCTCCATGCCTAGCATGGACGGCTTGCACGCGACCGAACTCATCCACCGCGCCCAGTCTACAATCAACATTGTCATCCTCTCCATGCACGTCAATGCCGCGCTGGTGCAACAGGCGCTGCGCATGGGGGCGCGTGGCTACGTGCTGAAGCGCCGCGCCACGGACGAACTGCCCGAGGCTATTCGCGCCGCCGTCCAGGGGCAGGTCTTCCTCAGCCCGGCTATCCCTCCTTCCTACTTGCCCCGGTAGGGCACCGACGCGACCGAGTATCCCGGATATGCGCCGCCAGTCGAGGCGGCGCTTTTATTTCACCGGCCGCTTTGCGGCTCCAGTCGTGCTCACAAGCTCCTTTCTCCGAGCCAGACAGGTTTTCTCTGGAAAAAATAAGGGTATCTCATACCCAATGGTGGGGAACTTACCCATATCGGGGGCATACAAACTACGGCAGAATACAGGGTATAAGCAAAGCCAATACGACTAACTACTGGAAAGGGAAAAGTTCTGAGAAAGTCATATCAGAAAGAAGGAGCACTCTCATGATACGTGTCTTAATAGCCGATGATTCTGGTCTGACTTGTGATGCGATGCGCACGATCCTGGATCGCGAAGAAGGCATCTACGTCGTGGGTTGTGCCCGCACGCTGGAAGAGACGGAGTTCTTGCTGCCCCACGCCAACCTGCTCCTGGTCGGCCCGGCCCTGGAAGGCGAGAGCATTGTTGACCTGGTGCGCCAAATCCACGCCAAGCAGCCGGAGATCCGTGTCCTGGTTGTTGGGGTTCGCAATCAGCCGGAGATGATCACGCAATATATCGAGGCGGGGGCAATGGGCTACGTCTTGCGGCAAGAGTCTATGTCGACTCTGGTCGAGAAGATCCGCGCCGCCCACGCCGGGCAAGCCCTGGTCGCGCCGGACGTGACGCTGCACTTGATGCGTCGCCTGGTCCAGTTGGCGCAGCAGCCCTTCATGGGGGCCTGGGGGCTGGATGGGATGTCCGGCCTCCACGAGCTGACCTCGCGTGAGCGCGAAGTGCTGGGCCTGATTGGTGCCGGCTACTCCAATCGCGAGATCGCCGATGAATTGGTCATTGGATGGGGAACCGTTAAGAACCACGTCCACAGCATTCTGAAGAAGCTGGAGACGAACAGCCGGCACGAAGCCGCCGCTATCTACCGGGTTCATGCGCGGCAGGGCAGCCCGATCGCGATGGCCGCCTAGCAGAATAGGACAACACTTTCGGGGTTTCAGGCAGTAGTTCCGATACTCTTGGGGATTAGAGGGGCTTCCGGCAGCACGGAAGCCCCTCTAGTCGTGTCAGGTATACACAGCGGGTCGCGGGGAGTTGTTTAGCCGATGACCTCGGCTCCACCCATATAGGGCTGCAGCGCCTCCGGCACGGCGATGCGCCCGTCGGGCAACTGGTTATTCTCCATGAGGGCGATCATGATCCGCGGCAGGGCCAGACCGCTGGCGTTCAGGGTGTGGGCGTGGCGCGGGCGGCCGCCGTCGGCCGGGCGATAGCGCACGTTGGCCCGCCGTGCCTGGAACGCCTCGCAATTGCTGGCCGAGCTGACCTCCAGCCACTCCTGGCAGCCGGCGGCCCACACTTCCACGTCGAACTTCTTGGCCGCGGCGAAGCCCAGGTCGCCCGTCACCATCTCGATGATGCGGTAGGGCAGGCCGAGCGCGGCGGCGATGTCGGTGGCGTGGCGCACCAGCAGATCGAGATGCTCATAGCTCGTCTCCGGCGTGGTGAACTTGTACATCTCTACCTTGTCGAATTGGTGGCCGCGCTTGATGCCCCTCACGTCGCGCCCGGCGCTCATCTTCTCGCGCCGGAAGCAGGGCGTATAGGCCACGTAGTTGCGCGGCAGGTCGGCCTCGTCGAGAATTTCGTCGCGGTGG
>WBZP01004991.1_pt1 | contig 13631 bp, 11 predicted proteins | sample 5204301 | NCBI WGS metagenome assembly WBZP01 (sample SAMN12412401, study PRJNA552823) | activated sludge metagenome | isolation source: activated sludge from nitrification reactor of wastewater treatment plant... | place: USA: Pennsylvania | collected 2017 | reverse complement strand
AACAAAATTGTATTCCAGTCCCAGGCGTAAATGGCCATACTCAAAACCTGCGCGGGCCATGAATCCGAATTTTGAGTCGATGGGCACATCTGCGGCAGACGCTGTGTTTGTATCTACTGAAGCAAAAGTGAACAAGCCGGCACCCAATCCTCCAAATGGCCTGAATTTGTTATTATTGAAATAATAATCGCCGGATAACAGGTATGAAACATTGGCTTTTGCTTTGCTATCGTCACCCACATTGTCGATCTTGGCCGTTACAGCCGCTTCCATCCTCAGGCCCACTGCAATCTGATCGATGATGGCATACTTGGGTTCAATGGCGAATAACACACCGCCATCGGTTTCGGATGATTCAGGTTTGGCATAACCCAGGCTCACATCCACCTTAAATTTTTTGAAAACCTGCTTTTTGGCTGTCTCATCATTTTGTGCAAACGCCGTTGCCGTAAACAGCACCAGGCATAATAATCCGGGGATTTTTCTCATATGCAATTGTGTAGTTGGTTGAAAATGCAAACTACCCAAACTGACATGCGCCTGCAATGTGAAAAAAGTAGTATAAATGAAAAAGGACCGGAAGCGGTATGTATGGGACGAAAGGGAAACCTGTTATAAAAGCCCTGTTTTCTTCAGCGCTTCCACCCGGGTATTCACCTGCAGTTTTTCGTAAATGTTGCGTATGTGCGTGCGAACGGTTTCTATACTGACAAACAACAGGTCAGCGATCTCCTTATAGCGGTAACCATTGGATAAATGACCGAGTATCTCCTGTTCCCTCCTGGTCAGGTCCTGAAAATGGTCATTTGTTTTTTCCTTTTGGGTAAATGCTTCGATCACTTTCCTGGCGATCTGGCTGCTGATCGGGCTTCCTCCGTGAAACACTTCCTCAATGGCTTCGATGATCTTTTCCGGCGGTGTTGATTTGAGCAGGTAGCTGATGGCACCGGCTTTCAATGCTTCAAACACTGTATCGGGCTTGTCGTACACCGTCAGCACCATGCATTGCATTCTTGGGTGGATCATTTTTAAGCGGCGGATGCATTCAATGCCATTCATACCCGGTAGCTGAACATCAAAAAGGGCGATGTCGGCAGGATCCTGCGTGAGCGACAGAAGGGCGTCTTCCGCATTGCCGAAAAGCATGAGTTGATTGACGGACATAGTCAGTTCTACCTGTTCCCCCAGGTACTGTCGTATCTTGGCATCATCTTCAATAATCGCGAGCTTGTTTACACTCAGGGTCATTATTTCATTCATTTATTATCTGGCAGCCCAGGTCATACGGAAAGACATGCCAGCTGATCCATGCTTCTTGAAAGGCGCCATACAATATCCTTGCACTGCGTAATTTACGCTGTAAGCGGTATCCGGAGAACAATATGTGTTCCTTTTCCCGGGGCCGAATCAATGATGACGCTTCCATTTATTTCGCTGACGCGTAGACGTAAATTTCTCAGGCCATTTCCCTTATTCTCCGTGGCCGGGTCAAAACCCGTTCCGTCATCCCGGAAATCAAATAACAACATGCCCCTTTCAAAGACGGCATGTACCCACAGGTTTTCTGCATGGCTGTGTTTCACTGCATTATGTACGATCTCTTTCACCACCAGCAGGATATTTCTCTTCTGCTGATTATCCAGTTCCACAAATGGTACTGTATCGGGAAACCGGATATGGCTTTTCATCATGGCATATTCCAGCAGATTGATCAGCTGTTCCCTTAGGTGTGCCAACAGTATTTCTAAGGTTCCGTGCTGCGGGTTTAAGGCCCAGACGATTTCACCGATATTATCCACCAGTTGCCTGGATGTTCCTGCAATATCACTGAGTTCATTACTGATGTCCGATCCTGATTTTGCGCGCAGGATCGCAGCATTGCTGATCAGGCTGATCTGTGTCAGGCCGGCGCCTATATCGTCGTGCATCTCCCTGGATATCCTTTGACGTTCCAGGTTTAGCGCACGGTCTTTTTCCAATTCCTTGAGTTCATTCTTTAGCTTCCGCTGCCTGATAAGACTGTTTACAAGAAATGCGCATAGCAGAAAAACGCCCAGCAACAAGGAATAAAACCACCAACTCATCCAGAAGGGTTCAGGCTCCAGAACTATATGATATTTACCGGATAAATACTGGTTAAGCCCTTTTCGTTCATCTTTAGTCAGGTTGCGTTCATACATCAGGATCTCCGCGATCTGTCCGTTCAGCACTTCGGCACTGTCGTTGAAACCTATTTTCAGGGTGTTGATATCAGGCTGGTTATCGGTAATCGGTATCGAAATGGAACGGCTGCCATTCACCGAAAGGCCTATCTCATGGTCATTCTCCCTCGACAGGAGGATAATGTTCCAGCGGGTAGGCTTATTGCCTTCTTTGGGAAAAGCAGCCGTTTCTTCTCCATCATAAAATGAAAAAGCCGAAACGGAAGCCCCGATCTCCCAGGTATGTCCATGGCCGTAATATGTTGAAATAAAAGTACTGAATCCAGCGCCCGACGAATGGCTCTTTCCATTGATCCTGGCTACGATGGCAATGCAGCCCCTTTTTCCGGGGAAACTCTTGATGGGCATTGTTTCCATACCCTGATCCTTGCCGTTGAATAAGATTGATGGAAATCCCCAGTTGGCATCTTTTACCAGGATGGGTTTATTGTCCGTTTTGGTTGTAGCAAGGTTCAGTCCATTTCTGTCTGACCATGTATTGACCTTGTTGCCTGTGGTATCAACCCGGTAATCAGCGGATAGCCATAGCTGCAGTCCATCCTGGGGCACCTGTGCATAAGTTTCCAGGCCGCAGGCATGAATCAGGCAAACAATATGTATGATATGAATAATGCTGCGAAACCGCATGTCAATGCTTCAAAGGCTGTAATAAAGTTTTATTAAATATCGGTAAAGGTATGCACAGAGCCCGTCATGCCGTATTTTTGCCTGAAACGAACCTTCGTGAACCTGACCATCCAGACCAAAAACCTCGTCAAGATATACGGAAGCCGTACCGTGGTGAACAATGTGAGTTTCTCCGTAAGCCAGGGTGAGATCGTGGGACTGCTCGGCCCTAACGGTGCCGGTAAAACGACATCATTCTACCAGGTGGTTGGGCTTGTCAAGCCGGATAGCGGGGAAGTGTACCTGAATGATATCAACATTACCAAACTACCAATGTACAAACGCGCCCAGATGGGGATCGGTTACCTGCCCCAGGAGGCCAGCGTATTCCGGAAACTGCGCGTGGAAGATAATATCACCGCCGTGCTGGAGATGACGAAACTCAGCAAGTTGCAACAGAAAGAAAAACTGGAATACCTGCTGAACGAATTCAGGCTTCAGCATGTACGCAAGAACAATGGCGATACCCTGAGTGGCGGTGAACGCCGCCGGACCGAAATAGCCCGGGCGCTGGCCGTTGACCCGAAATTCATCCTGCTGGATGAACCCTTCGCCGGTGTTGATCCCATTGCCGTAGAAGATATCCAGTCGATCGTAGCCCGTCTGAAATTCAAAAATATCGGCATCCTCATCACCGATCACAATGTGAATGAAACACTGTCGATCTGCGACAGGGCCTACCTGCTCATCGATGGCAGCATTTTTAAACATGGTACCGCGGAAGAACTCGCCGGCGATGACCAGGTGCGCCGCTTATACCTCGGCAGAAATTTTGAACTGAAAAGAAAAGATTACCTGCACGATGAAGCAGCCCGGTGACCGCGTCTCAGGCTTTCACCTTGTTTATCAGTAGTTTCAAGGCTTTCACCGCAATCAGTCATACGGTTAGGGTTGCCCGTTATACTCCAATAGGATTTTTTTTGGTCTTTTCTTTTGAATGTCTTTCAACTGTTTTTGAAGTGCCGGGCTCCCCTGTAAGCCATGTAAAGAAAATGTTACGCCCGGTTTTACCGGCTATAAATCAAGACTTTTCTATAAATTACAGTGTCCGGAACGGGCGTATTTTCATCCTATGCCCGGCATCTTCGACCGCCTTACCTTCTAACCACATAAGAAAAAATCAACAATAGCTATGAAGAACTTAGGCATCCTCCTGATCTGCATGCTGGTGGGCATATCGGCCCAGGGTCAAATAATCAGGCCCATTGGCGTCAACCTCTCTTCCGTTACCGATTATTCAACAGAGCTGGTATTCACCAATACATTTAAACAGGCACGTCCCTGGATTTCCAGCAATGCCAACAATACCGGGGCCTGGGATACACAAATCAGCATCCCTTTAAGGCCAGACGGCTACCCGGTTGAAATACCTTATAATAACGGAATCAATCTCCCGCAAAAAGTTAAGACCTTATTGATCTGGGACCTGTTTTCATCAACACCAACCGGAACTTTCCGGCTAAAATCCAGCGGCACAGGCCAGATAAGGCTTAGCAACGGAGCTTCCGGAACTTATAACAGCCCGGTAGATACACTGGTAACAGTATCCAACGCAGTGATCCTCGAACTGCTCAGCTCGGATGTCAATGACCCGGTTCACAACATCCAGTTCATTTTACCTGATTACATTGACACCTACCAGTCAAAAACATTCACCGATGAATTACTGAAATTCCTCAGGAATTTCCAGGTGATCCGGTTCATGGATTTTACACGTACCAATGCCTCCCCGGTTGTAAACTGGGGCGACCGAACAAAACCAGATTACTATACCCAGGCATTGAATAGCGGCGTTGCTTGGGATTATGTCATTCAACTGGCCAATCAAACCCAAAAAGACATTTGGATCAACATACCCCACCAGGCCAATGACCAGTATATTGACAGCCTGGCACAATTTTTACAATCGAATTTGAACCCTGGTCTGCATATCTACCTCGAGTATAGTAATGAGTTGTGGAATAGTGGCTTTCCCCAGAATCCTTATGCGGCACAAATGGCTCAAAACCTGGGATACACGGGAATGCCATGGGAGAGGACCTGGAAATATACAGCCAAGAGATCAGCAGACATCTTTAAGATTTTTGAAGATCGGTTCACCAATGACCAGCGGCTCATCAAGATCATCCCTTCTCAGGCCGCCAACAGCTGGCTGGCCAATCAGCTGGTTACCTATTTTAATGACCCGTTCTATAATCCCAACCAGGTCAGCGCTTCCGCCATTGCCATTGCCCCGTACTTTGGTAACGCAGTTGCCGATGCGATCGTTTCCAATAACCAGGTGAATAGCATTACGGTCCAGCAAATAACCGATTCGCTCCAATCATCCCTGGCCGATGCAAAACAATGGATGCTCAATAATAAAGCAGTTGCCAACACACATAATTTAACCCTGATATGCTATGAAGCCGGTCAGCACCTCGTAGCAACAGGAAATAACGTCAATAACGCAACGCTAACACCCAAATTGATCGCAGCCAACAGGCATCCGGCACTTCAGAATATCTATTGCGAATACATGGATTTTTGGTACACTAATATTGGAAGCCTCTTCTGTCATTATAACTCTACCCAATCATATAGCAAGTACGGGAGCTGGGGATTGTTGGACAATCAACAGGATACCTTAAACCCAAAGTACCTGGCCGTTAAGCAGTGTGCATTTTCTTACAATAATTTAGGACCCCTTCCGGTAAGCCTGCTGGCGTTCACCGCACATCAAAAGGGTAAAGCGGTTTTGTTGGAATGGACGACAACCCTGGAATTGAATACACATGAATTCAGGGTGGAAAGGAGCAGTAGGGGAAATGACTGGATGGAACTGGGAACTGTCAGGGCCATCAACAGCCCTGGAACACACGCGTATTCTTTGGTGGATGCTGCTCCCGTTCCCGGAATCAATTATTACCGGTTAAAGATGTTCGACCAGGATGGACGTGCGACCTACTCACCTGTTCGGGTTGTTGATATCCGTTTGACCGATTCACCTGTTGTTGCACCCAACCCGGCCACCGCAAATACCACCATCTTTTTCACGATTCCCATTACCAAGGCAGAGCTTAGTGTATATGATGCACAAGGCAGAAGGGTTTACCAACGCCGGTATGCAGGCGCACCCGTAACCGAAATGAGATTAGATGTCCGCGGCCTTCAAAGCGGCCTGTATGTGCTGAACATCAGGACCAATGAACAAAGCTATAATGAAAGGCTGGTCATCCGGTAACACTTCGGGTATGGGACGCTGAAAGTATGAACTCCGGTTGTTGAGATAACCCGGTGAATACACCCATGGTGTGACCGGCTCCTGCCATCCAGGATGTTCATATCTGGCCCTGGTTTATTCGGTCTCCCATTTTTTTTTATCTTTCCATCAATGAAGCTCCTGTCTTCAGTCATATCGAAACTGGCCCGCATGCGTCTTTGGCGCATCGAAAACTGGATAAACCATCCGGTGGCGGCCCAGCGTGAGGTATTGCAAGACCTGGTAACCGCCGCCCAATACACGGAATTTGGAAAAAAGTACCGCTTTTCAAGGCTTTTCTCGGTCAAGGCCTTTAAACAAACCGTGCCGGTGCATGAGTATGAAGACCTGAGGCCTTATATAGAGAGGATGATGCAGGGAGAGGACAATGTGCTCTGGAACTCGCCGATCTCCTGGTTTGCCAAAAGCAGCGGCACCACCAGCGATAAAAGCAAATTCATTCCTGTCAGCCAGGAAAGCCTGCAGGAAAACCATTACAAGGCAAGCAAAGACGTACTGACCAATTATTACAAAAATTTTCCTTCCAGCGACCTGCTCACGGGCAAGGGACTTGTTGTGGGCGGCTCACACCAGATCAACCAGGTGAATGAAACCGTTCAGTATGGCGATCTCAGCGCAGTGCTGATGCAGAACGCGCCTTTCTGGGGGCAATGGCTCCGCACTCCGGAACTCAGCATCGCGTTGCTCGACGACTGGGAGTCCAAGATCGAAAAACTGGCCCAGGCCACCGCCAATGAAAATGTCACATCCATTTCAGGCGTTCCCACCTGGACGCTGCTTTTATTGAAGCGGATACTCGAGATCACGCAAAAGAAAAACATACAGGAGGTATGGCCCAACCTGGAACTCTATATCATGGGCGGTGTGTCGTTTATCCCATACCGTGAGCAGTTCGACCAGGTCATCGGCAAACCGATCAATTACCTGGAGATCTATAATGCCAGCGAAGGCTTTTTTGCCGCACAGGAAAGGCCCGATGATGAGGGGATGACCCTTTTCACCGAACACGGTGTTTTCTTTGAATTCATGCCGGTGGACCAGTATGGAAAAAAATTCCCGGAAACCGTGGGGCTGAATCAGGTGCAGCTGAACAAACAGTACGCCCTGATCATCAGTACAACCGGGGGTTTGTGGAGGTATATTGTTGGCGATACGGTCCAGTTCACTTCACTTAAGCCTTACCGGATCATCATCACCGGGCGGCTGAAGCATTATATCAATGCCTTCGGAGAGGAGGTCATCGTTGATAATTCGGATAAGGCTATCGCCGAAGCTTGCGAGAGAACAGGCGCCGTGGTGAACGATTACACCGCCGCTCCTGTGTATTTTACCGGGCAAAACAACGGGGCCCATGAATGGTTGATCGAATTTGACAAGGCGCCGGCCGACCTGAACAGGTTTACGACAGAACTTGACGCCGCCCTCCAATCGCTCAATAGCGACTATGAAGCCAAGCGGTATAAAAATATTGCCCTTCGTTTACCGGTCGTGCATGCCGTGGCTAAAGGCACGTTTACCGAATGGCTGCGCAGGAAAGGCAAACTGGGCGGCCAGCATAAGGTTCCCAGGCTGTGCAATGAGAGAAAGATCGTGGATGAAATACTGGCCATGCAAAAGGAAACGGTAAGTTGACAGACCAAGTTGATTTTTTACGTTATTTGCACACTGGGCTACTGATAGCCAATCCTTAACATCAATCATATAAAAGCAACATCGATGAAATTACTGCAAGATAAAACGGCCATCGTCACAGGGGCTGCGCGTGGGATAGGGGAAGCCATTGCCATCAAATTTGCCGAACATGGCGCCAATGTGGCTTTTACTTACGTCAGCGCCGGCAGTGCCGACAGGGCGGCCGCACTCGAAGCCAAACTGACCGGTATGGGTGTAAAAGCCCGGGCTTACCAGAGCAATGCCGGTGATTTCTCCGCCTGCGAAGCGTTGGTGAATGGTGTACTGGCCCAATTCGGGTCGGTGGATATCTGTGTAAACAATGCAGGGATCTCAAAAGACAACCTCCTGCTGCGTATGACACCCGAGCAATGGGATGAGGTCATGCAGGTCAATCTCAAGAGCGTATTTAATATGACCAAGCAGGTCATCAGGCCGATGATGAAAGCGAAAAGCGGAACCATTATCAATATGAGCAGTGTGATCGGCGAAATGGGTAATGCGGGCCAGAGCAGTTATGCCGCAAGTAAGGCGGGCATCATCGGATTTACCAAAAGTGTGGCCAAAGAACTGGGCAGCCGCAATATCCGTTGCAATGCCATTGCCCCGGGTTTTGTGGAAACAGATATGACCAGTTACCTAAAGGAAGGCGAGGGTGCGGAAAAATACAAGGCGGGGATCCCGCTGGGGCGTTTCGCCACCGGTGAGGATATCGCCAACGTGGCCCTCTTCCTGGCGAGCGACTGGGGCAACTACATCACAGGGCAAACCATCAGCGCCTGCGGCGGATTAAATATCTGACAGGCCAACGAACTTATTTTCTTATCGCCTGTTTAACAAAACACACCTGAAACGCACCGTATATTTGCACAGCCTAACATGAGGAACAGTTCACATAGATCAATGTGGTGTAAGACCAGGAGGCTGATTCCGGCATTGGTCATGATCGGATGCCTGTTGTTCCTGACCGGGGCCAACTTCTTCATCTATCCCCAGCATATGGTTTCCAAACAACAGGTATCCACCCGTTCCGGCAACGATCCGCAGGGGCCCGTTGAAGAAAAACCCGCATCCGCCACCGGCCTCAGTATCCAGGAAGAATACGTTCACGAAACGCATACGATCAAACAGGGCTCCTTTTCCATACGCCGGTTGCCGTATAAATTTCCTGCCAGCGAAGCCTTGCAGGAAGTACACAGTGACCTGACCACACCTCCTCCCAAATCCGCCTGATTCCTACACTTCACTTATTTAAATGATTCCAATGCCCGGAAGCGGCAAATAGCGTTTAAGCTATCCTGTTAGCGCCAGCGTGTTTACCCGGGTAAACATGTTCCGGTTGAGGAGAAACGAACCTGGCAGTCCCGGGCTTGCCAGACATATTGCAAATTCAACATGAAGAAATATATACAGCATATCGGGGCCGATGCCCCGGCAGCTATTGTGGTGTTCCTGGTGGCCATTCCCCTGTGTTTGGGAATTGCCGTTGCCAGTGGTTTGAATGAATTTTCCGGCATTATCGGCGGAGTGGTCGGCGGTGTTGTGGTGGGGCTGATCAGCGGAAGCCATCTTAGTGTAAGCGGACCAGCCGCAGGCCTCACGGCGATTGTGGCCGCTGCAGTATTGAAACTCCCCGCACCCGAAGCTTTTTTCCTTGCCGTGGTTCTCGCCGGCGTATTCCAGTTGATCATGGGTATTTCCAAACTCGGCGTCATTGGCGACTATGTGCCCAACAGCGTGATCAAAGGAATGCTCGCTGCCATCGGCATCATCCTCATATTAAAACAACTTCCGCACCTGGTTGGATATGATAAAGATTATGAAGGAGATGAATCCTTTATCCAGGGTTCCGGCGAAAACACCTTCTCCTCCATCAGCCATGCCTGGCATTATATCACACCGATGTCTATGTTGATCGGGCTGACAGGTATCGCGATCCTGTTGGCATATGAAACAAAATGGATGAAAAGCAAAAAACTGTTTCAGCTCCTCAGCGGACCATTGGTTGTGGTTTTGCTGGGTATCGGATTAAGTGCGGCCCAGCCCTATTTTCCATCAGCCTTTGCACTCGAAAGCCAGCACCTGGTGAATATTCCGGTGGCGGCAACAGCCAATGAATTCTTTTCCTTCTTCCGGTTTCCCGACTGGTCGTTTATCAGCAACCAGGACGTTTGGGTGACGGCCATTACCTTAGCCCTGGTAGCATCGCTGGAAACATTGCTGGGTATCGAGGCGGTGGATAAACTGGATTCGCTGAAAAGGGTGACCCCGCCAAACCGGGAACTGATTGCACAGGGTTCCGGCAATATCGTCAGCGGTCTTTTAGGCGGACTGCCCCTGACCAGCGTGATCGTGCGGAGCAGCGCCAATGTGAATGCAGGCGCCCGCACCAAAATGAGCGCCATTTTACATGGTTTACTGATCTTTACCTGTGTGGCATTTGTGCCCGGCCTGCTGAATATGATCCCCAAAGCCTCACTGGCCGCCATCCTGGTTTTCACCGGGTATAAGCTGGCAAAACCGTCTTTGTTCAAAGAACATTTCCGGAACGGATGGGATCAGTTCATGCCATTTGTGATCACCCTGCTGGCCATTGTGATGACCGACCTGCTCAAGGGCGTACTGATCGGGATCATCGTGGGTTTATTTTATGTGGTAAGAAGTAATTTCCGCACGGCTATCTTTGTGGTCAACGACAATAACCGGTATTTGATAAGGATGCGGAAAGACGTGTCCTTCTTTGTCAAACCCAGGCTCAAGCAGATGCTGGAAGAGGTGCCCGAAAATTCAACACTCATCATCGACCTCACGCGTGTTGAATTTATAGACAAGGATATCCTGGATACGATCGATGAATATACACAGCATGCACACCTGAAAAATATCCGGGTCGATATCAAACAAACCACCTACAATGATTCACAACGACTGGCAAAGCAGCCTGCCAGTTCGGTTAAAGACGATATTGCTCATTAATCAAAAACAATGATATGCACACATACGAAAAATTATTACTTGAAAACAAGGCCTGGGCAAAAGATAAGACCCTCCATGACCCGGAATTCTTCTCCAGGCTCTCCCATTTACAAACACCCGAATTCCTCTGGATCGGTTGTTCCGACAGCCGCGTGCCGGCCAATGAGATCACGGGCACACAACCCGGGGAGATCTTCGTACACCGGAATATCGCCAATATGGTCGTACATACGGACGTTAACCTGCTCAGCGTGCTGGAATATGCGGTTACGCAACTGAAGGTGAAACATATCATCGTTTGCGGTCATTATGGATGCGGCGGTGTGAAGGCTGCCATGGGAAAACACTCACTGGGCATCATCAATAAGTGGTTAAGGAACATCAAGGACGTGTACCGGTTTCACAGAGAGGAGATCGATAGCCTGACCGACGAACAGGCAAAAGTGGATAGGCTCACCGAACTGAATGTGGAAGAACAGATCATGAACCTGGCCAAAACGTCCATTATCCAAAAAGCCTGGAAAGAAGAGAGCAGGCCGCATTTGCACGGATGGGTATACGGACTGTCCGACGGCATCATCAAACCCGTTTGTGAAATGTCTGCAGGCACTCATATCGATCCGTTATACGAATACGATAACCTGTAAATTGCTTCAGGGCTGATTACTTTCTCTTACGGATAGACGAAAATACCAGGGATTCCAGGAACTCCCTCAGGCGGTCGTTATTCTTTTCCTTGCCGAAATCGGTCAGGGATGGCAGGTTGTTTTTAAAAAAGAACTGGAAATGTGCCATCTCGATCAATGTGCTGGCCAGTGAACGGCCAAAGGGATAATGGGGGTTGAAGGCCAGGAAGATCTCCGCCACCAGGCTGCAGAGGTCCTTATAAGGCTTATAAAACTTTGCCTTGTTATTTTCCGCCACCAGCCTTGTCAGGTATGTTTTATTACTTTCCTGTGTGGCTATTTGGTATAGTGATTGCCGGGTGGATGCATCTCCCCATATATCGTCCTGCACTTCATTGAGGAGCAGCTCAATGAGTTTTTTGATTTTCTTTTCGGGGCTGTTCATATTCTTGGTATGAAATAACAGCCTGTATTCCAATAAACTCCAGTACCAGGCCAGGATGTAGATCAACAGCCGGTGCTTATTTTCAAAATAGCGGTACACACTGGCTTCTGTGGTGTTGATTTTCTGGGCCAGTTTCCGGAAGGTGAACTCTTCAAATCCGATCTCATCAATCATACGGATGCTTTCCCTCACGATCTTTTTACCAAGGGTCGTTTCTTCCGGGTCGCGGAGAAAAAGCTGTTCGTTCATCCTGATCCTGAGTTCTAACTCCATATGACATGTATCTGTGGCAAATATACCTGTTTTTTTGATTAACAATACAATTACAATTATTAATAATAGTAATACTATTATTTAAATAAAATACCCTATGTTTGCAAACTAAAATGCCGGATATGCAAACATTACTGGATCCAGTGGTACTGTTTTTTGTACTGGGTGCTTTTGCCGGGGTGGTAAAGTCGGGCCTTCGTATCCCGCTGGCATTTTATAATACGCTCAGCATATACCTCCTGTTATCGATCGGTATCAAAGGCGGGATCGAGTTATTCGATCACCGGATCAATGAGATCCTTTTGCCGGCCATAGGTACGGTGTTGCTGGGGGGCATCATCACGGTGATGGCCTTTCAGATACTGTTCAGGCTGGGAAAGTTCGATAAAACCAATGCGGTGGCCATTGCCACCCATTATGGCTCGGTCAGCGCGGTGACCTTTGCCGTGGTGCTGAATTATCTGCAGGACAGGTCCGTACCGTATGAAAAATATGTAACGGTATTGTTGGTGCTTCTGGAGATCCCCTCGATCGCGGTGGGCATATTTATGGCCAAATGGAATAATCGGGAATCGGGTTTCGACCTCAAAAAAATATTCCACGAAGTGTTCCTGGGCAAAACGATCATATTATTGATCGGGGGTTTGTTCATTGGCCTGGCCACTGCGTACACGGGTAATAAGCAACTCAATTTCTTTTTCTTCGACCTGTTTAAGGGGTTCCTCGCCATATTCATGCTTGAGATGGGTGTGGTGGCCTCTCAGCGTTTCCCCGATCTGAAAAAAGTGGGTCTGTTCCTGATATTATTCGGCATTGGCATGCCGGTGCTTTCTGCGATGACCGGGATCGGTATTGCCATGATCACGGGGTTGTCTGCCGGCGGCGCTATCGTACTGGCCACCATGGCCGCCAGCGCCTCCTATATAGCCGCGCCGGCCGCCATGAAAATTGCCCTGCCGGAAGCAAACGCCACGTATTACCTGACCGCATCGCTGGGTATTACGTTTCCATTTAACATCATTGCCGGTATACCGCTCTATTACAACATCACACAGTGGTTGTACGGCTATTTTCATCTGACCTGATAAAAATAAAAAAACATGAAACAACAGATCGCCCTGGCCAAGGGAGATGGCATCGGCACAGAGATCATGGATGCGGTTTTGAGCATATTCGAAGCGGCATCCGTTCCGCTCGGTTTTGAAGAAGTGGAGATGGGCAAACCCGTTTTTGAAAAAGGGTTTTCTTCGGGCATGACCCCCGAGGCAAGGAATACGATTGAAAACCTGGGTATCCTGTTTAAAGGCCCGATGGAAACACCCAAGGGCAAAGGCATGAAGAGTATCAACGTAACCGCGAGAAAGGTTTGGAATACCTATGCCAACAAGCGTGTATTCAAAACGCTCTCGGGTGTTGACACCGTTTTTTCACGCGCGGGCATCCCGATCGATATTACCATAGTGCGGGAGAACATTGAAGATACTTACGGC
>WBZP01004990.1_pt1 | contig 13631 bp, 12 predicted proteins | sample 5204301 | NCBI WGS metagenome assembly WBZP01 (sample SAMN12412401, study PRJNA552823) | activated sludge metagenome | isolation source: activated sludge from nitrification reactor of wastewater treatment plant... | place: USA: Pennsylvania | collected 2017 | reverse complement strand
ACTGGTGCCTGGACGTGACCTTCGGCGAGGATGCCAGCGCGATCCGCCTGCGCAATGCCGCACACAACTTCTCCTTCTTGCGCCGCCTCGCTCTGAACCTGTTCCGGGCGGATACCTCGCGCAAAATGAGCTTGCCGAGAAAGCGCAAGACCGCCGCTTGGAATCCGGACTACCTCGCCCATGTGTTGGGACTACCGGTCATTTGATGCTCCGGCCCTGCTATACTGCTAGCTTGCGAAGATTCTAGCGACGACTTCCGATCTGCGGCCCCCTATCGACTAAGCATCCGGACTCGGCGGACGTCTAGACAAGAATGGGGTCTTTTGGCCAAAGGCCATTCAAGTGCATGGATTGCGCAGTTGTCGCGTCACTCAGATCCCGTTGAATCGTACGGCCCAGGTTCGTGGGTCGTACGACTATGAGTGATAGCTCATCGGTAGACGTTTCCCCCGCGAGATCAGAACTTGTCTTGTGTTGGAATCGATTCTTGGTTAATGGCGCCGACTGCGGCGCAGCCCCGCATTTCTTTCAAAGAACCATCTGGCTAGATTTGCGATCCTCACCGTTAGAGGTGGTCTTTTGACTGCTACTACTAGAGTCGCTGTAATAGGACTCGGATACGTCGGCTTGCCGCTCGTCGTCGAGTTCGGCAAGCGTTTTCGGACCATTGGCTTCGACATTTCGGCACACAAGGTCGAGTCGTGCCTGGCGGGTGTAGACCCCTCGCGCGAGTTGCCGGACGACCAAATGCGCGCCGCAGTGCATGCGGAGTACACCGCCGACCCGAAGTCGCTCGGCGAGGCGGATATCATCATCGTGGCGGTGCCGACGCCGGTCGACGACGCGCATAGCCCGGACTTCGGCCCGTTGATCGGCGCCAGCCGCAGCGCCGGCCAGAACATGAAGAAAGGCGCGATAGTTGTGTACGAATCCACCGTTTATCCGGGCGCGACCGAAGGGGTCTGCATTCCGGTGCTCGAACGCGAATCAGGCATGACGTGGAAACAGGATTTCTTCGTCGGCTATTCGCCGGAACGCATCAACCCAGGCGACCGCGAACATACGCTGACGAAGATTCTGAAGGTTGTCTCGGGCGACACGCCTGAAACGCTGGAGAAGGTGGCGGCACTTTACGAGCGGATCGTCGAACCCGGTGTGCATCGTGCAACCTCGATCAAGGTAGCCGAGGCCGCCAAGGTTATCGAGAACACGCAGCGCGATCTCAACATCGCGCTGATGAACGAACTGGCGATCATTTTCGAGCGCGTCGGCATCGATACTGCCGAGGTTCTGGAGGCAGCCGGCACCAAGTGGAATTTTCTCAAGTTCAAGCCGGGTCTGGTCGGTGGGCACTGCGTCGGCGTCGATCCCTACTACCTGACCCACATGGCGGACAAGATCGGCTATCACCCGCAGGTTATTCTGGCCGGGCGGCGGATCAACGACGGCATGGGTAAGTTCATCGCCGAGCAAACCGTCAAGCAGATGATTGCCTGCGGCAGCTATGTCAAGGGTGCGAAGGTGAATGTGCTCGGTTTGACCTTCAAGGAGGACTGCGGGGATCTGCGCAATTCCAAGGTCGTCGACATCGTTCGCGAGCTGAAGACTTATGGCGTGGAGGTATTCGTGAACGACCCGCGGGCAGACGCCGAGGAAGCGATGCACGAGTTCGGTGTGCGACCAGTTTCCTGGGAGGAGTTACCGCGCGCCGATGCAATCGTCGCGGCGGTGGCGCACCGCGAATTCCGCGATCTGTCTGTCGAAGACCTGTCCCGCAAAGTGATCAACGGTGGCAGCTTCGTCGATGTCAAGGCGCTTTTCGACCAGGCGGCGCTGCGTTCATCGGGATTGCGTGTTTGGCGGCTTTGACCGGGAGCGCCAACCTACCTGCCGCCATATGCCAATCTGAATAGCTGCCGACTGGAGCGCATTTGTGTCGCGCTCGATCTGAACCGCGATATTCGGCAAGCTGCATGATTCAGTTGGCAAAACCGTAGAGTGTCGTGAAATCTCACCCTGCGACCTTGACGTTGACTAGAGAGAATGCGATAAGCCTCATCCGTAGGCTCCATCACTGCCCACAGGATACTGATGTACCAGTCTTTCTACGGTCTGACCGACAAGCCCTTCCAACTTAACCCGGATCCGTCCTTCTATTTCGGAAGCCGCGAGCATCGACGGGCGATGGCGTACCTCGAATACGGCCTTCACCAGAACGAGGGTTTCATCGTTGTCACTGGCGAAGTCGGTACTGGAAAGACGACGCTGATTCGCAGCCTTCTGAGCAAACTCGACCCGCATCAGGTGGTCGCGGCCCAATTGGTCAGCACGCAGCTCGATGCCGAAGACACCTTGCGCATGGTCTGTGCCGCCTTCGGCCTGCCTGCAAAAGACATCGAAAAATCCGATGCGCTGGTGTCCCTTGAAGGCTTTCTCCGATCCGTGGCGAAGGACGGTCGGCGCGCACTTCTGATCATCGATGAGGCGCAGAACCTGGCTCCGCGGGCGGTAGAAGAACTGCGTATGCTTTCCAACTTCCAGGTCGGGACGAACGCATTGGTGCAAAGCTTTCTCGTCGGCCAGCCGGAGTTCCGTCAAACGATGTGCAGCCCGCACATGCAGCAACTGCGGCAGCGGGTGATCGCGTCGTGTCACATCAGCCCGCTTAGCAGCGAAGATACGAGGGCGTACATCGAGCACCGACTGACGCACGCCGGCTGGAAGAACGATCCGACTATCAGTGCGGATGCGTTTGAAGCCATATTCAGGGTCTCCGGCGGAACACCGAGGCGGATAAATACGCTTTGCGACCGGCTGTTGCTATCAGGCTTCCTGAACGAGAGTCACGGAATCACCGAGACGGACGTCGAAAGCGTTGCAGATGAACTTTCGGAAGAGACATTCTCGGCCAATCACTCGTTCCGCGGCCAGCCAAACGGGGCGCAGATCGCGGGTACGCTTTCGTCGCACGGCACGGCTCATCGGCAGTGGATGGGTGCCAAATCAGAGATCATCGATTCATCGACGGAATCGGGCCTAAGGTTACTTGGCGGACTTCAATTGGATTCACTACTTGAACGAGTCGGCCGGCTGGAGCGATCAAGCGAAGTGATGGTTTCCCTCTTGCAGCAGCTACTGATTGTGGCGTCACGACATAACATGAACGTCCCAGCCGACTCATCCAAACAACCACAAGAGGAGGGTCCCTCGGACAACGCGCGGAATGGAGACCCGAATGCAGACTCTGACACGATAATCCTGAATGATCCAAGCCGTTACCATGACACGGAGGAACGCAAGAAGAACGCTGAATAGTTACTCGTTCCCAATGACAATTAGTACGGTCGCGCTCTGCCTAAAAGGCGAACGACAGCGCCGGTAGCGGTCACTTCTTTCCGGAGTTCCGAAACGAGTACATCTACTGGGCACCGCGCCCGGTCAGTACTACCTCGATGGTCTCAAAAAACACTACAAGGTCAAGAAACAAAGAATGGTTCTTCACGTAATAGAGATCGTACTGGAGCTTCTGGGCAGCATCCTGTACTGATGCACCATACGGATAACGAACTTGAGCCCACCCAGTGATACCCGGCTTGATACTGTGTCGTGCGCCGTAAAATGGCACCTTTTCACTCAACTCGCCGACGAAATAGGGCCTTTCCGGGCGCGGTCCGACCAAGCTCATGTCACCTTTCAGGACATTCAGCAGTTGCGGTAACTCGTCAATTCGCAACTTGCGAATCACTTTCCCGACACGCGTAACGCGATCATCGTTTGCAGTCGCCCACTGAGGCTTCCCATCTCGTTCAGCATCACTGCGCATGCTTCGAAACTTGGTGACCCAGAAAACGCGACCGCCTTGGCCAACCCGTTCTTGGCGATAAAGAATCGGGAATCCACTCTCCATGACAATGAGCAAAGATGTCAGAAGCATCACCGGCGCGGCGAAAACAAGCAACAGCGAAGTAGCGAAGACATCAAACGCACGCTTGACGACGGTGCGGAGGAGTCCCTGCCGGAAACCTTCTCCAAAAATCAACCAGCTTGCCCTCAATGACTCAAGCCGAACCTGGCCGAAAACCTGTTCAAAATAGCTCGAAGGATCCAGAACCTTAAATCCTGCAAGTTTACAGTCCAAAAGCTGGTTCAGTGGCAAACTCCCGCCGCGCCGATCCCCTACGGCAACAACGATCTGGCTTACACGATTCTGCCGGGCAACCTCCGACAGGGGCACCTGAGCATCCAAGACGTTGCCCTGCGGAACACACACCACTTCAGATCCGTTTACGGGGTAAAAGCCAACGATCGTGAAGTCCGAACCAAACTTAAGGATCGACTCCTTTATTGCGGCGGCCTCGGCACCAGTTCCCAAAACCAACACTCGATTCGAGAAAACATTTGAACTACTGCGCACCTTGGCCGCGTACCCACGAATGGCGGCGTGGGAAGCAATCGCCACAATCGCAACGAGTTCCACAACGTTGTGTTGAGCCCACGTTCGCGGGAGGTGTTCAAACACCAGATAAGCGACCGGAACTGCAAGAAACAGCGACAGGAATACTCGAATCGCCGTTTCGCCCCGGGAGCGCTTTGCAGTTGGCTGATAAAGGCCAAGTGACGCGTTAATCAGGAGCACCGTAACCGCAAATAGCGCAAGCGCCGGAAACGCGCCGAGCACTTCGCGAAAAGCGCCCGGATCAATCATGGCCACGGCTAATACGACCGAAAGAATTAGGGATACGGCTTCGAGAGCGACACGAAGAACCGTATTCCACGCGAACCAGTGGCTAAACAACTGTACCATTTCTGACCTCCGCTAAGACCCACCCTACTTGGCCTTGCTTTGTATTTGTTTATGCCTTCAGTGCTGCGGACCGATTTCTTGGTTCCGCTAATAAACCACTTCCTTGAAACAATTTTGGTTTCACGTCACTTATAGGATCACACCGTCGCTTGCTCTTTATAGCCCGTCCTGAATAGCTCGGTCGTGACAAGCATCACACTACGACTTGACTTCAATGAATTATATCCAAGCAGTCGCCAAAAAGGCACCCGCGAGCAATATGCAACGACCGGCCTTCTGGTTTTGTCAAGTAAAACATTAAGATAGCTACGCCAAGTCTCTTGGACTAGTCCGTTCGACTCGACTTCAGTGCTTCCGCAACGAGCAGCAGTCGAAACTTGGCGAAATCGTGCGCACTCGAATCAAAGAACGAAGGCTCAAGCGGAGGGGTCGAGAAAGACCGAGTCAACCCTTCCCCAACGAAAATCCGAGAGCAGCTTTCGCAATCGGCCTTCGGTCCGTGCAAGGTTCACGTAGTGTCGGAACTGCGTTTTGTAGGCAAGGTTGGGTACCCGAGGCTGATCCGGATCCAACTCCCAAGGATGGAAATAGAATATCGCCGGTCGCCGATCCATATCGTTAATCCGCCGCAACGCCCACCACGACAAACGATAGGGCAGTAACCGAAAGTACCCGCCACCGCCAGCAGGCCAGTTCCGATCCCAGATGCGCACAGTGGAAATTGGTATTTCCAACAGGCCGACACTAGGTCGAAACGGAAACCTCGGAGCATCTCGCCAGCCGTAATGATCGTGCTTCACTGGATACACGCTTGAACTGTACAGATAGCCCGCTCTATCGATCGATTCAAGAGCCCACGGATTGTCCGATCCGATTGAGAAACTGGGGGCACGATATCCCTTCACTTGCGTTCCGGCTATGTCCTCCAGAATCCTTTTGGCCGAAACAATATCCGTCAAGAACGCATCAACCGTTTGATCGCTTGCGCGCTGGTGGGAATAGCCATGACTCGCAATTTCGTGCCCGCACTCAACGATTCTGCGCACAAGATTTGGATGTCGTTCTGCGATCCATCCGAGCGTAAAGAATGTGGCTTGCGCTCCAGACAAATCGAGCATCTTCAGGATGCGATCGACATTATTCTCTATCCGACTCTCCCGTTTATCCCAATCTTCCGGACGTATAACGTGCGCAAGGGCAGAAACCTGGAAGTAATCTTCCACGTCGATCGTTAGAGCATTGACGATTGGACTCGAAACGCGCAAGACCAAGTCACCTCACCTGATGTAAGGATGAAGCAATACCTGAGTGTCTCAAATCACCCAGAAAACACTGTACGGCGCTCTGGACAGCAAAGACTTTGCCATCAGAATTCGGCGAAAAATGCCATTTTCCTCGTTGATCGGAAACGATACTTACCAGGTCAAACACCTAGGCAAGTAGTCGGCCTAGAACCGATGACTAACGGACCCGAAGATCGCGTTTTCGCGATAATCATTTGCCGTCGTAACGCCACCACCGTCAAACCGGCTCGTCCTGAATCCTATGGACCCATTGGTGGAAGGGCTTAACTGCCTGGTTGCCATTAGCTCGATCCGGCGCGATATGGTTTCTAGCGGATCGTTACCTGCACCGCGATTCCGCTGCCACGACGCGAGAACCGAGACGGAATCCTGCGCGCTCAAGCGATGATTCAAATTCGCCAAAACGCCAAGTTCGGTTACCTCGGCCGCGGCCAAAGCATCGGCAGTTATGGCGTCGTTCACGAACGTCAGCGGCTGAGTGTTCCGATGGTATGCGGAGAACGTCCAGGTGTTTCGCGCGCCGATCAATGCCACCGAACCCTCAACACGTCTTTCCAACTGAACCGCAGAACTCAGAAATCCTGCCTGAGGAATTGGCTCCTGAGAAATACCCGTTCGAGTGAGAAGCTGCCGAACTTGCTCTGCCCGTTGTTGCGGGTCCGGGAACTGTGCAGAAAGCAGATCGGAGAACCGTTCAAAGAGAGAACTTACCGAATTTCGCGTCAGTTGCTCTAGATTTGTCGTGTCTTCCTTGGTTGCAAGCAGACTATACGAAACGCCCTGTGTTCGATGGCGGAACGAATAGCGATGTCCCCAACCGAAAAACCGCTTCTCATTCTCCGCAGAAATTCGCGTTCGCCCCGTCGGAGCCCATTCCATTCCAACACCGTAAGTGTTGAATGACCGGTCTTCTTGAGAATAGTCGTTGCTTTCCCTGCCCCCTCGGACAAAGAACCACAACTCGGGGTCGAAGTGGTAGATCACCGTACCGCGCAGAAACTGGGTGTTTGCATCCTGGCCAGACCTGAAGTCGTACCGAGCATTGCGAAAATCCACCATCCATCCGAAACTCGCGAAATCGGTGATGCTAGCAAGATTTCCCGAGAGAACCCGGCTGTCCCCCTGAATTCCCGCGTCAGCCTGAGTGCGCGTGGTTGAGGCCTGATAACGCGCCTCGTAGGTTGCCACCCCTCCAGCGATTCCTTTGATGTAGGGGCTGACAGAAAAAACCCTGGTCTCGGTGCTATTGTTTGTATCGCTCACGTTCGACGTGGGTTGAGGTCCAAACGCAGATACCGTCTGTTGAGTAATCTGCGCTCGCGCCTCAACAAACAGAAATCGTTCGATTGCCTCAAAAGCACCTGAAGCATTGAGCATGTTCAGCAGATCATTGCGTCTGGAGTCGCGCGCGTAGAGCAGTGCCGTCGGGCGATAATCAATGTCAATTCGAGCCCGACCACCCCGCCCCTGAACAGTGAAGCTAGGCGAAACCTCCGTTACAAAGTCGCTTCGCGCTTCAGAAGAGGACACAAGGGTTACGTTATCGGTCCAAGTTTCCCTGACCGAAACGGTTGGCTGAAACCTCCAGTTTTCCGCAAAAGACGGGGAAGCGAGCCCTCCACCCGATATCGCTATAGCCCACGCCAACCAAACCCCATGTACCGTTCGACGGCCGACTCGGGTGCTGGTAGTTCGTTCCCGATACACGGGTATATCCAGGCACAAAGACCCGAACATTGCAGCCCGCGTCCTAGGCTGGAAGGTCACTGCGGCCATAGCCGGACTCGCCGTACGTTCCGTAGTATCCACCGCGGCCCCCGTAGCGGTTCTTGTTGAGCAACAGCAGCTTTACCGGACACGCCTCGATCAGGGCCAACGCCTGCTTCAGCGTTTCATGCTCCGTCTTCTCCGCCTCAACAACAACGACAATTTGCCCCATGTGCGCCGCAAGCGCCGTCGCCTCATTAGTCAACAATAGGGGTGGGGAGTCGAAAACGATGATCCGGTCAGGATAACGCGCTGCAATTTCATGAACCAGTGCAGCCATTGTTTCACTCGCAAGCAGTTCTGTTGCATGAGGATGCTGGGTACCGCTCGGAAGAATCACCAATTTTTCGATGTTGGTTCGGAGCAGCACATCACTCAGATCGATCGATCGATCGACCAGAGCATCCAGCAACCCTTTGCGTTCCGCGATGCCGAGAGTTCGCAACACCGACGGTTGCGCAACATCCGCGTCGACCAATAGAACAGTCTTGTCGAGTTCCATCGCGATACTCATGGCGAGGCTGACCGAACTCGTTGTTTTACCTTCGCCAGGCAGCGCACTGGTCACCATGATCAAATTACCATTCTCGATCGCACCCGCACTCTTCCCGCTGGCATTGCGAATCAAGGGTCGTTTGATTACTCGGAACTCCTCGGAAGCCGTTGATTTCGGATCCTCAGGCGAAACCAGCCCAAGCTCGGCCAGTCTCGCAGAATCGATGGCAACCCTTTGAGTGCTTTTCGTTCGAGTGCGGCCAGGTTCCGCAGCGGCATTCGCCGCAAAACCGACCGGGTCCGGAATGCCAAACCGGGTTTCCACAACTTCAATATCCTGGCCCGTACTGCGCTTGACTGCCCCGCCCGTTGACCGTTTCAGGGCCTCGAGTCGCTGGGCCGCTTGCTCAATCACACTCATCGCCATCGCCGCTCAAACGCTTCGCGAAGTCGCAAGGACCAGCATGACCATTCCGGCCCCATAGGCGGCAATCAAACTTGCGACTGCAGTCAAGAATCCCATGAACTTGAACCGGTCTCGTCTGACAGCGCCGGCGTCAGACCGGTATGTCACTGCACCCAACACAGGAAGCCCGGTAACCTCGCGCAATCCCCGACCATCAATAAATACGGGAGACATCTTGTTCGCCCAAAAGCTCGCGAGGACACCCGCTCCCAATGATGCGAGCAGAACCAACGGCAACAAAAACGTACGATTCGGCGCGACAGGCGTGCCGGATACCCGGGGAGGCTCGACAAGCCGGAACTCCGCCACGCCGTCGGCAACGCCCATTTCATTGGAAATCTGTGCCGACTCCCGACGCGCGACCAATGATTCATAGTTCTTCTTGTTGATATCGTAATCCCGATTCAACTTGGCCAACTCAGCCTGAATCTCCGGCATGACCCGCGCAGAGTCCTTCAGTTGCCGATACCGCGTTTCGTACTCGGCCACGCGCGTCTGCATGGTTGCCACAGTTGCGTCTGCACGTGCCAAAGAAACCTTCAACTCCTGATAAACGGGGTTGGCATTCTCCGACGTTACGGATTTGCCGCCCGGCGCCCGTTGTTGAGCAAGAAGATCCTGACGTCTTTGTTCCTCCAGCTGGGCAAGCACCCGCTTGGCACCCACGACGTCGGGATGCTGTTCCGTGTAGCGCTGCATCAACGTATCCAGATTTCGCTTCAAGGCATCGATGCGTGCGTCGATCTCGGGCACCACGCTTCCCGGGCTCGAAAGTACAGCGTCTTCTCCCGACAACTGACGCTTGAGCGAGTCACGCGCATTTTCTGCCTCGCGAAGTTGCAGCCGCGCCTCGCCCAGACGATTGCTCGCGTCGCTGATGCTTCCTGTCAAGTCTCGCCCGACTTCGGGCAAGCCGACGTAACGCAATCGAAAGTCCTTGAGTCGGCTCTCTGCCTCTTCCAGCTTCTTCTCGTAAGTCTTGATTTGCTCATCGATAAAGGCTTTCGCATCCACCGAATCCTGCCGTGACAGGCCCCTGCTCGATTCGACGAAGATCTTCGAGAGAGACTCGATGACTCGTTTTGCCTTGCCGGGATCCGCGTCACGGAAAGTCAGCGTATAAATGTTGTTGCTGTCAGAACTCCCGCTTCCCCCATTGGCCACCTGAAGCTGGAGCCGGCGAATCAGATCTTCAACGTATTCCTCCTTCGTCATTCCTTGCGAATCCAGGCCGGCCATCTCGACCAGTCTTGAAACATTCGGGCGACTTATGAGTGATCGACTCAGCATCGCCACCTGTTGATCGACATTGGGCTGTACCGTCAATCCCTGCATCAACGGCTTTAGCACTGATTGAGTGTCGACGTAAACACGCGCAAGTGCCTCGTATCGATCGGGAATGCGCCACAAAACCACGCCACCCAGCATGCCGATAAGCCAGGCGACAGCCAATCCCGCCCAGCGTCTTCGCCACATTCCGCGAAGTTCGGAGACCACCTGACGAAACAAATCATCCATAACGGAACCACCTATCCCCGCAAGATCGGGCAATCACCATGCCGAACTGCCAATGCAAACCTCGAATCCGCGCAAACGGGGCGTTGGCCGACGCCCCGCACAAAACGCCAACCCTAGAACCAGCTCTGGGGAATCACCACGACATCGCCCGGCCTCATCTCCACATTGGCCGACATATCGCCCCGCTTAACAAGGTCCTTGAGCCGGACCGAGTATTGTTTGTTGGACTCCGCGGTACGAAGAATCGTGGCGGCGTTACCGTCGGCAAATTCGGTCAGCCCACCGACCGCGATCATCACATCCAGCAATGTCATCTTGTGCTTGAAAGGCAAGGTTTGAGGTCTCGTTGCCTCGCCTACGACTCGGACCTGCTCGCTCGAGGAACCCACGATGTTGGTAACGATCACCGTGACGACCGGGTCGCGAATGTATTTCGCCAACTCCTGTTCGATATCCTTGGACAAGGTTTTCGGATCCTTACCCATGGCGACCAGATCCTGGACAAGCGGGGTACTGATCTTGCCGTCGGGTCTGACCGGCACCGCCATCGAAAGCTCGGGATTGCGCCAGACAGTGATATTCACCGTATCCCCCGGCCCGATTACGTAGTTGTAGTCCGATGAAGCAGCCGAGGTGGCAGGCGCCGGCGCGTATTTCCCGGTAATAGCGCAGCCGGTCAAAACCAGGCCAGTCAGGAAAAACATCAACGGCAGAACAATAGTGGCAGCCAAGCTGCGTCCGATTCTCGAAATCATCAGTTTTCCCCTTAGCCGGTTGGACTCTACAGCACACTCCACAATTATAAGCTCACTGCATTTCGGGCCGCTGCGAATCCCGCCGCAGCGGCGAAGCCGTCAGCGCCCCGACTGCCGGGATCGACTTCGCTGCGACGGCCCAGGCAAGCTTCGTCGGAGAAGCATTTCCCTTCGGCGGAAACCGAAGTCACCGAATCAAGGCGTATGGATGCTTCGCCATTTCATCTGGCGACTTTGTCGATGACTGACCCGAATATTCTTCTTCAAGGAAGTTCGCATTCCAATTATCGATCAGTTTGAATCCACCGCAAGCAAAAGCAGTGGTCAAATTGCACAGTCGTCCACTTCGCCCCCGATTTCCGCTCGTCGCAGGGTCTTCAGATGTGCATACGCACAGTCAAACGACGTTTCCGGCATCACCCGCAATCCTGTGCGACTTGCAAGAAACCTCGAACAAGCTGGCGCGTGACGATTTTCGTCACCCGTCTTTCCCTTGAGACAACACTGAACGCGTGCTTTCCGATGTTCCGCAGCTTTCCGAAGATGGGCTGACGCGCCGTTTCGCGCGCGCTGTCGCGATCTACGAAAGAATCCTTGATTTCCTTCATCGACTTCCTGTCGTTGGCCTAATCCTTGCAGAACCCGTCTGCAGATCTTCGTGACTTGGAAATACCGTAGAGCAAACGGATTGAGTCGATTTCGATGTGCCGTACCGAAATCTGGCGAAAAACAGAGGACCCAAACAGGTTCTCTTGCAGTTCTCGTCCGCCCGGAGCACGACTTCCATTTTGAAATCAATATATTGGAATTGAGGCTAGAATATAAACTGTGTTTCGATTGTGGCCGCGAATCGCCGTTCAGCGCCCCTCGGCAGCAAGCGAGGCAACCCTCCCGCGCAAATCGACGCAGTGGGACGACAAGAAACTGTCGGCCGGTCCAGACATCGGCAACTCGCGCTGCTCGAGTATCGTCCGGTACGTTGTACGGGAATTTTCCTGGCGGACGGTTCCCGCCCGCATCCGAGGGACCGCTGTCGGAAGGAAGTGCAAGGTTAATTTGTAGAAGAAGCCCGGAAAGAATTCGGGGTTTGGCGTCAAGTTTGCGACGATATTGCCGTGATATTTTTCACGCCTTACCCGGCTGCGCAATGTCTGCTTTGTGATTGGGTTTTGTCGACTGTTGGGGTACGTCGCATTTTGGGATCGGTTCTTGAAGCATCGACCGCCCTCGTTTACTGATTTTCGGAGGAACCATGTTCAGCATTTCTTTCAAATCCCTACCCGCCGTTGCGAAACTGGAAACACGCGTGACGGACAGGCCGCTTGCCCGACTTCTTCGGAAAGCGAACGGCTTCTCCAGGATTATCGGCCTGACAGTGGCCGCGAATCTCGCACTCGGATTGGGAACGGCAAATGCGACGGATTTTCTTACCGAGGATTGGGAGAGCGGCACGCCGCCAGCGGGTTGGCCGTGCAAGAGCGCCCCAAGTACTTGCGCGCGCAGTTCGTTCAACGGCTGGGGAAATATTGTCGCTGATTACTGTCCAGATGCTGCCTATTGGTCTTCGACCGGAGTGTCAACAGCACGTTCTCATAGTGGAACCAAGTCCTTCTATACATACAGACAGGGGAGCAACGACTACAGTTGCGACATTCAAAAGAGCTGGACTGCGACACCAACGAAGGCCTATGTCAGGATGTATATTTACCTTCCCTCTTCAGCATGGACGGGATTCAATACGCCGACAACCAAGGAACCATACGTTCATCTGTTCTTTTGGAATACGGCATTTTCGATGACAGGTCCCCGAGTAAATATCTTTGCCAAGGTCCCTTACGTAACGTCTTACGCTTGCGGGGCTGGAAGAGGTGGCATTCCCGCGAATCAACCTTATGCGTTTTTCAACGTGCAAGATTATGACAAGGACTGGGATTCCGGAAGTTTTCCAAATGGTTGTTACAACCTGATGCAACACCTTGATGAGTGGATTTCCGTCGAATTCATGTTTGACTCAACCAACACAAATCGCTCAAGTCGGCAGGTATCGATCTGGATAAACGGAACACTGACCTATACCGGAACCAATAGACTCACGGACGACAACTACCGGAACCTCATTCTTTCAAACTACATGAGCGTATCCGGACAGACCCCGAACGACACGGCCATCTACTACGATGACATCATCGTGTCCGATACCTATATCGGACCGACCAGGATGCCCGGCAGCGCGCCGCTGCCGGCCCCCCCACCCGCGCCGGGAGGCCTTAACGCCGCCGGGAGGCCTTAACGCAGTTGAACTAGACCGCTGACGCGGTGGTGAGGCGCATCACCACCGTGTTTCTGTTTGCGCTGCTCTGGCGTCACGCCAGTTGCTGTAGATTGAGCAGTGGGGAGAGCCGGCTCCAGAAATTCGGACAGCGCGGTAAGTGGTAGCCTTGCCCCATCAACGCCCGTCATAGCGGGCACAAGACTGGAGCCAGGCATGACACGCAGGAAGAGAAGGAACCACTCATCGAAGT
>WBZP01004989.1_pt1 | contig 13633 bp, 16 predicted proteins | sample 5204301 | NCBI WGS metagenome assembly WBZP01 (sample SAMN12412401, study PRJNA552823) | activated sludge metagenome | isolation source: activated sludge from nitrification reactor of wastewater treatment plant... | place: USA: Pennsylvania | collected 2017 | reverse complement strand
GATGCAGTGGCCGCCCAGACCCGGCCCGGGGTAGAAGGGCATGAAGCCGTAGGGCTTGGTTGCCGCCGCGCCGACAACTTCCCAGACGTTCAGCCCCAGCCGGTCGCACATCAGGGCCACTTCGTTGACCAGGCCGATGTTGACGGCGCGGAAGGTATTCTCCAGCAGTTTGACCATCTCGGCCGTGGCCGTGCTGGAGACGGGCACGGGGTGGTCAACGACCGTGCCATAGAGGGCCACCGCCACTTCCAGGCAATCGGGCGTTACGCCGCCGATGACCTTGGGCGTCGTGCGCACGGTGAAGTCGGTGCGGCCGGGGTCAATGCGCTCCGGCGAGAAGGCCAGGAAGAAGTCGCGGCCCACTTCCAACCCATCGCGGCCCAGACGCGGCAGGACGATCTCGTCCGTCGTGCCCGGGTAGGTGGTGCTCTCCAGGATGATGATTGGCCCGCCGTCGGCCGGCATGTGGGTGGCGATGCACTCCGTGGCGTCAACGATGTAGGAGATGTCGGGGTCTTTGGTCTTGCGCAGCGGCGTCGGCACACAGATGGAGATGGCGTCCACCGCGGCCAACGTGGCGTAGTCAGTGCTGGCGCTGAACAGGCTGCCTTCCAGCAGCGCGGCGATCACGTCCGAGGGCACGTCCTCGACGTAGCTCTCGCCCCGTTGCAGCGCCGACACTTTGCGGACGTCCAGGTCTACGCCGACAACGCGAAAGCCCTCCTGGGCAAAGGCCACGGCCAGCGGCAGGCCGACGTAGCCCAACCCCACGATGCCAATCTGCGCTTCGCGGTTGGCGATGCGCTCCAGTAGTTGTTGCTTGTGCTCCATGCTCGTTCCTTGCCCCGGCACGGGGGCCTTCGATGCAGTTTGCTATCCAGCCGGCGCGGCCGCCCAAGCCGGCCGAAGCGGTGTTCTGGTGATTATCATACCGCAGGATAACGCGGATCGCACTCCAGGCAGTGACGATTTCACGTGTTTTTCGAGCGGCGGCGCGGCTAACCGGCCAGGCGAGTGGCCAGAGAGGTCAGCAATCCGGGGAACAGCCCCAGCAGCGCGGCCAGCCCCAGCAGAATCAGCGCGGCGATCTGCTCGGCCCGCCCGACCGGCCAGGCGGTTGTGGGGGCAGGGTTAAGGCCCGCCTCGGCGAACGTCGCGCCCCGTTCAGCACGCCACGTTCGCCACAACGCCCACGCCGTCGCGCCCAAAGCCGCCAGCAGCGCCACCGCCGCCCACGGCCAGGCCGCGCCCAGCAGCGACAGTTGCGCCCAGCGGCCGGCAAAGCCCGGCGTCAGCGGCAGGCCCAGCAGCGACAGGCAGCCATAAAGCAGCAGCGCCACCCGCAGCGCACCCGCTCGGCCCCCTTCACCGGCCGGCCAACTCAGCCCCAAAGCCACCAGCAGCAAGCTCACCGTCCGGCCGACCAGCGCCGCCAAAGCCACGGCCAGCCCGGCCGCGCCGGGAGCCAGCGCCGCCAACGTCAACGCGCCGGCATCGAGCAGCAACGCCCCACCCAACGCGCCCTGCCACGTCCGCTCGCGAGCCATGAGAAAGGCGGCCAGCAGCGCCGACAGGACGGCGCTGCCGCGCAGGGCGGTCTGGAACTCGGCCGCGGCGCGGGTGGCCGGAGCCAGATCGAGCAGGCCGAACAGCAGGGCCACGACGACAATCTGCGCCGCCCCCAGCGCCAACGCCAGCGTCCCCGGCGGCGACCAACGGGCCAGGCCGCGCAGGGCGACGTGGAACGGGAAGCCGCCCAGCAATAGCAGCGTGGCCAACAGCAGCGCCAGCGGCAAGGCCACGCCGCCCACCTGCCCCGCCGCCTGCGCCCAGGCGACCCACAGCAGCGGCAGCAGCCCCAGCACGCCCAACAGGAAGAAACGCCACGCCGCCCCACCCGCCTCGGCTCGGCCACCGGCGAGGGCGATGGCCAGCAGGGCCAAAGCCACGGCCAACAGCGCCAGCGCCAACCCCAGCGGCTGGATCATCAAGGCCGCGGCCAGGGGCGACAGGACAGCCAGCGCCGACGCCGCCAACGACGGCGACACCGGCCGGAACCAGTGCAGCGCCAACAGCCCGCCGGTCAGCAGGTAGACGAGCAACAGTAGGCCACGGGCCAACGGCGTCAGGGTGAGCGTACGCCCGAAAATGGTCGTCGCCGGATCGCCGGGCAGGCTGATAGCCAACACGACCAGCGCCGCCAGGGCTGCCACGCCAATCAGACCGGCGGCGGCCGTCAAGCGCCGCCAGCGGCCGACGACCAGCGCCGCCGCCGCGGCCAGCCAGGGCAAAATCAGCAGGATGAGTGGCAATCTACTATCCACGTGAACCTATAACCCGGCTGCCAACACCACGCCGCGCACCGGCGCGTCTCTTAAAATCTGTGTAATCCGTGTAATCTGTGGTTACTCCCTCTTACTCCCGCGCCTCTGCCGGCCGGCGGCTTGCCTGGGCCAGATAGGCGACGACCAGAGTGACGGTCAATTGCAAAATGATCAGGGCCACAACCATGACCAGCGAGGGATCAACCAGGCTGTAGAACAGGACAAAGCCGGCCAGGAAAACCAGCAGGCCGATGCCCGCCGGCAGCGGCTCGGCCGAAGCCGCCAACCCCACCAGCCCCAGCCCGCCCAAGCCAACGATGGCCGCTTCCAGATAGCCCTTGTCGGCCGGCACGAAGGTCAACAGCGCGCCCGGCGTTCGCGCCAGCCATAGCGCGCCCAACCCCACCACAGCCACTAGCGCCAGCCGCAACAGCGCCCGATCACTGACAATCAGCGGGCCGATGGTGCGCGTTCCCTCTACAGCCGAACGCGGCGACCGCCCCCACTGCGTCTGCGCGCCGGTGATGAGCAGCATCAGGGCGATGACGACGCCGGTGATGACGTAGACGACCGCCAGCCGCGGGTCGAGCACGTCGAACAGCAGCAGCCCGCCGGCCAGATAGACCAGCAGCATGGCCGGGAAAGCCAGCGGTGAGAAGGGGATGAGCGTAGCCACGCCCGACCCGCGCCGGCGCAACAGGCCGATGTCCCACACAGCCACGGCCACGGCCGCGGCCAGCAGGGCAATGGCCACCGCCGGCCCGCCGCGCAGCGGGGCCAGACGATCCAAAAGGTCGAAGATAGTCGGGAACTCCATAAGTTAGCGGCCGATCCACAGTAACAACAGCAACAAAGCCAGCAGAAACAGCAAGCCGTTTTCGCCTTCCAGGATGGCCGCCGCGTCGGCCAGGGCCGCGGCGACCGATGCGCCGGCGCGGCGGGCCGGCGGGCCAACCCGCGCGGCGGCGCGCCCGGCCACGGCCGCCGGCGCGACCGATTCGCGCAGCAAGCCGCCCAACTCGCCCAACCCCGGCGCGAAGTGGCCCAACGCCACGCCAACGACGGCGGGCGCGGCCAGCGCCGCCCACACCAGCGGCGACACGGCGAAAAGCGATGTATCAATCTGAACCAGCCCCAACGCAGCCAGCGCCGCCGACAGCGCGCCGAGCCACAGCGCCCGGCCGCTCGCCGTTTCGTCCGCGCCGGACGGCCGCGCCGCCTGATAGACAACGGCCAGCCACAAGCTGATCAGGCCCGCCGTCACCACCAGCAGCACCGCGCCGCCCGGCAGCCAGGCCGCGTAGAGCCGCGACAGCACGCCGAAGCCCACGGTGGGCGGCAGCCCGGCCAGGGCCAGGTAGATGACAGCCAACGGCAACAGGCGCGGCAGACGACCGGGAAGAGACGTGGCCGCCGTCGCCGGCAATAGGGCTAAGGCCAGCGGGGCCAACACCGCCAGACGCGCCGCGGCCAACAGGGCGGCTTCACCGGCCCAGACGCCGGCGACGAGAACCAGCCCGCCTAGCGCCAGGGCCACCCCCCGCGCCAGACCGCCGGACGTGCCCACGCCGAGGCGCGTCAGCCCGACAAGGAACGCCAGCAACCCAACAGCCGTCGCCGCCGCCGTGGCCGCGGGCGGCAGCGCCCCGCCACGTAACGCCGACACCGCGACGGCCGCGCCGACGACCGCCGGCAGGCCGGCCGCCAACAGGCCCGCGCCGCCGGTCGCCGGGCGAGGGGCCGCATCGCGCCCGCCGTCCAATGACCCAATACCCAGCAGAATGGCCGCCGCGGCCAGAGCCAGGAGCGCCGACCACGGCCCAGCGATGGCCGAAGCCCACAGCAGCAACACCGCCCCCAGCAGCGCGCCGGCCGGCCATACCAGCGCATCACCAGCCCCGCGCCGGGTCAAAAACAGCCAGACAACGGCAAAAAGCGCCACCGCGCCAAGTTGCGCCCGTGCATCGCCCGCCCACAGCACCGGCAACGCCGCCGCGGCCAGGGCCAAGGCCGTCGCCATCTGACCACCGGGAAACGGAGCCGCCGCGCGACCGACGAGCGTTCGGGCCACGGCTACGACCAGCAGCCAGAGGACGACGCCGGTCAACGGCCAGGCTGCCGCGTCCGCGCCGGAGCGCAGCACGAACCAGACCAGCAATGACAGCAGAGGGGCAGCGACGGCCACGGCGGGCAGGAGCGGCGAACGGTCGAGCGACGCGATGGGCGCGCCGTCGGCCGACGGCCGAGGCCGCGCGGCGAAGGCCAAAAGCGCGGCGCCCGCCAGCAGCAGACCGAGCAAAGCGATGGGTAAAAACGACATCGAGGAGTGGATTCTAGACCCGTCCCGGCCAGGAGGCAAAGCAGAACCGCAATCTCTCAGGCTGGAAACGGGTAGGGACGGGGCTCAGACCCGCCCCTACGCGCAGGCGATCTGGTTAGCGCACCCTACCCTAATTCTCGACCAGCAAATGGTCGAACTCGCGCGGCGCGGCCTCAAAGCGGGGCGGGGCCGGGGCGCGCTCGGCCCGCTCCAGCGCCTCCAGTATGACCGGCAAGCGGCGGCGGGTCGCTTCCTCGCCCAGGGCGATGAACTGCTCATAGTGGGCAAACTGGAAGTAGGAGCGGCCCTCCATGTGGGGCACGATGAGGCAGTCGCACTCCGTCTCCCCCTGGCCGGCATGGCGCACCAGCGTTTCGATGGCGGCGATGCCCTGGCTGAGCGGGCCGAGGAACGGGCGCAGGGCAGGCATGAACACGTCCACGCCAATCACGTAATCCGCCCCCATCATCCGGGCCACGTCGGCGGGGATGTTGTCGGTGATGCCGCCGTCCACCAGCATACGGCCGTCCAGTTCGACCGGGGAGGCAAAGCCGGGCACGGAGGAACTGGCGCGGATGGCTGTGCAGAGACGGCCGCGCCACAACACAACGCGCTCGCCGGTAACGAGATCGCTGGCCACGGCGGCAAAGGGAATAGCCAGGTCGCGCACGTCGAACTCACCAACGTTGGCTTCCATCCAGCGTTCGAGGCGATTGAAGTTCACCAGGCCGGTGGCCGACAGCAGCGGCCGGGAGACGCTCCACCAGCCGGTGCGGGCCGCGTTGGCCTTCAACTCGTCCACGCTCAGCCCGGCGCAGTAGGACGCGCCGATAATCGCGCCCATGCTGGTGCCGGCCACACAGTCAATCGGCACACCGGCTTTTTCCAGCACGGATAGCACGCCGATGTGGGCCAGGCCGCGGGCCACGCCCCCGCCCAGCGCCAGCCCTACGCGCAAACGACCATTGCTACTGCTCATGGCGCGTCCTCTACTGTGGCCACTCCGTATCAACTTTCATGGCACAGGCAACCAGTTCCGTGGCCGCCTTGGGCGACTTGAGGACGGTCATCATGTTGCCCTTCAGCTTCAGTTGGCCGGACATGATGCCGCGGATGGGGTCAACCTTCTTGTCCATCACCTTGTGCCATACGTCGAGCGGCGCGCGCAGTTCAAAGGCGACCGGCTTGGAGGCGGGGTTCTCCACCAGATAGGCATCGCGCGCCTTGCCGTGCCAGAGGTCGAGGTAGAGGTAGGTGTCCTTGGGCATGCCCGGCCCGGCCGAGGTAATGAAGTAGAAGTCCCCTTCCCAGTGCGAAGCGGCCTTGGCATAGGCCTCGCTGTTGTTGACCTCGTGCATCAGCGCCTTGGCCCACTCATCAGTCGCAAACTTGATCCCCATGTCGTGCTCTCCCGTCTGCGGATTATGGTTGTGAATGTCACTCAGCGGTGCGGATAGAATAGCATAACCAACGGCCAAACGCTATAGACTGAAGAACCCTCTCCCATCCCCCGCCCTTTGGGAGGGGCTAGGGGAGGGTTCTTCCGGGGTGGTGAGGTAGGCAGACCCTCTCCCCAACCCTCTCCCACAGGGCGAGGGGGTCAGCGGCCCTTCCACTCCGCCCGCCGCCGCGTCATGAACGCCTGCGCCCCCTCCAGAAAGTCCTGCGTGCCGAACAGTTGGCTCTGCGCCCAGCCCTCCAGCATCAGCCCGCGGTCAATGTCGGCCAGGCCGTCAATGACCCGCTTGGCCATGCCCACGGCCAGGGGCGCGGCGGCGGCGATCTCGGCCGCCAGCGCGTCGCCGGCCGCGACCAACTCCGCGCGAGACACGACACCGTTGACGATGCCCCACTGCTCGGCCTGGGCCGCGTCAATGCGCCGGCCGGTGAAGATCAACTCTTTGGCTCGCGCCGGGCCGACGAGGCGCGTCAGCCGCGTTGTGCCGCCCACGTCGGGGATGATGCCCAGCAGTGTCTCCGGCAGGCCGAGCGCCGTACCCTCAGCCGCCAGCCGCAAGTCGCAGGCCAGGGCCAGCTCCAGGGCCAACCCCAGGCAGTGGCCGTGCAGCAGGGCGATGGTCGGCAGTTCCAGCCGCTCCAACCGGTTGAGCACACCCTGAAACTCGTCGGTAATGGCGCGCATACGCTGTTGCCAATGGGGGCCGTGGCTCTCCGCCAGACCGAGCAGGGTGCTGACGTCAATGCCGGCCGAGAAGCTCTCCCCCTCGCCGCGGATGAGCACGGCGCGCAGGTCGGGCGTGCGGTTGGCCCGCGTCACGGCGGCGTCGAACTGCCGGAACATCTCGGCATTGATGGCGTTGCGCTTCTCCGGGCGGTTGAGGACGATCTCGAAAGTGGTGTCGCGTTGCTGGGTGATAATTAGTTCGCTCATGGCTGCCTCTCCACTTGATTATTCCACAAAAAGAAAAGAAGCTCACGCAAAGACGCAAAGCACGCCAAGTTCAGAGGGATTCTGAACTTGGCGTGCTTTGCGTCTTTGCGTGACTCTAGTTTCCCCTAAGTGGGGATGACAAGAAGCGGGGTCACGTCCACAATACAGTTGAACCAACAGCTGTAAGGAGGACAATGACCACCGCTTCACACAAGACTTTACAGGTTCTTGAGCAAATCGTAAAGGTCGTTCCTGTCGGAACCAACCTGGCACTTTTACAATTGATGTGGGCCATGATAAGTGGCGCCTTTTTGAGCAGTCGCGGGGCGGTTCATTCCGCCTTGGCCCGTTGCGGGTTTGAGGCCGATGAAATCAGGCGTAGCTGGCGCGCCTTGCGTTGGGGGCAATGGAGTAGCGATGAATTGCTGCAGCGTTTTCGCGGGCAAGTAGCCCAGACGGGACAATGGCAGAGCCGGGAACATGGAGGCTACCGGCCGGTGGCCGTCGATACCACCGCCTACTGGCGACCGCGCTTGCGGGGCTGGTCGGGCAAGCTCTATCGACAGTTGGCCGGCAAAGCGATGACCGGCATCGGCTTGGGCCTCATCGCCGATGTGGGTCAAGTGGGCCAGCAGCGTTTGCCCTTGCTGCGCCGGGTCGTACGCGGCCAGGATGCGGCGGAGAGCCAGGCGAGCCTGCAAGAGCGAACGGTGGCCACGGCGGCCAGGTTGCTGCGGGAAAACGAGGTACTGCTGCACGATGGTGGTATCTCCATCGCCCAACTCCAGGCCGCCGGGGCGGCTCGATTCGTCGTGCGTCTGGGCACAAACTGCACCGCGCGCCGTCCCTATCTCCCGGCTTTCAAAGGTCGTGGGCGACCCCCTACCCGCGGCAGCCTGGTTCGACCGTTGGCCAGAAAATGGAAAGAGCGGACACTGCCGGCCACACCAGCGGATGTCACGACCGCGTTTATCTTTGAGGGGCGGACTATCACGGCTGACGGTTGGCTGAACGTGATGCGCGCTGACTTGAATGTCGCCGACGACCATCAACGGTACGCGGTTTGGGTCTTTGCCGACCCGCTCTTCAAAACACCGTTGGTTCTGGGCACCAACTTGTCCGTCACCGCCGCGGTGGTCTTCACCCTCTACCTTGACCGCTGGCCGGTGGAACAGCTTCCCCTGGTGGCCAAACAGTTGCTCGGCTGTCAGCGTCAGTTCGTCTTTGCCCACACCTGCTGTTGGCGGTTGGGTGAACTGGCCTTGTTGGTCGGCAACATCCTGACCTGGCTGGCCGCTGTCTTGCCGGCCCAACCGACGGGTTACTGGGACAGACACCCAAAAAAACGCCCGGACGGCTGCGTCGGCAGTTGGCCAAGACCGTTTTTCCAAAGGAATCCCTTTCTGAGAGACGACTTCGCCAAAAACAGTCGGCGACCGACCATTTACCCAAGGGGATTGCGGCCCATCGCCGGGTTAAGCGCTCCTTCGACCCCTAATCCGGCCTTTTCCGGCCCACATTGTTAAGGTTCGTTTCCCAACATTCAGTTTGGGAAGGGTTCAGGTTTCCACTTGGGATTCCTATTTACGAGAAAGTAGAGATTAACGGAAAGACTGTGAAGGAGCTTGAGAGGATCGATCGCTTTTCGGCGCACAGCCCTGATGAGCTTCGGCGTATGGTCAAGATGGCGTTGCTTTCCGGTGCAATCGAACTCTTATCCGTAGATACCGATGAAGAGTGGTCGGCAAAGATAAAGGTCAAGTATGAGGGGCTTCGACAATGCCTCGTCTCTAGAGTGAAACTCCCAACGCGGGATATCTTGGCGGATTCTGTTATACGTCCAGAGATGGTTGCATTTCTCGCTTCGAGAGAAGCAATACGAAGACTAAGAGGAGGGGCTAAAGTCGGCCTTTCAGGAGGCACAACACTAGCTCGCTTTGTCGATTTCTTGCCACACGGCTCACCGGACTTGGCTGGCATCAAATGGTATGCTCTACTGGCCACTAAACGCACGCCATCCATCGGGACGTCAGCAGCGAATGATGTGTTAGCGCGAGTAACTTACAATCATCCGGGGTCGGAAGGGTTTCGGCTACCATTTATCGCGCAGGAACAGCGAAGCAGTGCGGCTAGAAGCAAGGCATTTGGGCACACACGTGAGCAGCTTGACCTTGCGTATAGGTTGCTCGGCGAGATACAGGAGGTGCAAGAAGTTATTCTGTCGCTTGGGTCTGCCGAGTACAATTATCGACAGAGTAACTATTACATGGGTCTTGAACAGCTTGGATCTCTCCTTAATGGACTTGAGGACAGCGACCGCGTACAACTAGCCGGAGATATCCTGCTGCAGCTTGTTGACAGAGAGGGAAACCGTTTCGGCAGTACTACTTTCCAAAGGAAGAACGATCGTCTAGTATTCTCAGTCGGGCTTAATGGGTTAAAGCAGATTGCAACCAACAACAACGTTTGGGCACTTGTAACGCGGGAGTCAAAGGCGCTTGTTGCGAGAGCATCTGTCAAGGGTGGGTACGTGAATGGGCTCATTCTTGACAATTGGGTAGCTAAGCGCCTCGATGAACTGCCATAGGCGTGGGAGCATTGAAGTATGTTAAAGAGGCCTGCTACTGGCTTCATTCAACGCCTCTTGACGCTGCATCGTCCTGCGCAGCGACGTCTGCCCGCTTCCGGCCTCATTGCCGCCGAGATCATCGAAGACCTGGAGGCGGCGCTGGAGCATTTCCGGCTAGTGGCCGAGGAGCCAGGGCCGCGCGACTGACCCGCCCAACGCTGCTATAATCTCTCCATGTCCGACTACGTGAGCATCTCCATCCCCGAACCCCTCTACCGCCGGGCGCGGGAGTTGGCGCGGCCGCTTTCCGTGTTCTTAAGATAAACGGCTATGGCAACCAAGGTCATTATTAACCTTCCCGACCACGTCTACCGCCGCGTCGCATCCATCGCCCGGCAGTCGCAGCGGCCTGTTGACGCCGTGGTAGCCGATGTCGTGGCCCGCTCGGTGCGCGCATTTCCCGTTGCGACGGGGCGCGAGGATATGCTGCGTGAAATCGAGGCTTTCCGGTCTATGCATGCCACCCTGCGGCGCGAACACCCCGGCGAGTACGTCGCCATTCACGGGGGCAGGGTAGTTGATCATGACCCCGACCCGGTGACCTTACTCCGCCGCGTCCGGCATGACTATCCAGGCCAGACGGTGCTACGCCGAAAGGTTGAGAATGCGGCTGAGATAGTCTTATGCTGTCGCTCGGCTGCTTTTAACGCGACGACAGCGAATAAGAATCTATTGCGTTATTGATGTTCATCGAGTATTATATCGTTATATCCCCCCGGGTTCTTCGGAACCCGGGTGCGAGGCCGCGAAAGCGGCCTCTGCTTTTTCTAGAGCCATCCCGTGAAAACTTACATCTATATTGATGGGTTCAACCTCTATTACGGAGCGATCAAAGGCACTCCCTACAAATGGCTAGATTTGCTCCAGATGTGTCGGAAGCTGTTGCCGAAAAACGAGATTGGCAAGATCAAGTATTACACCGCAATCGTTAGCGCACGACCGAACGATCGGGAACAGCCAGTCACACAACAAACGTATCTCCGTGCCCTCGCTACAATTCCCGATCTGGAAATCGTCTACGGGCAGTTTCTACAGAGTACAGTGCGCATGATGCGCGCCAATCCGCTGCCCAACGGCGAGAAATTCGTTGAGGTCATTAAAACCGAAGAGAAAGGCTCCGATGTCAATATCGCCACGCACATGGTTCATGATGGACATCAGGGGCTTTATGACGTGGCGGTAATCGTCAGCAACGACTCCGACCTGTTGGAGCCGGTCAGGATTGTGCGCTATGATCTTGGCAAACCAGTCGGGATGATTTGCCCGCACAAGCACCCCAGTTTTGCCCTTCAACGTTATAACTCGTTCATGAAACAAATCTGGCAGGGTGTACTAAGAGATAGTCAGTTTCCAGCGACTATGAAAGATTCTGTCGGCATGTTTTCCAAGCCTAGTAGTTGGTGATATGTCCACTTCCTGCGCCATCGCCCTGGGCGGCGACGGCCTGGCCGCCTCCGGCCTTATCGCCGCGACCGTCATAGACCTGGAGGCGATGCTGGAACAGTTCCGGCGGGTGGCCGAAAAGCTTGGCTTGGCGTAGACCGGCCTTGATGTAAGGGGCAATTGCAATGACTCTCTTCCTCGAACTCGCCGGCTGGCTAGGCACGGCCGCCCTGCTGCTGGCCTACGCCCTCGTCTCCACTCGCCGCCTGCCCGGTGACAGCCCGCGCTACCAGGCGCTCAACCTCGTCGGTGGGGCGCTGGTGCTGGTCAACTCCTTCTACCACGGGGCAATGCCGTCGGTAGCCGTGAATGTCTTCTGGATCGGGATCGCCCTCTTCGCCCTGAGCCGCGTCTGGCTAGGCCGACGCTAAGAGAGGAAGAAACCACAGATTACACAGATTCCACAGATTCAGTACAGTGTTACAGAAAGATTATTGATCCGCAGACTTAGCAGATTTGGCAGATTTCCTTTCTTGAATCTGCTAAATCTGCCAAATCTGCGGATCATATTTCTTGGGTAACAGTGTATTTAGCTCTGAAAAATCTGTGTAATCTGCGTAATCTGTGGTTGCTTTTCTTCTTAGCCGCGCCGCCGCTCGCGCGGCAGCTTCATCTTGGCCTCAATGAACTCGGTGTGGCTGAGCTTCATCCCCTGGGCGATGAGGCGAATCTGCTCGATCTCCTCGAAGGTGGCCGCGCCGTCGGCCGCGGCCACGCCGAACAGCGCGTCCAGGAAGCTCAGCCGCTCCTCGGCCGTCGTTACCTCGGCGAATTCGCGCACCAGGCGGAAGAAGTCCAACGGCTCGTCGCCGCTCAGGGCCACTTCGACGACCAGCGCCGCCGACTCGTCGGGCAGCGCCCAGGCGTCGCGCAACACGGCGGTCATCGCCGCCCGCTCGGCGTCGTCTACGCCGTCCACCGCGCCGGCCACCAGCGCCAGCAGCCCGCCGGCCAGCCCCAGCCGCCGCAGTTCGGCGTCGCCCACGTCCCAGACCACGCCCTCGGCCGCCAGCCGCTGCCGCAGCCGGTAGTAGACCCGGTTGCGCACGAAGTCGTTGAGGTACGCCTCGCGGTTGGGCGCGCCGGCTGTGGCCTCGGTTCGGCGGCCGATGAGCAGCCGCGACAGCGACCCCCACAGCCCCACGTCAGCCGTCTCTAGCGCCGCCCGCACCTCGGCCACCACCGCCCGCTCCCGCTCCGACACGACGCCGTCGGCGTTGACCATCTCGTCCAGCTTGCTCAACGCCAGCTCGCGCTGCTCGGCCGAGCCGGTGCGCGCCCGCAGGTCGGCGATGAGCCGCTCGCGCTCGGCAGCCGCCACCGGCGCGTCGAGATAGATGGCCAGTTCGTCCCACTGGCGGGCGGTGACTTCCGGCAGCCGCCAGAGCAAATCCTTGAGGCTGAGTTCCTCGTCCGCGCTGATCGCCCCGTCGGCCCAGGCCGCGGCGATGATGACTTTGGCTAAAGAGAGAATGGTGTCGTTATTCATTCTGGTGTCGTTCCCTTCGATGCAGGGGAGCAGATTACTCCCTCTCCCTGTGGGAGAGGGTTGGGGAGAGGGCGGCTTTCAGCTTCGCAACGCCCGCCGCAACATCTCCTCATCCTCCAGCGAGAGCGAGGTGTGGTAGACCGTGCCCTGATAAGGCTCCAGGGCGGCGATGGTCGCGTCGGGTTCGTCGTCGCGTAGCAGGATGAACAGCGCCGACGAATCGGGCGGCATCGCTTCCTCAACGTCCTTCATGAACCCCTTGTCGACGCCCATCTGGGCCAGCGAACCCATCAGCGCCCCGCCCAGCAGGCCGACGAGCATACTGCCGATCGGCCCGCCGAAGATGAGGCCGATGAGCAGCCCCAGCAGCCCGCCGCCCAGCACGCCGACCTTGACCCCGGTGTCCACTTCGTTGTGGACGTGGATGCGGCCGTGGGCGTCCTTGACGACGACGGCCGAGTCGTCGAGATTCACGCGCCCCTGATGTTCGACCTCGCTCAAGGCGTGGCGCACGCGCTCCGCCTCGTGCAGACTGGCAAAGGTGATAGCGATGATGTAGGACATGGTGTGAGCCTCCTGTGTAGCTAGGAACTTTATTGTTTGCAGGGGAGTAGGGGAGTGGGGGTGCAGGAGAGAGAAGAATCACCCCTGCGCCCCCCACTCCCCTGCTCCCCCGCGCTTACCTCACCGGCAACGACTTCACCTTCCAGATGTCCTCGGCATACTGGCGCATGGCCCGGTCGGAGGAGAAGAAGCCGCAGCGGGCGGCGTTGAGAATGGACGAGCGCGTCCAGGCCTCTTCATCGCGGAAGGCGCGGTCAACCTGCTTCTGGCAATCCACGTAGGCGCGATAGTCGGCCAGCACCAGGTACTCGTCGCGGTCAAGCAGCGAGTTGACGATGGGCTGGAACAGCGTCTGCAGCGTGAGCGGATCAGGTGTGGTGAGGCCGATGTATTCCAGTGCCCCGGGCATGCCGACTCCGTTGGTACCGATGACGACACCCCGGCCTCGGCCGGGTTGTTGCGCGAGCGCGCC
>WBZP01004988.1_pt1 | contig 13634 bp, 9 predicted proteins | sample 5204301 | NCBI WGS metagenome assembly WBZP01 (sample SAMN12412401, study PRJNA552823) | activated sludge metagenome | isolation source: activated sludge from nitrification reactor of wastewater treatment plant... | place: USA: Pennsylvania | collected 2017 | reverse complement strand
CGAGTCGCCAGCTTCGCCGTATTAGTTCCCGCTCGCGCGCCAACAAGTCTGGCTGCAGCTTGCCTCGCCCCGGCGATCTTGCGAGAATGCGGGCGCTCGAGCTTGGCCTTCTGTTTGCTCGGACACTCTCCGCCCCCGAATGAGCATGACATCAGACATCCTCGTGGTCAGTGCCGACCAGGCCGTGCTGTCCGGCCGCGTCACCGCGCTCCGCCGGTCGGGCTTCGCGGCCCGGGCCAGTGCGAGCTTCCCTGATGCGCGCCGGCTACTCGAAGAGGGCGCGCCGCCCGAGGTGCTTGTGACCGACGTGCGGCTCGGCCCGTACAACGGCCTCCACCTGGTGGCGGTGGCGCGGGTGGAATTCCCGCGCACCGTGGCCATCGTGATCGGCGGGCAGGATCACGTGCTGGAAGTCGAGGCGGCCGGGCTCGGCGCTCGCTATCTGCTGGCGCCGGTCACCCCGCGCGACCTCGAGTTCACCATTGGCGAGTTGCTCGCCGTGCCGCGGCCAAAGCGCCGCTGGCCGCGCAAGCGCCTGGCGTCGGAAGTGGCCGCGCTGGTCGGCGGCCTGCCCGGCCGGCTCCTCGACGTGAGTTACGGTGGCGCGTGCCTCGAGGTGTTCGGCGCCGCGCCTCCCGGTGAAGACGTCCGCGTGGTGATTCCCGAGCTCGGGCTCGACTTGAGCGGCCAGCGCGTGTGGGCGCATCGTCCGGATCCGCTGCAGCCGGTGAGCTGCGGTGTCGCCTTCGCGATGCCCGACAACCCGCGCTGGCAGTCGTACGTCGACGCCGTCGCGGCGGCCTAGAACCCCTCCCGCAACAGCGGGCTCATCTCGTGATCCGGCAACCGGGTGATCGGGCGGACGACGGTTCGGTCGCCCGATCTCGCATGCCCGTCACTCGATGTCGACGTCCGCGCCTCGCCCCGGCGCCATGCGGAACCGCTGGAACGGCATGTGGCAGCCGTACTTGCGCAGGAAGTTCAGGAACCGCTTGTAGTCCTGCGGCGCCATGTTGAAGAGCTGCACGAGGGCCTTGTAGTTGCCGCGGGTCTGCTCGAGGCCGACCCGCACCAGGTGACGGATGTCCTCGCGCGTGAGGTCGCGGGCCATGAACGGCTCGTAGGCGACGTCCCAGAACGACTCGCCGCGCAGCAGCAGCCGGTCGAGCAGGGCCTGTGCCGGCGCGGGCGGGCCGGCTTTCGCGTGAGCCGACGGCGCCGCTGACGGCGTGGCGCGCACCTCAGCGGGCAGGTCGTCGCCGTGGATGACGCCGCCGGGGCAGCGGCAGGTCAGCCGCTCGGCGATGTTCCGCAGTTCACGGACGTTGCCGGGCCAGTCGTAGGCCTCGAGCGCTCCTGCCGCGTCGGCCCCGATCTCGGGCATCGGCACGCCGTGTTCCGCGGCGAACTGGCGCAGGAAGTGATCGAGCAGCGGCGCGACGTCGTCCCTGCGCTCGCGCAGCGGCGGAATCGTGATGTGGATGACGTTCAGCCGGTAATAGAGGTCTTCGCGGAACTCGCCGGCCTGGATCCGTTCGGGCAGCCGGCGGTTGGTGGCGGCGATGACGCGCACGTTGGCGTTGACACGATTCCGCTCGTCGCCCACGCGCTGGATCTCGCCGGTTTCGAGGAAGCGGAGCAGCAGCGCCTGCATGCGCAGCGACATCTCGCCCACTTCGTCCATGAAGACGGTGCCGCTGTTGGCGGCTTCGAACAGGCCGCGCTTGTCGCGGTAGGCGTCGGTGAAGCTGCCGCGCGCGTGGCCGAAGAGCTCAGACTCGAGCAGCGTGTCGGGCATCGCCGCGCAGTTGATGGTGAGCAGCGGCGCGTGGCGGCGGCGGCTGCGGGCGTGGATCAGGTGCGCCACCACTTCCTTGCCCACGCCGCTGGCGCCGGTGATGAGCACCTTGGCGTCGGACCGGGCCGCGTACTCGACTTCCTGCTGCACGATGCGCAGCGCCTGGCTGCGGCCGATCAGGGCAGGCCCGCGCGGCCGTGTGGCGCCCTCGGCGGAGGCCGGAACGCCAGGGGCGGTCGGATCGGGGCTGGCCACCCGTGAAGAATACACCACGAGCGACGGAAAAGGCGTGAATTGGCGGCCTTTGTGGCCGTATTCGCCAGACTAAATTCCTGAGAGGAACTGAACGGGCTTCCGATCAGCGGAATTCCTTGAACGACACCTGGCACTCGTGGGTACGCAGGAAATTCAGGAAGCGCTTGTAGTCGCCCGTCGGCATGTTGAACAGGCGGACGACGATACGGTAGTTGCCGCGCGCTTCCTGCAGGCCCTTGCGCACCAGGTCGCGCAGGTTGCCGCGGGTGATCTCTCGCTGCATGTACAGCGGATAGACCAGCGTCCAGAACGACTCGCCGGTGTCGGTGAGCTTCTGGTACAGCTCGTCGGCCACGGTGCGGCGTCGCTCGCGGCGCGGCCGATAGGCGCCGAACGGCAGCAGGCGGATTTCGGGTGGCAGATCGTCGGGTTGCGCCACCTCGCGCTGGCACGTGACCACGAGCCGCTCGACCAGGTTCTGCAGCTCGCGCACGTTCCCCGGCCACGTGTATTTCGTCAGGGCGTCCATGGCCTCGGGCGAGATCGACCGCAGGGCGTAGTGGCCGGCCGAGGTGCTGCGCTGCAGGAAGCGGTGGACGAGATCCGGGATGTCGGTGCGGCGCTCGCGCAACGGCGGCACCGTGAGGTGGATGACGTTCAGCCGATAGAACAGGTCTTCGCGGAAGGCCTGCTGGGCAATCAGATCGCGCAGGTTGCGATTGGTCGCGGCGATGACCCTCAGGTTCACCGTCGCGCGCGACCGGTCGGCGCCGACCTTCTGCAGTTCGCCGGTCTCGAGAAAACGAAGCAGCAGGCCCTGCATGCGCAGGGTCATCTCGCCGACCTCGTCGAGGAACAGCGTGCCGCCGTCGGCCATCTCGAGCTTGCCCTGCTTGTCACGGTAGGCGCCCGTGAAGCTGCCCTTCACGTGACCGAACAGCTCCGACTCGAGCAGCGTCTCGGGCAGGCCGGCGCAGTTGACGGCGACGAACGGCCGCGCCGAACGGGCGCTGTGGGCGTGCACCGCGCGGGCGACCAGTTCCTTGCCGACGCCGCTTTCGCCGGTGATGAGCACCTTGGCGTCTGAACGCGCCGTGCGCTCGATGTCGGCGCGAAGGTCGGCGACGGCGGGGCTCTCGCCGATGAGTTGCGATTCGGTGGCTACGGCCAGCATTCGTGGTCCTTGGGGAGCCGGGCGCCCGCGCGGGCGCCGTGTTCGCTCGGGAAGATGCAGTCCCTGGCCGGCGCCTGCCGGCACATTGTCGGGCCCCGCCCTGCCTTTAGCAAGATGCGATCCTCGGCGCGAGCGACCGCCCAGGGCGTGACGTTTTTCGTGGAAAAACGATCCGTTGCGCGGCGTTGCATGGCTCGCCGGCGCGGTCAATCCGCGATGAAGCCTGTCCGATTTGTAGTACTGGCGCGAACAATAGTCAGCGTCGGGCGGTATTTTTGTGCGGGGTCGGCCATACTACTTCGCCATGCGCCGGCCACCCGCGCCGACGCTGCAAGGCGGTGCGGAGCTCAACGCGCGAGGCGGGCAGCAAGGACGCGGCCCTCACGCACCCGGGCATCCGTGTCGCCAAGCCGGGCCGCCAGCGTCTCGACGGCCGCGCCGGCAAGCGGGCCCGCCTCGCGTTCGCGGCCGACGGCGGCCAGAACGCGGGCGACCTCGATGTCGGCCAGGGCCCGCCGCCAGTGTCCCGCCGGCAGGCGAGCCGCGCGGACCCGTTGCCCTTCGAGCGCGAGCGGCAGGGCCGCCTGGGCCTGGCCGGTGGCGCGCAGGAACGCGGCGTAGGCGAGGCGCGCGTCGGCGACCAGGAGGTCCTCGGTGCCGCGACTCGCGAGCAGCGCGTCGAGCGCCTGCACGTAGGTCGGGCCGGCCTCCGCCGGCCGCCGCTCCGCGGCCAGCACGTCGGCCAGCAGCAGCCGGTTCAGCGCGATCTCGAAGTGCCCGGCCGGCAACACCTGCTGGCGGATCTGCAGCGCGGCGCGAACGAGGTCGCCCGCCTCGCGCCCGCGCCCCATCGCGAGCAACGTGCGCCCCAGGTTGTGCTGCACTCGCGCCACACCGGCGTTGGCTTCACCGAACGCCTTGCGGCGAATCGCCAGCGATTCGCGGTAGAGCGGCCCGGCCTCCGCCAGGCGTCCGCGATCCTCGAGCAGCGACGCCAGGTTGTTCAACTGCACGGCGACGTCGGGATGATCGCGCCCGAGGCGCGCCTGCAGGCTGGTGAGGGCCGCGCGGTACAGGGTCTCGGCCCCCGCCAGATCGCCGAGATCCTGCACGAGCGACGCGAGGTTGTTGCGCGCCGTCTGCGTGTCGGGATGCCCCTCGCCGTAGACGCGCTGGCGGATGGTGAACGACTCGCGCAGTAGCGGCTCGGCCCGCCCCAGGTCGCCGAGCTGGTTGTAGACCTGTCCGAGCTGGCCGAGCGCTGGCGCCAGGGCCGGATGGCCGTCGCCCACCACCCGCCGCCGGATCGCGATCGACTCTTCGAGCAGCGGCACGGCATCGGCGGTGCGGCCTTCGTGGCGCAGCGCCGCCGCCAGGTTGTTCAGGCCGATGGCAAGGTTCTCGCCGTCGGGCTCGCTCGTGCGCCAGATCGCCACCGCTTCGCGCAGCAGCGGCTCGGCGTCGGTGGCGCGGCCGCGTTCGTCGAGCGTGAGGCCGACGTTGTTCAGCGACGAGGCGACGAGCGACGGCGGCGCGCCGCCCTTCCGACGGGCGGCCAGCACGTCGCGATGCAGCCGCTCGGCGTCGTCGAAGCGCCCCAGTTCACGCGACGCCTCGCCGAGGGATTCGAGCGAGGCCAGCGTATCGGGATCCTCCGGGCCCAGCGTCGACCGGCGGATCTGCGCCGAGCGTTCCAGCAGGGTCGCGGCGCGTTCGTAGGCGCCGAGCGACCCGTAGACGTCGCCGATGGTGGCGAGCAGGCGGGCCTGCACCACGGGCTGGCCTGCCAGTTCGACGTCGATGCGCTCGGCGCCGCGGTCGAGCAACTCACGCGCCGTGACCGTCGAGCCGTCGGGCGAGGCCTTGGGGTTCGAGACCTCGAAGAGCTCGGTGAGGAACCGCTGGACCTGCTGGGCGGTGTCGCGCTCGCGGGCGGTCCGATCGCGTTCGTCGGCCAGGTGCGCCGCCTGGATCGAAAACGCCACGGCGGCGCCGATCGCGGCGACCAGGGCGGCGGTCGCGGCGACGACGCCGAGGCGGTGGCGCGAGACGAAGCGGCCGGCGAGATACCGCCACGAGCCGGCGCGGACGGCCACCGGCCGCCGCTCGAGGAACGCCCGCACGTCGGCGGCAAGCGCCTCCACCGACGCATATCGGGCGGCGACGTCCTTGGCGAGCGCCGCCGCGACCACGGCGTCGAGGTCGCCGGCCAGCCGGCGCCGCAGCGACGCCGGCGTGCTGCGGCGGCGCGAGGCGCGCTCCGCCGCTGGCGCCGCCTGGGCGTCGTCGTCGACGACCGCCGCACTCGGCGGCATCGGGTCGACGTGGCACACGACGCGCTCGACCTCCTCGCTGGTCATCGTGCGGAAGCGCAGCGGCCGCGTGCCGGTGAGCAACTCGTGCAGGAGCACACCGAGCGCATAGACGTCGGCGGCGGTCGTCACCTGGCCGCCCCGCACGACCTCCGGACTGGCGTAGAAGGGCGTCATCATGCGCGGCTGCCCGGCCGACACGGCGGCGTCGGCGGCGCCGCTCTCGAGAGCGAGGCGGGCGATCCCGAAGTCGAGCAGCTTCACCTGGCCGTCGTCGGTGACCAGGATGTTCCCCGGCTTGATGTCGCGATGGACGATGAGGCTGCGGTGCGCGTGGCTCACCGCATCGCAGACCGTGAGGAACAGGCGCAGCCGCGCCGCGATGTCGAGCCGTGCCTCGTCGCAGTAGCGATCGATCGGCGCTCCCTCGACGTGTTCCATGACGAGGTACGGCAGTCCGTCGGTGGTCGTACCGCCGTCGAGCAGGCGCGCGATGTTCGGATGCTCCAGCCACGCCAGGATCTGGCGCTCGGTCCGGAACTGCCGCACGCGCTCCGGGTCGAGCAGGCCGCGCACCACCTTGATGGCGACCTGCTGAAGGAACTCGTCGTCGTCACGTTCGGCGAGATAGACGGCGCCCATGCCGCCTTCGCCGAGCATGCGCACGAGACGGTACGGACCGAGGCGTTCGAGCGGGGCCGGCGCCGCGGCGGTGACGTCGTCGACGGCGTCCTTCACGACGTCGGTCAACGGGCGGCCCGACTGCTCGGCCTCGTCGGCTTTCACCAGGTCGTGGACGAGGCGGGCGAGCTCGGAATCGGACGCCTCGGCGTCGATGTAGGCCGTGCGGTCGGCCGCTGGCTGCTCGAGCGCCGCTTCGAACAGCCGCTGTGCCGCGGCCCAGCGTTCGGGGGTCATCGCCGTGGCGCGTGGGGCCGGCGTCAGGCCTCGATCGTGCCGCCCTCGCCCGTGAGCTTGTTGCGCAGCCACGCCTTGGCGAAGCGCAGCTCGCGGTGAACGGTGGCCGGCGAGATGCCGACCGCTTCGGCGGTTTCGTCGTAGCTCAGTCCGCCGAAGAAGTGCAGTTCGACGATGTCAGCCTTGCGGGCATCGAAGGCGGCCAGGGCCTCGAGCGCGTCGTGGAGGTCGAGCACGTCGACCGAGGGGTTGTTGACCACCGCGGCGATGTCTTCCAGCTCGACCTTCACCGCGCCGCCACCGCGCTTCTGCCGGCGCTTGCTGCGCGCGTGATCGACCAGCACGCGGCGCATGGTGCGGGCCGCCACCGCCATGAAGTGCGCCTTGTCCTGCCACGAGACGTCGGCGTCGATGAGGCGCAGGTAGGCCTCGTGGACCAGCGCGCGGGTCTGCAGCGTGTGGTCGGCGCGCTCGGAACGCAGGGCGCCGCGGGCGATGCGTGCCAGTTCGTCGTAGACGAGCGGCAGCAGCCGATCCAGCGCGGTGGCTTCGCCACCACGCCAGGCGTGCAGCAGGATTGTCGCGCTCGGTTCCACGGCCGGTCCCTCTGGGGAGGTGCCGCGATATTACTGCACCCGCCGGCTCCCTGCTCCCTGCTCCCTGTTCCCCGCTTTGATCAGCCTTCGATCAGCAGCCAGGCCGGGTCTTCGATGAACTCCTTGATTTTCACCAGGAACTGCACGGCCTCGCGGCCGTCGACGATGCGGTGGTCGTAGCTCAAGGCGAGGTACATCATCGGGCGGATCACCACCTGGCCGTTCACCGGCACGGCGCGATCGGCGATCTTGTGGAGGCCGAGGATGCCGACCTGCGGCGGATTCAGGATCGGTGTGCTCATGAGTGAGCCGAAGACGCCGCCGTTGGTGATGGTGAAGGTGCCGCCCTTCAGGTCCTCGAGCGTGAGCGTGCCGTCGCCGGCCCGCTTCGCGAAGTCGCGCACGGCCAGTTCGATGTCGGCGAATCCCGAGCGATCGGCGTCGCGCAACACCGGCACCACCAGGCCGCCTTCGGCGCCGACGGCCATGCCGATGTCGTAGTACTGCTTGTAGACGATCTCGTCGCCCTGGATCTCGGCGTTGATGGCGGGGAAGGCCTTGAGCGCGCCGACCACCGCCTTCACGAAGAACGACGTGAGACCGAGGTTCACGCCGTATTTCTTCGTGAACGCCTCCTTGCGACGGGCGCGGATGTCCATCACCGCCGTCATGTCCACCTCGTTGAAGGTGGTGAGCATGGCGGCCGTGCGCTGGGCCTCGACCAGGCGGCGCGCGATGGTGGCGCGGCGCTTCGACATGCGCACGCGCTCTTCGGTGCGGGCACCGGGCACGATGGCCGGGCGTGGCGCCGGAGGCGGCGTCGACGCCGCGGGCTTCGCGGCCGGCGCGGGCGCCGCGGCCGTGCTGCCGGCGACGAACTCGCGCACGTCCGCCTTGGTGACGCGCGGGCCGGCGGCCGGCACGTCGGCCAGGCTCACGGCGTGTTCCTTCGCGACGTTCCTCGCCGCCGGCGTCGCCTTGGGGGCGGCCGATTCGGCCGCGGGGGCCGGCGCCACGGGCGCGGCGGCAGGTGCGGCCGCGGCGGCGCCGACCTGCGACGGATCCAGGATGGCGATCACCTCGCCGACCTTCACATCGGCGCCTTCGCCGTGCTTGATCGACGTCAGCACGCCGGCCCGGTCGGCGCTCACTTCGAGATCGATCTTCTCGGTCTCGAGTTCGACGAGCGCCTCGCCGAGGGCGACCGCGTCGCCTTCCTTCTTGAGCCAGCGCGCGATGCGCGCCTCCACCACCGACTCGCCCAACTCGGGCACAACGATGTTCATCGCTCTGATCCCCTCAGGGGCTGGGGTCTTGGGGCTGGGGGCTGGGGCTCGCCGCAGCCTCGCTGCCAAGCGACGCACCGTCGTGCGTCAGTTGACCCGCGGGACGCCAACATGCCCCAGCCCCCAGTCCCTAGCCCCGAGCCCCAGTCTTAAACCTGTTTCGCCACCACGCGGCTCGCGTTGGGAACGTCGACCTTCTCTTCGAACGCCTGGGCGACCACGGCCTTCTGATTCACCTGGTGCCACGTGGCCGAGCCTTCCGACGGGCTCGAGTTACGCACGCGGCCGATGTAGCGCAGCGGCCAGCGTCCGTCGATGAGCCGTTCGAGCTCAGGCCGCACGAAGTCCCATGCGCCCATGTTCTCCGGCTCTTCCTGCACCCAGCACACTTCCTTCAGCTTCGTGTAGCGGTCGAAGAGCGCCTTCAGCGGATCTTCGGGGAAGGGATAGATCTGCTCCAGGCGGGCGACCGCCACGCCCGGGCTCGACTTGCGGGCGTCGCTCGACACCAGGTCGACGTAGACCTTGCCGCTGCAGAGCACCAGTCGCTTCACCTTCGCCGGCGCCGACACGGCGTCGTCGTCGATGACCTTCTGGAAGCGGCCCTCGGCCAGCGCGCGGGCCGGTGACGCCACCATCGGGTGGCGCAGCAGGCTCTTCGGCGTGAGCATGATGAGCGGCAGCGGGTCGGTGTCGAGCAGCAGCGCCTGCCGCCGCAGCACGTGGAAGTACTGCGCGGCGGTGGTGCAGTTCACGATGCGTACGTTGGTGTCGGCGGCCAGCTGCAGGAAGCGCTCGACGCGCGCGCTCGAGTGATCGGGGCCCTGGCCCTCGTAGCCGTGCGGCAGCAGCAGCACGATCGAGGGCGCCATGCCCCACTTGGCGCGGCCCGACATCAGGTATTCGTCGAGGATGGTCTGCGCGCCGTTGATGAAGTCACCGTACTGCGCTTCCCACAGCACGAGCTGCTTCGGCTTCTCGAGGTTGTAGCCGAGTTCGAAGCCGAGCACCGCGAGCTCCGAAAGCGCGCTGTTGTGGATCTCGAATGCCGCCCGCACCTGCGGAATCCTCTGCAGCGGCACGTACTTGTCGCCGGTGACGGCGTCGTGCAGCACGGCGTGGCGGTGACTGAAGGTGCCGCGTTCGGCGTCTTCACCGGTGAACCGCACCGGGATGCCGTCGGCCAGCACCGAGGCCAGTGCCAGTTCCTCGGCCGCCGACCAGTCGATCGTCGGCTCGTCGGGGTTGGCGAACATGGTCTTGCGCCGTTCGCGGCCGCGTTCGAGTTTCTTGTGCACCGTGAAGCCGGGCGGCACCTGCGACAGGGCCTCGTTGAGCGCCGCGAGGCGCTCGAGCGGCACGGCCGTGGCCACCCGTGACGCGGCGCCGCTCGGCGGCACCACCGGAATCTCCGGCACGTAGTGCTCTTCCGGCTTGAGACCGGCGTAGGCCGCTTCCATCGCCGCGGAGTGCTTCGCGGCGAGTTCGTCGGGCAGTGTGTTCGCGACGGTGCCGCCCGCCACCAGCGCCTCGGCGTACTGCTGGCGCACGGTGGGGTGGTTCGCGACCTTCTGATAGAGCTGCGGCTGGGTGAACGCGGGTTCGTCGCCCTCGTTGTGGCCGTGCCGCCGGTAGCCCACCAGGTCGATGATGTAATCGAGCTGGAAGCGCTGGCGATACGCCCACGACAGTCGCGCCGCCTCGATGCACGCCACCGGATCGTCGGCGTTCACGTGCGTGATCGGGATCTTGAAGCCGCGCGCCAGGCCGCTGGCGTAGCTGGTCGAGAACGACTCGTGCGGGTCGGCCGTGAACCCGAGCTGGTTGTTGGCGATGATGTGGATCGTGCCGCCGACGTCCCAGCCGGTGAGGCGCGACAGATTCAGCGTTTCCGCCACGATGCCCTGACCGGGGAACGCGGCGTCGCCGTGAATCAGAATGCCGAGGACCTCGTGCGGCTTGAGCGTGGGCGCGCCGGGCTTCGACACATCGGTGCCGGCGGCGCGGGCCATGCCCACCAGCAGCGGATCGACCGCCTCGAGGTGGCTCGGGTTCGGCGGCATCGAGATCACCAGCGTCTGCGGGCGATCGGGGTGCTCGACGCGGGCGCCGGCGTGGTACTTCACGTCGCCCATCCAGCCGAGATCGATGCGGCTGCTGCGCGAGAACAGCGGGTCCTTGAACTCGGCCAGGATCTGCGCGTACGGCTTGCGCATCACGTGCGCCAGCACGTTGAGGCGGCCGCGGTGCGCCATGGCGATCAGCACGTGCTTCACGCCCGCGGCGGCCGCGTCGGCGATGATCTCGTCGAGCACCGGGATCATCAGGTCGAGGCCCTCGATCGAGAACCGCGTCTTGCCCGGGAAGGTGCGCTGCAGGAAGCGCTCGAACACGTCCACCTGGGTGATGCGGTCGAGCAGCTCGCGGCTTTCGATCGGATCGGCGGGCGGACGGTAGCGGCGGGCCTCGACCGACTCGCGCAGCCACACCCGTTCGTCGGGCACGAAAACATGCGAGTAGTCGTGGCCGGTGGTCGCGCAGTACACGGCACGCAGTCGCTCGATGGCCTCGAACGCGCTGGCCGCGCCCACCGACACCGGGCCGCCGATGATGCTGGCCGGCAGGGCCTTCAGGGCGTCGGTGGTCAGCCCGTGCGCGTGCGGGTGCAGCGAGGGATCGCCGACCGGCCGGTTGAAGCCGATCGGATCGAGCGACGCGGCCAGGTGGCCGTAGCGGCGAATCGACTCGGCCAGGGTGACCGCCGCGATGGCGGCGTTGACGTCGCTGGCGGCGACGGCGCCCGTGGGCGCGGCGCCGGATGCCGGCGGCCCCCAGGTGCGGAAAGCGGCGCGCGTGGCCTCGTCCACCGACGCCGGATCGCGCTGGAAGCGCTCGAACAGCTCGAGGACGTAGCCTTCGTTGGCCCCGCTGAAGTCATTCCACGGGTTCATATCTCGACTATTGTATCGGCACTGACCACTCTCCCGAGGACCGGCATGGCATCCAGACCCACCTACGACGACGCGAACCTCATCCTTCGGCTGTATGAGATGCGCCGGGAAGAACGAATGCGTGAGGCGCGCGCATGGTTCACCGCGCATTTCCGCCCGAAGGCATGGGAAGAACTGGCTACGCTCGTGCCGCCGGGCAGCCAGGAAAACGCGTCGTACCGGATGGTGATCTCGTACTGGGACATGGTGGCGTCGTTCGTCGTGACCGGCGTGCTCAACAAGGAGCTTTTCTTCCAGAGCGGCCGCGAACTGCTGGTGGTCTGGGAGCGCCTGCGGGTGGTGCTGCCGGGCATCCGCGAGCAATACAAGGACCCGTCCTACATGGGCAACCTCGAGCGCGTCGCCCTCGACTTCGCCGCCCACATGCAGGCGCAGCACCCCGAGGCCTATCAGGCGTTCGTCAAGCGCATCACCGGGTGATCCGCCTTCTCGCCATCGACATCGACGGCACGCTGCTCGACAGCCACGGCCGCGTGCCCGCCGGGAACCTGGCGGCGATCCGGGAGGCGGCGGCTCGCGGGGTGCACGTCGCGGTCGTGACCGGCCGCAGCTACCCCTTCGCGCTCCAGGCCGTCGGCGAGCTGCCCGACCCGCTCACCCTCGTGGTCTACAACGGTGCCGTAGCACGGGTGCGTGACGGCGCGACCCTCGTGGTGCGCCATCTCCAGGCCGACGCCGCGCGGCGCGTGCTGACGGCCACGCGCTCGTGGCGCCCTTCGACGCTCGTGCAATTCGACCGCGACGGCGCCGGGCAGACCATGGTGGACCGCCTGTCGTGGGACACCCCGAACCGCCGCGGCTACTACGCGCGTGTGCAGCACCTGGTGAAGGGTTGCGCCGATCTCGAGCACGTCCTCGACGCCGACCCGCCGGTGCAGGTGGCGTTCAACGGCGGCGTCGACGAGATGTCGCGCCTTGCCGATGTCGTGCGCGGACTCGGCGACGCCGCTCTCGCGGTGTCGGTCACCAGCTATCCGGCGCGCGACTTCACGCTCGTCGACGTGAACGCCGCCGGCGCCACCAAGGGCCAGGCTCTGGCCGACGTCGCCCGCCACTTCGGCGTGGCGCGTGAGGACGTGCTGGCGATCGGCGACAACCACAACGACGTCGACATGCTCACCTGGGCGGGCGTCGCGGTGGTGATGGGGAACGCGGAGCCGGCCGTACGCGCGCTCGGCCTGCCCGTGACGGGGACCAACGACGAGGCCGGGCTGGGGCAGGCGATTCGGCGCTACGTGCTGGGGGCTGGGGACTAGGGGCTGGGGGCTGGGGGCTCGGGCGTGTGCTCGCCACGCGGTTGTCGCGTGGTCGCGTTGCGAGCAGACGCCAGCACCGTCGACCGGCAAGCGTTTCACGCCCCAGCCCCCAGCCCCCAGCCCCCAGTCCCTGGCCCTGATTCGGGACCGGCTAGAAGCCGGTCCCGAATCTCACGTGCACCCGCCAGTCACCATTGGCGCGGCCGACGTCGACGTAGGCATTCAGCGCCATGAGGTTGGCGAACCAGCCGAGGCCGGCGCCCCGATCGAACGACGCGTCGGCCAGCTTCGTGCCCGCGGCGTAGACGGCGGCCCAATCGACGAACCCGCGCACCCCGTGGCGCACCACCTGCACCGGGGAGCCGAAGGCGCGCGCCAGCGTGAGTGACGCGCCGGCGGCGTTGTCGTCGATGCGATAGCCACGACGGTAGCCGCGGGTGGCGAGGCCGCCGCCGATCATGGTCTGTTCGTACAGCGGCAGCGCGCCGTCGCTCGAGGTGAGGAAGGCACGGGCGGTGAGCGTGGTCGCGAACGGCAGGCCGAGGGCCCCCGATGCGTCGGTGCGCAGGCGACGCCGCACGCCGGTGGCGACGTCGAGGCGCTCGACCGCGGCGCGGCCCCACACGGCGTTGCGTGGGAAGGCCGGGTCGGTGCGCGTGTCGAGCAGGACGTCGGCGGTGAGGCGATCGACGTCGTTCCGCACGCCCGCGAAGGTCACGCGATCGTGCGCGACCTCGCCGCCGACGCGGAACGACTGGCCGATCGCGCGCTCGAGCCGGCCGGAGATGCGCGTGCGATCCTCCACGCGGTCGAAGGCCGGGTGTTCGGTGCGCACGCGATCCACCGCGGCCGCGACCCTGGTGACGATCCTCGAATCGAAGGTGCGCGAGCCCTCGGCGCCAATACGCCGCTCACCGCCCCACGTGGCTGGCATCGAGAGCTGGCTGGTGCCGCCGAACACGCCCTCGAGCGCCGCCTGCACGCCGTAGGTGGCGCCGTAGCCCTCGTCGTAGCGCAGCACCGGCACC
>WBZP01004986.1_pt1 | contig 13634 bp, 14 predicted proteins | sample 5204301 | NCBI WGS metagenome assembly WBZP01 (sample SAMN12412401, study PRJNA552823) | activated sludge metagenome | isolation source: activated sludge from nitrification reactor of wastewater treatment plant... | place: USA: Pennsylvania | collected 2017 | reverse complement strand
TGTCGCGGCCGACCTGAAACCGGTTCAAACGTGACGACGTGAAACTGGTTTTCTTATTGGTCTTCTTCTGCGGCAAATATCCGATCTGGATTTCTCTTCGCTGTTTGGTTTGTTCTTCGGTCTTCTTCGGGAATCGTGTAGTAGCCGGTGCGGTGACCTGGCGAGAGACGCGACATGGGGCAAGCGGAGAAGCGGAGATGTCTGAACTGCGGCGAGGCATTCATCCCGGAGCCGCGTAACGCGAGGCACCAGCGGTACTGCGGCCTGGCGCCGTGCAAGGCGGCGAGCAAACGAGCCAGTCAGGCCAAATGGCTGGCCAAGCCGGAGAACCGGGACTACCACCGGGGGCCGGAAGCGGTGGCCCGTGTGCAAGCCTGGCGGGCCGTCCACCCTGGCTACAGCCGGCGCCAAGGTGGGGCCGTGGCGGCGAAATCCAGCGTGCCGGAAACCTCGCCGACGACGATCACCGAATCCGCACACGCATCCTTGCCGGGGGCGGCGGCGATTGGGCCGCAGATCTCTTGTAACGCTCCGCCGGCACCGTTACAAGATCTCTTGAACGCCCAACCCATTGTTCTGGTGGGGCTTATCGCGCACATCTGGGGCAGTGCGTTACAAGAGGACATCGCCTCGGCCCTGTCCCGGTTGGTACAACTCGGGCTCGACATCCGAGGAGGCCGTCATGAGCATTGCCAAGCGGGTTCTGGACCCGACACGCCTGCGCCAGGTGCCCGAGCACTTCAGCTGGATCGATCAGCGCCTGGTGCGGGAGCACTTCATCGAGAAGGCTGACGCGAGCGCCTGGGCGCTCTACCTGTTTCTGGTCACCGTCGCCGACGCCCACGGCCTGTCGTACTACGCCGATGCCAGTGTGTCGCGGCGCCTCGGACTCGATCCGCGCCGACTGGAGCGGGCACGCCGCGATCTCATCGGTCTCGGCCTGATCGCCTTCGAGCCGCCGCTCTATCAGGTCCTGAGCCTGCCGACGGCCCCCGTGCCGGTCGCGACCCGCCTGACGCACCTGCACGCCATTGTCGGGCGGCACGCATGATCGACTACGCCACCTGGTGCGCCATCCGCGACGGTGCAGACAAGCACCTGACGCCGGAGCAACTGGCGGCGTCGCTGAGCCTGGACGTCAAGACCGTCCGCCGCTGGATCGGCCGACCCTATGCGCAGCGGCAGGCGGCCAAACGCCACAGCAAGCTCGACCCCTTCAAGGGTCGCATCGTGCGCTGGATCGAGGCACACCCGCTCACCGCGCAGCAGGTCTTCCAGCGCCTCACCGACGAGGGCTACGTTGGCGGCATCAGCATCGTCAAGGACTACGTCCGGGCGATCCGCCCGCGCCCGCGCGAAGCCTTCCTGACGCTGGCCTTCGCGCCCGGCGAAGTCGCCCAGGTCGACTGGGGCGAATTCGGCACCATCGCCGTCGGCGACACGCGGCGTCGCCTGTCATTCTTCGTCATGGTCCTCGCCTGGAGCCGGATGATGTACGTCGAATTCACGCTCTCGCAGACGATGGAGCAGTTCCTTGCGGCGCACGTGAATGCCTTCAATGCCCTGGGCGTTCCCCGGAAAGTGATGGTCGACAACCTGCGCTGCGCGGTACTCCGGCATCCCCGCGGCGAGCGCGCCGAGTTCAATCCGCGCTATCTCGACTTCGCCCGTCACTACGATTTCGAGATCGTCGCCTGCGCGCCGGCCAAGGGCAACGAGAAGGGCCGGGTCGAGCGCGGCGTCGGCTACGTCAAGGGCAACTTCCTGGCGGGGCTGGAGTTGCCGGACTTCGCCGCGCTGGGTCCGGCGCTGCGCGTCTGGCTGGAGTCGGTGGCCAACGTCCGCCTGCACCGGGAAACGCATCGCCGGCCCGTCGATCTGTGGGCCGAGGAGCGCGCCCATCTGCAGGCGGTCAATCTGCGACCGTTCGACGTCGGCCGGGTGCTGACTTTGCGCGCCAACCGCCAGTTCCGGGTGAGCTTCGAAGGCAACCGCTATTCGGTGCCGGCGCGCTTGGCCGGCGCCCAGGTGACGGTGAAGGCTTATCCGGATCGGCTCTGCGTCTATGACGGCGAGGCCCTGATCGCGCGCCATACGCGCTCGTTCGAGCGGCACCGCGACATCGAGGATCCGGATCATCCGAAGGCGCTCGTCGCGCAGCGTCGCCATGCCCGCGACGCTCATGTCCTGAAGCGCTTCCTCGCGCTGTCGCCATTGGCGGCGAAGTACCACGCCGGTTTGCTCGAGCGCCGCGGCAACGCGCTGGCGCATGTGCGCAAGATCGTCGCGCAGGCCGAGATCCACGGCGACGAGCCGGTGGTGCGCGCGCTCGCCGATGCGCTCGCCTTCGAGGCGTTCAGCAGCGAGTACATCGCGCATCTGATCGAGGCGCGCGAGCGGCAATTGCCCGAGGCCAGTCCGCTGGTCCTCATACGCCGTCTCGATGTGCTCGACCTGGAGCTGCCGCCGGCGGATCTGTCGGTCTATGCAAACGTAACGGGAGACGACGATGGGAATGACTGAGGCCCTGCTGCAGACGCATTTGAAGCGCTTGCAGTTGCCGTATTTCGCCGAGCAGCACACGGCTTTGATGGCGCAGGCCGGGCGCGAGTCCTGGTCGCATGGCCGGCTGCTCGAGCATCTGGTCGAGGGCGAGGTCGCGCGGCGTGATGCGGCCTTGATCGAGCGGCGGGTGAAGGCGGCCCGCCTGCCGGGAATCAAGACGCTCGACAGCTTCGATTGGCGTTGGCCGAAGAAGATCAATCGGGCCCAGGTCCAGCAGGTGTTTCGCCTCGACTTCCTCCCCCAGCACGGCAATGTGATCCTGCTCGGCGGCGTCGGAGTCGGCAAGACGCATCTGGCGATCGCCTTGGCGCACACCGCTTGCCTCAGGGGCCAGACCGCGCTCTTTACCAGCGCGGTCGATATCGTCAATGCCTTGGCCGCCGCCCAGGCGACCGGCGGCATCAAGCGCGAGATGGCGCGCCTGCTCAAGCCGTCGCTCCTGATCGTCGACGAGTTGGGGTACTTGCCGATCGACAAGTTCGGCGCCGACGCGCTGTTCCAGGTGATCAGCCAGCGCTACGAGCGCGGCTCGACCGTCATTACGACCAATCGGGCGTTCAAGAGCTGGCCGGAGATCTTCAACAACGACAGCACGCTGACTTCAGCGCTGCTCGATCGCCTGCTCCACCACGCCGAGTCCATCGTCATCGACGCCCGCAGCTACCGCATGCGCGATCAATCCGACGCCTGACCAGACCGACCCTTCCTCAGCGTCCGCCGGCTTCCTGAATCGCAGGGCCGGCGGCTTTGCTCGTCCATCCCCCGCCCCGAAAACCCACTGCCATCCAATCGGCATCCAGTTTCAACTCGTCAGATTCGCGCCGGTTTCGCGGCGGCGCGGACAATCGACAGCGCCCCTGACCGGATGTGCGTGCGCGTGGCGGGCGGCAAAGGCGGCAAGGACCGCTACACGCTGCTGTCCCCCACGCTGCTTGAGCGACTGCGCGGCTACGCGCGTATCGGTCGTCCGCGCACCTGGCTCTTTTGCAAAAATGGCGGCACCTCGCCGGTCAGCGTCACCTCGGCCCAGCGCGCTTACCAGGGGGCGCGCCACCGCGCCCGCATCATGAAGAGCGGGGGCATCCACACCCTGCGCCACAACTTCGCGACCCATCTGCTCGAAGGCGGCATCGACCTCTATACCATCCAGAAGCTCCTGGGTCACGGCCACATCAGCACCACGGCGCGCTACCTGCATCTGATCAGCCCGCAGTTCCGTCCGCCCAAAGACGTCGATCCATTGGATCTGCTCGCTGGACTGCCGACGCTCTAGCTGCCTGACTGGGGCACATCGGGCATGGCCACGCTGGCCGATGCGCTGCGCCAGTTCGCCGCTGCGTATCTGGCAACGCATTGGCTGTCCACTGACCAAGCGAAAGCCTGGCGCGGGATCACCGCCTGCCGCACCGCCGCGCTCGGTGGTCAGCAGTTGGCTTGCGATACCTGTGCTCACCGACACTGGCAGTACCACTCGTGCCGCAACCGGCACTGTCCGACGTGCGGCAGTCGCGCCAAGGAGACCTGGTTGCAAGCTCGGCTGGCCGAGGTGCTGCCCGTGCCTTACACGCACCTGGTCTTGACGCTTCCGCACCGGCTCAACGGCTTGTATTACGCGCATCCGCGCTGGGTGATCGATACGCTGTTCGCCTGCACGGCGCAAACACTGGCCGAGTTTGCAGCCAATCCGACGTGGCTGGGGATCGCCGGCGGTACGCCGGCTTTCACGCTGGTGCTGCACACGTGGAACCAGGAACTGGCGACCCATTTGCATGTGCATGCGGTGATGGCCTGCGGGGTCTTGGGCCCGGACAATCAATGGCACGTTCCGCGACGCCAAGCGGACTATCTGTTCCCGACGCCGGCATTGTCGAGGGTATTTCGCGGCAAATTCATGGCCGCGCTGACCGCAGCACACCAAAAGGGCACGCTTGAGCGCGATCCGCAAGGACACGCCGAGGCCTGGCACGCGCGGCGCCAGCAACTCTATCGGCACGACTGGGTGGTCTATGCCAAGACCCCGCTGGGCGGGCCGGCGCAGGTGCTGGCGTATTTGAGCCGCTATACGCATCGCACGGCGATCAGCAACGAACGTATTCGCTCGCTCGGGGCCGAGACGGTGACGTTCCGGGCGCGCGCCAATGATCAGGGCGGAAAGCGGCTGGTTACCCTGCCCGGCGTCGAGTTTGTGCGCCGTTTCATGGGGCATGTGCTGCCCACCGGCAGCAAGCGCATTCGCCACTTTGGCGTCGTGGCATCGGCCTGCAAGGGCGTCAAACTGGCTGCCGCACGTCTGGCACTGCACACTCCGGCCGTGAGCCCGCGGGCACACGAGTGTGCCCGGCAATTCATGGCGCGGGTGGCCAGGGTCGATGTGCTGCGCTGCCCCTGTTGCCCAGTGGGCCGCTTGCGCGTGATTGCGCTGCAGCCCGGGCAAGCGCGATTGCCCGGGCCGCTGCGGATGCCCTCTGCGCGCAGTCGCGGGCCACCGTGATCGCTCACCTTGCCACCCTTCTTGAACCGGCTTGTCGAGCGTCTATCGACGCTCGCCGGCGCCCTGCGTGCCGGCGCAAAATTCCACTGCCTGACGCACCGGGTCAAGTGGCTTATCCACAGGAACGCCTTCGATTTGCGCGCTGCCAAACGATGCTGCGGCAACCCAAACGACAAATCCCGGAGCATAATTTGCCCTTGCCGGCAGCAGGGTACTGACCAATCCCCTATGCCACCACCGTCCATCCGGGACGGCGGTTCAGTCCAACAAGGTTTATCTACCGCGTATGACTTCAGTGCCTCACCCAAACATCGCCGCGCGGCAGATAAACGCTGTTCGTTAGGCATATCATGCCCGCTGTTCACAGGTGGTGGTGTCAAATGGATAAACTGCGAAACTTAGCTATGGCTTGCTGTCTGCTTTCACCGACATTCCTGTCGGGATGTGCGCAATACCAATGGCAAAAACACGGGGCAACCCAAAGTGATTTCAATCGCGATTCATATGAATGCGAGACTGAGGCGGCAAGAATATATCCGACACAAGTTGTAACTCAACAAATTACGTCTGGTTACACGACTCCATCAACCACCAATTGTTATGGCACTGGTTCAGCTTACGGAAATTCCGGGTACGTCTATGGAAACAGTAACACTAACTGCACTACCATCCCTGGCCAGTATGTTCCCGGTGTCACAGCAAGGGTAGATGTCAATGAAAACAACAGAGCGCAAGCCGCAAAACAGTGTATGTACGCACGTGGCTGGCAATTGATTCGAGTCGACCAAACGGCTCGCAACACGAACTCTAGTGCGAGCACATATGATGACCGTAAATCAATTTTTGAGTGCGAAACAAATGCAGATTGCGGACAGGGCCGAAGTTGTCGAAGCAGAAAGGGCGGCGGTACCGAATGTCGATATGATGGCCGTGAATCAATTATTGAGTGCAATACAAGCGCAGAATGCGGACAGGGCCGGAGTTGTCGAAGCAGAAAGGGAGGCGGTACCGAATGTCGATAAGACGGCCTAACGACTAAGGTTATATCGTGCTTGCCACGATCTGAACCGATTGTTGGACAAGCCCGGACCCTGGGCGCCGGGTTCGGAGCGCTGTAGCAAATATCTTTCTGGAATTCCCGCGGCAGCGAGCCGCAGTGGCGGCGTCGGGTTCTAAATCGGCCACGTCGAGCCTGCCATTGCGGCGCGGCCCGGCCGAAAGTGGGCGAATGCGCGGCAGTGGCCGGCGCTGGCCGCCGATTCTTGGCGAGCGCGTCCCTCAGCTTACAGGCGCCGATGCCCCGCCGCTGGCCGGTGAATGGTTCGCTTACACGATCAGAAGGCACCGCGCGACAGGCACGGTCGGTCGCCCCGCCTTTCGGTTCATTGCCTGGAGCCATGCCGAGAAGGCAACGAGATACCCCGTCTATTCCTCCTGGTTCGACGTCTCGGGATCCCTGCGCCGCGAGAGGCGCTTGTTCAACGCCTGGCGGGAAATACCGAGCAGTCCCGCTGCGACCCCCTGGTTGCCATCGGCTCGGCGCAACGCCTCATCGACGAGCGCTTGCTCGGCTTGATCGAGCGTGGGCAACTGATCGGGAAAGCATGTGGCGATCGTGGATGACGCGCCGTCTGCCTGCGGTTGACTTGGTTCAAACTGCGGCTTGCCGCAGATCGCTTCTTTGAAGCTTTGCAGGGAGACGATTGCTCCCTGGTGACGCGCGACCGCATCGAAGACCATCCCCTCCAGTTCGCGCAAATTGCCGGGGAAGCTGTAGGTCCTGAGCAATTGATACAACGCCAATGGTACTGACGGCACCGGCTTGCCGAGCGCACGGGCAGCCTTGTCGACGAAATGGTTCACGAGCAGCGTGAGATCGCCCAACCGTTCCCGCAGGGGTGGCAGGTTCAAATGATGGGTCCGCAAGCGGTAGTAGAGATCCTTGCGAAAACTCCCCGCGGCAACCGCTTTGACCACATCGCAATTGGTCGCCACAACGACGCGCGCCCGGCTTTGACGCGGACGATCGGCGCCAAGGGGATAGAAGGTGCCATCCTGTAGCAGGCGCAGCAACTTGACCTGCGAGGCGGAATTCAGGTCGCCGATCTCGTCGAGGAACAGCGTGCCGTCGCCAGCCGTGGTTACCAGGCCGTCGCGCGGGCGGTCGGCGCCAGAGTAGGCGCCCTTGGCATGGCCGAACAGCGTGTCCGAGAACATCGTGTCGTCGAGTCCGGCCACGTTCACCGGCACCAACTCTCCGGCGCGTCCCGACAGCCGATGCACTGCGCGTGCGATGAGTTCCTTGCCGCAACCGGTCTCGCCCGTTATCAGCACCGGCTGTGGTGAAGGCCCGATCGCCTCGAGATACCGGAATATCGATTGCATGGCCTTGCACTGGGTAACGATTTCCTTGAAGGCCTCGGGCTGGCGCGGCGCCTCTGCCAGGAATCGCTCCTTCAGCGAGAGCACTTCCTCCCGCAGGGCGCGGATCTCCATGGCACGCTTGACCGAAGAGACCAGGCGGTTCTTCTCGACAGGTTTTACCAGATAGTCGATGGCGCCGGCCTGCATGCATTGCACGGCAGTGTCGAGGTCGTTGGTCGCCGTCATCAGGATGACCGGAACATCGGGGTAGGTCATCGCGACCTCTTCCAGCAAGGCTTGGCCCGTGATGTGCGGCATGGAAAGATCAAGCACGACAACGCCGACCGGCTGGCTGGCCAACAGCGGCAGCAAGGCGCGGCTGTCATCCAACGTCGTCACGTCGGCAATTCCCGAGGTGCGTAGCACAATACTGGCGCTATGCAGGAGTTGCGGCTCGTCGTCCACCAATACGACGGGTAACTCGGAATGCCCAGTCTCATCCATGTTCGAGCTACGCGGGTTGTGCAGTTACCGTCGGTTCGGAAATCGCCGCCTCGGCGCGAACGAGCGGAAAGATCGCTCGCGAGCAGGTGCCCCGGCCTGGTTCGGACTCGAATTCCAGCGTCCCGCCATGTGCGCGAACCAGCGAGGCCGTGATGGCGAGCCCGAGCCCGGTTCCGCCGCTCGCCTGTTTGGTCGTGAAAAACGGATCGCACAAGCGGGCAAGGTTTTGTGGGGGTATCCCGACCCCTTCATCACGCACCTCCAGTACCGCGCGGCGATCGGCCGATTGGTGGAGGGTCTTCACACTGACGCCGTGGTCGCGATCCGGCAAAGCCTCAAGGGCGTTGCCCAGCAGATTCACGACGACCTGTTCGACTTGCTGGGCGTTTCCAAGGAGCGCAGGGAGATCCGAAGCAAGATCGACCGCGAATCGAGCCGTTCGCTTGTTGATCAAATGTCCGAGCAGGCGCGTGGCACGCTGCACAACATCATTCAACTCAAACATGGCCAGAACGCCCTTGGCCGGCGGGCGCGCGAAATTCTTCAGGTCATCCACGATGCGGTCAATGCGCAAGGCGCCGTCGTGAACGTCGCGCGTAAGCGTGGCGATGCTCTGTCGAATCTCCGAGTACGGTAAACCGCTGAGCAGGAACTCACCGTTACGAGTACGAAAATCGTCGAGAATGTCCAGTGCGTCGTCCCACGCCTCCGCAAGTACCCTGGAGTTCATTAGCACCAGCTGGTTCGGGTTGTTGATCTCATGCGCGACGCTGGAAACGAGCGTGCCCAGGGCAGTCATCTTGTTGGCTTGAATGAGTTGCAGTTCCTGCTGCCGAGTCGTTTCCTCGAGGTGCCTGCGCTCGGTAATGTCGCGCATGATACTGGTGATGTAACGACCTCGCTGCGCCGTCCATGTCGACAGTGAGACCTCCAGCGGGAACTCCGTGCCGTCCTTTCGCAGACCAGCGATCTCGGTCGTGCCGTCGAAAAGGTCAGCCCGTCCGCCCAAAATCAACTCGCCGAATGTGCGCGCACGGGCTTCATGGACTCGGTCCGGGAGCAATCGGGTAAAGGACGTACCGAGCATCTGCTCTGGCCGGTAGCCAAATATTGCAGTCGCGCCCGCGTTCCACGACACGATGTTCCCCGCACTGTCCGCCGACACGATCGCTTCCTTCGCGGAATCGGTGATCGCACGCAGCCGCTCTTCGCTCGCTCTCAGCGCAACCTCCGCCTGCTGCCGCTCACCCATCTCACAGTTGAGTCTGACGTTGGTCGCCCTAAGCTCCTCGGCATTTGCGCGGAGTCGGAGAAACTGATGAATCAAGTACGCCAGCAGGGTTACCGCGACCAGGTACAGGCCGAAGCGATACGTCTGCGCGCGCCCTTCGACACGGCCGGCATACTGCAATACGGCCTCCTGCAGGGCACTCGCCTGAAGGACGGTAGGGCTGGAGATGATCTGACGCATCAGTGTATCCACCTCGGGTAGCTTGTCGACGATGAAACGTCCGTGCATAACTACAAGCTGGAACTCGCCGTCAGACCGCGTTAGCGCGGACAAGCGGTCGAGCACACCCTGAATCTCGAGGCCCACCCCTGAGTCTGGCGATTGCAGGAATCGAAGCAACGCATGCGACAAGTGTCCCATCTCCTCGGCGACCGACTTCTCGGCAGTGAGCTTTGCCCGAACCAGTGCCCGTGCCTGGGTCAGATACATGAGCGAATTGCGCAGCAGAGCGTTGTCGGACTTGAAGTAGTCGACCGCTTGTGCCTTTTCCTGCGCGGCCGTCGCAAGCACCTGCACGTGATGGCCGAGGATTGTTCGTGCGGTTGCCTCTGAAGCGGTAAGACTCTCTTCGCGCAGCGCCTGCAAGTCCCGCGCCAAGCTCTGGCCAGCCAATCCGAGCGAGTCGTAGTTGGGTAGCAGGCCGGCCCGCGCCAGCAACACATCGCGCGTGAGTTCAGCATCGTGCAGCGCAAAGGACTGGAGTGCTTCGTGCATGCGCGCCCGCAGTTCTAGGTCCGGGGTTCTGCTCTGCAGCAGCAGATAGGTCAGCAGAAGCAACAGCCCGGCGACAATTCCGATCTGTTTCCACAGCGCGCGCATCATCGCGTTCCCGGGGCGGCGATCGTCGAGTGCTGGTTCCGGTACTCTCCGGTCAAGGTACGAAGGAACCGCACGATTGCGCCGATTTCCTGCCCGGTGAGTGCTCTGCCCAACTGAACCCGCGCCATCGTTTCCACGGCACCTTCGAGAGTAGGCATGCGGCCATCGTGAAAGTAAGGCCCACTGAGTGCGACATTGCGCAGACTCGGAACCCTGAAGACCCCGCGGTCGCGTTCGACCTTGGTCACCGCGTAGCGCCCCACGTCGACCTCTGCCTTGGATCCACGCTGCGCATCGGTCTCCTGAAAGATGCCGAACTTCTGAAACAGGTTTCCGCCGACATTTACCCCTTGGTGGCAGGCGATGCATCCGTAGGATTTGAACAACTCGTAACCCTGTCGTTCCTCGGCGCTCAATGCCTTGGCATCGCCGCGCAGGAATCGGTCGAAGCGGGCGTTTGGCGTCACCAAAGATCGTTCGTATGTGGCAAGTGCGTTCAACAGGTTCGCCTGGGTTATCCCCTCGGCGTAGGCGGCGGAAAACGCAGATCGGTAGTCAGCGTCGGCGCGCAGTTTCCCAAGGAGCGCCGGCCAAGTCGAACCCATTACGTCGGGATTTAGCAGCAATCGCTCTGCGTGGGCCTCCAAGGTGCTCGTTGCACCGTCCCAATTGAATGATGTATTGAGTCCGACGTTGAACAGTGTCGGCGTATTGCGCAACCGCGGGCGGCCATCCACGGCGATGCCGCGGGCGCGCCCATCCATCGCGCCTCGTTCGACGGGATGGCAGGTTGCGCACGAGCGAGTGTCGTCAATGGAAAGCCGGTTGTCGCGGAACAGCCGCTCGCCCAGTTTGACCCGAGCGGGATCGAGCGCGATGTCAACGGGCACCGGCGAAATGGGTTCGACGAGGTCCCAGTTCTGTGCCTGTTTGACAGTGGCGGTCGGGGAGGGCGTTTGCGCCGGGCAAGAAGCGGCACACAAGATCGCAGCCGAACCGACTATCACGGCACTGCGGTGCACGCGCCAAGTACGCCGCGGCAGGCGACGACTCTCGTTCAATGAGCGACCGAACATCGCTGAACACCTCCTTCGCACACGGGTGCCGGTATCAGGATGAGCAGATGGCCTTTGCGCACGATGAGCGCGCCGACCAGGTGCGTACAGGCTCTGTGGCATCATCGACGTGCTAACTCCAAGTGTCAACTCCAGCATGGAACGCCGGACCGTCGGCCACCGAAGTCGGCCCGGATGCCGCGGCGCTCGAGAGCCCGACTCTGGTCGCTGGTTGCGCCGGCGAGCCGACTTGCTTGACTGGCAGTACGGTCAGTCCGCCCGTCACCGTTCGATCTGGCACAAGCCTCGCCCTCGATGCGGACGGGACGGCACGAAGCGGCAGATTCAAGAGCAGGCTGGCACGCGCGGCGCCGCACCCGACCGCCTGCCAAGGTAGAAGGCCGGCCAGCGATGGCGCAGAAATCCAGAGCATGTCTTCCCTACCCGCCCACCAATACGGTGAAGCAACCCATCACGATCACACCGCCGTGTGCCGTCAGATCGCCGAGCCGCGCCGCTGGCAGGTTGTTGATGAGCACGGTGGCCGATCCTTTGACAATGACATCCGGTGGTCCGATACAGGTACATTGATCGCTGAGGCGCGCGGCGAACAGGCTGCCGATCAGCACGTTCGGCGAGCATGGGGGCAGTATCGGACCGCCGACATGAGGTATCGGTGGAAAGCCGGGCGTTTGCATCGGACACGCATGCATGTCGGTGAATCGAGCCGCGGGTAGCATCGGTTAGCTCACTAGAAATAAATCGGTGGACGTTGAGTACGAGCCGTACCGGATCTGGCCTGGAATCGCCATTCACTTCGAATTGTGGCGTTAGGGTAGCGGCCCAGCTGGCGAGAGCTTTGACGGAAGTTGCGCAAACCTGCGTCCGAGTCTCCACTCATTGCCGGCGCATCAAAAAACAGGACAAAGGAATCCCACCCCACCGGCTGGAAGCGAGCGAACACGGTGGCCATCACGGAGTGCGCGCGATGAGTATCCCTCGCGCCAGAAATTCACGGTAGCGCTGCGGAATCGATGCCGGATCGCCGGACGTGGCTGCGAGCGCTACTGCGCCTGCCACGCCGGCGCCTGTGAGGCCGGCGGGCGGCGGTACCGGAGGCAGGTCTGCCGGCACCAGGCTCGCCCCGCTCCAGAATGCCGCCAACGCCGCGAGGCGCGCGCCGCAGTCGTTCGCACTCTCTACCGCCGCGGCACCTGCAGCGCCGCTATTCTCGGCGCTGGGCTCCCGTGCCCAGGTCTCCGCCGCCGCGAGTGCTTTCGCCGCGGCGGCCGGAGACTGATCGCCAAGCGCTATGCGCACGCACTGGCATGCCCAAAACACTGCGTCGGCCTTCGGCAGGGCGTGTGCCAAATAGGCGACGGCGTCTGCGGTGTATGTCCTTTCGATGAGTGCGGCAAGGAACCGCGACGGCGCCGGATCGGTTTCGAGCAGCGCGCGCGAGGTTTCGTCGATCTGCAGGCTTGCGCAAACCTCCTTCGGCCTGCGTGCAGCGATGCGAACCAGCGGATCCGATTCAGGCTGCGTATGCATCAATTCACCATCACGATGGCGCCCTTCACAAACGTCATCGCATCGCCCTTCAGGGTGGTCAGCAGGCCTTTCAGATCGAGCATTGTCTGCGCCTCCACCTTCACCTGAATCGCCTTGATGGTGATCCCCGTCTGATCGATGGTGATGCTGTTCTGACCGACCTTGAGCGTGATCGACCGGAGCGCCTCGGTGGATTGCGCACCGGCTTCGATGGCGACATCCTGGCTGCCTGTCTTCAGCGTAACGAGGTCATCGCCGTTGATCGTGGTGCTGCGGTTGCCTTGCGAGATCCGCAAGACATCGTCGCCCGCCTTTACCGTCGTGTCGCGGTCTTTGCCGACGGTGGTGGTCTGGTTGTTGTAGATGTCGATGGTCTGATTCCCGTCGCTTTTCTTGTCGAAGCCGACCTTCAGCGTGTCATTGTTCTCGACCACTCGGGTGAAGTCGCGCTCGGCATGAATGTAGATCTCTTCCTCGCCTTTCTTGTCTTCGAACCGCAGTTCGTTGAAGGCGTTGTCGTCTCCCCCAGGTGTGCTACGCGTCTTGATGGTGCTGCGCGCCTGGGCAGCGGGTAGATCGTACGGCGGCATCTGATCGGTGTTGTGCACCATGCCGGTGACGATCGGCCTGTCAGGATCGCCATCGAAGAAGTCGACGATTACCTCCTGGCCGATGCGCGGGAGAAAGAAATGTCCCCATTTGTTGCCGGCCCAGGCTTGCGACACACGCACCCAGCATGAGGCTGTCTCGTCGCTCTTGCCCAGGCGATCCCACGGGAACTTGACCCTGATCCGTCCGTACTTGTCGGTGTGTATCTCCTGTTTCTCCGGCCCGACGACCAGCGCAGTCTGCGGCCCGCGAATCCCCGGTCTCGGCGTGATACGGGGGGGACGAAAGGGGTGCGTGACGTCTATCGCGGTGAATCGGCTCGATATGGCGAAGCTGGACAGATCCGCTGCCGTACCCAGTTCATGTTCCTCCGATAGAAGTTCAT
>WBZP01004985.1_pt1 | contig 13635 bp, 11 predicted proteins | sample 5204301 | NCBI WGS metagenome assembly WBZP01 (sample SAMN12412401, study PRJNA552823) | activated sludge metagenome | isolation source: activated sludge from nitrification reactor of wastewater treatment plant... | place: USA: Pennsylvania | collected 2017 | reverse complement strand
CCCGCTGCCGCCGGGCTTCGCGGCGACGGTGCCCGCGCTCGGGTTGAGCGCGAGCACCGCGGCGACGCCCGCGACGGTGCCCGCGGTGACGGCGATCGCGCGCTTCATCGGTGGCCCCCGGTCCGGTCGGCGCGCTCGAAGGCGTAGGTGTCGGGGGAGTGGAACGTGAAGGCTTCGTCGTGGACCCGGTGCGGCGGGATGCCGAGCACCGAGCAGGCCTCGCGCACGGCGTCGATCAGCGAGCCCGGACCGCACGTGTAGACGTCGGCGCCCTGGATGTCGGGCACGAGGTGCAGCAGCGTGCGCGCGTCGATCGGGTACTCCTGGCGGCGGCCGACGAGGTAGCGCACGCGGAGGTGGGGTCGTGCGGCGGCGATCGCCTCGAGCTCGTGGCGCAGCACGAGCGAGTCGACGTCGGGCGCGCGGAACAGCAGGTCGGTGCGCACCGTGGGCGGCAGGTCGTCGAGCACAGCGCGCAGCGGCGTCACGCCGACGCCGCCGGCGACGAGGACGAGCCGGTCGCCGTGGCGCGCCTGCGCGGTGAGGACGCCGTACGGGCCCTCGGCGATGACCCGCGTGCCCGGACGCAGCGAGAACATCGCGCGGCTGTGGTCGCCGAGATCCTTGACGGTGATGCGCAGGTAGGTGTCGTCGGACCCCGCCGACACCGAGTAGGGGTGCGACTGCCACCACAGCTCGCGGGTGAGGAAGCGCCAGCCGAAGAACTGGCCGCCGTGGACGTCGAGCGCGGACAGGCCGCGGCCGCGGACCCACACGCTGACGGTGTCGGCCGACTCCTGGACGACCGCGTGCACCCGCAGGCCGTGCCGCCACGAGCGCCACAGCGGGCTCGCGACGCGGAACAGCAGGAGCGCGCCGAAGGACACGACGTAGAGCCCGATCCAGATCGCGCGCGCCCACGCGTGCTCGACGAACGGCTGGCCCAGCGTGACCTGGTGCAGGAACGCCAGCGCGATGGCGAGGTAGAAGTAGAGGTGCGTGACCCACCAGGTCTCGTAGCGCATCCGTCGTCGGGCCACGCGCCACGAGAGCAGGCCGGCTCCGAGCATGAGCAGCAGCCCGGCCGCCGCCGGCAGCAGCCACGGGTAGGTGCGCAGGAAGGTCCAGGTCTGGTCGAGGTAGGACGTCGCCTCCGCCGCGGCGTACCCGGCCGTGACCAGGACGACGTGCAGCGCGACCAGGACCAGCACGGCCGGACCGAGGCGGCGGTGCCACCGCGCGAGGTGGTCGAGCCCGACACCGCGCTCGAGCCACGGCACGCGCGCCACGAGGACGACCACCACCAGCGCGCCGTAGGTGCCGAGCAGCGCGCACCAACGGGCCAGCTCGGTGAGCAGGGCGCCCGGCCCGGACAGGTCGGTGCGGGTGACCAGCGCGATGCCGACGACGAGGCCGAGACCGAGACCGGCGACGGCGAGCGCCGCGAGCGGCGCTCGGTCGGTGAGGCCGGGGGCCGGCGGCCGACCCGGGAGCGCGACCCCGCGCCCCGGGGTCACGGCGCTGGTCATGCTCCGAGCATCGCGGTCGAACCTGTGAAGCGGGTGTGAGGCCGACGACCGGTTCCTGTGAGCCGCTCGAACGCCGGGAGCTGCGCCGGCCCGCGCCCCGGAGGTCGGCGGGAGGGTCGGCGGGAGCGGGCGCGGGCGGCGGCTAGGGTCGGCGGGTGATCTCACGCGTCGGGAGCCGGGCCGTGGTCGTCGTCGTGTCGGCGCTGCTGCTGCTCTCGATGGTCGTCGCAGTCTTCCTCGGCGCCCGCTGGTTCTAGCGCTCGACCGCCCGCCCCGGACGCGAGTGCGCCGGGCGCGTGGAGCAGCGCCCGGCGCAGGGTTCCCGGGGCCCGCCGCGTCCCGCCCGGAGGAGGGGGTCCTGGCGGTGGGGCGGCCCCGGTCGTCTCGCGGTCAGAAGTGGAACGGCTTCGGGGGAGCGGCGAGCGTGGCCCGCGGGCAGGTCGCGAGGTCGAGGCCGCCGAAGCCGAGGGCCTCGTCGCACAGCTTCGTGACCGTCCAGCCCAGCTCGGTGCCCCGGCGGGTGATGGTGGCCCGGTAGATCGTGATCTCGTACTTGGTCGGGGTGCCGTAGGCGACCTGGATGCTGCCGACGAGGTCGGCGCTGCCGGGCTGGCCGGGGGCGTCCCAGGGGGCGTCGTAGAGCGCCCAGCGGGAGGGGTCGGAGAGCCACAGGCCGCCGTACTGCACATCGCGCAGGGCGAGCTCGACCAGCACCGCGCGCGCGGACTCCTCCGGCACGATCGCCGCAGGTCGGATCACCTCGGTGACGACGCCCTCGTCGTACATCTCGGTCATGAAGATCTCGGAGTCGGCCATGACGACCATCCCTCCCTCGCCCTCCGCCGGCCCCAGGGGTCGGATGCCCGCTGTCCCCCAGTGGCCACGGGAGGTCTATCGGCCCGCAGGAGGGCCGACCCGCCGTCCGGTGCCCGAATTGCTCCGAACGGGTGGGTCTGAGCACCTCTCACGTCCTGTAAGCGGACCCGTACGGAGCGTGACACGCCGGTGCTGCTGCTGGTGCGCACGGGACGTGCGGGGCTATCGTGGTCGCGATCGCACATCCGATCCGGAGGCCGCTGGGGAAGGCGACCCTCGAGAGGAGAGGACATGGGCGATCAGCTCGGCCCCACTCCGCCAGTGGGGCCTCACGGCACCCGGGCCCAGACCCGCGGCGTCGTCTTCGTGCATTCCTGCCCGCGTGCCCTCGCCGCGCACGTGGAGTGGGCGCTCGGCGACGTGCTCGGCCGGCCGGTGCACGCCGACTGGTCGGCGCAGCCGGTGCTCCCGGGCACGGTGCGCGCCGACCTGTGCTGGGACGGCCCGGTGGGCACGGCCTCGCGCATCGTCTCCGCGCTCCACGGCTGGTCGCGGCTGCGCTTCGAGGTGACCGAGGAGGCCACCCCGCGCACCGAGGGCGAACGGTTCTCCGTCACCCCCGGCCTGGGCGTCTACCGCGCGGTGATCGGCGTCCACGGCGACATCCAGGTGCCCGAGGAGCGGCTGCGCGGCGCGATGGCCCGCGCGGTGCTGCACGGCGCCTCGCTCGAGCACGAGCTCGGCCTGCTGCTCGGTGCCCCCTGGGACGAGGAGCTCGAGGTCTTCCGGGTGGCCGGCGACGGCTCCGGCGTCCGGTGGCTCCACCAGGTCGTCTCCTGATGGCCGCTCCCGACCCTCCTCCCTGAGGGAGCGACGGCCCCCCAGCAGCGACTGCTGGGGGGCCGTCGAGCGTCCGGGGGAGTCCTAGAGCGGGATGTTGCCGTGGTGGCCGCGGATGTCGGGGTCCGCGGCGAGCGCGTCGGCGATCGCGGTGGCGATGGCCGAGCGGGTGCGCGCCGGCTCGACGACCTCGTCGACGACGCCGATGGACACCGCGCGGTCGACCCCGCCGGCGATGCGCTCGTGCTCCTCGGCGAGCTCCTGCTCGACCGCGGCGCGGGCGTCCTCGGGGATGTCGGCCAGCTTGCGGCGGTGCAGGACGCGGACCGCGGCGACGGCGCCCATGACGGCCACCTGCGCGTCGGGCCACGCGAACACCTTGGTGGCCCCGAGCGCACGGGCGTTCATCGCGATGTAGGCGCCGCCGTAGGCCTTGCGGGTCACGACGGTCACGCGGGGGACCTCGGCCTCGGCGAACGCGTGCAGCAGCTTCGCGCCGCGGCGCACGACGCCGTCCCACTCCTGGCCGACGCCGGGGAGGTAGCCGGGGACGTCGACGACGACGACGAGCGGCAGGCCGAACGCGTCGCACATGCGCACGAAGCGGGCCGCCTTCTCGGCGCTCGTCGCGTCGAGGCAGCCGCCGAGGCGCAGCGGGTTGTTCGCGATGACGCCGACGGCGCGTCCGCCGAAGCGGCCGAGCGTCGTGACGATGTTGGGCGCCCAGCGCGGGTGCAGCTCGAGCGCGGTGCCCTCGTCGAGCACGGCGTCGACGACCGGGTGGACGTCGTAGGCGCGCTTGAGGTTCTCCGGGAAGAGCGAGCCGAGGTCGCGGTCCTCGACGGTGTCGACGTCGAGGTCGCCGCGCGTCCCGAGCAGCGACGCGAGCTGCGCGCCGCGGTCGAGCGCCTCGCGCTCGCTGGCCGACACGACGTGGACGACGCCGCTGCGTCGGCCGTGCGGCTCCGGGCCGCCGAGGCGCAGCATGTCGACGTCCTCGCCGGTGACGGAGCGGACGACGTCGGGACCGGTGACGAAGACGCGGCCCTCCGGGCCGAGCACGACGACGTCGGTGAGCGCGGGCCCGTAGGCCGCACCGCCCGCAGCCGGGCCGAGCACGACCGAGACCTGCGGGATGCGACCGGAGACGCGGGTCATGATCGCGAACACCAGGCCGACGGCCTGCAGGCTCTCGACGCCCTCGCGCAGGCGCGCGCCGCCGGAGTGCCACAGACCGACGATCGGGACGCCGTCGGCGGCCGCGCGCTCGTAGGCCGCCACGATGACCTTGCAGCCCTGGATGCCCATCGCGCCGCCCTGCACCGTGGGGTCGGTGCAGAAGACGACGACCGGAGTGCCGAGCGCGGTGCCGGTCGCGGCGATGACGCCGCAGTCGTCGACGTCGGAGATGAGCTCCATCGTGCCGTCGTCGAGGAACGCGGGCATGCGCACGAGCGGGTGGCGCGGGTCGAGGTCGACGACCTCGATCTCGCTGTCCTTGGCGACGGCGGTCATCAGATGCTCCGGAACACGAGGGCGACGTTGTGGCCGCCGAAGCCGAACGAGTTGTTGAGGACGGCGATGTCGCCGTCGCGCAGCGCGCGGGGCTCGCGCGTGACCACGTCGAGCTGCACCTCGTCGTCGAGGTCCTCGAGGTTGGCGGTGACCGGCGCGAGCCGGTGGTGGACGGCGAGCACCGCGGCGACGGACTCGACCGCGCCGGCGCCGCCGAGCAGGTGGCCGGTCATCGACTTGGTGCCGCTGACGGCGACGCCGTCGGCCGCGTCGCCCAGGACGCTGCGGATGGCACCGGCCTCGGCGACGTCGCCCTGCGGCGTGGAGGTCGCGTGGGCGTTGACGTGGACGATGTCGGCGGGCGTGACGCCCGCGTGCTCGATCGCCGCGGCCATCGCGCGGGCCGCACCGGAGCCGGTGGGGTCGGGCTGCGCGATGTGGTGGCCGTCGGAGGTGATGCCGACGCCGGAGAGCTCGGCGTAGACCCTCGCGCCGCGGGCCTGCGCGTGCTCGAGGGTCTCGAGCACCAGGCAGCCGGCGCCCTCGCCCATGACGAAGCCGTCGCGGCCCTTGTCGTAGGGGCGGCTGGCGCGGGCGGGCTCGTCGTTGCGGGTGGAAAGGGCGCGCATCGCGGCGAACGCGGCGATCGTGATCGGGTGCGTGCACGCCTCGGTGCCGCCGACGAGGACGACGTCGGCGCGTCCGCTGCGGATCATCTCCAGGCCGACCCAGACCGCCTCGGCGCCCGAGGCGCAGGCGCTGACGGGGGCGTGGATGCCGGCCTTGGCGCCGATGTCGAGACCGACCCAGGCGGCAGCGCCGTTGGGCATGAGCATCGGCACCGACATGGGGGAGACCCGGCTCCAGCCGCGCTCCTTGAGGACCTCGTTCTGCTCGAGCAGGGAGACGATGCCGCCGATGCCGCTGGCGAGCGCGACGCCGATGCGCAGCGGGTCGACGTCGGGGCTGCCCGCGTCGGCCCACGCCTCGCGGCCGGCGACGAGGGCGAACTGCTGGCTGCGGTCGAGCTTGCGCGCCTCGGGGCGGGGGAGCACCTCGCCGGGGTCGACGGCGGCCTGGCCGGCGATGCGCACGGGCAGGTCGGCGTACTGCTCGCCCTCGAGGGTGCGGATGCCCGACCGGCCGGTGAGCAGGCCGTCCCACGTGCTGGCGACGTCGCCTCCGACGGGCGTGCTCGCGCCGAGGCCGGTGACGACGATGCGCGGCTGGGTCATGGGGTGCTGCTCCCTCGTTCTGGTGTCCGGTGCTGTGGTGATGGCGGTGGCGGCGCCCCGGTCGGGGGCGCCGCCGTCCACGTGGGTCAGGCCTTGTTCTTCTCGATGTAGGCCACGGCGTCGCCGACGGTCTTGAGGTTCTTGACCTCGCCGTCGGGGATGCTGACGCCGAACTTGTCCTCGCACGCCATCACGACCTCGACCATCGACAGCGAGTCGATGTCGAGGTCGTCGATGAAGGCCTTGTCGGGGGTGATGTCGGCGACGGGGGTACCGGCGACCTCGTTCACGATCGAGGCGAGGCCCTCGAGGATCTCCTGGGACACGTCTTCTCCTAGCGGTTCATGGTCTTCTCGGACGGGGGTCGTGCGGTCGTGCACCCGGTGCCGGTACGGCGCGGGAACTTCAGGGCAGCTCGACGACCTGAGCGGCGTAGGCCAGGCCCGCGCCGAAGCCGACGAGCAGGGCGAGCCCGCCGCTGGGCAGCTCGCCGGGCTCGAGCACGCGCTCGAGCGCCAGCGGGACCGAGGCGGCGGAGGTGTTGCCGGTGGTGGCGATGTCGCGCGCGACGACGACGTGCTCGGGCAGCTTGAGCGCGCGGACCATCGCGTCGGTGATGCGCATGTTCGCCTGGTGCGGGACGAAGGCGACGAGGTCGTCGGTGGTGATGCCCGCGGCGTCGAGCGCCTGCTGGCAGACCTTGGAGATCTCGCCGACGGCCCAGCGGAAGACGGCCTGCCCCTGCATGGTGAGGACCGGGTAGACGTCGCCGGGCTCGTCGCGGTACTCGACCCACGACTGGGTCATCGTGATGGCGTCCTTCTGCGCGCCGTCGGCGCCCCAGACGACCGGTCCGATGCCTGGGTGGTCCGACGGACCGACGACCACGGCGCCCGCGCCGTCGGCGAAGATGAACGACGCGCCGCGGTCGTCGAGCGAGACGAAGTCGGTGAGCTTCTCGACGCCGATGACGAGCACGTGCTCGGAGGTCCCGGTGCGCACGATGGTGTCGGCGAGGGCCAGCGAGTAGCAGAAGCCGGCGCACGCGGCGCCGACGTCGATGGCGCCCGCGTTGTGCGCGCCGAGCCGGTCGGCGACCTCGGTCGAGGCGGCCGGCGTCTGGTAGGGGTGCGTGACGCTGGCGAGCAGCACCATGCCGATCTGGTCGGCGGCGACGCCGGCGTTGGCCAGCGCCTTGCCCGCGGCGGCGAGGGCCATGTCGGCCACCGACTCCTCGGGGGAGGCGAAGCGGCGCTCGACGATGCCGGTGCGCTCGCGGATCCACTCGTCGGAGGAGTCGATGCGCGGCGCGATCTCGTCGTTGGTGACGACGCGGGTGGGCCGGTAGGTGCCGACCGAGAGGATCCTGCTGCCGGGGCGGGGCTCGGGCAGGCGCAGCGGCTTGGTCACGCGTCGACCGCCTCGGGGTGCAGGCGCACGAGCGGCTGGCCGGGACTGACGGGGTCGCCGTCCTCGACGAGCCACTCGACGACCGTGCCGGCGTGGCCGGCGACGACCGGCTGCTCGTCACGGAGGTTCACGACCGAGCCGACGACGACGTCGCGGGCCAGCACGTCGCCGGCCTCGCTGGCGATCGCGCGCTTGAAGGTGCCCTTGGCCGGCGAGACGAGCAGCCGCCAGGTGGGGGCCTGCGAGGTCGGGCTCGCCGCGCCGTGGCGCTCGATGAGGTCGAGGGCGGCGGGCAGGTCGTCGGGCGTCTGCAGCGAGACCGTCTCGACGCCGGGCAGCGCGCGCTTGGCGAGCCCGACGAGGGTTCCGGCCGGCGGCAGCTCGAGCAGGCCGGTGACGCCGAGGTCGGCCATCGTCGCCATGCAGAGGTCCCAGCGGACCGGGGAGCTGACCTGCGTGACCAGGCGGGTGAGAACCTCGCGGCCGCTGTGCACGACCGTGCCGTCGGCGTTGGAGATCACCGAGAGGCGCGCGCTGTGCACGTAGATGTTGCGGGCGATCGACGCCATGTGCGCGACGGCCGGGCCCATGTGGCTGGTGTGGAACGCGCCGGCCACCTGCAGGGGGCGCAGGCGCGCCTTCTCCGGCGGGTCGGCGGCGAACGCCGCGAGCTGCTCGAGGGTGCCCGCGACCACGATCTGGCCGGCGCCGTTCTCGTTGGCGGCCGTGAGGCCGTGCGCCTCGGCCTTGGCCACGACGTCGTCGCGGTCGCCGCCGAGCACCGCGGTCATGCCGGTGGGCGTGACCGCCGAGGCCTCGGCCATCGCGCGACCGCGCTCGCGCACGAGCACCATCGCCTGCTCGGCGGTGATGACGCCGGCGCCGACGGCGGCGGTGATCTCGCCGACGCTGTGGCCCGAGCCCGCGCCGACCTTGGTGTAGGCCTCGGACGGGTGCGGGAAGAGGCTCAGCAGCGACACCAGGCCCGCGCTCACGATCAGCGGCTGCGCCACTGCCGTGTCGCGGATGGTGTCGGCGTCGCTCTCCGTGCCGTGGCGGACCAGGTCGATGCCCGACACCAGCGACAGCCACTCGAGGCGGTCGCGGAAGTTGGGCACCTCCAGCCACGGGGTGAGGAAACCGGGGGTCTGGGAGCCCTGACCGGGCGCGACGACGACGAGCACGGGTCCAGCGTGTCGAAACCGTGACCTGACCGCGCTCACGACCCGTCCAAAGCCAGGTCGCGTTCTTTGGAGGTTTCCTACAACCAGGAGGGTGGGAGGGTCTCCACAGGGCCGTCCTACAGCGCGGGGGAGTCCTCCGCCAGCCGGCCCAGGGTGAGCGCGAGGCGCAGCGACCAGGCGTCGCGGGGCTGGGTCGCGGTGAGGCCGGTGATGTCGGCGATGCGCCGGAGGCGGTAGCGCACGGTGTTCGGGTGCACGAACAGCTCGCGGGCCGCACCCTCGAGCGACCCGGTGCGCTCGAGGTAGGCCGCGAGCGTGTCGACGAGGGTCAGGTCCTCGGCGACCAGGCGCAGGTAGACGTCGTCGACGAGGTGGCCGATGGCGTCGGCGTCGCCGTCGAGCGCCCGCTCGGGCAGCAGGTCTCCGGCCTGGACCGGTCGTGGGGCGTCGGGCCAGGCCGCGGCGGCCCGGAAGCCGGCGAGCGACTCGCGCGAGCTGCGCGGGGCGTCGACCAGCCGCGGGACGAGCGGCCCCACGACCACCGGTCCCGGCGCGAAGTGCGGGACCACGGCCCGTGCCGCGCGCTCGGCGTCGGTGGCGTTGCCGAGGACGACGACGAGCCGCTGCGACTGCACGCCCGTGATCGCGTCGAGGCGGTGGTGGCGGGCGGAGCGCTTGACCGCCTCGGCCACGGTCTCCGGGTCGCCGCCGGGTGCGTTGCCGGTCACGACGCACACCCCGGACACCTGCCCCCAGCCGAGGGCTGCGCCGCGGGAGACCACGGCGTCGTCGACGTCGTCGCGCAGCAGGGCGTCGAGCACCAGCGACTCGAGGCGGGCGTCCCACGCACCCCGGGCCTCGGCCGCGCGGGCGTAGACCTCGGCGGCGGCGAAGGCGATCTCGCGGGAGTACAGCAGCATCGACTCGCGCAGCCAGACGACGTCCTCGGGCGTCGCCGCGAGCTCGTCGACCCGCTCCTCGACGACCTTGATGGTCGTGCGGACGAGGTCGACGGTCTGCTGCAGGGAGACCGCGCGGACCAGCTCTCGGGGCGCGGTGCCGAACACGTCGGCGGTGATCGCGCGCGAGCCGTGGGGGTCCTTGAACCACCCGACGAAGGCGGCGATGCCTGCCTGGGCGACCAGGTTGACCCAGGAGCGGTCCTCCGCCGACATCGCGGCGTACCAGGGGAGCTCGGCCTCCATCCGGGCCGAGGCGGCGGTCGCCAGCGCCCCCGTCGCCCGCTCGACCCGGCGGACCGTGGCGGCGCGCTGACGGGTGGTCACGACGGGCAGCCTAGGCCGCCCTGCGGGGGCCAGGTTTGGCGGAATGCCACAAGACGGTAGTTTGTTGAATGGTCAACTTCCCGCGACGACGAAGGAGCGACCGTGACCCTGACCCCTGCCGTGGACCTGCGCCGCGCCGCCGACCGGTTCCAGACCGACGCCGGCTGGCTCGACAGCGCGCACTGCTTCTCCTTCGGGCCGCACTACGACGCCGCGAACACCCACTTCGGGCTGCTGCTGGTGTCGAACGACGACGTCGTCGCGCCCGGCACCGGGTTCGAGACCCACCCGCACCGCGACATGGAGATCGTCACCTGGGTGCTCGACGGCCAGCTCGTCCACCAGGACAGCGAGGGGCACTCCGGCGTCATCCACCCGGGGCTCGCCCAGCGGATGTCGGCCGGCACCGGGATCCTGCACTCGGAGAAGAACGACTCGTGGCGGATCACCGGCGGCCCCGAGCACCTCGAGCCGGTGCACTTCCTGCAGATGTGGGTCGTGCCCGACGAGGCGGGGATCCGCCCCGGCTACGAGCAGCTCGACATCACCGCCGAGCTCGAGAAGGGCGGGCTGGTCACCGTCGCGTCCGGGATGCCCGAGCACGCCGACCACCGCGCGATCCAGATCCAGAACAGGTACGCCGGGCTGCACGCCGCCCGCCTCGCCGACGGCGAGACCGTGTCGCTGCCGACCGCGCCGTTCGTGCACCTGTTCGTCGCCCGCGGCGCCGTGGACCTCGAGGCGGCGGGCGCGCTCGCGACCGGCGACGCCGCGCGCATCACGGCGTCCGACGGGCGCCGGGTGACCGCGGTCGGCGGTCCGGCCGAGGTGCTCGTGTGGGAGATGCACGCCCAGCTCGCCTGACCCCGCAGACCGCCGTGATCTTGGTCAGTTGCTCGTCACCCGGATCGGGAAGCTCGCAACTGACCAAGATCACGCGGGACCTCGGCGGGGTGAGAGGGGTCAGCCGGCGCCCTCGGTGCTGCCGGCGTCGGCGGCGGTGGGGTCGGTGAGGCGGTAGCGCTCGATCGCCTCGGCGACCTTCTCCCGGCCGAGCTCGCCGCGCTCGGCGAGCGAGGCGAGGGTGCGCACCGTGATGCTCTGCGCGTCGACCAGGAAGTGGCGGCGCAGGGCGCCGCGGGTGTCGGACATGCCCCAGCCGTCGGTGCCGAGCGTGGCGTAGTCGGACGGGACCCAGGCGCGGATCATGTCCTGCAGCTCGCGCACGTAGTCGGAGACGCCGACGACCGGGCCGGGCCGGCCGGCGAGGCGCTGGGTGACGTACGGCGTGCGCTGCTCGCCGGTGGGGTCGAGCAGATTGTGCTTGTCGGCCTCGAGGCCGTCGCGGCGCAGCTCGGTCCACGAGGTCACCGACCAGACGTCGGCGTGCACGCCCCACTCCTCGCGGAGCAGCCGCTGCGCCTCGAGCGCCCACGGGACCGCGACGCCCGACGCGAGCACCTGCGCCCGCGGCCCGTCGCCGTCACCGGCGGGGGAGAGCAGGTGCAGGCCGCGCACGATGCCGTCGGCGTCGACGTCCTCGGGCTCGACCGGCTGCACGTAGGGCTCGTTGTACATCGTCAGGTAGTAGAAGACGTTCTCCGGGTCGTCGCCGTACATGCGGCGCAGCCCGTCCTTGACGATGTGGCCGATCTCGTAGCCGTACGCCGGGTCGTACGCGACGACCGCCGGGTTGGTCGCGGCCAGGACGTGGGAGTGCCCGTCCTCGTGCTGCAGGCCCTCGCCGTTGAGCGTCGTCCGACCGGCGGTGGCGCCGAGCACGAAGCCGCGCGCCATCTGGTCCATCGCCGCCCAGAAGGCGTCGCCGGTCCGCTGGAAGCCGAACATCGAGTAGAAGATGTAGATCGGGATCATCGGCTCGCCGTGCGTCGCGTACGACGACCCGACCGCGGTGAACGACGCGACCGACCCGGCCTCGTTGATGCCCTCGTGAAGGATCTGGCCCGACGTCGACTCCTTGTAGGCCAGCACCAGGTCGCGGTCGACCGAGGTGTAGGTCTGTCCGTGCGGCGAGTAGATCTTCGCCGTCGGGAACATCGAGTCCATGCCGAAGGTGCGGGCCTCGTCCGGGATGATCGGCACGAAGCGCGGGCCGATCTCCGGGTCGCGCATGAGGTCCTTGAGCAGGCGCACGAACGCCATCGTCGTCGCGACCTGCTGCTTTCCCGAGCCGCGCTTGACGACCTCGTAGACCTTGTCGCCGGGGAGCACGAGGGCCTTGGACGCCGAGCGCCGCTGCGGCACGGGGCCGCCGAGCTCGCGACGTCGCTCCTGCATGTACTGGATGACCTCGCTGTCCTGCCCCGGGTGGTAGTAGGGCGGCAGGTACGGGTCGAGCTGCTCGTCGTCGATCGGGATGTGCAGCGTGTCGCGGAAGTTCTTGAGGTCGTCGACCGTCAGCTTCTTCATCTGGTGGGTCGCGTTGCGGCCCTCGAAGTGGCTGCCGAGCGTCCAGCCCTTGATGGTCTTGGCGAGCACGACCGTGGGCTGGCCCTTGTGCTGCGTGGCGGCCGCGTAGGCGGCGTACATCTTGCGGTAGTCGTGGCCGCCGCGGGACAGCGCCCAGATCTCGTCGTCGGTCCAGCCCTCGACCATCTTGCGGGTGCGCGGGTCGCGGCCGAAGAAGTGCTCGCGGATGAACGCGCCGTCCTCGGCCTTGTAGGTCTGGTAGTCGCCGTCGGGCGTGCGGTTCATGAGGTTCACGAGCGCGCCGTCGGAGTCCTTGGCGAGCAGCTCGTCCCACTTGCGGCCCCAGACGACCTTGATGACGTTCCAGCCGGCACCGCGGAAGAACGACTCGAGCTCCTGGATGATCTTGCCGTTGCCGCGGACCGGACCGTCGAGGCGCTGCAGGTTGCAGTTGATGACGAAGGTGAGGTTGTCGAGCTCCTCCTGCGCCGCGAGCTGCAGCGCGCCGCGGCTCTCGACCTCGTCCATCTCGCCGTCGCCGAGGAACGCCCACACCCGCTGCTCGCTGGTGTCCTTGATCCCGCGGTTGTGCAGGTACTTGTTGAAGCGCGCCTGGTAGATCGCGTTGAGCGGGCCGAGGCCCATCGACACGGTCGGGAACTCCCAGAACTCCGGCATGAGGCGCGGGTGCGGGTACGACGACAGGCTGCCCTGCGGGTGCGAGAGCTCCTGGCGGAACCCGTCCATCTGCTCCTCGGTGAGGCGGCCCTCGAGGAACGCGCGCGCGTACATGCCGGGGGAGCCGTGGCCCTGGAAGAAGACCTGGTCGCCGCCGCCGGGGTGGTCCTTGCCGCGGAAGAAGTGGTTGTAGCCGACCTCGTAGAGCGTCGCGGTCGAGGCGTACGTCGAGATGTGGCCGCCGACACCCACGCCGGGCCGCTGCGCGCGGTGCACCATGATCGCCGCGTTCCAGCGGGCGAGGCGGCGGATCTCGCGCTCGACGTTCTCGTCGCCGGGGAACCAGGGCTCGCGCTCGGGCGGGATCGTGTTGATGTAGTCGGTGCTGCGCAGGCTCGGGACGCCGACGTTCTGCTCGGCGGCGCGGCGCAGGAGCGACAGCATGATGTAGCGCGCGCGGTACGGACCGGCGTTCGCGACGAGGGCGTCGAAGGAGTCGATCCACTCGCCGGTCTCGTCGGGGTCGACGTCGACGTACTGGGTGGGGAGCCCGCCTGCCAGCAGGGGCTCGCGGTCGCGTCCGGGTGCCACGGTGAGTTCTCGCTCCTCGGGTTGCAAGGAAGGGGTCGCGCGGGGGCGCCGTCGCCCTCGTGGTTCGTGCGTCGAACGGGCGCCGACCGGGGTCGCCGGGGGACGCGCACCCCCAATCCTG
>WBZP01004982.1_pt1 | contig 13637 bp, 13 predicted proteins | sample 5204301 | NCBI WGS metagenome assembly WBZP01 (sample SAMN12412401, study PRJNA552823) | activated sludge metagenome | isolation source: activated sludge from nitrification reactor of wastewater treatment plant... | place: USA: Pennsylvania | collected 2017 | reverse complement strand
TTTCCGGCAACGACAGCGTGGTGCTCACCGGCGGCAGCTCCTATGTCGAAGGCGTTTCGGGCACCTGGCAGCGGGTCAACCCGTTGTTCGCGAGCGCGAACGAAGTGGATGCCGACCTGACCGAACTTGTCTTCGCGGGACTTGTGCGCATAGGGCCTGACGGGCAGGTACTGCCGGACATGGCCGAGCTGCCGCGCATCACCGACGACGGGCGGACGTACACGTTCACGTTGCGCAAAGACCTGAAGTGGCATGACGGGCAAACCGTTACGAGTCGCGATGTCGCGTTCACGGTGCGGACACTGACGAGCAGTGACTTCGGCGGTGACCAGGCGCTTGCGGAAGGGTGGCGTGGCGCGGACATCGACCTGCCGGATGACCAGACGTTTGTGGTGAAGTTGCGGCAGGCTTCGGCGCCCTTCCTCGCGCGCAGCGCGACCGTCGGCATCCTGCCCGAGCACCTCCTCGGGACGGTCCCGGTGCGGCAGTTGGAAGATACGCCGTTCAACGCCTCGCCCATCGGCAGCGGCCCGTACCGGGTGGAGTCGCTCGACTCACGCGAGGCACGGTTGGTTGCCAACCCCGACTACCACCTTGGTCGACCCGGGGTGGAGCGCCTCACGCTCAAGTTCTACACCGACGACGCCAGCGCGACGCGCGCGCTGCAATCGGGCGACGTGCGCGGGCTGCTGCTTCGCGAATCGGTCGCACAGGGGCAGTTGACTGACCTTCAGAAGGTCAAGGACACGCGGGTCGACCAGCTCAACCGGTCGACGCAGGTGCTGATGTACCTCAACACCACCAATACGCTTTTCCGTGACCAGCGGGTGCGGCAGGCGATATCGCTGGGACTGAACCGCACGTCGATCGTGGAGAAGGAGTTCGTGGGGGCCGCGACAGCTTCGTCTTCGCCGATCGCGCCGCGCACCTGGGCATATGTCGGCGAGTACGACCACGTCGACCAGGACGTGGAGCAGGCCCGGGCGCTGCTGAAGGAGGCCGGCTGGGAGCCCTCGCCGACCACCGGGATCCTCACCCGCGGAGGCCAGGAGTTCCGGTTCACCATCCGCGTGGACAACGACCCGGTCCGGTTCGCCGTGGCGAACGACATCGCTACGCAGCTGACGCAGCTTGGGATACGGGCGGCGGTGGCGAGCACGACGTTTACCGTCTTGAACCTGGATTACCTGGTTCCGCGGCGGTACGAAGCCGCCATCGCGACCTGGGAGCAGGGGCCTGACCCGGACCCGTACTTCGGCTGGCACAGCTCGCAGATGGGCACGGCGGGCCTGAACCTGGGCAACTTCGAGGACCCCGTGGCCGACGAGCTCATCTCCAAGGGCCGGACTTCGACGGACATCGACGTGCGGAAGGACAGCTACCGCCAGTTCCAGGAGATCTGGCAGGACCTGCAGCCGGGGATCGTGATTGCCTATCCTCACGCGGTGTACGCCCACGCCGACGGCCTGAAGAACGTGACCCAGGGGGTGCTGTTCTCGGGCTCGCTGCGGTTCGAGGACGTGCAGAAGTGGCGCCAATGACGGCGCGCGTGGTGTTCCTGGGTTCCCCGGAGTTCGCCGTGCCTTCGCTGCGGGCGCTCGTTGCCGCGGGGTACGAGGTCGTGCTCGCGGTTTCGCAGCCGGACAAGCCCGCCGGGCGCGGCGGACGGATGCAGGCCCCGCCGGTGCAACTGGCCGCGCGGGAGCTTGGCATCGAGGGATTCCAACCGTCGACGATGCGGGACGAGGCGGTGCAGGAGCGGCTCCGCGAAACTGCGGCGGACGTGTTCGTGGTGGCGGCCTACGGGAAGATCCTCCCCCAGGCCGTGCTGGACATCCCGCGCCGGGGCTGCCTCAACGTCCATGCGTCGTTGTTGCCGAAGTGGCGTGGGCCGAGCCCGATCGTGGCGGCGATCCTCGCCGGCGATGGCGAGACTGGCGTGAGCATCATGCGGTTGGTGCGGAGGATGGACGCCGGGCCGGTGCTCTCGACCGTGAGACTGCCAATCGCGGGAGACGACTCGGCGGAAAGCCTGGAGCCGCGCCTCGCCAGGGCGGGAGCGGCGGAGCTGGTGCGCGTACTCCCGGAGTGGCTCGCGGGGAACATAACGCCGGTAGCGCAGGACGAGGCCGAGGCGACGTATTGCCACCTCATCGCCAAGGATGACGGCTACCTGAAGGCGGCCATGACCGTGGAGGAAGCGGAGCGGGCGGTCCGTGCCTACAACCCCTGGCCGGGGGCGTTCGTCCGGTACAAGGGTGAGCGGCTCGGGGTCTGGAAGGCGTCAATCGCCCCGGCCGCGCCCGCAGACGCCGGAAAGGCAGCGGTGATCGCGCGCGCGCCGGCGGTCGCGTTTCGTGGTGGCTGGCTGTCGCTGGAGGAGGTGCAAAAGCCGGGCGGCAAGCGTCTTTCGGCGCAGCAGTTCCTCGCCGGCGAACGGGGTGTGTTCGGCCCGTCGGTGGAACTGGCATGAGTGCTCTCGCCGTGCCGCGGTCGCTCTATGACTTGCTCCCCGCGGAGGTGGACGAATTGGTGGCGGAGCTCGGCCTGCCGAAATTCCGGGCGAACCAACTGTTGCAGGCGCTCTATCACGAGTTTCCGGCCTCGCTCGCGGATGTCCGCCAGCTACCCCTGGACGCCCGCGCCGCCATCTCAGAGCGGTACGCACTGGCTTCGGCGAGCGAAGTGCGGAGTGTCGTCAGCGACGACGGAAACACGACGAAACTGCTGCTGCGCATGGCGGATGGGACGCTCATCGAGACCGTGCTCATGCAGTACCCGGCCTCACCCCCAGCCCCTCTCCACACCGTGGAGAAGGGAGCCAGCGAACGTCATCCGCGTTCCACGGTGTGTGTTTCGACGCAGGCGGGCTGCGCGATGGGGTGCGTGTTTTGCGCCACGGGCCAGATGGGGTTCGAGCGGAACCTGAATGCAGGCGAAATCGTGGCCCAGGTGATGCACGTCGCGAAGCTGCTCAAGACGCGCGGCGAGCACGTCACCAACATCGTCTTCATGGGTATGGGCGAACCGCTGGCGAACTACGCGGAGACGGTGCGGGCGGTGCGAATCCTCACGGATCCGCGCGCGTTCGGGCTCGGACAACGTCACATCACCATCTCGACGGTGGGGATCGTCCGGGGGATTGACCGGCTGGCCGCGGAGGGACTGCAGGTTGGCCTGGCCATCTCGCTCCACGCGCCGAACGAAGCGTTGCGCCAGCGGCTGGTGCCCACCGCTGGCCCGCACTCCGTGCAGGAGATCGTTTCGGCGGCGAAGCGCTACTTCAAGGCCACCGGCCGCCGCGTTTCGTTCGAATACGCGCTCATCGCCGGTGAAAACGATTCGTCCGAGACCGCCCGTGAGCTGGTGAAACTGCTGCGCGGGACGCCGACGCACGTGAACCTGATCCCCGTGAACCCCACCGCGGGCGGCTACCAGCGGCCCGCGCGGCCGAACGTGCTCGCCTTCGAGAAGGTGCTGCTGGACGCGGGGATCAACTGCACGGTGCGGGTTGAGAAGGGCTCAGAGATCTCCGCGGCCTGCGGTCAGCTACGCACGGACGAGCGGAACGCGATCATTTCGCTGGACGAGATCAGTTCGTTGCCCGTCGCACCAAGGCACGGACACCGGCAAGCACGGCCTTCCCCAGCACCATCCCAAAGCCGATAGCGACGGCGGAACGCATGTCCAGCCAGGTGTGCACGTCGCCGCGGACGACGGGCGAAATCAGGATGCCGGTATGCACTTCATCGACGGCCACCGAACGGCCCGCGATGACGCCCGCGGAACCCTGCCGGATGGTGCCGTTCTCGAATTTCGCCACGCCTACGAAGCTCTTCGAAACGTCGATCTCGTCGGCTTCGAGGCGGCGCACGGCGCTCCGGTCGATAGCCAGGTGGGTGGTCGCGGTGACGTCTTCGACGGGGTCGTTGCCGTAGCCGGCGGCGCTCCCATTGCGCTGTGCCAATTCGTGCTCCTTGGGCCAACGTAGACCGGGGGCCACGAAGACGCAATGCTCAGTTTCGTGCGAACCGAAGACTTCATCTTCGACCTCCCGCCCGGACAAATCGCGCAGACACCCGTTGAGCCGCGCGATTCGGCGCGCCTGATGGTCCTGCGGTTCAAGTCGAAAACGATCGAACACCGGGTTGTGCGCGACCTGCCGGAGCTGTTGAACAGCGGCGACCTGCTGGTAGTGAACGACACGCGCGTGATGGCCGCGCGGATCTTCGGCGTGAGGCCAGACACCGGCGGGGAAGTCGAGGCGCTCCTCGTGCGGCCGTTCACGGACACGACGTGGGAGGTGCTGTTCAAGCCTACCCGGCAGGCACGCCCGGGACGGCGGTTCGTGTTCGCGACGACCGAGGGGGAGATTGGCGCGACTGTGCAATGGCGCGCCGAGGGGCCGGTCGTGCTCGAATTCGAGCGGACGTTCGACCCCGCCACCGTGGGTGAGCTGCCGTTGCCGCCCTACATCAAGGGTTACAGTGGCGACCCGGAGCGGTACCAGACGGTGTACTCGCGGCAGGCCGCCAGCGCAGCCGCGCCGACTGCCGGCCTGCACTTCACGGAAGGGCTCTTCGAGCGACTGCGGACGGTGGGTGTGGAGCGGGCCGAGGTCACGCTCGAGGTGGGGCCGGGCACGTTCCGGCCGGTGGTGGCGGAGGACCCGCGTGACCACATCCTGCACAGCGAGCACGTGACCGTGCCGGCCGCGGCCGCGACGGCGATCCACGAAGCGAAGCAGGCCGGGCGGCGGATCGTCGCCGTCGGCACCACCGTTGTGCGGACGCTGGAGCACGTCGCGAGGGAACGTGGCGCCGTGGAGCCCTACGACGGCTGGACGAGCCTTCGCATCCTGCCGGGCGACCCGTTCCGGGTGGTGGACGTGTTGCTCACGAACTTCCACCTGCCGAAGTCGACGTTGCTGATGCTGGTATGCGCGTTCGCGGGGCAGGAGTTCGTGCTGGAGGCGTACCGGGAGGCGGTGCGGGAGGGGTACCGGTTCTTCAGCTTCGGGGACGCGATGGTGCTGCTGCCGTAGCTGCGGGCCTCTGCGTGCCCGCCCGGCGCTCTGCGCCCAACGGAGTGCTCCCGGGCGACTGCTCCGGTGGGTCGAGATCGCACTCGCCCATCGCTGGGCGGGTACAGAGGGTGGGACGTGCTGCGTGGCTACCTGGGGAGGGTGCCCAATGGGAGGCTCTCGCGGCGGCTGCTGTCGGCGGGTCGAAATCGCGCCCGCCCAGCGGTGGGCGGGTACAGATGGTGGGACGTGCTGCGTGGCTACCTGGGGTGTGCGCCCAATGGGGGGGCTCTCGCGGCGACTGCTCCGGTGGGTCGAGATCGCGCCCGCCCATCGCTGGGCGGGTACAGAGGGGGAGGGAATGGCCCGCTGTCAGCAGAGGCCGCCGTGGCCACCAGCGAAGTAGTAGGCAGCGTACCGGTAGTCCTTCGACCAGCGCGCCTGGGGGCTGGACCCGGTTACCCCGGACGCGAGGTCTATCGGCGGCAGCGTGACCACGTACTTGCCGGTCGCCGGGTCGAGGAGGGCAGTCGCGCCGAAGGTGCCCTGGGCGATGAGGCCGTTCGGCGCCAGGAACATCCATGCGTCATCGCCACCGGGCGGGAGCGGGTGGTCGACCCCGCCGCTGTATCCGTGCGCAAGGCCCTGGCGGTCCAACAGAATCACTTCGGGGCCGCTCTCGGTCTCCGCGCAGTAGTTGTTGGTCCAGAGGACGTAGCCCTCGTTCGCGCTCAGGTTCCAGTTCGGCGAGGAAGCGGCGGCGGCGCCGATCCAGCTTCCCTGGCCCGTCGTCACGTCGAGGAGGTAGATCTGGACGTGGATGCTCTCGAACGGGCCCTTCGGGAAGTCACCTGGCGCGCGGGCGACCACCAGGTGGTTGGCATCCGCGCTGGCGACGGCGAAGGCGTCGAAAGCGAGGACCACATGCCGGTCCGCAGGGTCGAGCAACTCGAAATTGCCTGTCGCGTACCCGCCGCGTGGCAATTCGGTGCCGGTGATCGGCGTCACTTTGAGGATGTGACCGGTGGATGTCTGGCGGCCCTCTGGCCGGTCCCCTGCGGTCGTCTGGTCGGCTGAGCGCTGGAGCGTTGAAATGTCGTAAAGCGTCCACTGGACGTTTTCGAGGGGCGTGCGGGGTGCGGCAAGCGCGATGCGGTCTCCCTCGACGAAGGTCACACCCGAAGCGGGGCCGATCTCGCGCCGCTCGCCGGTCACCAACGTGATGATCCAGGCCCCGCCCCGCGCGATGAACCCGGGGATCAGACTCGTGTTCAGCTCCAGCGGCCCCGCCAGCCATGCGGCGTACTTCCCGTCGTCGCTGAACGTCACGGATGCGCCTTCGCCGAGGTCGATCGCGGTGATGGTCTGCGTGTCGTAGATGACGGCTTCGGTGCCGTGCCAGGTGGGAAACGGCGACGGTGGCTTCGGCCCGGGGTCCCAGCCGACTCCGGCCATGGCGCGTTGGTTGTAGGGCTCGAAGATGACCGGAATCGGCGTGGTGGTGGGAGTATCCGCGGCGGTGGTGGGTGTGGTGGGTGCTTCGTCGTCGTCCCGCGAGGCGACCACGTACGCCAACGCTGTTGCCACGAGGATGAGCGGCAGCCCTGCTCCCACGATCAACGGAGTCTTCATCCTCATGCCTTTACTACGTTCGCATACGCCGGCAAGTTCCCGTTGCGCGCGGCAGCGTCCCCTCGGTACGATGCGCCTTGCCGATACCAGAGATAGAGGAGGCCCGAACCATATGGGCGACAAAAGCCCGAAGAACACCGCGAAGACGACCAAGCAGAAGGCCGACCACAAGGCGGCGGTGAAAACCCCGGCCGTCAAGAAGTAGCCTCGCCCGCCTGTGCGGCGCTGCATAGCGCCTCCGATCCGGGGGCGCTATTTTTGTGCCCACGTTCCGGCCAACTGGCCGCGGAGGTTCGCGTGACCCGGCGCCCCGCACTGCTGCTTCTCTCCTTTGTCGCCCTCCTTTCGCTCGCCGTGTTGGCGGCCTCCTGCGGTGGCGGCGAAGACGATCCGTCGTCGTCTTCGAAGGACCGCGACCACGACGACATCCGGGACAGCCGCGACGACTGCCCACGGGACAAGGAAGACGGCGGCACGTGGGGGAGCGATCCTCGGGACGGCTGCCCGGGCACGGTGGACGATCTCATTGAGCTTGCCCGCTCTGACATTGACGAATTCTGGCAGGGGCAGTTCGACTTCGAAGGCGAGATCTACGACCCGCCGATCAAGTTCCAGGCGTACACGAAAGAGATCGACACCGAGTGCGGGCCGGCGATGCTCGACAACGCGTTCTACTGCTCGGCCGACCACTCGATCTACTACGATTCGAACTTCCTGAAGGCGCAGTTGGATACGAACGGCGACTTCGCGCCGGTGCTCATCGTGGCGCACGAGTGGGGACACCTGGTGCAGTCGCTGCTGGGCATCCTGCAGGACGACACGCTCTATTCGATCCAGATCGAGTTGCAGGCCGACTGCCTGGCGGGGGTCTGGGCGGCTGACGCCGACGCGCGTTCGCTGCTGGAAGAGGGCGACCTCGAAGAAGGCATCGTCGCGCTCTTCCGCGTGCGCGACCCGAAGGGCACGGACTTTTTCGACCCGCAGGCGCACGGCACGGCGGGCGAGCGCATCGATGCGTTCAACGATGGGTTCGACTTCGGGCTGGACGCCTGCAAGATCCAGTAGATGTACAAGGAGCTCGGGCCGGCCGACCACCAGCGCATGCTCGCCCTGACCGGAGCTGACCTGCCGGAGGTCGTGCTGCTGCTCGGCGTCTTCGACGTCCATGAGGGGGCGAAGCGGTTCGCGGGCTACCTCGAGGACGCGCGCTTCTCGCGTTCCGAAACGAGCGTGAGCGGTCTTCCGTACTACCTTGGGACGCACAACGGGACGCGCGTGGCGCTTTCGGCCTGTTTTGGCGGGCCGATGGCGGCGATGTTCGCGCACACCTGGTGCGGGGCAGGGGTGGCGACGGTGGTCCAGCTCGGCTGGTACGGCGCGCTCCAGCCGGGGACACAGCTCGGCGACGTGGTGGTGCCCCGCCACGCCGAACGCCAGGACGGCGCTTCGGACTGGTACCTGGCGAAGGGCATCCTCGCGGACGCGACACCGGAGCTGGCGCAGGCCATCTCTGACCGCCTCCGTCAGCGGGACATCCCGGTGAACGAACACGCGATCTTCTCGACTCCGGCCTTGCTGGCCGAATCGCGCGAGGTCATCGCCGACTGGTCGCGGCACGGCTGGCACGGTGTGGACATGGAGACGGCGGCGACGTTCGCGGTGGCCAAACACCTGGGCGCCCGGCGGGCGGCGGCGCTGCTGCGCATCGATGACCTGGTGAGCGAGGAGCACAGCATCGCCGAAGGGTTGCGCGGGGACCACCGCACGTTCATGCGGACGCGGGAGCGGGACGTGATGCACGCGGTGATCGAGGCGTGCGCGGCGACGGGGTAATCCCTCACCCCAGCCCTCTCCCAGGTCTGGAGAGGGAGCCGCGGGAAGCAGCGTCGAGCGTCCGGGCGGCGAGCGACGGCGCAGCCGCTTCCTTGCGGGCGCGGCTTGGATGCGTGCCGTATGCATCGCGTAGTATCCCGGCACAACCGCACGGAGGCTCCCGCATGGAATTTTGCCGTTACGAGAAGAAGGATCACGTCGCCTACATCACGATTACCCGGCCGGAGGTGATGAACGCGTTGCACGCGCACGCGAGCCGGGAACTTGGGGGCGCGTTCGACGACTTCGCCGCCGATGACGATTCCTGGGTGGCGGTGCTCACGGGAGAAGGGGACCGCGCGTTCAGCGCCGGGAACGACCTGAAGTACACAGCCGAGATGTCCCGGCTGCCGCGCGAACAACGGCCCGACCTTTCGATGCCTGCGGGCGGGTTTGGCGGCATCACCAGCCGGTACGACCTGTTCAAGCCGGTCATCGCGCGGGTCAACGGGTTCGCGCTCGGTGGGGGGCTGGAGATGGCGCTGGCCTGCGACATCATCGTCGCCGCCGACCATGCCGAGGTGGGCCTGCCGGAGCCGCGCCGGGGCCTCATCGCCGGGGCGATGGGCGTCCACCGCCTGCCGCGCCAGCTCCCGTTGAAGCAGGCGATGGGCTACATGCTCACAGGACGCCACATCCCGGCGCAGCGCGCGTACGAAATGGGCCTGGTGAACGAGGTAGTCCCGCTGGCGAGGCTGGACGACGCCGTGGCCGCCTGGGTCGCCGACATCGTCCGTTGCGCGCCGCTTTCGGTGCGCGCGACGAAGGAGGCGGCGATGCGCGGCCTCCAGATGCCATTGGAAGCAGCGGCCGTCGCCGATTACCAGTGGGAGCTGGCGAGGCGGCGGAGCGCGGACGCGATCGAAGGGCCCCGGGCCTTCGCGGAGAAGCGGGCCCCGAACTGGACGGGACGATAGGCCCTCACCCCCTCTGCCGCGCTGCGGGCGAGAGGGAGAACGGTCGACTTCAAACCGGGCGCGGCTGGGATGGCCGGCGGCTCAGCGAGGCAGTTGCCACAATCCGCCGGCTTGCTGGATAAGGCCGTCGCGCTGGAGCGCGGCGAGGTAGCCCGGGACGCGCTCGTGGTGCGGTTCGGGGAGCATGGCTGTCAGTTCGCGCGTGGTTGCGGGCGCTTCGCGGAGGGCATCGACGATGCGGCCGCGGGCGTAGCGTGCGGTGGTCTCGAAGCGAGGAGTGGGGCGGGCGGCCGTGGTTGCGGCGGGATGCCCGGCCGCGCGCCAGACGCAGGCCGCGTTGAGCGGGCATCCCGAGCAGTCAGGCGCGCGGGCAGTGCAGACCAGCGCGCCCAGGTCCATCAGCGCCAGGTTGTGGTCACGCGCGTTGCGTACCGGGAGGAGCGAATCCAGGGTCTCAGCGAGTATCCGGGCAGGTATGTTTCGCTGGCTGTCGGCGCCAAGTGCCGAGCGGGCGGCAACCCGGGCGATGTTCGTGTCCGCGACGGAGACGCGCTCTTCGCGAGCGAAGCAGCGCACCGCTGAGGCGGTGTATTCACCGACGCCGGGGAGCCGGAGCAGCTCCCGGACGCCGGTGGGCAGTTCGCCCCGGTCGTGTTCGACCACAGCGGCGGCGAGCCGGTGGAGGTTGGCCGCCCGGCGGTTGTAGCCGAGGCCGCGCCAGGCGCGGATGACCTCCGCGGCCGGCGCGGAGGCCAGCGCGGCGAAGTCCGGCCAGCGCTCAAGCCATGCGTGGTAATAGGGGAGGACGCGGTCGACCTGCGTCTGCTGCAGCATCACTTCGGAGACGAGGACGGCGTAGGGGTCGCGTGTGAGCCGCCAGGGGAGGTGGTGGCGGCCGTTGGTGCGGTACCAGCGCATCAAGGCACGGCGAAATCCCGCGGGGTCAGACGCGCCGGATGTCGAGGTTCCCGGCATTCATCTTCGACATCAGTTCCAGGCCCTCGTCGCTGACGAGGAGGTCGAGGAAGAGCGTGCGCTCGAGGGCGAGGCCATCGGCGAGCGGCGTCTCCGGCGTGCCCCGGACCAGCCGCTTGATATGCCCGGCGGCGCGAGCGGGGAGGCGCGACATCTCGTCGGCCATCGCCTTCGCGCGCGTGAGCGCCGCGCCCGGGGGCGTCAGTTCCTGGACGATGCCAAGGTCGAACGCTTCCTTCGGCGAAACGGTGCGCCCGCGCATGGCCATTTCGAGCGCGCGGGCCATCCCGACGAGGCGGGCCAGTTTCTGCGTCCCGCCCGCGCCGGGGAGGATGCCGACCTTGATCTCCGGGAGCCCGACTTCGTAGTCGCCTTCTTCGGCCACGCGGATGTCGCAGGCCAGGGTCAGTTCGAAACCGCCGCCCATGGCCAGGCCGTTGATGGCGGCGATGACCGGCTTGGGCATGGTCTCGATGCGGCGGAAGACGCGGTCGAGGTCGCGTTCAGGCAAGCGGGATTCGATGTCGACCGTGACGCCCTGTTCGCGCAGGCGGCGGGAGAGCAACTCCAGTTCGACGACCGAGTAGTGGCGGATGAACACGCCGGGGAGCCCGCCGGTGAGGACGACGGCCCGGCAGGAATCGTCGGCCTCGAGTTCCTGCGTCACCGTATCGAGCTCAGGGACCGTTCCGGAGTCCATGTAGCCCATCGGCGGGTTGGTGATGGTGACAATCGCGACCGCGCCTTCGCGCTCGACGGAGAGCTGGGCCATGACGTTACTCGTCCTCCGGTTCTTCGACCTCGTGCTCCTCGTGGGCTCCGCCCTTCGAGGCGGGAACAATAGCGATGTCGCTGCCCTCGCGCTTGCCCTTCTTTGGCGCAGGGACGGCCTTCAGCGTCTCACCGAGCGTCTTCAGCGCGTCGCTGGAGGCGCCGGCCGGGGCTACGACGGCCAACGTGCCCGAATCGCGGAGGACGCGCAGTTCGGCGGCGTTCGCTGTCGGGTCCACCGTGACAATCAAGCCGGTGGAGGCGAAGGTCGCGAGACGGACGAGACCCAGCTGTTGGGCGAGGGTCATCGGGCCGGGGTCCCGCTGGACGAAGAGGCCGTCGAGGCCGAGCGGCCCGAGCGCGCGCAACGTGTTGTCGTCCATGTCCAGCGTGGCAACGACCAACTGTCCCATCTTCTCGGTGTCGACGGCCGCGGAGTCGGTGGTTTCGAGCGGGCTGACGACGAAGTCGCAGTGGGCGTCGTTGAGGGCGCCGGCGTCGGCTTCCGAGAGCGAGGCCAGGCCGGCGCCAACCGCGAGCTTTTCGCTGGCGATGTCTTTCATCGCGGCCGCGGCGGCGGAGGCGCCACCGGCGTCGAGCAGCACGGCGTCGGCGCCGGCGTCGATGGCGGCCTGGGCCTCGGCGGCGTTACGTGCGGTGGCGATCAGCGCCATCGCGCGGGGCTGCTCGCGGGCAACGCGGCCGAAACCGATGCCCGGGCCTTCGCGCCGCTGGATTTTGTGGATGCGCTTCTGAAGCTGGCTCATGGCTTACTCCTGTGACTGTGGCGGGTTGGAACGGACGATCCGGCCCGCCTGGATGACGGAGCGAATGGCCGACTGGTCGGTGAGGACATTGATGTCGACGAGTGGGTCACGATCGAGGATGAGCAGGTCGGCGGCGAGGCCTGGTTCGATGCGGCCAACCTGGTCGCTGACCTGGAGCAGGTCGGCTGCCCAGGCGGTGGAGGCCATCAGCGCGGCGGAGGGGCTCATGCCGAGGCGCACCATGCGCAGCACTTCCTGCGCGTTCTCGCCGGGCTTGTTCACCGGGGTGCCCTGGTCCGTGCCCATGGCGATGTTCACGCCGGCCGCAACGGCCGCCTTGAAGCTCGCCTCGTGCGAATCGAGCACCTGCCAGCCCTTGTCGACCATGAACGGCGGGATGCCCGCTTCCAGGCCGCAATGGGCGATCTGCCATGGCGCGGTGAGCGTGGCCACGAGGTAGGTGCCGCCTTCGAGCATCAACTCGATCGCTTCTTCGTCCAGCCAGACGCCGTGCTCGATGCTGTCGACGCCGGCGCGGACGGCGTTCTTGATCCCGCCGGTGGCCTGGGCGTGGGCGCCGACGACGCGAAACGCTTTATGCGCTTCATCCACGCCGGCGCGCATTTCGTCTTCGGTGAAGCTGGGCGAACGCGGGTCGACGCCGGGGGTCATCACGCCGCCGCTGGCGAACAGCTTGATGGCGGTCGCCCCCGCGCGGAGCTGTTCGCGCACGGCGCGGCGGACTGCGTCGGGGCCGTCGGCTTCGGTGGCGAGGAATCCGTGGCCGTGACCACCGGTCATCGTCACGCCGAGCCCGGCGGCGAACATCCGGGGACCTTCGATAAGCCCGGCTTCGATGGCGCGGGCGATGTCGATGTTGAGGCGGTCGGCGGCGCCGAGGTCGCGGACGGTGGTGATGCCCGCGTGGAGCGTGGCCTTCGCGTACGACTCGGCTTTCCAGGCCCGCTGGGCGAGGGACGTGGTGCGCGCGGCATTCAGCTCCTGCGGGTCGCCGCTGCCGGAAAGGTGGACATGGCAGTCGATGAGGCCGGGGATGACGTACTTGCCCCGGCAGTCGAGCGAGAGTGCGGTTGCGGCGGCTGGCTCCATCGTGGCGACCTTGCCGTCAACGACCGAGATGTCCGTTGCGCGAAAAGAGCGAAGCGCGGAGTCGAACACCATGCCGCCGCGAAGGGTAAGAGGCGGGTTGCCGGAGCCAGTGGGGCCTGGAAGCGTCACGTGCCGTCCATTGTCCGTGGCGGGCTCGTGTGGCGGCAACCCGGACGAGTGGGTGACCGAATCCCGCTGGTGCCGCATGCTGCGCTGCGATGGCGCGTTGGATGGAGAAGTAGTGATCCGCTCGTTCTTTCGCCATGAGACGTTTCAGGGGCCGAGCCCGGTGTTCCCGCCCGGACCGGTGTTACCGGTGCTTCCGTTTGATGCTCCGGCGCCGGTGCTTGCGGCTATCGAGGGCGCCGGGCGCACCGAGGACCTGCGATTCTCTCCGGACAACCGGCTGCTCGCGATCGCCGCGCACGTCCGCAACGTGGTGCTGCTCCTTCGCGTCCGAGTCGAAGGCGGGCCATCCAGTCCCAGCGTCAGCATCGAAGACTTCGCCGAGCTGACATCAAAGACGTTCGGTGGATTGCACGGGGTGGACTGGCTCGACAGCGCAACGCT
>WBZP01004981.1_pt1 | contig 13638 bp, 11 predicted proteins | sample 5204301 | NCBI WGS metagenome assembly WBZP01 (sample SAMN12412401, study PRJNA552823) | activated sludge metagenome | isolation source: activated sludge from nitrification reactor of wastewater treatment plant... | place: USA: Pennsylvania | collected 2017 | reverse complement strand
CAATTGGGGACAACCCGTTGATTTCCCCTCCGGTCAGTTTCCCAGTCCCAGCACGTCTTTCATGCTGAAGATGCCCTTTTTATCCCGGATGAATTCAGCGGCCAGTACCGCCCCGGTGGCAAAACCCTCGCGGCTGTGTGCGGTGTGAATGATTTCAATGTCGTCAATATCTGATTGGTACCGAACATGGTGGGTGCCGGGCGCCGGGTCCACTCTTTTACTGATGATGGGCAGTTCAGCGGGAGTGGAGGCAGGTTCATTTACCCATTGCTGCACACGGCTCACACGCTCCAGTACCTGTTCGGCCAGGGTGATGGCCGTACCGCTGGGCGCGTCTTTTTTCTGTGTATGGTGAATTTCTTCCAGTTCGATGCGGTATTCCGGGTGGCCTTGCATCAATGCGGCCAGGTATTTATTCAGTTCAAAAAACAGGTTCACGCCCACGCTGAAATTGCTGGCATAGAGCAGGGTGCCGTTCCTGGCTTTGCAACGCGCTTCCGCTTCCGCCCACCGGTCCAGCCATCCGGTGCTGCCGCATACGAGAGGTACGCCGTATTCGATACACCGCAATACATTTTCCGCGGCGCTGTGCGGACCGGTAAATTCGATCGCCACCTCTGCCTGGCTGAGTTTTTCCGCGGTGAAGTCTTCCAGGTTGTCCGCATCAATTTTCAGCACCACCTGGTGTCCGCGGCGCAGGGCAATGGTTTCAATGGCTTTACCCATTTTTCCATATCCGATAAGGGCGATTTTCATATTGATGAAGCGTTTTGTGAGTGATGAATTTACCGCACGGCTTTCCGGTCGTTGAAACGCAGTACGAGGCTGATGCCTGAGGTATTCGCGAGCGGACTGTAACCAGGTTTTATATAGAGGCCAAGGTTATCATTTACATCGAAAGCTTTCAGGTGTGCATCCACGGTGGCATCAACCACGTTGAGTCCCCAGAACAGGATGAAAAACAGCACCGAGTAATCCACGTTCTGCCTGAAACTGTTGCGGTAACTGCGGATGGCTTCGGGCGACAGGTTGCGGTAGAGGGGATCAATGAGGGCATCATTGGAGGGGTCGGTATCCAGCAGGTAGATATACGCGTTTTTCAGGGCCCGGTAATTTTTTACGTTGTAAAAATAAATGCCGGCGGTAGTGCCCAGTGCCCCCCACACCAGGGGCAGTTTCCAGTATTTGCGGTTATAGATCTGTCCCCATCCCGGCAGCACAGCCGAGCGCAGGGTGGCTTTGCGCGGAGAAAATGCCTGCGTTTTTTTCAGCACCCGGCCTGAATCAGCTGGTACGGGCATGCTGCTGTCCTTTTGCTGCGCAACTGTAACTGTGCATGCGCATACCAGCATCAACAGCCAAATACCGGTCAGTGCCTTCATCAGCTCACGTTTACATTCAGTTTTTCCAGCAGGCTGTTCAGTTCTTCCAGGGAATAGTATTCGAAGGTTACGCTGCCCTGGCCTTTTTTGGTATGCACCAGTTTTACCTTGGTGCTGTACCGGGAGGCGAGGGTGTCTTCAATTTTCTTAAATGCAGGCGGGAGGGAAGCTTTTACAACCGTCTTCGCGGCGGCCTGCCCGGTGTACATGCGGCGTACAAGGTCTTCGGTTTGCCTTACAGACAGACCCTTGTTCTTGATTTCAGAAAAAATAAAGAGTTGCTTATCCACCACATCCACATTGATGAGCGCCCGTGCATGTCCCATACTGATGACGCCGGTGCGTACAGCCACCTGGATATCCGGCGGCAGTTTCAGCAGGCGGATATAATTGGTAACGGTACTGCGTTCCTTTCCCATCCTTTCGGCCACCTGTTCCTGGGTATAGTCCAGTTCGTCCATCAGGCGTTTATAGCTGAGGGCAATCTCAATGGCATTCAGGTTTTCACGTTGCAGGTTTTCCAGCAGGGCCAGTTCCAGGAGTTCGGAATCATTGGCCTGGCGGATATACACCGGTACATCTTTCAGTCCGGCGATTTTGGCCGCCCGGAAGCGTCGCTCACCCGCTATCAGCCGGTATTTCCCCCCGGGAATACGGCTCACCGTGAGCGGCTGAATGATATCGTGCATTTTCAGGGAGGCAGCCAGTTCGCTCAGCGCGGTTTCATCAAAATCCTTCCGCGGTTGCTTGGGGTTGATTTCAATCTGTTCGAGCGGTATCCGGCTGATAGAGGTGGTTTTTTCCACTACCTCTGACCGGAGGTTACCTGCCGTGCTTTTCAGGTCTGCATCAATATTCTGCAGCAGGCTGCGGATTCCTTTTCCGAGTGCGTCTTTTTTATTGGGAGGAGTCATGGTGAAAATTCAAAAGTCAAAAATAAAAAGTCAAAAATTGAACCCTCAGCCACAAAATGCAGGGTATCAGATTCAACATTTAAAATTCATCATTCAACATTAGAAAAGGGGCTACGGGTACAGCAGGTTCTGCAAAATCACTGCAGCACTTTATCTTCCTGCTTCATTTTCGTCAGGTTGTTTTTCTGCAGGATTTCCTTGGCCAGGTTCAGGTAGTTCACAGCTCCTTTGCTGTCGGCATCATACAAAATCACCGGCTTTCCAAAACTGGGGGCCTCACTGAGCCGGGTATTACGGTGGATCATGCTGTTGAATACGAGTTCTTCAAAATGACGGCGCACTTCGGCTACCACCTGGTTGCAGAGGCGCAGGCGACCGTCGTACATGGTCATCAGGATGCCTTCAATTTCCAGCTGCGGATTGAGGCGGCTCTGCACAATTTTGATGGTATTGAGCAGTTTGCCCAGTCCTTCCAGCGCGAAAAATTCAGTCTGAACGGGTATCACCACGCTGTCGGCCGCCACCAGGGCGTTCACGGTGATAAGACCCAGGGAAGGTGAACAGTCAATGATCACAAAGTCGTAATCAGCCGCCACCGGTTCCAGGATTTTTTCGAGCACCCCTTCCCGGTTGGGATAGTTAATCATCTCAATTTCAGCGCCTACCAGGTCGATATGGGAGGGGAGCAGGTCGAGGTTGGGTACATTGGTTTTCAACAGTACATCGCGGGCCGTACTGTTATTCACCATGCAGTCGTACAGGCTCTGTGTTACATTATGCAGGTCGAAACCCACGCCGGTGGTACTGTTGGCCTGCGGATCGGCATCCACCAGCAGCGTTTTATACTCCAGCACGGCCAGGCTGGCCGCCAGGTTGATAGCCGTGGTGGTTTTTCCAACCCCTCCTTTCTGATTAGCGATGCCTATGATTCTTGCCATGATATGGAACTTGTAACCGGGTATGGTTATATTGGGGGCAAAGGTACTGCTTAGTAGCAACATATTTACCCGATGCTCTGTTTCCGGGCAACCATTTCATCTGCCGGTTGTAATACCTTGCATAAAATATCTGAATATGTACACGATTGTGTCGGGCACCAACCGAACCGGCAGTAATACCCTGAAAGTGGCGAAGGAATACCAGCGCATCCTGCGGGAGAAAGGGGTGGAAGCAAACCTGCTGTCGCTTGAAGGCCTGAACCTGCTCTCCCGCGATGGGGAAATGGACCGGATAGAACAGGAAATCATACGTCCCACCGATAAATTCCTGTTTATTGTACCTGAATACAACGGCAGCTACCCGGGCGTGCTTAAGCTGCTGATTGATAACGTGAAATCACACGGTATCTGGGGGCATAAAAAAGCCCTGCTCACCGGCGTGGCTACCGGCCGTTCCGGCAATGTACGGGGAATGGAACACCTGTCTGGCGTACTCAACTATCTCAAAGTAACGGTATATCCTAACCTGCTTCCCATTTCCGGGGTCGACAAGCTGCTGGATGCGGAGGGGCATTTTACAGACGCGGCCACCCTGCAGGTAATTAACCAGCAGCTCGACCACTACATTCACTGGTATAACTGATCCTTACCGCCGGTACGCCTGGTAACCCGCTATTAAACCGGGGCGGCCGGTAATACGGATTTAATCATTTGCCCGCAAAGGAATCAGGGCATTGCTGTTAACTTCACAGCTTCATCCGAACTGATATGCGTACACCACTCGGCGCTTTCCTGTTTATCTGTATACTGTTGCTCATCGACTGGTATGTGTACCAGGCTCTGCGTGCAGTTAGTTCGGGTGCTGCTCCAAGAACCAGGACCATCATCCAGGCAGTTTACTGGGGAGTTTCCGCCCTGGTGGCAGGCTCCTTTATGCTGCTTCTGCTCTCCCGTCCCGATCTGATGCCCCGGCCCGTCCGGAATTTCATTTTCGCCATGATTGCCGGGCTTTTTCTGGCCAAACTCACCATTGTTTTCTTCGTACTACTGGATGATATCCGGCGCTTGCTGCAGTGGGTGGGTCTCCGGTTGTTCTGGCGGCCGGCCGCAGGTGAAGCCGCGGGCGGAGTGACACGGTCCGTGTTTTTAAGCTGGCTGGGGCTGGCAGCCGGCAGTACCCTATTCGGAAGCCTGCTCTATGGTTTTGGCAATAAATACCGTTACCAGGTAAACCGCCTCCAGCTCAGTTTTGATTCCCTGCCCGAGGGTTTTAAGGGCTTGAAGATGGTCCACATCAGCGATATCCACTCCGGCAGTTTCAATGATCGTGCTGCAGTGAAACGGGGCGTGGAAAAAATACTGAAGGAATCCCCGGACCTCATCGTTTTTACCGGCGACCTGGTGAATGATATGGCCGTGGAGATGGCAGAATATAAAGAGGTGTTCGCGCAGCTGAAAGCTCCCCTGGGCGTTTATTCCACCCTCGGTAATCACGATTACGGGGATTATGTAAGCTGGCCGCAGAACGGCATCAGCAAGGAACAGAACCTGGAAAACCTCAAGAAAGTGCATGCCGACATGGGCTGGAGGCTGCTGATGAACGAACATGTGGTGCTGGAAAGAAAGGGTGACCGGATTGCCCTGCTGGGGATTGAAAACTGGAGTAACCGCGGCCGTTTCCCCAAATATGGCCGCTTGCAGGATGCCTATGCCGGGACAGAAAATCACCCCTTCCGGATTTTATTAAGCCATGATCCCAGTCACTGGGAAGCTGAAGTTCAGCCGCAGTACAGTAATATCGACCTGATGCTCAGCGGGCATACCCATGGCATGCAGTTCGGGGTAGAAATACCTGGTTTCCGTTGGAGCCCCGTGCAGTATATTTATAAGCAGTGGGCAGGGTTATACGAAAACGGCCGCCAGAAACTCTATGTCAACCGCGGCTTCGGATTCATTGGTTATCCCGGGCGGGTAGGGATACTGCCGGAGATAACCGTGATCGAACTGGTTTGACAAAGGTTCAAAAGTTCAAAGTTCAAGGTTCAAGGTTGATATGCGTCCGGTTCTAAACCTCTAAACCCTAAACTTTCCTAAACCTCCCTAAACTTTCCAAACCTCATTCCCCCCTAAACCCTCAACCATCCCCCTCATGCTCACCGGAATCATCGGCGCCATGCCGGAAGAAATAGACGAAGTGATTCAGCTGCTCGATGATCGCCGGGAGACCAGTCATGGTATGCGCACCTATCACCGCGGTACACTCAATGGCCATGAAGTGGTCGTGGTGTTTTCGCGCTGGGGGAAGGTGGCGGCTGCGGCCACGGTGGCTACGCTGATACATGAATTCGGGATCGGGCAACTGGTATTTACCGGGGTAGCCGGTGCGTTGGCGCCCGGTGTATCGGTTGGGGATGTGGTGGTGGCCCGTAAGCTGATCCAGCATGATATGGATGCCCGGCCCCTGATGCCGCGTTTTGAAATTCCGCTGTTGGGTATTTCGTGGTTCAATACGGATGTTGCCTTAACCGAAAGGGCCCTGCAGGCCGTCCGTTCAGTGATGATGCCGGAAAATATTCATCAATGGCTCACGAAGGAACACTTGCAGCAGTTCGGGATCACCGCACCCCATATTCATACCGGCCCCATTGCCAGCGGCGATCGTTTTATTGCCGGCACCCGGGAACGGGAGGTGTTGCTGCAGGAACTGCCGGATTTGTTATGCGTGGAGATGGAAGGCGCCGCTGCCGCGCAGGTATGTTTTGAAAACCAGGTACCCCTTACCGTTATCCGGCTGATTTCGGACAGTGCGGATGAATCTTCGCACCTCGATTTCCCCGCCTTTGTACAGTCGGTGGCCGGCCCTTTCGCCGCCCGCCTGATGCAGCAGCTTTTTCCGCTTCAGTAATCACTGTTGTCCGGCAAACATAGTATTACTGTCATAGAACCCTTTACTGCTTTTGCTTTTTAGTGATTATTGAATACGTGGGCTTGCTTTTTATCTGTACCTGAATATTGTAGGGTGATTTCCAATTCTTATAAAAGAGGACTTGAAATTAAGACTGACTGCTATTTATATCAGTACCTCTGGGAGCGCCTCAGCCGGTTCGGTCCCCACCAGCGGTGGGGATTCGAAAAATGCGTAGCATATTTTTCGAAAGAAGCGGGTGTAGCGCGGACAGAGGTACGCAGCCGCCGGCTGTGGAGGCAAAACCCTTTATTTAGAAGATTTTTACAGCCAGTAACACTGTTTCTACATCTAACTTACAAACTTGATCCAAACGTGATTTTTCAAGTTTTGATTATGCTGTTTATTTTTGCTCAATACTAATTTGGCATATTACAGCAATATCCGCATTCAACGTCGGGGTTGCGCGGATTGTTCCCGGTCACCGGATGATAAATACTGCGAAACCTCCGCCGGGACATGTGCATAATATTTTCTCCAGACAACATTGTCTCAGTAAACAGCAAAGAAAAGGGTGTACCCTTGCGGATACACCCTGCTTATGGATGGTTTGGTAACGCTTGTTTACAGCTTGCTGATCTGTTTGATCACCTGGTCGGCGCCGCTGCTGATCTGCAGGATGTAGTTGCCGGCGGGTATACCTGAAAGATCATTCAGCTGTACGAAGTTGGTGCCTTTCATCAGCTGCAGGCTGCGGGTGGAGATCAGTCTTCCATTGCTGTTGAAGATCCGCAGGCTGGCTGCTTCCGCATTTTTCCAGTCGATGTTCAGGTTGAGGTGGCTGCTGAAAGGATTGGGAGAAACCGTGAAGCCGCCTGTTTGTTTCAACCTTAAGGAGATCACTTTCGAGAAGCTGCTCTTGCCATCAATATCCACCTGGCGCAGACGGTAGTAAACAACAGTACCAGCCAGACCGGAGATATCATCGGTAAAATCGTAGTACATATCCAGGCTGGTAAATCCGCTTCCTTTCACCGTACCCGTTTTCACAAAGATTTTACCATCGGTGCTTCTTTCAATTTCATAGCGGTCGCAGTTGATTTCCTGCAGGGTGGCCCAATGCAGTTTTGCCATTTTGCTGCCGGTGAGTACCGCGGTGAACGACTTCAGTGTAACCGGTACAGGTCCGTTGAGCGGTTCCAGGATGGCGGTACCGTCATCAGTAATCCGCACATCCGCATCTGATACGCCTTCCACACGGGCAACATTGATAATGGAGGGGATCCTTTCACCCGGCAGGCTGGGATTTACAGTCACCTGGAACTCCACTTCAAAGGAGTCTGACGGTAACAGGATACCACCCTGTGCATGGTTGGCGCCATGTCCGATCCGGAATACAATCACTTTATCATCTTCCAGGAAATCTGCGGCATCATCACCTACATAATCTGTCAGGCTGCCTGCCTGCAGTCCTGCGGCATGTACTATTTTCATCGTTCCCCGGATATAGGTTATGCTGGCGGGGAGGGTATCCCTTACGATGCAGAAGTTGGCATTCGCAAGGCTGCTGTTTTTACCTTTCAATCTGTAGGTAAGTACTTCATTGGCTTCTGCCACCGTGTTGTGGTTGGCATCATCTACTGATTTGTCCAGGAGTACCGTAGGATCGGTTGCCCGGATAACGAAACTGAAGAGGCCCGGAAAATACTGATCTGCTTCTGTGCCGAATTCTAGTGTAACGGTATTGTCTCCGCCCCTGATACCATACCCACTGCCTACATAAAACTGATCGATATCGATGCCCATCTGGTTGGTATAGTTCGGCGTTTTATTGGTTACATGCACACCCGTATCGGTAATGGTGCCGTTCCAGGGGTTATCGATCGCGTTGAGCGGGTTCGACCACTTGATGCCGTTGATCTTCAGGAAATCCTGTTTCAGGTTGGCATCTCCTTCCCATACCATGGCGCCCATTTTCGCATCCCTGAACTGCATCGGGCCCGAGGGAACATTCAGGCCGGTGAGGGTAACCGTTGACGTAAGTGCGGTGCCGCCATTGAATACCTGCTGGAAGCCATCGTACACACGTACGCTGTTATAGAAAGTCTGGGTGTTGTTTTCATACACCACCACAATACACCAGCCTGCATAATTTCCACCATTGCTGACGGATCCTACCGATGCGGCGACATTTCCAACCGTATATACACCCGATCCGTTGGCCTGGATAAACGGGGTAATATCTGTATATGCCTGGTACATGCTCACAGCGCTGCTGCCGGAGCCCTGGGTGTTTTTATCCAGTTGCGCAGCGGCATATTCCGTATAGGCGTTGTTGTTACCAAAACGGATTTTTACCCGGCGGAAAGTATCCAGTGCCAGGTTGAAATCGCCATTACGCACACGGCCGCCCCAGTAGAGACGGGCCAGTTTAATACTGTTTCCGCCTGCCGGTAACTGCAGGGTGGCGGAAGATGAATTGCGGGTACCCGCGCCGGCGCCGTTGTTGCCATCAATATCCACGTACTGGATATTATTGTTGTCGTTACCGGCGCTGCCGTTTCCGTTGGCCCGGTTATTATTCATTTTGGCCGTATCGGCGCTGCCGTTGTTCCGCACTACGTGCGTGAGCGTATTGCCGAAAATGGTGGCACCCCCGCGGATGTTGTCGGAGTACACTTTGGTGTAACTCCTGAACTGGGCATGGGCGGCGGGGGTAAGGCAGCCCATCAAACCGGCCAGCAGTACCCCGTACAGCAGGGTACCAGGCTTTTGGGTGTGTACATTGGCAGTTTTCATAAAAGTACGTTTACAGGAAGAGGTACCAAATGCGGGCCAGCGGGAAAAAGTAAGGTTGAGGGTTGAAAGTTGAAGGTGGAAGGAGCGGTCATCAGCCCGGGGTGATCATCCGGTTTATCTATATAATGATCAGTCAATCAATTCATTGTAACAGTTCCGGGAATGGGCTTTTCGCCGGGGTATGGGTTGAAAAAATTAATAAGGAATGGAAGGGCACACAATCCGCCCTGGTATATTTTTCCCGGAATCCGGAAGAAAATTCCATGAACCGGAATAAAAAGTGGGTTGTCAGGAAGGGATACAGAAGGTGGAGGTAAGCCCTAATGTTGAAAGTTAGATCACGGTTGTCCGGGGAAATCTACCCTTTTTTCCCAGCCGGGCCTCCGGGAGGGGATCCGGCTTAAGAAGTTAATGATGTTCTAGCAAGTAATCAGCATTAGTCCCGCAACGGCGGGTCCCTTTCAGGAGACCCGCCGGGCAAAAAAAAAATGTCCTTTTAAACAGCATAATATGATTGCTTTTGAACCGTGTTACTGGTTGTAAAAGCCCCATAAATCAATGCTTTTGCCTCCACTGCCGGCAGGCAGCGTACCTCTGTCCGCGCTACACCCGCTTCTTTCGGAAAATTGGCTGCGCATTTTTCGAATCCCCACCTTCGGTGTGTACCGAACCGGCTGAGGCGCTACCAGAGGTACTGGTGATTAATAGCAGCCACTCTATTTATCAAATCCTCTTTTTTCCCCGGAATATGCATCATCGCCGGGTGATTGGTTGAGGGAGACCTTGCTGGGAAAGAAAAAGCGCCGGACCTGAGTCCGGCGCCAGCCTGTAGTCAAACAAATTTATTCTTAGAAGGTGCCTTCAACCTTCAACTTTCAACCTTCAACACGCCTACCTCCTCCCCGGCGCAAACCGCTTCCGCCCTTCTTCCGGCCCGCGCCGTTCATCGGTGGGTTTTTTGAATCCGCCATCGGCTTCATTCATCCGCACCACCCGTCCGTTGTACCGGCTGCCATCGAGGCTTTTGATCATTCTTCCCGCGGCGCCACGGTCAATTTCCACCCAGGTATTCATTTCACGCAGATCAATTTTGCCCAGCACTTCCTTTTTCAGGTTGCTCTGGTCGAGAATGAACTGCAGGAAACTGGCTTTATAAAATCCGTCTTTACTGCCAAGGTTGATGAAGAGGCGCGTATACCCGGTATCCTGCTGCCGGTAGTTGCCCCGGTCGCGGCGGTTCACCCCCGCTTCGTTGCGGAATGCCGGTTCGCGGCGCTGGGTGGTATTCAGGTCTTCCGCGTTTTCGTAGTATTTCAGGAAGTGATTGAATTCGAGTGCGGCTACCCGTTGCAGCACTTCTTCCTTGCTCACGTCTTCAAATTTTTTGATCAGGTCGGGCAGGTAGGTTTCATAATCGCCATGCGACACATCGGCCTGCATCAGCCGGTCCATAAAATGAAAGAACTGCTTGCGGCATACTTCTTTACCCGAGGGTACATCCATGCGGTTGAAGCGGCCGTTGATCATCCGCTCCAGCTGTTTGATTTTATACAGTTCACGGCTGTGGCAGATCGACATACAGATGCCGCTCTTGCCGGCCCGGGCGGTACGACCGCTGCGGTGCGTGTACACTTCCATATCATCCGGCAGCTCGTAGTTGATTACATGCGTGATGCCGTCTACATCTATTCCACGGGCGGCCACATCGGTGGCGATCAGTAACTGCAGACTTTTATTACGGAAGCGGCCCATCACTTTATCGCGCTGCTGCTGCGTGAGGTCGCCGTGCAGGGCTTCAATTTCATATCCTTCCTTTACCAGGCGTTCCGTGATTTCCTGTGCATCGGCCTTGGTACGGGTAAAAATGATCCCGTACATGCCGGGATTAAAATCGATGTAGCGTTTCAGGCTTTCATAGCGCTGGTGAGCGGATACTACCATAAACTGGTGATCAATATTCACGTTTCCGCTGTTCTTCTTACCAACGGTCACCTCTTTGGGACTGGTCATGTAGTTCCGGGAGATGGCCCGTACTTCCGGCGGCATGGTGGCGCTGAAGAGCCAGATGCTTTCGCGGTTGATGGTATTTTTCAGCACAAAGTCGATGTCGTCACGGAAGCCCATGTTCAGCATCTCATCGGCCTCATCCAGCACCACATATTTTACTTTTTCCAGGTCGATGGCTTTGCGTTCAATCAGGTCGATCAGCCTGCCGGGGGTGGCCACTACAATGTGCACGCCTTTCCGCAGGTTGCGGATCTGCATGGTGATGGAAGCGCCGCCATATACGGCTTCGGTGGCGATGCCTTTGGCGTGCGTGGAGAAAGTAGTGAGGTCGTTGGTAATCTGCAGGCAGAGCTCGCGGGTGGGGCACACAATGAGTGCCTGCGGATGACGCTCAGCCTTGTTCATCAGCTGGAGGAGGGGGAGGCCGAAAGCGGCGGTTTTGCCGGTGCCCGTCTGGGCCAGTCCAACAAAATCCGTGGTTCCGGAGAGCAGGACCGGGATGGCCTGTTCCTGGATGGGGGTGGGGGTTTCAAAACCCAGTTCGGTGATAGCCGACAATAGCTGGTCGTTCAGACCAAGGGCTGCAAATGTTTGCATGTACTCGTTTTTACGCTTACATGAAATGCCCCTTTGCCTGTTGTTACACTCAATTGAACTGGTCCGATAAATTTCTGGGAAACTCAAAAACCCGGGTCAACAGCCTTCCGGCACCTCATGCAAATCTGTGATGAATTGATAAGTGCGGCGCAAAGCTACGCTTTTCCGGCCGGTTTACGCAATTAAATGTCCGGCGGTTCGTGAATTCGCGAAAATTAAACTTTATTTGCCGCGGCTGGTCTTACTCCTGCTGCCGGCCCCCCTTTTATGCTGAAACGCTTCGTTTTAATCACCAGCCTGCTGGGTATCATGCGGATGGCGCAGGCCCAGGACAGCACCCTGCCTGCTGCCGCGGCATTTGACTCTGCCGCCCTGCTGAACGATCTGCTCTCATTATTTGATACCACCGGTGTTGCCCCGGCCAGGAGTTACACGATGCTTTCCATGGGCGTCACCAACCGGCTCTTCAGCCTGCGCAACAACCGGCTGAATGCCGGACAGGCCACCACGTCCACGCTCGTGTACACGCCTTCGGCAGGGTATTATCATAAAAGCGGGCTGAGCCTGAGCGTGGGCGCCAGTTTGCTGGATGACCTGGTAAAAGGATTCCGGGCCACCCAGTTCAGCATTACCCCGGCGTTTGACCTTACAGGCAGCCGTTACTGGCAACTGGGTGTTTCCTACACCTATTTTCATATCACCGACCGGTATTCGGTATATGCCTCACCGGTGCAGCACGATTTATATGCGCAGGCTTCCTATAATAAAGGATGGTTACAGCCCGGATTGGCAGTGGGTTATTCCACGGGTAAGTTCACGGAAATTTTCAGCTTTAAACTCCCCGGCGGTAATTTGCTGGTGGATACGGGTAATTACCGCCTGAATGCGTTCTCCCTCACGGCCTCTGTCGGGCATGATTTTGATTGGGAGGCCATCTTTACAAAAAGCGATGCGCTCAGTTTTACGCCCACGCTCATGCTGAACCTCGCGTCTGATTCCACCCGCAGTCTTTCCCATACCATCGGTCCGAACCTGCTGCGCTTTCTCAGCCGCAACCGCCGCATTCCCCGGCTGCAGGGAAAAAACAGTTTCCGTGCACAATCGGTGGGGATGAGTCTGAACCTCACCTACAGCACCGGCAAATGGTCGTTTATGCCTCAGTGTTATCTTGACTATTATCTGCCCGCCACAGATCAAAAGCGGCTCGCCACTACCTTTGCGGTTACGGCAGGGTACAGTTTCTGAACGCCTTAACAAAAGATTATTAACCCATTCCTTTTGATGGCACAGGATTGGTAAAAGAACTGAAAAAAGCCAACGTATGAAGTACATCCTCTTATCCCTCGCATCCCTCATCCTGTTTGCCAGCAACACCCGGGCACAGGGTTTTGCCGCCGGTTTGAAACTCGGCACCAACATCAACAAAATCCAGGGTCAGTCCTTTGCCGACAAGTTTACTTATGGTTACAGTGCCGGTGCTTTCATGGAAGTGAAGCTCGGCAAGAAGTGGAGTATCCAGCCTGAAGTGCTCTTCAACCAGGTGAATGCGGATACCTCCGATAAATTCAGTGAGCTGTATAACCTCAACTCCGGCAAACTCTCCAACATCAGTCTCAAATACCTCAGCATTCCCCTGCTGCTCAATTACAATGTTTCCAAAGGACTGGCGCTGCAGTTTGGCCCGCAATACGGCATCCTGCTCGATCAGAATAAAAACCTGCTGCAGAATGGCAGGGATGCTTTCAAAAGCGGCGATTTCAGTTTACTCGGTGGCATACAGGTGAAAGTTTCCAGCCTGCGCATCTTCGGCCGCTATGCCGTTGGTTTGAATAATCTCAACGATATCGATAACCGCGACAGCTGGAAGAATCAGAGTATTCAGCTGGGGATCGGACTGACGATTCTTTAAATGGTTGATGGTTGACGGTTGATGGTTGACGGTTCCTTCTAAGAAAGTTTCCGTCAACTATCAATCGCCATCTGAATTTGAACCACGAAGCCACGAAGACACAATGAAACACGAAGAGAAGAGCAATTGATGAATGTTGAATTGGGAACTTCTTAGAATGTTCTTCCTGTCAACCATCAACCGTCAA
>WBZP01004620.1_pt2 | contig 13640 bp, 9 predicted proteins | sample 5204301 | NCBI WGS metagenome assembly WBZP01 (sample SAMN12412401, study PRJNA552823) | activated sludge metagenome | isolation source: activated sludge from nitrification reactor of wastewater treatment plant... | place: USA: Pennsylvania | collected 2017 | reverse complement strand
GGCCTCGCGGCTTCCCCCTTGCGCTTCTCTACGGTTGTCGTCACTCTCTCCGGTAGCCTCCTTTCAGGCTACAAGTCTTGGCCCATGCCGGGCACACTAGGGCGGCAACCCCTTGCCGCCTCTGGGCGCGGAATCAGAATCAGTCGGCATGGGAATGCCGACCTACAAGTTGGTAGCACATTTTTCGGCAATAGCCAAAGCCATACGCGAGGAGACTACTCATGAAGTTGCCGCTGCATTTCTACAAACCCCTGGCCATCGGCGCCCCGGCGCCCTTTCGCGAGTTGCCGGTGCGCCCGGAACGCATGATCCATTTTTTCCCACCCCAGGTGGAGAAGATCCGCGCCAAGATCCCGGAGATGGCGAAACAGGTGGACGTGCTCTGCGGCAACCTGGAAGACGCCATCCCCATCGAGTCCAAGGCGGCGGCGCGGGCCGGTTTCATCGAGGTCGCCAGAACTATGGACTTGGGCACCACCTCGCTCTGGACCCGGGTCAACGCCCTCAACAGTCCCTGGTTCCTCGACGATGTGATGGAGATCCTCGGCGCCGTCGGCGACAAGGTCGACGTCATCATCCTGCCCAAGGTGGAAGGCCCCTGGGACATCCACTTCGTCGACCAGTTGTTGGCGCTGCTGGAAGCGCGCCACCACATCCACAAACCCATCCTGATCCATGCCCTGCTGGAGACCGCCCAGGGGGTAAAGAACGTCAACGAGATCGCCGCCGCCAGCCCACGGATGCACGGCATGAGTCTCGGACCGGCCGACCTCGCCGCCTCCCGCGGCATGAAGACCACCCGCGTCGGCGGAGGACACCCCTTCTACGGCGTGCTTTCCGACCCGGTAGCAGGAGAAAGCGAACGCCGTTTCGCCCAGCAGGACCTCTGGCATTACACCATCGCCCGCATGGTCGACGCCTGCATGGCCTGCGGCCTGCGCGCCTTTTACGGCCCCTTCGGCGATTTCCAGGACGAGGCCGGCTGCGAATCCCAGTTCCGTAATGCCTTCCTGCTCGGCTGTGCCGGCGCCTGGACCCTGCACCCGGGCCAGATCGCCATCGCCAAGCGGGTGTTCAGCCCGGACGTCAAGGAGGTGCTGTTCGCCAAACGTATCCTGGAGGCCATGCCGGACGGCACCGGCGCCGTCCTCATCGACGGCAAGATGCAGGACGACGCCACCTGGAAACAGGCCAAGGTGATCCTCGATCTGGCGCGCCTGGTCGCCCAACGTGATCCCGAATTGGCGCGGGCCTATGGGTTTTGAGGAGATGACAACGACCAGCAAAACCCAGATCGGCCACTTCTTCGAGGATTTCCGCGTCGGCCAGGAGATCCCCCACGCCACGCCGCGAACCCTCACCGAAGGCGATGTTTCTCTCTACATCGCCCTCTATGGTTCACGCTTCGCCATCAACAGCTCGCTCGAATTCGCCCGCGCCCTCGGCCTGCCGAACGCCCCGGCGGACGATGCGCTGGTCTTCCATCTGGTACTCGGCAAAACGGTGCCAGATATCTCCCTCAACGCCATCGCCAATCTGGGTTATGCCTCGGGCCGCTTCGGCGTGCCCCTGTACCCGGGCGACACCCTGTCCGCCGCTTCCAGGGTGCTCGGACTCAGACAGAACAAGGACGCCAAGACCGGCGTGGTCTATGTGCGTTCGATTGGTCGCAATCAGCGGGGTGAGATGGTGCTCGACTATTGCCGCTGGGTCATGGTGCGCAAGCGTGATCCGGCGGCCCCGGCGCCCGAACCCCTGGTGCCGGAGTTCCCGGAGGCCGTGGCTGGGAGCGAGCTGAGCGTCCCGCCGCTACTCGATCTACGCGGCTACGACCGAACCCTCGCCGGCAGTCCCTACCTCTGGGAGGACTACGAGGTCGGCGAACGGATCGATCATGTGGACGGCCTGACCATCGAGGAAGCCGACCACATGCTGGCCACCCGGCTCTATCAGAACACCGCCCGGGTCCACTTCAACCAGCATGCGGAAAAAGATGGGCGGTTTGGTCGCCGCATCGTCTACGGCGGCCACATCATCAGCCTGGCCAGGTCGCTGTCCTTCAACGGCCTGGGCAATGCTTTCAAGCTGGTGGCGATCAACGGCGGAAGCCATGTCGCGCCGAGCTTCGCCGGTGACACCATCTATGCCTGGTCCGAAGTCCTCGACAAAACCACGCTACCGGGCCACGAGGATGTGGGGGTGCTACGGATCCGGACCGTCGCCACCAAGGATCGCCCCGGCCACGACTTCCCCTTCAAGGATGCCGAAGGTCGCTATGATCCGGCGGTAGTGCTCGACTTCGATTACCAGGTACTCATCCCCAGGCGGGGCGATGCCTAACCAAGGTCGCCCCCAGATGGTTTTGCCGATGGTCAGGCCGGACTATAGGAGGAGCTCCCGTTGTCCTTGATGACCGGGGTCCCGGTTTTCGGGTCCACTTCAGCCGGCATGGAATCTGACAGGGCTCCCGGTTCAGGGTATCATGCGCGCCGCACATCGGCTCTCAAGTGAGGATGACATGGCCACCTATAGCACCAATGAATTCAAATCGGGTCTCAAAGTGATGCTGGACGGGGACCCATGCTCGATCATCGAAAACGAATTCGTCAAACCCGGCAAGGGACAGGCCTTCAACCGGGTCAAATTACGTAATCTCAAGACCGGACGGGTCAATGAGCGGACCTTCAAATCGGGCGACGTCCTGGAAGGCGCCGACGTGATCGAGACCCCCTTGCAGTACCTCTACAGCGACGGCGAGTATTGGCATTTCATGCATCAGGAAAGCTTCGAGCAATATACCGCGGATGCCACCGCCATGGGCGACGCCGCGAAATGGATCAAGGAACAGGACATCTGCACCATTACCCTGTGGAACAACTCGCCGCTGGCCATCGAGGCACCGAACTTCGTGGTGCTGGCGGTGACGGATACGGATCCCGGCCTCAAGGGCGATACTTCCAGCGGCGGCGGCAAACCGGCCACCATGGAAACCGGGGCCAGCGTCCGCGTACCCCTGTTCGTGCAGATCGGTGACAAGATCCGCATCGACACCCGCACCGGCGAGTACGTCTCCCGGGCCTGAGGCCACGACCGGCCGGTCCCGACCGGCCTGGCAACCGAGCGCCGATCCAACCGCCCTGCGGGCGCGCGCCTGGTTGCTGGCCGAGATCCGCGACTTCTTTCGCCAAGCCGGGGTCATGGAGGTGGAGACCCAGCTCTGCGCCTCGGCGCCCACCCCGGACCCGACCCTGGCCAGCCTGCGCACCCGCTATCTCGGCCCCCTGTACCCCGGGGGCAAGACCCTCTATCTCCAGACCTCGCCGGAATTCGCCATGAAGCGCCTGCTGGCCGCCGGCAGCGGGCCCATCTATCAGATCTGTAAGGCCTTTCGCAACGGCGAGGCGGGGCGTTGGCACAATCCTGAATTCACCATCCTCGAATGGTATCGACCGGGTTGGGATCATCATGGATTGATGGGCGAGGTCGCCGCCCTGGCGCAGAAGATTCTGGGAGCGGATCGACCGGTGGAGAAACACAGCTATGGCGATCTCTTCGCCCAGTATCTTGGGCTGGATCCCCACGCGGCGGACTCCAGGGAGCTGCGTGCATGTGCCCTCGAACAGGGGTTGGCCGGGGTCGACGCACTCGATCTTACCGCCGGTGATTGGCTCGATCTTCTCTTGACGCAGTGCATCGAGCCCCGGCTTGGTCGCGAGGGACTCTGTTTCGTCTACGACTACCCGGCCACCAAGGCCTCCCTCGCCCGTATCAGGGCGGACTCACCCCCGGTGGCCGAGCGCTTCGAACTCTATGTCCAGGGTATCGAACTGGCCAACGGCTTCCATGAGTTGACCGATGCCCAGGAACAAAGACGACGCTTCGAGCAGGAATCCGACTCCCGACGTCGAGCGGGCCAAGAGGTGCCGCCCTTGGACGAGCATTTTCTCGCCGCCCTCGAGGCTGGTCTGCCTTCATGCAGCGGGGTCGCCCTCGGGGTGGATCGGCTGCTGATGCTGGCCTTGGGCCGACAACGGATCGACGAGGTCATCGCCTTCCCGCTCGATCGCGCCTGAGCCGGCGTCGGCATGGGGATGCCGACCTACAAGCTGTTTGGAAACCCTCGCCTGCCGGGCCTCGAGCGGAAAGGCCCGATTTTCGTTCTCTTATTAGCAACAAATAAAGATAGAAATCCTAGATTGTTCTCTTTGTGAGAACGATAATCGCGAGCATCGGCCTTGGCCCCGAGGCGCGGAGGCTGTAACGAGACTTTCCAAACAGCTTCTTAGACTCAGCCCCGTAGCCAGGGGGCGGGCCCGAGGGAACCCCGCCAAGCGAAGGAAAAAGATGTCTCTCCGCCCACTCGGCCCAGGCTTTGGCCCTGGCGGAGTGTTGCCCCCGGGACCAAAGCCGGATCCCATTCGGCCATACCCGGCCCCAGCAGCAGGATGACGGTGGAACCCATATTGAAGCGTCCCAGTTCCGCCCCCCGTTCCAACTCCACCAGCGGCCGTTCCTGGGCGAAATCCCAGCGTCGTACCTGACGATAGGCCGGCGCTACCGGACCAGCCCAAACCGTGTCGATGCTGGCGACAAAGATGGCGCCGACCAGGATCACCGCCAGGGGACCGGCCTGGGTTTCAAACAGACAGACCACCCGCTCGTTGCGACTGAACAATCCGGGCACCCAGCGGGTAGTGATGGGATTGACGCTGAACAGACGTCCGGGGACATGGATCATGCGGCTCAGGGCGCCGCTCAATGGGGCGTGGACCCGATGATAATCCCGGGGCGACAGATAAATGGTGGCAAAGCGACCGCCCAGGAAGCGCTCCGCCCAGAGGCCGTCACCGCCGAGCAGTTCCAACAGGCTGTAATCCCGGCCCTTGGCCTGGAGCAGCCGCCCGGACCTGATATCTCCCAGCTCGCTCACCAGCCCGTCAGCCGGGCTCAGGATGGCCCGCGGATCATCGCTCTGGGGACGGGCATCGGGGCGGAGGGCCCGGGTGAAGAAATCGTTGAAGGAGCGATAGGCGGCGGGGTCCGGATTGGCGGCCTCACTGAGATCGACGTCGTAGAGCCGGATCAGGGTGCGGATGAGCCGATCCTTCAGAACCCTCCATTCACTCCGGGTCAGGCGGTACATCAGGCGGGAGAGCAGGTGATGGGGCAGGAGATATTGGACGGCGACAAAAAGACGCTCAAGCCAGGCATGGACGGGGGTGGGAATCATGGTGGTGGTTCTCGGTTGGAAAGGTGGTGACGCTGATCCTGGGAGATGTCCCTCCCCCGGCTCCGGGGTCAGTCTCCGAAGCGATCGGCCAGGGTTTTGAGATCAGCGGCGATGCCCTCGGCCGCCGACCAACCGCGGAAAACGGCGATCAGCTTGGCCCCCGGGTCGATCAGGAACAGGGGCGACTCCGCGTCCATCCGGGCACCCGGCTCCGCCCCTCCCGGATACCATGGCCGCAACCATTCGATCAGGGGTTCCGCGGCACCCCTCAGACCGACGAAGGCCGGAGGCAGGAAGGCGAATGGCGAGCGAAAGGCCTCGTCCGTGGTTTCGTCCGGGTCCGTGGCGAGAAAGAGGAATCTGGTGTTGGCCTGCAACCCGGGCCGATCCGCCAGCCGGTTGTGCACCTGGACGAAGAGCGGCAGGACGGCGGCTTGATTCCGCGGGCAGCTCAGGCACCCCGGATAGAGCAAGCTCCAACGGCCCTTGAGATCGGCCTTGGAGAAGGGTGCCCCCCGCTGATCCAGGAGTTGGAACTCGGGCAGTTCGGGCGCCTCCACAACCAAGCCGGCGCTGATCTGTTTCTGGAGTTGTTGCCGCGAAAAATCGTTGCCCCAGAAATAGCCCAGGACCAGGGCCGCCATGGCGGTGAGGGCCAAGCCGATTCTCTGCGCCAGGGTCCGCGGGGAGCGGCGTCCGCTCAGCATGCCGGTTCAGGAAGAGCCCCTGTCGGCGGGTCCCGCAACGCGGCCTGGGCCGCCTCCAAGGCAACGCCGGTGCGGATGGGGGCGGCGAGATCGGCGAGCACCTGTTCCAAGGCCCGGAGGCAGAGCCTGACATTTTCCACACGGCAGCTCTGTCCCATCAGCCCGATGCGCCAGATCTTGCCGGCCAGGGGACCGATACCGGCGCCGATCTCCAGATTGAACTCGTTGAGCAGGCGGGAACGGACCAGGGCCTCATCGACCCCCTCGGGGACCAGGATGGCATTGAGTTGGGGCAGGCGTTCGGTCTCCTTGACCAGATAGGTCAACCCCATAGCCTCCAGACCGGCACGCAGGGCCAGATGCAGGCGGCGATGCCGCGCCCAGGCCGCTTCCAGACCTTCCTCGCGCAGCATCAACAGGGCCTCGTGCAATCCATAGAGGGCGTTGATCGGCGCGGTGTGGTGATAGGTGCGTTTTTGCGCCGTGGCCCAATAGCCCATGACCAGATTCAGATCCAGAAACCAGCTCCGCACCTTGGTCTTACGGTTACTGATCTTGGCGCTGGCCCGCTCGTTGAAACTCACCGGCGACAGACCCGGGGTGCAGGAAAGGCACTTCTGGGAACCGGCATAGACGGCGTCGATGCCCCAGTCATCCACCTTGAGGGGCGTGCCGCCGAGCGAGGTCACCGCATCGACGATGGTCAGGCAACCATGACGATGAGCCAGTTCGACCAGAGTCGCCACGTCGGACTCGGCGCCGGTCGAGGTCTCCGCCTGCACAAAGGCCAGGATCGCGGCCCCCGGATGGGTGACGAGGGCCTCTTCCACCTTGGCCGGGTCCACCGCCCCACCCCAGTCGTCTTTGACCACCTGGGGAACACCGCCGCAGCGTTCCACGTTCTCCAGCATGCGCCCGCCGAAGACGCCGTTGATGCAGACGATGACCTCGTCGCCGGGTTCGATCAGATTGGCGAAACAGGTCTCCATCCCCGCCGAGCCCGGCCCCGAGACCGGGGTGGTGAGTCGGTTCTCGGTTTGGAAGGCGTATTTGAGCAGCGCCTTGATCTCCTCCATCAGACCGATGAAGGCCGGATCCAGGTGGCCGATGGTTGGCCGCGCCATCGCCGCCAATACCCGTGGATGGACGTCCGCAGGCCCGGGGCCCATGAGAACTCGTGTGGGGGGACAAAAGGAATCAAATCTGGACACCGTCGGGGCTCCTCCAATACTGGCTGTGGCTCGATTAGCCAGGAAAAAACCTGAAAAGAGTATAGGGACAGCTTCCCTCAGCGTCATCAGCCGACGGCCAGGCCCATGGATACCCTATCTCCCGATCGCTATCCCCCGATGGGCCAGCCAGACCCCATCCTTCGGCTCCAAAGAAACCTTTGTTATACCAATTCTTATTAGGTTATCCATTATAGGCGGCCAAGAGGCGTAGGCTGGGTGTTAACCCATCGTTAGGCGAATTTGGCCTGGTCGGCAACGGCGTCGCGGTGTTGCTCGATCAGGCTCGTCATGATCACCTCCGTATCAACCGTTTCGCCAAGCGCCTCATGGAGCGAATCCATCATCGGGTCGATGTGCCGACCGCCCCCGCCGCCCTACTCCTTCCTGCGTCCCACCTCGATCTTCGCCCCCGGGCTGTGGCCCCACACGGCGCCGTCGTACATGAGTTCGGCATAGGCGCCGGGTTGGGTGAATTGTCCCTGGGTAGCGGCCCGGGTGCGGAAGTAGAAGTCATAGCTCCCCTTCGGCAGGCTGTCGTAGTAGAAGGCCACCTGATCGTCGAGATAGGCGGCATAGGTCGGCGCCAGACTGAGCTGTCCCTTGGGCCTGGCCTCGGCGGAGGCGGTAGCGAGGTTGGGATTGAGTGGCTCCATAGCGGCAGCGAGAGGCACCACGACGGCGACGAAGTGCCTATCCTCCGGGTTGACCAGACGGACATGCTCTTCCACCACATCCCCAACCAGAAGCTTGACCTGGGTGCCTGGGTTTTCCAGGGCGATCCGCACCGGCGGACCCTCGGCTTGCTGACGCAGGATATCCCGGCTGATGACAAAACCCTGCATCGTGGCCGGGGCTTGGCTCCCCTCCTCCGCGGGCACCCAGCTCAATTCGGCGCGCAGGATCAGGGGACCCTGACCTTCGACCAGCATCGCCTTCGCCGGTCCGCCCTGGGTCTGCTGCAGCGTAGCCAAGGGGGCCTGGGGACCGATACCCAGGCGTTCCGGCGCCCCGGAGCTCTCGATCTGCACCGCCTGGGGCTGGGTATCGGCGATGCTGGGGTCGACTAAAGCGGACAGGGCCAACAAGGCGGCGGCATTGGCCTGGGTGTTACCCCAACCATCGCCCTGCCCCAGATTGACGAGGGCATCGACCAGGCGTTGCAGGCGTTCCTTGTCCCCGCGTGGTGCCAGGGCGCGGATCATCTCGCCCAGGGTGCGGGTCTCGCTGGGCAGGATGAGCCCATGACGCGGACGGCTCACATCCTTGAGACCGGCGTAGACCTCCCGCCCCTGGTGCAAGCGGGTGAGCACCCCCTGCCAGAGGGACTCGGCCAGGCGATCGCGCAGCACCTCCGCCCCGCTCTTGCCCAGGGTGAAGGCTTGCAATACCTGGGCCCTGGATTCCAGCGGCAGATATTCGGCGGCACGGACGAGTTCGGCGGCATAGCCCTCATCGAAACGGCCGACACGAGCCAGGGCGCGCAGGGCGGCGGCCCGCTCGGCGCGGGACTCGCCGTCGATGAAGTGACTGTAGTCGGAGCGCAGCGTCTGCTCCAGTGTGCGAGTAAGACCGCTCAGCAACTTGTCATCCGGCGTGAGTCCGGCCTCCCTGGCCTCGGCCAGGAGTTCCAGGGTCCAGGCGGTGAGGCTTACATAACCTGGTCCACCGGGCCAATAGGCCACCAGACCATTGGGATCGAGGCTGGCCTTGACCGCCTCCAGGCTGGACTGGACCGCCCGCTTGGTAGCCTCATCGCCTCCACCAAGTTGCAGTGATTTACGAAAGCGGGCCAGGGCGAGATGGGCCCGGGCCAGGGCCAGGCGTTGCTCGTTGCAACCATAGGGATACTCAGCGAGGAAGCTGGAGGCCGCCGCCATGCGCACCAGGGCCGGGCGATCCGAGATCAGCAATGACCGCCGCACCGTACCCGGCCGGGCCTGGGTGCTCAACTCGGGGAGGGCGACCGGCTCACCGGGCGACAATTCGATCAAACGACGTTCGCTCTGGGGACGACGGTCGTCCCGCACCGGCAGCTTGACCTCGAAGGCATCCGCCGCGCCGTCCGCCTGGCGGTCGACCCGCGCCCGCACCAGCACCTGGCGTCCTTTCGGGCGGCCATCCTGGCCATACCCCGGCTGAGCCACCCGCACCGGCACCTCCAGGCGTTTTGGCTGATTGAGGGTCCAGTCGACCTCGGAACGGGCCGCTCCCTCGAGCTGGAGACCTTCGACCTCGAACCCGCCTGTCCCCGGGCCACCCGGCCCTTCCACCACCCGTCCGATGGCCGCCGCGAGGAAGCGATCGCCGGGACGCACGAATCTCGGCAAGGCGGCCTGGACGATGATCGGCAGACGCACCGCCAGGGTGCCGGTGGCATAGCCAAAACGATCCGCTCCGCTCACCGCCTTGGCCCTGAGCTTGAAGTTGGTGAGGTTGTCGGGGAGTTTGACCTTGACCTTGGCGAGGCCGTCCGGCCCCACCTTGATGTTGGGATCGTAGAAAGGCACCGCCTGGAAATTGCGTCGCACCGTCTCCCGCTCCAGGGGCTCTTCCGGCTCGGCCTCGCCATCACCGCCGGGGGCCTCGGCGAAGGGAAGGCGGCCAAAGGGCATGGCGCGGGTATCCCGGGCGTTCAGACGGGATTGTACCTCGGTGATGAAATCCGGCAGGGGGTCGAGGCGCTGCTCCTTGCCCAGGGACAGCACCGCCTGATCCACCAGCCAGAGGGTCACCTCTCCCGGAAGCGGCTTGCCCTCCGGGGTCTGGAGACGGATGGCAACCTCCACCACCCGACCGGGCAGGGAACGCTCGGGGTGTTCCAGACCGACCTCGATACGGTTGGCCCGGGGAGCCACCTGGATCCAGGTGGTAGCACCGAGGGTGGCCGGTTTACCCAGATCCAGGGCGGTGGCCGGCAAGGGGCCGGTGTTCGGCAGACGTCCGCGCATGAGCAGGAAGTGCACCGGTAGACGCGGGGTCCAGCCGGGCTCGACCTTGAGTTCGAACACCGCGGTACCGCCCCGCACCGGCAACCAGGAATAACGATTGCCGGACGGGGTTTCCACCGCCACCAGGGCCTCGGCGTTCTGGAACGGGCTCTCCAGCACGAAGGTGGCGGTCTCACCCGGGTTATAGAGCTTTTTGTCGGTATCGACCTTGAATACCTTGCTGCTCGGCTTGGACCAGGCCACCGCCTGATCGCCGCCGGCAAAGAGGTCGAGACTCATCACCTGGGTGCGACCCAGCCGGTCCTGGGACTCGAGTTCCACCAGATAGACCCCGGCCTCGGCGATGGGCAACTTCAGCTTCATGGGCTCGGCGGTACTCACCAGGTTGAGTTCCTGGACCTTCTCGTCCACCGTCTCGGTGACATAACGGGCGACCCCGTCGGAGAAGTCACTGACCCGCAGATGGGAGTGCCAGCGCCGATGCAACAGCCGCAGCTTGAACGCCTGCCCGGCGAGAGGTCGTTCGTCATGTCCCAGCACCAGTATCTCCGGCTCCAGCTCCTGGGCCCGCTCCAGATAACGGGGCAGTTTCAAGCCGAGGACGAAGGGCGGCAAAGCGAGAACACGCCTGGTGTTGGAGACGGTCTGGTCGTCCGCCCCGGTGAGGGTGGCTTCGACGAAATAACTCCTGGGCCGGGCGCTGGGATCGGCGGTGGGATCGATGCGGAGGCTGGAGGTCCCCTCGGCGTCGGTGACATCCGCCTGCTGCTGGGCGGCCTTGGCCTCGAAGCGCGCGTTGCGGGAGAAGCGGCTGTCCGAGGAGAAGAAAAAGCCTTCCCGGCCCTTGGGCTGCCAGGCATAGGGGAACTGGGTCACCCGCCAGGAGACGGGTCGACCGGCCACCCGTCCGCCGGCGTAATAGGTCGCGGTGAGCCCGACCTGGAAGTCCTTGTCCAGAGGCACCCGATCGGGGACATGGAGGTTCACCTCGAATTCCGGCACCCGGTAAGCCTCGACCCGGAAGGGCTGATCCGGCGAGCGCCAGGAACCGCCGCCCGGCGGCACGCCTTCGACATGGGTGTTGTACTCACCGGTGGGGATGTCCTTCTCCTGAAAGACATGGAAGAAGCTGCCGGCTTCGTTAATGGTCAGCGGATAACGCCACTGCAGGCCGCCGGGCCCATCCACCACCAACGCCGGTTTTCCCAGAGCCAGGAGTCTGAACTCACCGTGGTGACGCTCGCGCAGATAGCCCTTGATGTAGACCTTGTCCTCCGGACGGTAGACCGGACGTTCGGTGAAGACATGGGCCAGATATTCGGGCCGTGGCACTCGGTAGCCCAGATCCTCGAAGGCCCATTGCAACCAGGTCGCGGAATCGGACGACCAGGCATTGTCGGCGAAGACCTCAGGCGACCGGCTGGGATCCAGGACCAGGACATCCCCGGCCTTCTCCACGCTGATGCGCAACACCCGGGCCTGGTGACCACGGCTCTGGAGACCCGGGGCACGCCAGGTGAAGCTGCCGTCGGCCAGGGTCGAGCCGGAGGCCAGGTTGACCCAGGCGTTTTCCTGTCCCCCTTCGACCCGGATCGAGGCGCCGGCGATTGGGGCCCCCGTCCGCAACGAGGTGACATAAAAACGCACGGCGTCCGGTTCCTCCATGGTGGTCAGGGAGAGGTCCGTGACCTGGGCCCGCAGCCAGAGACGTTCCGCGCCCTTGCCGAGGGCCCGCAGCCCGACGAGATAATGACCAGGGGCGCCGGGACCCGAGATGCGGGCCAGATGCTCGGCGATATCCAGCCCGAAACTCGCGGCCCCGCCCTGTCGGGTCAGGGGCAGATCCACCAGGGTGGACACCAGGGGGGTACCCAGGGCGTTGATCTGCTCCAGCAATTGCTGTTGGTTGATGGTGCCGACCGCGGTAAAGGGCACCGGCGTCTCTCCCGGCCCCGGCGGACGCTGGCTTTCATCCTGGGTCAGAAAACGATCCGGGAAGGGCCAGAAGGAGCGGTCCAGGGGATCGATACGATGAATGCGCAGGTCCAGGCGTTCCTGGCCCCGGCCTTCGACCGGCAGTTGTTGCGGACCATGACGTTCCATCACCCCCTGGCCCTTGCCCCAATGCAGATAGGGAGAGCGGATGGGGAAATAGAAATAGAGTTCGCTTTCTCCCGCCATCTCCAAGGGCCGACCCTGGGTATCCTTGAGGCCGCTACCCGGGGTAAGGAGCAACTGATAGAGGCTGTCCCATTTGAAATCGCCGCGGATCTCCAGAGTGTTCCCCGAGACCTGGAAGTCCAGTTTCTCCACCGGCGGAGAGAGATGCACCAGACTCCGCGCCGCCACCGCATCCACCGCCGCTGGTTGGGCGGAAAACTCCAGGGTCAACAGCCGTTCGCTATACCCCGCGTTGAGCGCCTGATCCCGTCCGTAGCGACTGCCGGCCAGCGCCACCGGATAGCGGTTGTAGCCGGAACCCATGCGCTGCACCCGGAAGGGGGCCGCGGTCGAGAAGCGGTACTCGGCGAAAAACCGCCCTTCGTCCTCGGCGGCGGAGAGGCGCAACCCCAGACTCACCTCCAGGCCAAAGGGGATGGGGGTGGCGAGTTCGAGCACATAACTCGCCGGGTCCGCCAGGGTGCGTCGCTCCAGTACCTTGACGCGAAAATCCTCGGCGCCCAGGGTGCGCACCTTTTCCTCCCCGAGACCGGGCAGCGGACGCAACTCGATCCGCACCATCTGTGCCAGCGCCTCCGCCGACAGCGGTTCGGCAAAGCTCAGGGTGATGGCCTCGATCGGCGTCAGTCCTGTGGCGCCGGGAGAGGGAATCAATTGCTGCGGTGCCTCCATCAAGGTCAGCAACTCCCCGCTACGCTCGCCGGCGGTCCAGGTGAAACGGCTCAGCGGTGGCCAGGGATCGGCGGGGCGAAACTGGAGCGTACGCGCATCCAGCCAGACGAAGGCCCCGGGATGGGACGGCTGCAGACGGACGAATTGTTCCGGATGATCTTCCGGTGCCCCGGCCCGGCCGAGATCCCGGTCAAAGAACAGGGTGAGGGCATCCCAGCGGCGTAAAAACCGATCCGGCACCACCAAGGTGCCCGTCGGCACCGAGGCGGGACGCACCCAGGTCCCCGAGGGCGGCGACTGCGCCGCCGCCGGTCCCTGTAGCAGCCAGGACAACAGACATCCGAGTATCATCAACCAGGCTTTCATCGCCCGCCCTCCCCTTGCTTAGCCAGTTCCAAATAGGTGCGGATCACCTCCTCCGGCGGTCCGCTTCCAGGTTGTTGCAAGCCGACCAGCGCCGGCCGGATACGCAGGGGTCCCCCCTCCGCCGGGGCCGACACCAAGAGTACATAGTCTCCGGCCGCCAGTTCGTGCCGCTGCACCACGCCGGTGCCCAGGGTCGCGCCGAGCGTGGCGACACCGCCGAGGGGCAGGCGCAGCGTGCGGGCGTCTTCCAGCGCACGGGCGAGGCGGGTCATGCGTCGTGTGGCGCGCACCGCCGTGGGTTTGC
>WBZP01004980.1_pt1 | contig 13641 bp, 13 predicted proteins | sample 5204301 | NCBI WGS metagenome assembly WBZP01 (sample SAMN12412401, study PRJNA552823) | activated sludge metagenome | isolation source: activated sludge from nitrification reactor of wastewater treatment plant... | place: USA: Pennsylvania | collected 2017 | reverse complement strand
CGACACGGCCCGGGCTGCGGTCGAGCACGTCTGCGGGGCGTTGATGAAGGCCGGCACCCGCCAGTCCGCCTACGAGACGCTGCGCCGCGATCGGCACGCGCGGGCACTGCTCGACCTGCCGCGCCGCTCCTGGGCCGCGCTGCTGAAAGCGCTGCTCGGGAACCCGCACCCGGCCTACGTGGCCACGAGCAGCGGTCGCGGCATCCTGCTCCGGCTCCTGCTGGGCGAGACCCTCGACCTGCTGCTCCGCGACGACGATCTGATCCTTGCTCTCGCGCTTGCCGCTCCGAGTGGTGGAGGCGGTGAGTCGTCGTGACCGAGCCGCAGATCGGCAGCATCCAGCTCGACCGCGCCGTCGAGTCGATCCTCGTCGGCACCCGGCACCGCGCAGACCTCGGCGACATTGATGCCCTCGCGGCATCCATCGGGCGCGACGGCCTGCTGCAGCCTCTCACGATCACCATCGACGGTGTTCTGGTGTGCGGGGCGCGACGGCTGGCAGCGATCAAGAAGCTCGGCTGGCGCACCGTGAACGTGTGGGTTCGCAGTGGCCTGTCCGACCGGCTCGGGCAGCTCCTTGCCGAGCAGGACGACAACATGCTGCACAAGCCCTACACCCAGCTCGAAGCTGCCGGCCTGTACCGGGAACTCAAGCAGGTCATGGCCGAGGACGCTGCCCGCCGGAAGTCCGCGACCCAGTTCAGCAGCGAGAATCAGCCCGGAAACGACGGTGGTGCAAACTTTGCACCACCGTTGAACGGGCCACTCGGGAAGACCCGTGAACAGGCGGCGGCGATGATTCCCGGCGGTGCCTCCCACACGACGTTGGAGAAGATCGGCTACCTCGAAGACATCGCCAACAACCCCACCCAGCCCGAGACTCTGCGCGCCGAGGCCGCCGCCGGGCTGGCAAGGATCGAGGCCGGCGACCCGGTGCATCCGATCTATCGAGCGATCCGCGATGCCGACACCACCGAGCGGGAGCGGCGCGAGGCCGAACTCCACGCCCGCGCCGAAGCAGCTGTGGCCCGCGCGAAGTCGATCAAGAAGGGCAAGCACACCCCACCGCGACCACTGCCGCTCGTCACGGACAACGGGCAGCCCGTCCGCTACCCGCTCCGGGCGTTCATCCAGACCTGGGGCGAACTGGCCGACTGGTGGACCCACTACGACGCCGACACCCTCGCAGCCGAGTTGACCGACGAGCAGTTCGAGAACTTCCTCGCCACCACCGACGGCACCGTCCGGTTCGCTGACGCACTCCGAGCCGCCCGCGAAGGCGGCGCGAAGCGGCCACGACTCCGAGCGCTCTGATCGCTGGCGTGGGTGCCGGGTGTGCACCTGCTCGGCATGAGCCCTGCACCCACCGATCCCCGGAACCGCCGCCGACTCGTCGCCCTCATCGCCGCCGGCATCGTCCTGCTGCTCCTCTCGGGCGCCGGCGTCTACGGACTCCTCACCGGCCCCCGCAACAGCACCACCCCCGATCCCGACGCGGAGCCCGGCCCGGTCACGACGGCACCGCCGACCGTGGCACCGAGCACGCCCCGGCCGCCGCGGGTGCCGGCGGTTCCGCGCTCAGCCGATCCCGAGACCTTCGCTCAGGGCGTCGCGTCCACGCTGTTCGCGTGGGACACGGCCTCGGGACTGTGGCCGCTGGACTACACCTCGGCGATCCTCACGGTCGGTGACCCCAGCGGCCACGAACAAGCAGGGCTGGCCTCCGACGTGGCAGCGTACCTGCCGACCCGTGACGCCTGGATCGAGCTGCGGCAGTATGCCACCCGCCAGCACCTCACCATCGAGGCCGCGTACGTCCCCAATGCGTGGGCCGATGCGGTCACGCAGGCCCAGCCGGGGCAGCTCGCGGCAGGAACGGCGGCCGTGACGATCGAGGGCACTCGCCACCGTGCTGGGGTCTGGAACGGCCAACCGGTCACCAGCGAGCATCCGGTCGCGTTCACCGTGTTCGTCGTCTGCGCACCGACCTACCCGACCTGCCACCTGCTGCGGCTGTCCCAGCTCGACAACCCGCTGCGCTGAAGGGGTTGGAATCGTGTTCCGCAAAGCCGCCATCGCAGCCATGGCACTGCTGTTCTTCGCACCCGCCGCAGCACTCCTCGGGATCGGGACGCTGATGAACCCCGCTGCCGCCTACTGCGCCACCCCTGCCGGGACCGTGAACCTCGGCCCGATCCCGGACTCGCTCACCGTGACCACCGCGAACGGCGAGACCTTCACCCTGAATCGCCGGCAGCTCACGCACGCGGCAACGATCATCACGGTCGGCAACGGCATCACCGACGTGGGCAGGCCGGGTACCAAGATCGCGCTGATGGCCGCGCTCACGGAGTCCACGCTGCGGATGCTCACCAACATGAGTGCCTATCCCCAGTCGGCGAGCTACCCGAACGACGGGAACGGTGGCGACCACGACTCACTCGGCCTGTTCCAGATGCGCCCGCAAGCGGGATGGGGCACCGTCGCAGAGTTGATGGACCCGCAGTATCAGGCGCGAGCGTTCTTCGGCGGGCCGACGGGACCGAACTACCCCTCACCGCGCGGCCTGCTCGACATCCCCGGCTGGCAACAGATGGACCCCGGCGAAGCCGCCCAAGCCGTGGAGGTCTCCGCCTACCCCGACCGCTACCGCAACTACGCGCCCGTCGCCGACAGCATCCTCGCCGCCATCACCAACGGCGACAGCGCTCCGGTTGGCGGCATGGGTGGCCCGGCGGTCTCGTCGTCGCGGGTGGTGTTCCCACTGCCCGAGGGCACCTGGGTGCTGACCTCGCCGTTCGGGATGCGGGTGCACCCGATCACGGGCGAACGGAAGATGCACACCGGCACCGACTTCGCCGCACCCGACGGCACCCCGATCCTCGCCGCCGCAGACGGCACCGTCACCGTCGCTGAGTTCTCCGGCGGGTACGGCGGTCTCATCGTCATCGAGCACACCATCGACGGCCGAACCGTCGCGACCGTCTACGCGCACATGTGGCAGAGCGGCATCCACGTCCGTCCCGGCGACCGGGTGAGCGCGGGGCAGCACATCGGCGATGTCGGTTCCTCGGGCATGAGCACCGGCGCACATCTGCACTTCGAGGTCCGGCCCGGCGGCACGAACGGCGAGGCCATCGACGCCGCCGCCTGGCTCAACGAGCACGGGGCCGCGAACCTGCCGACGGCGACCAGCGGATCACCCGCCTCCTGCAACAACGCCACTGCGCGCACGCCGACCGGTGTCGATGGAGACCCCGACCGGCTCGTCGACGATCCCACCAGCTCGGGCAAGATCACCGCCCGCATGCTGCACCTCTACCAGCAGACCCTCGCGGCGTTCCCCGACACTGGCTGGGGCTGCTACTCACCGCGCCCCGGCACCAAGTCAGAGCATCCCCTCGGGCGGGCGTGCGACATCACCTTCGGCAACCGGATCGGCCAGCGACCCACCCCGGCACAGCTCGACGCCGGCTGTAAGGTCACCAACTGGATGAAGGACAACGCCGACGTGCTCGGCGTCGAGTACCTGATCTGGCAAGGCCAAATCTGGTCAGTCGCCCGCGACGCCGAGGGCTGGCGACCCTACAACGGCGGTGGGATGCACGACCCCGCCTCCATCACCGGAGGCCACTACGACCACCTCCACGTCACGGTCAGACGTACTCGCGCATGAACAGAATCTCCGTGGCCGTCCTGTCGGGTGTTGTCGTAATGAGAACGTCGTCGCCATCAATGCGATAGAGGGACCACAGCTTGTCTCGGAACCGCAGCCGCGCCGGGACAGGAGGCTCGAACTCTTCAAATAGACCAGAGTCGTTCTTGTCCCAGTCTTCTTGCACGACTTCCCCCCAGTCACCTCGGTGGTGGCGACGCAATGCAGCGTCCACTTGTTCGCCGAAGCCCGGCTTGCCCACGTAGAGCGAGTAGATCGCTGGCGAAGCATGGACGTTGCCGAGAGGGAACTTGTGGTCGCCTGCCGCCCTGTTGACTAGTCGATGGTCGACCTCAGCGCGGAACGGGAGGAAGGTCGCAAGCACTAGGACCTCATCGGCCGAGTGGTGTGGACCTTCGCCGGGCTCGCTCCAGCTCAGATTGGATAGTCCGGGACCCAGTCGTGTGCGGAACCTCTCTTCGACGAGGTGCATGACCGTATGGATGTCTCCGACCTGGAGATAATTTGCCACTCTTGCCTGGCTCAATACGGCAGGGATAGCAACTGGCAGGAGAGCATTTAGGCAGTGTTGTCGGGCCGTCACAGACCAGCCGGAGAGTGGCAGATCACCGCCAGAGGCCACCCATGCATCCATGCCCAGGATCACTTGCAGATTTGCCAACGCAAGACGCGCACATGCTGCGCCGGCAATTGCCGTCCATCCTCGCTCCCGGTCGTGAGCGTCGAGAACGACCGCGAGCGCGCCGAGAAGATCGCATGCCATCTCCTCCCGCTCCAAATCCGTGGAGTTCTTGAGAAGCGAGTCGGCCCTCTTCAGGTCAGACTCAAGTGTTGGCCAGCTCGACTCAGAGAAGGGGTCTGGTCCATGCCCACGGAGATACCAGGCATAGGGATCGAGTCCCGCCTGTCGTAGCGGTATTGCTGCTTCTTCCCGCCAACTGGCTCGCGCATTCGTATCCAAGGCGCCGGGGCTCAAGCTGCCTTCTCGTGCCTGTCCGATCATTGACGACAGCTTCTTCATCGTCATGTCGAAAGACTGTTCATCGACAGCCTTAAGGTAGTGAGCGAGTTCGTGTGCCAGCGCGAAGCGCTCCTGCATCTCGGTGATGAGGAACACCTCGAACTGGTCTTCGGCGTCGACCTTCTCTTGGTAGGAGCGATCAATAGGGCACGTCTCAAGCAGTTCAATTGCTAGGTCTACCTGATGGGACGCCTGGTCTGGGTATCCCGCCACAACGCATCTAACTGCCGCGATGCGCCTCACCGTCGCTTCCATTACGGGCAAGGGCTGCTCGAACGGCATTGAGAACGATAGGTGATCAAACAGAGTGCCCAGGCCCGCATCCCATACGAGGTTGGGGCCGCCACGGGCTGTTCCCATGAACGCGGGTAGGGCTCTCGGGCTATGCACCTCATCGGTCCAAGGCTCACCAAACGCGGTCCCGACGATGCGCTTCAGCGCTGCCCAAATTCCTCGCTGTCTAACCTCGCACCGAGTCCTATCTTCGCGCGAGAGATAGCCGGAGGCCCAGTCGCCGTAACGCGCTTCGATGAACCTACCGGTCGGCATCTTCGATCGCTTGGCGATCCGCGAGCAGCTTGATGATGCGCTCCGCATCCTTGGGCTTTACCGCAGTAATCTCTACGCCGTCCACCGAGATCCGAGTCGCCTTGAGCACTTCCGCCCGGGCGCGAATCCAAGTACGGACCGTTGCCCACGTTGCTGTGGACAAGGCCAAGGGAAGAATCGCCTCCACGAAGGTGGCGCCATCGAAGTAGCGGTGCTCTGAGAACTCCGCATCAGGCGAGACCTGATCCGCCAAGGTGCGCAGGTCATCCGCCTCCTGCGTCGGTACCCCAAGGATGAATACGGCGTCGTTCACGGGGCTCAGTCTACCGGCGATGGACGGCCACCAACGATTCGGCTCCGCTGACAAGCCGACGGCGCGTCTGCTTCTGTGTGCGTGAGGTCGTCCGCGCGAGAGTCTCGCGGCGCACCTGCTCAGCGTGGAGGACGAACGCGCCTCACGGTCGTGCAGAGGGGTAGGTGATCGTCGATGAACGTGTTTCCCGACTTCGACGGGCTCGGCGGCATCGGAGACCTCCGCGCCGTGGTCGGCGCGCTCCTGACGTTCGTCCTCATCATCGCCGTCCTCATGCTCATCGTCTCGGCGATCGTCTGGGCGATCGCAACAGCCCACGGCAACTACGCGACCGCCAGCAAGGGGCGCATCGGTGTACTCGTCGCCGTCGGTGCCGCCGTCCTCGCCGGTGGCGGCGTGGCCTGGATGAACTGGCTGCTGGACCTCGGCCAGCAACTCTGACGTCGAACACCACCCGAGCCCGCGATGCCCACGTCCTCCCCGGCGTGGGCATCGTCGTATCCGCTCCTGAGGGGTCGCAGGGTGCACCTGTGGCGTGTACCCCGTCTGCGAGTCCGTGGGAGGGCCGCCCGTCGCCAAGGAGACCTACCGTGTTCGATCTGCTCGCCAACGTCATGTCCGCGCCGCCGCTGCTGGTGCCGATGGACATCAACATCGACCCCAACACCAACGGCCTGCCGGGGATCAACCAGCTGCGCACCATCGTCGGCGCGGTGATGACCATCGGCCTGATCCTGTCCGTGCTTGCGTTGATCGTGTCCGCGATCGTGTGGGGCTTCGGCGCGAACTCGTCGAACCCGCACCTCGCCTCGCGCGGGAAGATCGGCGTGCTTGTCTCCTGCGGTGCGGCGGTGATCTGCGGCGCGAGCGTGACGCTCATCAATTTCTTCTGGAACGTCGGCCAGTCCGTCTGACCTGCCTGTCGTCGTCGAGAGCTGGTGTTCGTGATGGGCGTGTGCGACGTTCCCGTGATCTCCTCGGTGTGCGATGCCGTCGGCGAAGGAGCCGCTTCTCTGGTCGCGGCTCCGTTCGACTGGCTCGCCCAGGCGATGGGTGCCGCCGCCGGGTGGCTGTTCGAGGCGGTCTGGTCGGTCTTCGACACCACGACACTCGTGGATGTCACCAAGCCCGGCTACATCGCCGTCTACAACCTGCTGTTTGGCATCGCGGTCTTCGTGATGCTGATCTTCTTCTGCCTCCAACTCATCACCGGGCTGATCCGCCGCGACCCCACCACACTCACCCGCGCCGCCCTGGGCCTAGCGAAGTCCGTCCTCGGGTCGTTCGTCGTCATCACGCTGACGGCGCTGCTGCTGGAAGTCGTCGATCAGCTGTGCATCGGGATCGTGCAGGCCGGCGGAGAGACCACCGAGTCGATGGGCGACAAGATCGCCCTCCTCGCCGCAGGGCTGGTCGGGATCAACATCGCCGCTCCCGGTGTCGGTGCCGTCATCACGATCTTCATGGCCGGCCTCGCGATCACCGCCGCCGCGATCGTGTGGCTGTCCCTCCTCGTCAGGAAAGCGCTCCTGCTGGTGGCGGTCGTGTTCGCACCGCTCGCCTTCTCTGGTGCCTCGTGGGACGCCTCGCGGGGGTGGATCGGGAAGTGGGCGATGTTCGTCGTCGCGCTGATCTGCTCCAAGCTCGTGCTCGTCGTGATGTTCCTCGTCGCGATCACCCAGGTCTCCGCACCGATCGACGCCGACCTCGCCTCGGTCAGCGATCCCATCGCGGGGATCGTGCTGATGGCGATGGCCGCGTTCGCGCCGTATCTGACCTACAAGTTCATCGCGTTCGTCGGGTTCGACATGTACCACGCGATCGGCTCCGAGCAGGACGCCAAGAGCGCCCTCAACCGCCCGATCCCGGTCCCGACCAAGCCGCAAGGCGGCGGCGACCCGAAGAAGGTACTCGACGGAACCAGCAGCAGCGGCGGGAACACGGGCGGAGGCTCAGCCGGTGGAAGCAGCGCCCCGCCGCCGCCGAAGACTCCGGCACCAGGACCCGCCGCGAGCGGAGGAGGAGCCGCCGCTGGTAGAGGAGCCGCAGCAAGCGGAGGCAGTGCAGCCGCAGCTGGACCCGTGGCCGCCGGGGTCGTGATCGGCGCGAGTGTCGCCAAGGGTGCCGCGACCGCCGGGCCGAAGGCCGGAACCGCGTTGGGAGCCCAGGGCGAGCACGCCGCCGACGCAGCAGCGCAGACACCGCCACCGCCCGCCGCTTCACCTGCGGCATCGCCGTCGAGCTCGGCACCACGACCGCCGAGCACCGACCCGTCACCGCCACCGAAGCAGCCTCCGCCGCCCGCGCCGTGCCCACCGAAGGAGTAGACGATGAGCAGCACGAACAACGACCGTCCCACCGCGGGCGAACTCGTGCCGGTGAAGTTCTCCCGCCTCACTCGCCGCGGTGTCCTCCTCGGCCTGTCGCTGACCCAGCTCATCACGCTCGCCATCGGCGGAGCCACGCTCATCGGCGCGTTCTACGCCGGCGGCGGGATGCTGCTCGCCTACACCGCCCCCATCTGGGTACTCGCCGCCGCGCTGACCTGGATACCCATCGCGGGCCGGCCCAGCGTGGAGTGGCTGCCCATCGCCTGCTGGTGGCTGTGGCGCACCACCGGCGGGCAACTGCTGTACCGGCGCAGGATCGTCGTCCCGCGCCCCGTCGGCACCCTCGCGCTGCCCGGCGACATGGCGCGACTGCGCGAGTACACCGACCCCGACACCGGAGCTGGGATGATCCACGACCCCCAGGCCGCCACCTTGACCGTGGTGTGCGAGGTCACCCATCCCGCGTTCGTGCTCCTCGATCCCTGCGAGCAGGAACGCCGCGTCAGCTCCTGGGGCCGCGTCCTGGCCACCGTCTGCCGCTCGGGGCGGATCGCGACGCTGCAAGTCCTCGAACGCACCCTCCCTGACTCCGGCACCGGACTGGCCGAATGGTGGGCCACCCACGGCACCCCGGACGGCTCGTGGGCCGCCAACACATACGCCGAACTCATCGAACGCGCCGGACCCGCCGGCGAACGCCACGCCACCACACTCTCGCTGTCACTGGACATGAAGACCAGCGCTCGGCAGATCAGAACCGCCGGAGGAGGGATACGCGGGGCCGCCGCCGTGCTGCGGCAGGAGATGAACACCCTCGTCGCCGCGCTGCGCTCCGCTGACCTCTCGCCTTCCGGTTGGTTGACGCCGGGGCAGATCGCGGTGATGCTGCGTTCCGCCTACGACCCCGCCATCGCCGCCACCCTGGAACGGCACGGCAGGCTCGGCCAATCCCTCGCCACCGCTGGACCCGTCGCCGTCACCGAAACCTGGGGCAGGCTACGCACCGACTCCGCCCACCACGCGGTGCTCTGGGTCAGCGAGTGGCCCCGATCGCTCGTCTATCCGGGGTTCCTGTCGCCGGTGCTGCTGTCCACCGGCATCCAACGGTCGTTCTCGCTGATCTGCACCCCGATGCGGTCCGACCAGGCTGCGCGGGATATCCGCAAGAAGAAGGTCGAGCACATCTCCGACCAGGCCCAGCGCACCAAGATCGGCCAGATCGAAGACGCCTCCCAGACCGCCGAGTACCACGACGTTCTCCAGCAAGAAGCCGACCTCACCGCCGGACACGGCATCCTCCGCTACACCGGCCTCATCGCCGTCTCCGCACCCACCGTCGAAGAACTCGACGCCGCTGTCGCAGCCATCGAGCAAGCCGCGATCCAAGCATCCTGTGAGACCCGACTCCTCGTCGGCCAGCAAGCCGCCGCGTTCACCGCCGCCGCGCTCCCGCTCTGCAGACGCGTGTGACTTCAGTCCCTTCAGGCGTCCCCGCCAGATGATCCCTTCGAGTCGCCGTTCTTGAGGACCGCCCCGACGACGAGGGTCCCGATGCCGAGGACACCCACAGCGACCTTCGGCCCAGCCTCTGCTGCGGCGTTTCGCAGCTGCTGCGGATCGCGCACTGCGTCTCGCCAACGAGTGCGGGTCAGCGCTTCCCGGTGGGACTCAATCGCGAATGGCGTATGGAAGTCATCAATGGAGTCGCTGACGGTGTTGATCGAGTTGATTACCTTGCGTGCGGCGCGGGCATGCAGCACGACATTCTCCCGCGCGACACCGCCAGCCTGATCGAGGCGAGTCATGAGGTGCCCTGTCTTCAGGACGATCTTGTTGCGCCGCTGCTGGAGCGCAGCATCGAGACCGATCCGATGTCCATCCAACGAAGCCGGCGCTGTGTCGAACACATGATCCAACTCCAGCACTGCGTACTCGTTCTGCAACTGGAAGCATCGCGCAAGCACAGCGAGCCAGACGCCGACCTCTGCCTCAATGTCCTGGGTCGCCCTGGCGAGAGCACCCACGCCTGACTGGTCGTTGGCCTTGTCGGCGAGTGCTTCCAAAGCACGTAGTGCGTCTGCCTGGACCTCGGCGATTGTGCCCACCTCGGTCTTGACTTTGTCCCAAGCGGTTTCGCGATCCCCTCCGTGTTCGCGTATCGCCGTCGCTTCATCGATGACGAAGCTGACTCGATCCATCTTTGCGAGAACTTCGTCTCTTTGCCTACGGCGTACGTCGTCGAGCTTTCCGTCGATGGTGACGAGGAGCTGTTTCAGCTCTTGAGCCTCCTGCTGCCGAGCAAGCTGAGCCATCACTCCGGCAGCACCGGAGAGGATCGCGGGGTTCATCAGAAGAGATGCCGGACCATCCTCGATCTGAATCCACTTGCTGATGGAGCCGGGGTCGCCCAGCATCGCGTGACTGATGCCTTTGGTCTTTGTAGGCATCAGGCCGAACTCCTTGACCTGCTCGGCCGACTCCTTGGTGAGTCTCACGTACCGGCCAGCGTTCTCAGCGATGTTGGACGCCGCTTCCGCGATCTTCGACCCCGTGTCGAGCGCTGATCCGAGCCTGTCGAGACGAAGCTCACGTGATAGGGACAGCAGCCCCACTGAATCAAGGAAGCGCTCGACGGCCGACGGGTTGCCGATGACAGCCAGCCCCTCGCCGTCATGGATCAACTCGATCTCATCAGCCACCTGCCGCTCCTCCTCTGTCTGCTTCCTGACTCAAGAGTATTCGTGACCGCCGACAGCCGAGTGGGAGTCCTGCGCACCTCCATGACACACGACGCGCCAGGAGGTCCATGATGCCCACGTTCTTCGATTCGACTGCCGACGCCGCTGAGGCGTCCGAGGCGCTGCGGGGGTTGGCCCACGCGAGCCGGGGTTTCGATCAGCCCGCCGAGATGTACGGGGTGATCGGTGATCTGTCCTCGGGGATGCGCTCGCTGCGGCAATCACTGGACCAGATCGCTGATGTTCACGAGCGCAAGGCCGCGCATGCCTTCAACGACGACGGGAGCCACGAGGCAGGAGTGCGCGACGCGCTTGCTGTTGCGGAGGAGCTGCGTCAGGCGGCGAACCTCGTCGACCGGGCATATGACCGGCTCGCGGAAGGGTTCATCGCTGCGGGGCGGATCGCTTGGCACCCCGAGCCCGCCGTCGAGGAGGCCGTGCCGTCGCGGTGGGTCAGCGTGGTGTTCCTCCAGGGCGAGGAGGCCGACCGGCCGTTGCGCATCCTCGGTGAGCTGGGGCATGTCGATGCGGTGGACTACCTCGCGCAGTGGGACTACGGCGACGAGACCACGCAGGCCGCGCTGGAGAACGGGTACGTCTACGACGAACCCGGCGAGGGCACGAACGACCGGGTGGCGCTCTCAGGTGACTACGCGCTGGTCGTCAACCCGCACATCGGCTACGTCTCGCTGCTGCGCCGCTACGCCGAACCGGAGGCAGAGCCCCAGGATGCCGAACAGGTCGCGTCCGCTCCGATGCAGGCTTGGCCGGAGCTGCTGGTCTCGTACTCGTCGCCGGGCGCCCCAGAGCGGACCGACCTACCGACGGCGAAGCGGGACGGGTCGTGGTTCGAGCCGGCCAAGACCACGGCGGTCAAGCAGTCGCGGGGGCTGGTGCTGTGACCGAGGATCGAGCACGGCTGCACACCGCCGTTCTGGTGGCGCCGTCGAAGGAACGGCGGAAGCTCCGCAAGCAGCGCCGCAAAGCCGAGGCACGACTCCACGCAGAGCAGCGAAGGACCGCGCTCGCCGCTGCAAAGGCGAAGGCCGAAGAGGAGCGTGCCGAGCGGCGCGCCACGATCTACCTACCGAAGGCCGGCGAGCCTGGCGCTGCGCAGTTGCGCACGCCGGGTCGGTTCCATCTGACGCGGCATCAGGACACGTCGGCAACGCTGGCGGGCGCGTACCCGTTCGTCGCCGAGGGCGGTCTCGGTGCCGATGGCGTGTTCGTCGGCCAAGACCTCTACTCGGGCGGCAGTTTCGTCTACGACCCGTGGGTGCTTTACGCGCGCGGCATCATCACCGCACCCAACGTGGTGCTGGCCGGGATCGTCGGCTCCGGCAAGTCGTCGCTGGCCAAGTCGCTCTACACGCGGTCGTTGCCGTTCGGGCGGCGCGTGTACGTGCCTGGCGACCCGAAGGGCGAACACACTGCCGTCGCCAACGCGGTCGGCGGACGCGCCATCGTCCTTGGCCACGGCCTCAACACTCGCCTGAACCCACTCGATGAAGGCCACCGGCCCAGCGGCCTGTCGGACGAGCAGTGGGCCTCCACGGTCGCGGCGCGGCGGCGTGACCTGATCGGCGCACTGGCCGAGACGGTGCTCGCGCGCGGGTTGTCGCCGCTGGAGCACACCGCGATCGACATCGCCCTGACCCAGACGGTGCGGGAGAACGACGTGCCGATCCTGCCGATGGTCGTCGATCACATCCTCGCCCCGAGCACGGATGCCGACGGCCGGTTGGCCGAGGACGGCCGACTCGTCGGCCACGCACTGCGCCGTCTCGTCGCCGGTGATCTGGCCGGGCTGTTCGATGGGCCTTCGACGGTTGCGTTCGATCCGTCGTTGCCGATGATCTCGCTTGATCTCTCGCGGGTCACGGAGAACTCGACGCTCATCTCGGTGTTGATGACGTGCTCGTCGGCGTGGATGGAATCCGCGTTACTCGACCCGAACGGTGGGCAGCGGTGGGTGATCTACGACGAGGCCTGGAGGCTCATGTCCCACCCGGCTCTGTTGCGGCGGATGGATGCGCACTGGCGACTCGCACGGCACTACGGGATCGCGAACATGCTGATCTTCCACAAGCTCACCGACCTCGACAACGTGGGCGACCGCGGCTCCGCCATGCGGTCCCTGGCCAACTCGCTGCTGGCGAATGCAGAGACGAGGATCGTGTACCGGCAGGAGTCCGACCAGCTCGGGCCGACCGCGACCGCCCTCGGTCTGACCAGCACCGAGCAGCAGCTCTTGCCGAACCTCGGCGTCGGCCAAGGTCTGTGGCGGATCAAGGCCAGGAGCTTCGTCTGCCAGCACCAGCTCCACCCCGACGAACTCGCCCTGTTCGACACCAGCAGCCGCGCAGCGGGAGGTCACCGATGAACCTCACCGGCCCGCGCCGATCCACCACGACCGACGACGAGAACATGGCTCCCGTCGAGCTGCCGCACGTCCTCGTGACCGTTGCCGATGACGGCACCCTCACCGCCACGGTGGATGGAACCCACTTCGAGGAGTCGGGTGCGAGCGTGTGGACGCGCGCGACGTTCGGGCCGCTCATGGATGCCATTACTAAGGACCGCACGATCGCGGTCCGGGTCGAAGTTCGCGAGAGCGACGGAAGTGTGTTCACCGACATCCTCCGCACCCGCAAGCCCCGACGCGCAGTGGCACCGTCCGAGAACTCGGTACCGGAGACTCGTCGGAGTCGTCACGCCCGACGGGTGCCGCGCTTGGCTGAGGTCACGGCTCACGGGTTCGTGCCTGGCGAGGATGTCGCCGTCGCGACGATCGTCTCCCATACCGACGCCACCGGAACCGGGGAGGCACGTGCGCTCATCGACCTCGACGACCTGCCCGCCGGAACATCGCACGAGGTGATCCTGTTCGGGCGTATCTCGGGCACGCTCGCGGTGCGGCGGCTGACATGAACCAGCGGCAGGCCGGGGGCATGGGTGACGAACTCACCAACGCCGCACTCATCGCCCTGATCGGCATGTTCGGCATCGCTCTC
>WBZP01004979.1_pt1 | contig 13643 bp, 11 predicted proteins | sample 5204301 | NCBI WGS metagenome assembly WBZP01 (sample SAMN12412401, study PRJNA552823) | activated sludge metagenome | isolation source: activated sludge from nitrification reactor of wastewater treatment plant... | place: USA: Pennsylvania | collected 2017 | reverse complement strand
CCGTGGTGTTTGCGGAACCCTGGATCACGGGTGCGGAGTACACCGTTGCGATCCTCAAGGGACGGGCGCTGCCCTCGATCCGCATCGAGACGCCGAAGGTCTTCTACGACTACGAAGCGAAATACTTTCGCAGCGACACCCTTTATTACTGCCCGTCCGGTCTCACGGCGGGTGTCGAGGCAGAACTCGGCACGCTCGCGGCTACGGCCTTTGAGGCCTGTGGTGCGGGTGGCTGGGGTCGCGCCGATTTCATGATGGATGGCGCCGGACGACCACTGCTGCTCGAGATCAACACCGTGCCCGGCATGACCGACCACAGCCTCGTGCCGATGGCCGCGCGCGCCATCGGCATGGAATTCGATGAGCTCGTCTGGCGCGTGCTCGAGACGAGTTTCGCGAGGACGCGCCTCTGATGCGACTCAAGCCCCGAAACCGGCGCAAACAGGTCGAGCGTCGCTGGCGTCTGCCCGCGATCGACTGGCGTCGCCTCGCAACGACCGTCGTGAGTCTCGGAGCGCTCGCGGCGGCAGCAGGTGGCGTGGCGTGGGCGCTCGACCAGCCGATCGAGACGATCATCGTGGAGGGCCGCTTCCAGCGGGTCTCGCCGCTCGACGTCGAGCAGGCGGTGAAGCGGCGCGTGCGCGGCACGGGGCTCGTGAGTGTCGATCTCGAATCGGTCGGGCGCAGCCTGCGCAGCATTCCATGGGTCGAGACCGCCAGCGTGCAGCGCGCATGGCCGCGTGGCCTGCGGGTACTCGTGACGGAACAGGTCGCTGCGGCGCGCTGGGGCGCCAATGGCCTCCTCAATGCGCACGGCGAGCTCTTCATTTCCGAGACCCGGCACATTCCGCCCGAATTGCCCCAGCTCTCCGGGCCGTCCGGCGCCGAACATGACGTCGCTGCGCGCTATCTCGCCGTGCGCGGCCGGCTGACGGAGGCTGGCATGCGCATCACGGCCATGCGGCTCGATGCGCGCGGCGCGTGGGAGTTCGACCTCGACAACGGCGTGACCGTGCGACTCGGCCGGCGCGACGTCGACGCGCGCTTCGAGCGCTTCGTTGGCGCCGGCCTCCCCCTCGTCGGCGAGCGCAGCGGCGACATCGACTATGTGGACATGCGGTATTCGAACGGCTTTGCGATCGGCTGGCACTGAGGAGATATGGCGAAACGCGCAGACAGAACCCTGATCGTCGGCCTCGACATCGGCACTTCGAAAGTGGTGGCGCTTGTCGGTGAGGTCGCGCCGGACGGCACCATCGAGGTGATCGGTCTCGGCTCGCAACCCTCCCGCGGCCTCAAGAAAGGCGTGGTCGTCAATATCGAGTCGACCGTGCAGTCTATCCAGCGCGCAGTCGAGGAAGCCGAACTGATGGCCGGCTGCGAGATCCACTCGGTGTTCGCCGGCATCGCGGGCAGCCACGTGCGCAGTCTCAATTCACACGGTGTCGTTGCGATCCGTGACAAGGAGGTGTCGCAGCACGACGTGATGCACGTGATCGACGCCGCGAAGGCCGTGGCGATTCCGGCCGACCAGAAGATCCTGCACGTGCTGCCGCAGGAATTCATCATCGACGGCCAGGAAGGCATCCGCGACCCGATCGGCATGTCGGGCGTGCGCCTCGAGGCGAAGGTGCACATCGTGACCGGCGCCGACAGCGCCGCGCAGAACATCGAGAAGTGCATCCAGCGCTGCGGCCTTGCGGTCGACGACGTGGTGCTCGAGCAGCTGGCCTCGAGCTTTGCCACGCTCACCGAAGACGAGAAGGAACTCGGCGTGTGCCTCGTCGACATCGGCGGCGGCACGACCGACCTGGCCGTGTTCTCGAGCGGCGCGATCCGCCACACCGCCGTGATTCCGATCGCGGGTGATCAGGTGACGAACGACATCGCCGTGTCGATGCGCACTCCGACGCACTACGCCGAGGACATCAAGGTGCGCTACGCCTGCGCGCTCTCGCAGCTCGCAAACCCCGACGAGAGCATCGAAGTGCCGAGCGTGGGCGATCGCCCGGCGCGGCGCCTCGCGCGCCAGACGCTCGCCGAGGTCGTCGAGCCGCGCTACGAGGAGCTCTTCGGTCTCGTGCGCGACGAGCTGCGCCGCAGCGGCTTCGAGGAGGCGATCGCCGCGGGCATCGTGCTGACGGGTGGCAGCGCCAAGATGGAAGGCGCGATCGAGCTCGCGGAGGAAGTCTTCCACGTGCCGGTGCGCCTCGGCCTGCCGCAGCAGGTGCAGGGCCTCACCGACGTGGTGCGCAATCCGATCTATTCGACCGCCGTGGGCCTCTTGCTCTACGCGCGGGACAACTCGATGGCAAGCGTGCGCGGCCGCTCGATCGGCGGCAGTGCGAAAACGATGCTCGACAGGATGAAGTCATGGTTTGCGGGAAATTTCTGAGGGCGGCGAGCTACGGGCTACGCGCTGCGGGCAAGAGGCGCGCTGCGCGCGCTCTGGCTCGTTGCGCGTAGCTCGCAGCCCGATGCCATTTTCAACAAAGGAGCGATGAGATGTTTGAACTGATGGACGCATACAGCCAGAGCGCTGTCATCAAGGTCCTCGGCGTCGGTGGCGGCGGCGGCAACGCTGTCGCGCACATGGTCGCCGCGGGGATCGAGGGCGTGGAGTTCCTGTGCATCAACACCGATGCCCAGGCGCTGAAGCACTCGAAGGTCAAGACGGCGCTGCAGATCGGCGCCAACATGACCAAGGGTCTCGGCGCGGGCGCGGATCCGGAAGTGGGCCGTCAGGCCGCGATGGAGGACCGCGATCGCATCATCGAGATGATCGAGGGCTGCGACATGCTCTTCATCACTGCCGGAATGGGTGGTGGCACGGGCACGGGCGCCGCGCCGGTCGTTGCGCAGGTGGCAAAGGAACTCGGCATCCTGACCGTCGCGGTCGTGACGAAGCCGTTCGAGATGGAAGGCGGCAAGCGCATGCTGGTCGCCGAACATGGCATGGCCGAACTCGGCAAGTACGTCGACTCGCTGATCACGATCCCGAACCAGAAGTTGCTGACCGTGCTCGGGCCGCAGATCACGTTGCTCGACGCGTTCAAGTCGGCGAACCAGGTGCTGCAGGGCGCCGTGCAGGGCATCGCCGAGCTGATCACGCGGCCGGGCCTGATCAACGTCGACTTCGCCGACGTGCGCACCGTGATGTCGGAGACCGGCATGGCGATGATGGGCTCGGGTTCGGCGAGCGGCGAGAACCGCGCGCGCGAAGCGGCGGAAGCGGCGGTGTCGTCGCCGCTGCTCGAGGACATCAACCTCTCGGGTGCCCATGGCGTGCTCGTGAACGTGACGGCGGGGATGGACCTCTCGATCGGCGAGTTCCAGGAAGTCGGCTCGATCGTCAAGCAGTACGCCTCGGAGGACGCGACCGTAGTCGTCGGCACCGTGATCGATCCGGAGCTGTCGAACCAGATCCGGGTCACCGTGGTGGCGACCGGCCTCGGCCGTATCGCTGCCGCCCCGGCTGCGCGCCCGCGCGATATGGGACGTGAGGCAGTTGCCAGAACTGAGCCCCCGATGCGGGTCGTGCGCCGCTCGCCGCTCAACAGCTCGGATTATGCCGCGCTCGACCGGCCGACGGTGCAGCGCCAGCGGGCGGTGGGCGACGGGTTGCGTGCGGATGTCGATGTCGAGGACGTGCTCGACATTCCGGCTTTCCTGCGCCGCCAGGCCGACTGACGCGACAGGCGAGCTTGTGGTACGGTAGCGCCCCGAACCTGTCGGGGCCGGTGCGCCTCGTCGGCGCCTCGCTCCAGCCGGTTTCCTGAACGGGACCGGGCGCTACCGCTTCACTCCTTGTATGGTTGGTCAACGAACTCTCAAGAACGCGATCCGCGCGTCGGGCGTGGGACTGCACACCGGCACCAAAGTGCTGATGACAGTGCGTCCCGCACCACCCGATCACGGCATCGTCTTTCGCCGTGTCGATCTCGAGCCCGCGGTCGACATTCCGGCGTTCGCAGAGAACGTGGGCGAGACGACGCTCGGCACCGTGCTCGTGATGGATGGTGCGCGCATTTCGACGATCGAGCACCTGATGTCCGCCTTCGCGGGTCTCGGTATCGACAACGCGATCGTCGAGGTGAATGCCCCCGAAGTGCCGATCATGGACGGCAGCGCGGGGCCCTTCGTATTCCTCCTGCAGTCGGCCGGCATCGAAGAGCAGGCCGTGCCGAAGCGCTTCGTGCGCATCCTGAAGCACGTGCGTGTCGAAGACGGCGACAAATGGGCCGAGTTCCATCCGTTCGACGGATTCAAGGTCAACTTCCAGATCGAGTTCGACCACCCGATCTTCAAGCGCCGCACGCAGGCAGCTTCGATGGACTTCTCGACGACCTCGTTCCTCAAGGAGGTCAGTCGCGCGCGCACTTTCGGCTTCATGCGCGATCTCGAGACGATGCGCTCCCACAATCTCGCGCTCGGTGGCAACCTCGACAATGCCATCGTGCTCGACGACGAGGGCATCATGAACGAGGACGGCCTGCGTTACGAAGACGAGTTCGTGAAGCACAAGATCCTCGATGCGATCGGCGACCTGTACCTTCTGGGTCACAGCCTGATCGGCGAATTCAGCGGCTACAAGTCCGGGCACGGCCTGAACAACAAACTGCTGCGCGCGCTGCATGCCGATGCGGATGCGTGGCAGGAAGTGGTGTTCGAGACGGACAAGGACACGCCGATTCTCTACGTCGGCACCGAAGCGCTGCCGAGCACGGCAGCCTGAAGCTCTTCAGCGCAGCCCCGGGCGGGACGGCGGCAGGACTTTCACCTGCACGGCCGCGATACGGCCATTCTGCTCGCGGACCTTCGTGAGCAGCGCTTCGACCTCGAAGTGCAGGCGCGCGGCCCAGGTCGCCGATGCGACATAAACGGTCAACCTGCCTTCCCGCTCGACGGCCGAGGTGACACGGGAGGCCGTGTCCGCAGGCAGCCACGACCGGACGAGCGTGAGCCAGTCCTCGGCTGCCCTGGCGCGCGCCCTGAGGGTGGCCAGCGGTGAGGCGGGACGGGCCAGCAGGTCGGCCAGGGCACCCGGTTTACCATATCGGGGAGACCCTGAATTTCGACTCTGTGCACCAGTCTGCTTGTGTCGTCCCCGCGTCTTCGGCATATTGCCCCCGCCAATGGACCGAGCATAACGGATGAACCTCATTTTCTTCTCTCGGCGCGACGGGCGCGCGCGGCATGTCAATCTCGCCCATCCGGTGACTTTGGGCGCCGTCGGTGCGCTGGCGCTGGGCGTCCTGGGCATCGCTTTCGTGCTCGGGCTCGAGCTCGGCCAGCGTTCCGGCCAGGCGTTTTCGCGTGGTGACGCATCCCACTGGTCACAGGTGGTGAAGGCGCAGGAGGCCGAGATCACGGAAATGAAACGCGCGCTGCAGGAGCGCGTGGATGCGATTTCGATGCGCATGGGCCAGGTCAACGGCCGGATGATCCGCCTCGATGCGCTCGGCAAGCGCCTGACCGAAATGGCGAATATCGACTCGAGGGAATTCAATTTCGACGCCGCGCCACCCACCGGTGGCCCCGAAGAAGGAGAGGGCGGCATCGCCGCGCAGATCCCCGATCTCACGGGTCTCCTGACCAATCTCGAGGAACGGGTCGACCTGCGCGGCGCGCAGCTCGCCGCTCTCGAGAATGTGCTGATTGCGCGCCAGCTCCGCGACCAGATTCACCCCGAGGGCCGCCCGGTGCGCCAGGGCTTCATTTCCTCCTATTTTGGCTCGCGCCAGGACCCGTTCACGGGCCACGGGGCTTTCCACAAAGGCCTCGACTTCGCGTCCCAGGCAGGCGCCGAGGTGGTCGCGGTCGCAGCCGGCATCGTGACCTGGTCGGGCGAGCGCGCCGGCTACGGAAATCTCGTCGAGATCAATCACGGCAACGGTTTCGTGACGCGCTATGGTCACAACAGCCGCAATCTCGTGTCGGTAGGCGACACGGTGCAGCGCGGTGACCCGGTCGCACAGATCGGCTCCACGGGCCGCTCCACCGGCCCGCACGTGCACTTCGAAGTGCTACGGCAGGGCCGGCAAGTCGATCCGCTGACTTTCATCGGCCGCTGACCGCCGTCCCGGCCCCTACCCCCCAGCACGCGGGGGAATCATTTTCTCCGCGCGCCGTCTATCCTCGAATCCGTATAATATCCGGCCTTCACCTGACCATGGCACGCATAAGTACCTGATCGGGCAGATTTTTTTCAAGGATTCCACGTGCTCGCACTGCTCACGCGCGTCTTCGGCAGCCGCAACGACCGCCTCGTCAAGAACTACGCCCGTCAGGTGCGCGCCTCGACCGCACTCGAGCCCGCAATCGAGGCCCTCGCCGACGATGCCCTGCGGGCAAAGACCGATGAGTTCCGCGCGCGGCTGAAGGATGGCGCGAAGCTCGACGAACTCGCGACCGAAGCCTTCGCGGTCGTGCGCGAGGCGGCGCGGCGCACGCTCAGGATGCGCCACTTCGACGTGCAGCTGATCGGCGGCACGGTGCTGCACGAGGGCAAGATCGCCGAAATGCGCACGGGCGAGGGCAAGACGCTCGTCGCGACGCTGCCGGCCTACCTCAACGCGCTCACCGGCGAAGGCGTGCACGTCGTCACCGTGAACGAGTACCTCGCGCAGCGCGACTCTGACTGGATGGGGCCGATCTTCCGCTTCCTCGGGCTCACGGTCGGGGTGATCAGGAACTCGCAGTCGAGCGCCGAGAAGCGCGCGGCCTATGCCTGCGACATCACCTACGGCACGAACAACGAATTCGGCTTCGACTATCTGCGTGACAACCTTGCGTTCCGTCTCGAGGATCGCGTGCAGCGCGGCCATGCCTTCGCGATCGTGGACGAGGTCGACTCGATCCTGATCGACGAGGCGCGTACGCCGCTGATCATTTCGGGTCCCGCCGAGGAGAGCACCGAGCTCTACCTCGCGATCAACAAGCTCGTGCCGCGCCTGACCCGCCAGAAGGAAGAGAACGGCCCCGGTGACTACTCGGTCGACGAGAAACAGAAGCAGGTGCACATCACCGAGGAAGGTCACGAGCACGTCGAGCAGTACATGCTGGAGGCGGGCCTCCTGCGCGACGGCAACAGCCTCTACGACTCCGGCAACATCCGCCTCATGCACCACCTGAACGCGGCGCTGCGCGCGCACGCGATCTACCGCCGCGACGTCGAGTACATCGTGCGCGGCGGCGAGGTGATCATCGTCGACGAGTTCACCGGCCGCACGATGCAGGGCCGGCGCTGGTCGGACGGCCTGCACCAGGCGATCGAGGCGAAGGAAGGCGTGCGCGTGCGCGAGGAGAACCAGACCGTCGCATCGATCACGTTCCAGAACTATTTCCGCATCTACCGGAAGCTCTCGGGCATGACCGGCACCGCCGACACCGAGGCGCCCGAGTTCCTGCAGATCTACGGACTCGAAGTGGTCGTGATCCCGACACACCGGCCGATGGTGAGGAAGGATCATCCAGACTTCGTCTACCTCAACCAGAATGACAAGTACAAGGCGATCATCGAGGACATCCAGGATTGCGTCGCGCGCGAGCAGCCGGTGCTCGTCGGGACGACCTCGATCGAGACTTCTGAACTCCTGTCGGGCCTGTTGCAGAGGGAGGGCATCTCGCACCAGGTACTGAACGCGAAGCAGCACGAGCGCGAAGCACACATCGTCGCGCAGGCTGGCCGGCCGGGCGCCATCACGATCGCGACCAACATGGCGGGCCGCGGTACGGACATCGTGCTCGGTGGCAATCTCGAGGCCGAACTCGCGACCTTGCCGCCCGACGCGCCGGATACCGACCGCGAGCGCGTGCGAAGCGGCTGGAAAGAGCGTCACGAGAAAGTACTCGTCGCCGGTGGCCTGCACATCGTCGGCACTGAACGCCACGAGTCCCGCCGCATCGACAATCAGCTGCGTGGCCGCTCGGGCCGACAGGGCGACCCGGGTTCGAGCCGGTTCTACCTGTCGATGGAAGACAACCTGATGCGGATCTTCGGTGATCCGAACTTCACCAAACGCCTGCTCACGATGGCGGGCATGAAGGAAGGCGAAGTGATCGAGAGCCGCATGCTCTCGGGCCGCATCGAGAAAGCGCAGCGCAAGGTCGAATCACACAACTTCGACATCAGAAAGCAGCTGCTGCTCTTCGACGACGTCGCGAACGACCAGCGCCGCGTGATCTACCAGCAGCGCACCGAGATCATGGCGAAGGAGGAGGTCGCGGATGCGATCCGCGGCATCCGTGCCGATGCGATCGGCACGCTCGTTGACCAGTTCGTGCCGAAGAATGCCGGTCCGGCGGACTGGGACCTGGGCGGTCTCGCTGAGTCCGTGCTGAAGGACTTCAACACGCGGATCGCCCCGAAGGAGTGGCTCGAGAAGGAGCCCGAGATCGACGAGGCGAGCTTTCGCGCGCGCATCGTGGCGTCCGTGGATGCGGTCTATGACGAGAAGGTGACGCGCATCGGCGCGGAGCTGATGCGGCACGTGGAGAAGGACGTGATGCTGCGCACGCTCGATCAGCACTGGCGCGATCATCTCGCGGCCATGGATTACCTGCGCCAGGGCATCCATCTGCGCGGCTATGCGCAGAAGGACTACCGCTACGAATACAAGCGGGAGGCCTTCGAGCTCTTCTCGGCCATGCTCGATCGCGTGAAGTTCGAGACCGCTTCGCTGCTTTCCAAGATCGAGGTTCGCACGCAGGAAGAGATCGATCGCGAGGAAGAGCGCCGGCGTCTGCGCTTGATGCAGGCCTTGCAGGCGCAGCACGCCGACGCGCAGTCAGCCCTGGCAGCAGGCGGCGACGATGCCCCCGCAGCGGGCGGAGCGTCCGTGGGTGCATCGCCCGCCGCGGGATCAGGTGGTGCGCGTGCCGGCGTTGCGCGCCTGCCCGGCCGGCCGCCTGCGCCCGCCGAATCGCACACACCCGTGGTGCGTGCCGAGCGCAAGGTCGGACGCAATGAACCCTGCCCCTGCGGCTCGGGCAAGAAATACAAGCACTGTCACGGCACGTTGGCCCAGGCGGAGTGACGCCGCACGTCCGGGTCGTTGCGGCGGCGCTGTTCGATGGCGAGGGGCGTGTGCTGCTCGCCGATCGGCCCCGTGGCAAGCATCAGGCTGGTCGGTGGGAGTTCCCGGGTGGCAAGATCGACGCGGCGGAGAGCGAACGTGCGGCGCTTTGCCGTGAACTCGCGGAAGAACTCGGCATCACCGTGCAGGCTGCGCGCCCCTTCATGGCCGTGTCGCACGAGTACCCGGATCGCCGCGTCGCGCTCTCTTTGTGGCTCGTCGAATCGTGGAGCGGTGATCCGCGTCCACTCGATGGCCAGCGACTCGTCTGGGTGCCGCCGCGGGACTTGCCCGGGTGGGATATTCTCGAAGCCGACGCTCCTTTCATCGGCGCCTTGTGCGCGCTTCCCGGAACGACCATGACGCAGCCGCAGACTTTCGAGGTACGCAATCCACGCAGCGGTGAAGTGGACTATCGACTCACCGCCACGAGCGCCGCAGAAGTCGCGCGTATCGCCGCCGCGCTGCGTGCGCAGCAGCCCGCCTGGCGCGACGCCGGTCTGCCGCATCGCATCGACGTCCTACAGCGGTTCAAGGCCGAGCTGACCGCGCGCAGCTCTGAAATCGCGGCTGCCCTCACGCAGGATACGGGGCGTCATCTGCTCTCGGTGGGTGAAGCGCTATCGGTGCCGGCTGCGATCGATCGCTGGTGCCGCAAGGTGCCGGGCTTCGGCGCGCCACCCGAAGGGCGCTCCGAGGGCTTGCCGTCGGTCAATTACGGCTATCAGCTTGTGCCGTATCCGCTCGTCGGAGCCATCAGCCCCTGGAACTTCCCGCTCATCCTTTCCTTCATCGATGTCGTTCCGGCACTGCTCGCCGGGTGCGCCGTGCTGCTGAAGCCGAGCGAGGTGACACCGCGATGGATGGAACCGGTACGCCGAGCGATCGACGCAGTGCCGGAACTTGCGGCGGTGCTTGCGATGACTCCCGGGGGGCGTGATACGGGTGAGGCGTTGGTGGCTGCCGTCGATGCCGTGTGTTTCACGGGCAGCGTGAAGACCGGTCGGCTGGTCGGTGCCAACGCGGCGGCGCATTTCATTCCGGCCTTTCTCGAACTCGGCGGCAAGGATCCGGTGATCGTCACGGCGAACGCCGACATCGAGCGCGCAACGGACGCCGTCTTGCGCGCCTCGATCAGTGCGAGCGGCCAGGCCTGCCAGGCACTCGAGCGCGTCTACGTGGATCGCCGCATTCACGTGGCGTTCGTCGAGAGGCTGGCCGCCAAGGCCCGTGCCGTCGACATCAACTGGCCCGACATCCATCGCGGCGCCGTCGGCCCGTTTATCTGGGGGGTGCAGGCGCGTGTCGTCGAGCAGCAGATCGAGGACGCCGTAGCGAAGGGCGCGAAAGTGCTTACGGGCGGCACGATCGAGAAGCACGGGGGCGAGTGGCTTCGACCCACAGTGCTGGTCGATGTGACACACGACATGCTGGTAATGACCGATGAGACTTTCGGTCCGCTGATCCCCGTGATGGCGTTCGATACGATCGATGAGGCCATCCGGCTCGCGAACGACTCCATCTACGGCCTCTCGGCGGCCGTGATGGCCGGCTCGATGGAGGAAGCCGAGGCCATCGGTCGGCAGCTCGAGGTCGGTGCCGTGAGTCTCAATGACTGCTCGCTCACCACGGTGATGCACGAGGCGGAGAAGAATTCGTTCAAGCTGTCGGGGCTCGGTGGCTCCCGCATGGGTGCTACGGGGTATCTGCGATTCTTCCGCACCAAGGCGCTGCTGCGCCAGACGGGCACGCCTGCCACGGTGGCGATTCTGGCGGAGGAGAACGCGCCGCGTTGAGGCGCGCGCGCGCCGCGCGACGGGCTGCGCGCTGCGGGCGGCGCGCGACGGGCTGCGGGCTGCGGGCAAGACCGTTGCGTCACGTCAGCAGCTCTACTCGGGCGTGGTGGCCGTGCGCTCAGCTTCGCGACCTCGCGCAGCAGGAAGCCCGACAGTGACAGGCCCTCGAGCGAGGCCCGTGCTCCACATGTCAACCTGGCGATTTCGCCCCGGAATGCGCGATACAATGCCGCCCCTCCACCCGACAGGCTCGCCATGGCAACTGATCCGAATCTGCCCGATATCCAGCTCGACGCAAACGGCCTCTATCGCGAGGAAGTGTTCACCGACCGCAAGGCCGGCACGCTGCGTCGCCTCGTGCCGGTGACGGTCGATGGCAAGGACGATCCCGGTCGCGACGTGCTCTATTCGGGGCAGACGCAGTTGCTGACACCGGGTGGCGTGCTGCCGCTGATGTTCGAGATCGACGCGAAGACCCTGCCTGATGCGCTCGGGAAGTTTTCCGGGTCGGTCAAGCTCGCGCTCGAACAGGCGATCGATGAAGCGCGCGAGTATCGGCGCGAAGCGGCCACGCGCATCGTCGTGCCGGAAGCCGGCGGCCTCCCGCCGATGGGGCCGGGCAAGCTGAAGATGCCATAGCCGAAGGGCGGGCGGCGGTGTCGCGATTGCCGGATTGCAGAATTTCTGCAATACTAAAATCATGAAGGCGACCATCACAGTAACCAGCCGCGGCGTCGTTACCTTGCCTGCGAGCTTGCGCCGCGCTGTTGGCATCAAGGCCGACGATCAGCTGATTGCCGAGGCGACGCCGGAGGGCTTGCTGTTGCGGCCCGCGGTCACCTTGCCAATCGAAATGTACAACGCGAAACGTATCCGGGAGTTCGACGCAGCCGAGGCGGATGTGGAAAAGGTGCTGCGCCGCAGGAAAAAGCAGAGCAATCGTTGAGCGCCGGAACAGAGCCGGAATGCGCATTTTCCTGGATGCCAATGTGCTGTTTTCGGCCGCAAAGTCGGCCGGAGCAATGCGGGCGATGTTGGAACTATTGCTGGACTCGGGCCATGACTGCTGCGTGGATGCGTACGTGGTCGAAGAGGCGCGTCGCAATCTTGCAGCCAAGTCGTCCGAGGCACTCCAGGCGTTGAGCGGGCTCCTCGTGCGCATGCAGGTCGCGGGAGCGCATCCGCATCGGTCAGCAGATCCTGCCGTGCTGGCGCTGCCTGAGAAGGATCGGCCGGTGCTGGAAGCCGCCATCCGACTGCGATGTGACGCCCTGGTCACTGGGGACCGCACGCACTTCGGTCGACTCTACGGAAAGACCATCGAAGGTGTGACCATTCATTCACCACGTACCCTGGCAGTCGAGTTGCTGTCCTGATTTTCAGCGCCGAAGCATGGCTGGTGGTCTCCTTGGCGCGCAGGTGATGTGATGCCGCGAGGGCGGGACGGGGTGCAATCATCGGAATGGGTCCGTTTGCTAGACTGCGGCATCAGCCAGATTCGAGTGCGGGGAAGAGCATGAATCACAGCCAATCGGCGCGCCCGCGTGGCGTGACGTTGACCCTCGCCGCGTGTGCCATGGGCCTTGCCGTGGGAGCCGTCGCAGTTGCGAAGCTCCGCTATCCCGCGGCGCCCCGCGGTTCTGTAATCGACGACTATTTCGGCACGAAGGTCGCGGACCCCTGGCGGGCCCTCGAGTCACTCGATGCGCCCGCAACGAAAAAGTGGGTGAGCGCGGAGAATGCGCTCGCGCAACCCTGGCTCGAGGCGATACCGCAGCGCACCTGGATCAAGGAGCGCCTCGCGAAGCTGTGGAACTACGAACGCTTTGGTGTGCCGAAGCAGGCAGGCGGACGCTACTTCTTCACGCGCAACGACGGTACGCAGGACCAGAGCGTGCTCCATGTCAGCGACTCGGTCGATTCCCCCGGCCGCGTGCTCTTCGATCCGAACTCTGCGAGCAAGGACGCCACGATCGCACTCGCGCGCTTCGAACCCGGCCCCGACGGCAAGTTGCTCGCCTACTCGCTCTCGGACGGTGGCACGGATTGGGAAATCTGGCGCTTTCGTCGCGTCGATGACGGCACTGACCTGCCCGATGAGCTGCGGCGCGTGAAGTTCTGGCAGATGAGCTGGGCGGCAGACGGGTCCGGCGTCTATTACAGTCGCTACCCTGCCCGCGCCGACGGCCGTGGGGACGACGGCGGGCGCCCTGCCATCTACTTCCATAGGCTCGGCGAACCCCAGGAACGCGACGCACTCGTGTACGCGGTCACCGACCACCCGACTCGCGCCCCATCGGCCGATATCACCGACGACGGCAAGCTGCTCGTGATCTCGATCTACGAAGACACGCGCCGCGACGGCGTGGTGCTGAAAGACATCTCGAAGCCCGACGGGCGTATCACGAAGCTGTTCACCGGGTTCGACGCGAACTACGTCTACCTCGGCAACGATGCCGGCTCGCTCTTTTTCATGACGACGGCGGGTGCGCCAAACTGGCGGGTGCTCGCAGTGGATCGCGCTGCGCCGAGTGCGGCGAGCGCGCGCACGATCGTGCCCGAGGCGGCCGCCGCCATCGAATCGGCCGACATCGCGGGCGATCGGGTGCTCGTGAGCTACGTGCAGGATGCGCGCAATGTGGTGAAGCTCTTCGAGCGCGACGGCAGGCCGGTGGGCGATGTGCGCCTGCCTGGTTCGGGTTCAGCGGGCAATTTCGAGGCGAAGAGCGGCCAGGCGGAAGTCTTCTTCTCGTTCTCGGACTATCTCGCG
>WBZP01004977.1_pt1 | contig 13645 bp, 5 predicted proteins | sample 5204301 | NCBI WGS metagenome assembly WBZP01 (sample SAMN12412401, study PRJNA552823) | activated sludge metagenome | isolation source: activated sludge from nitrification reactor of wastewater treatment plant... | place: USA: Pennsylvania | collected 2017 | reverse complement strand
TTAAAGCCAACATAATGTTGGCTTTAAAATACCTGAAACCTTTTGCTTTTTTGCCTGCTACACCTTTTGAAATGATGATTTGGTCAAACAAACTCCAGGCATCACGATATGCATTTGATCCCTGACCTCTTTTGAACATTTCTTCATAAGGATTAAACATTCCTGTTTTATTGACGTCCCTGATATCATCTACAGCCCTGAGATATGATTTTATACTTTCATCAGTTGGGTCATCATTCAGGTCTCCCATGACAAATATTTTAGCATCAGGAACAATATTTATCAAAGAATCCACTATATTCCTGCACAATTTTGCCCCATTATTACGATGTTGCGCGGTAATAGGTCCACCACCTCGGGAAGGCCAGTGATTGACCATGACATGCACAGTATCATCATCAAGGAGTCCTTTTACATACAATACATCTCGGGTATATCTTCTTCTTCCATTTTCAAAATTTATCAACGGCACAGGTCTGCTCATCAATGGTGTAAAGTGTTTGGGATTATATAAAAACCCAACATCCACTCCTCTGGCGTCAGGAGAATCATAATGAATGATCTTGTAGTTTCTGTCTTTTAATGTTGGCTGGATGACCAGATCTTCAAGAACTTTACGATTTTCTATTTCAGAAACGCCCAGGAAAGATAATCCTGATTTAACGTCCTGTATTCCAATCTGAGATATTACATAAGCCATATTGGCCAGTTTTTCCTGATATCTTTCTTCTGTCCAGGCCCTTGCACCATTGGGCAAAAATTCTTCGTCATTGATGAGGGTGTCATCCACAGTGTCAAAAAGATTTTCAAGGTTGTAAAAACCCAGGCTGACAATTTTTAATGGCTTACCATTTTTTTGAGAAGTACCCTGTTCAGTATATAATAATATGACTGAAAATGCAAATAGGGTTAAAAATTTATACATTTTATTAAAATTATCCGCAAATATAGTCTTATGGATTACTATATTTTACAATAAAACAAAAAAATAATTTCGCCTTAATATGAATCATCACTATAATATTTACCTTTACATTTTGATTTAACATACCAATCTGATGATTAGACGCAATTCTGTCAGTTTAGTGCTGATATTTATACTATTTAATGTCATTTTAACATTTGGCCAAAATATCTCCGGCAAGCTGTTAAATAAAAACACAAAACAACCTTTACCTGCGGTACCTCTATCATTAAGTAATATTGATTTGATCATATATACAAATGCTACCGGTGGTTTTACATTCAGGGGTGTAGAAAAAGGTAAATATTCGATATTGGCGAATATAAATAATACCCTTATCACCATCAAAGAAGTTGAAATTTCAGGAAAAGATGTTGCTTTGGGGGATATAGAAGTAGAAGGTGCACTCAATGCAGTTTCTGAAGAAATTTCAGTAATAGATGTGACTGATCTGGCTTCTATGGAAAATGAAAATGATAACTTTTCCAGTGCTTTGTCAGCGGGCAGAGATCCATTTGTGAATGCTACAGCTTTCAATTTGAGTTCGGGCAGATTCAGACCACGAGGATATTTTAATGAAGATTCAGACATGTTGATGAATGGAATGCTGATGAATGATCAGGACGACGGAAGAGTATTGTGGACCGCCTGGAACTCATTGAATGATGTCATGCGGAACAGGTCAAATGTCATCAATCTTTCAGAAAGTGATTACACATTCGGTGGAATCGGCGGCGCAACTTTTATTGATCTGAGGGCATCCAGTCAAAGGGAGGAAAAGAAAATTACATATGCATTTTCCAACAGAACTTTTCAGCATAGATTGATGGGCACATATTCTACCGGAATGATGAAAAATGGATGGGCTATTGCCGCTACTGCATCACATTCATACGGTGCTCAGGGTTTTATCAAAGGAACATATATTCAAGCCAATAGTTACTTTTTATCTGTAGATAGAAAACTTACAGACAAACATCTCCTGAATTTTGTAGTCTTCGGTTCACCTCAAAGAAGGGGACGATCTACTGGTTCTGTCCAGGAAATGTATGATCTAGCAGGAACCAATTATTACAATCCCAACTGGGGATATCAAAACGGCGAAGTCAGAAACTCAAGAGAATATATCATTCATCAGCCTGTAGTGATGTTGCGTCATGACTGGAAGATTTCATCCAATACCAATGTAATGACCACACTGGGATATCAGTTTGGCAACTATGGATCAACCCGTTTGGACTGGTATGATGCACCCGACCCCAGACCGGATTACTACAGAAAATTACCGAGTTATGCCTTAACTCAGGAGGCAAAGGACAGAGTGACCGAATTTCTTACTGCCGTTGAAGCCAACAGACAGATCAACTGGCAGGCTTTGTATAATGCCAACGCTACCCGAAACTATACCATTGAAAATGTGGATGGCATAGCCGGAAATAATGTTACAGGTAAGTTGGCAGCTTATATCCAGGAAACTGAAAATTATGATAACCAAAAGTTTAATTTCAACTCGGTAATCAATACCAAACTGGGTGACAGGATATATTTTACCGGCGGTTTACAATATCTGAGAGAAAAAGTCCATTATTACAGAAGAGTAGAAGATCTGCTCGGAGCTGATTTTTATATTGATTTTAATAGGTTTGCACTCAGAGATTTTCCCGGCAACCCGGATGCTGGTCAGAATGATGTAAACCGACCCAACCGACTATTAAAAGAAGGTGATATCTTTGGACACAATTACAATATCAATACATCGCGTGCTTCAGCATGGAGTCAAGTGGTGATTAAAACAGGAAAATTTGATTATTACGGAGCCATTTCACTGGCCAATCAGTCGTTTTACAGGGAAGGATTTGCCAAAGTAGGATTATTTCCCGATAACTCATTCGGAAAGTCAGAAACTCAAAATTTCCTTAATTTAGGCACTAAAGCTGGTATTACTTACAAATTGGATGGCAGAAATTATTTTGTGGTTAATGGTTCTTACAGAACAAGAGCGCCTTTTGCCAATGAAGCGTATGTATCGCCACGGGTGAGGGATCAGATTGTATCAAACCTGACCAACGAAAAAATTACTGCTTTTGATGTATCTTATTTGGCTCGTTATACCAAGTTTAAAGCAAGAATATCTGCTTTTTATACGGATTTTAAAGACAAAATCAGCAATGATGTGTATTATCACGAAGAGTTCAGGACATTTGTTAATTATGTCATGACGGGTATCGACCGTAGACATATGGGAATTGAATTTGGCGCTGAATATAATCTGACATCCAAAATTGCATTGACCGTAGCAGGTTCTGTTGGAGAGTATTATCACACCAGCAGACCATTGGCATCGATCTCCAGAGATAATAGTGCGGAAGATTTTGTGCAGGGCAGGGTAGTGTATATAGAAAACTATTACGTAGCCGGTATGCCACAGACTGCTGGAACAATAGGAGTTACGTATCGTAGCACAAAATTCTGGACTTTTAATTTAAACGTCAATGGCTTTAGTAAAAATTATTTGTCATTCAATCCTGATCGTCGTACCGCAGAAGCCGTAGCAACGGTCAATCCATCTACTGAAAATGATCTGCTGCAAACGATCATTGCTGAAGAAAGATTACCTGATGCCATTACTGTTGACTTTTCAGCCGGTAAATCAATTCGATTTGACAACGGTGCATTTTTAAGAATTAACCTGAATGCAGGAAATATTCTGAATAACACCAATTTCAGAACCGGTGGTTTTGAACAGCTCAGATTTGATTACGAAACCAAAGATGTAAGTAAATTTCCACCAAGATATTTTTATTCATACGGCACCAATTTTAATTTGAATGTTGCCTATATCTTTCCAAGATAATTTTTTAAAATCATAAATCATACTATAAATGAAATCAATAGTCATTAAAACCTTTATCGTTGCTTTAAGCATTTCATCTTTGTTTATCCTGTCGGGATGTCTTAAGGGAGAGTTTGACACGCCGCCTACCGGGGGCAGTGATCCTGAAATTCCTGCAGACCAGATTGTAAGCCTTACTGAAGTCATGTCAAAATATTATGTCGCAGGAAAGTATACTGCCATCGATCTGGATAAATATGTCAAAGGAGTAGTAGTGGCGGATGACCGTTCAGGCAATTTTTATAAAACCATCATTGTGGAAGATGAAAATTCAGATTTGGGTATTGCTGTATTGATAGATGAAAACGAAATACACTCTACTTATCCTGTGGGAAAAAGGGTTTTTATAAAACTAAAAGGGCTGACCATCTCTGATTACAACGGACTTCCGCAACTGGGAATGGGAGTAGACAATTCCGGCACATCTGCAAGGTTAGGTTATATACCTTCTTCGTTAATGGCAGAGATTCTGGTGCAGGGAGCATTTGGTCTGGAAGTGAAACCAAGGATCAAAAAGATAACAGAACTGAGCAGCAGCGACCTCAACACATTGATACAACTCGAAGGTGTTCAGTTTTCTAACGTTGGGGCAGATAAAAAATATGCCAACAATACAGTAGATCCGCCGGTTACTATCAATCAGGATCTGGTGGATTGTTCTAACAATAAGATCATAGTAAGAAACAGCGGTTATGCTGACTTTGCCAATGAAGTATTGCCGGATAAAAACGGAACTCTCACAGCAGTTTACAGTATTTTCAGAGCAGACAAACAATTGTTTATCCGTGACACCAAAGACGTTGCATTTGATAAGGACAGATGTGGCGGCGGAAACCCAACTGGTTCAAGGATCTCAATTGAATCAGTCAGAACAGCATTTGCCAATGGAGCAACTTCAGCACCGACAGGCTTTATACAAGGTATTGTCATATCAGATGTAGCTTCAGGAAATATCACCAACCAAAATCTGACTGTTCAGGATGGAGATTACGGCATAGTATTAAGATTTAAAAATCAGATCAATATTCCACAAAATACCGAAATAAAAATTGATGTGAGTGGAGCAAAACTGGAAGAATTCAGCAAGTTACTTCAGATCAATGACCTCGACAATTCAAAAGCAGAAGTATTGTCTACAAAGGTGCAAACACCTAAAACAGTAACTGTAGGACAACTTGATGTCGCTAAATTTGAGTCCACATTGGTGAAAATAGTGAATGCACAACTTACCGGAGGACCAAAATACTCAGGAACAGTTAAGGTAAAAGATGCCAGTGGTGAAGTTCAGCTTTTCACCAGAACAGCAGCTACATTTTCAGGTCAGAATATTCCTTCAGGTACCATAAGTATTACAGCCATTTTATCTGAATTTACATCAGGAACACAATTATCTATCAGAAACCTGACAGATGTAGAAGGAGGCGCGCCATGCGATGTGAATAATGCCACGGCAGATTGTGATGCAGATGGAGTAGCCAACGGTCAGGATTGTTCTCCATCCAATAAAGACATTTATCCGGGTGCACCATGTGACGATGCCAATGCTTCCACGGTAAATGATAAATACAATACACAATGTACCTGTGAAGGAAGTGCTCCTGGCGCCGGATTGGATGAATCATTCAATAGCCAAACCAACAATGTTGATATAACCCTTTCAGGATGGGTCAATGTAGCCGTAAAAGGTACCAGAAAATGGCAGGCAAAATTGTTCAGCGGCAATCTGTATGCTCAGGCTACCGCATTCAATGATACAGCGCCTGCTATGGAAACCTGGTTGATTACTCCTGAAGTAAATACCGCAGTTACTCCAACCCTTACATTTGAAACAGCGAAAGCATTTTGGGTACATGATGGTCTCAGTGTATGGGCAACTACCAATTATACCGGCGATCCGGCTACCACGACCTGGACAAAAGTTAATAGTAAAGTAGCGGTAAAAGATGATGCGGACAATACCTTTATATCTTCCGGCAACGTGGACTTAAAGTCATATGGAGCTAAAGTAAGGATCGGATTTAAATATGAAGGTGCCGGTGGTACCAATACATCTACTTTTAGGGTGGACAATGTGGTGGTGAAATAAAATAGAGTTCTGAAATAAAGATAAAAAAAGCATGAACCGTATTTCGGGTCATGCTTTTTTTTTTTAAGTGATACAGTGCAATTGTTACCAATAGTTTTCAACATCAAACTTATTTCCTTGATCTATTAGGCGGTTAATAAGACTTCGCAGGCACTTTAATTCTTTCTTCAGGTACCTGACAAGGCTTCACAGGCACTTGAAATCTTTCTTCAGGTGGTTAAGAAGACTTCGCAGGCACTTGAATTCTTTCTTCAAGTGGTTAACAAGGCTTCACAGGCACTTGAAATCTTTCTTCAGGTGGTTAAGATGACTTCGCAGGCACTTGATATCTTTTTTCAGTAAATATAGAAAACAAAAAAGTCCTGCCATTAAAATGACTAGCCGGTTAAATTTTTTTTCTTAGCTTTGCATAGTATATCATTTAGCCACATTTATTCATCGCCAATATAGTCGGGTCAGCTCGCCTGCCATACAGATTTGCACAATTTTAAGAAATTGAATACAATTCTATTTTAAATTCCACATTTCTTTTAAAGTTCCAAAAAAAATAATTCAACAATAATGAAAATAAAATCAAAAATTAAAATTATCCTAAGCATCCTCTTGCTGACACAATATGGTTTTTCGCAAATCGATGTGGTATATAATAATTTGGTTTGGTCAGACGAATTTAATACAAACGGATCAATAGATGTAAATAAATGGTTTCATCAAACGCAAATACCTGCTGGTGGAAATTGGTATAATAATGAGGTACAACATTATACCAATCGTACAACTAACTCTTTTGTTGATGGTGGAAATTTACATATTGTTGCAAAAAAAGAGACGTTTTCTGATCAAAATGTAACAAAACAATATACTTCGGCTCGATTAAATTCCAAGTTTGCCTTTAAATATGGGCGTGTGGACATCAGAGCAAAAGTCCCCAATGGTCAGGGTACTTGGCCTGCTTTGTGGCTTCTAGGGAAAAACGTAAACGAAGACGGTGGCTTTTTTGATTCAAATTTTGGAACAACAGGTTGGCCTGCATGTGGTGAAATTGATATTATGGAGCATGGAATTTTTTCTGACCGTCCCATAAATTATGTCGGATCTGCTATACATACACCATCTTCTTCTGGAAACACAGTAAATAAGGGAGGTATTCAGGCTTCTGATATCTCACAAAACTACCATATTTATTCTATGAACTGGTCACCAAATCAGATTACCTTTCTGCTGGATGATGTGGCTTATTACACCTACAATCCTTCCGTTAAAAATGCAAGTACGTGGCCATTTGATCTGGAACAATATTTAATTTTTAACGTTGCTATGGGTGGTTATGCCGGCAATATACCATCAAACTTCACACAAGCTTCGATGATCATAGATTACATCAGAGTATATCAAAATACAACCGTAGATAATGAAGCACCTCAAAATTTTACTGCTTCAGTTGGTGCTGTGACCGGATCTTCAGTTGAATTATTAATGAATGCTACTGACAATTCCGGTACCATAGGGTATACGATTTCATACAGCGGAGGTTCCATTACCGTATACCATCCTTCAGGTATTCAGAAATCAGTGGTCATTCCGGATTTAGCATCCAATACCAATTACACTTTTACAATTAAAGCCACAGATGTTTCCGGAAATACAGTAACAAACAGCCAGATTGTACTGAATGCAACTACTTCTTCTATCCCACAATGTGCAGGAACTGATACACAAGCTTCTGAAAATTCATTTACAAAGGGTTACAATTATAATTTTCAAACCATTGGAACGGATGTGAAAATTACCTTTGAATTATTGGACGAAAGGATTGGTGTAGTAGCTTTTTTGAGAAGACAATCATCTTTTTCTGAAACTCAGATGACCAATGTTTCCGGACAAATTTTCTCACATACCATTACAGGCCAAACCATAGGGACAACCATCAGTTATGCGGTCAAGTTTGCTTATGCCGGTGGATTATCTGTGACCAGGTATTTTTCATATGTGGTGGGTAGTAATTGCGGCACATCAGGATTGGAATTTACAGCTGATGTAATGGATTTTAGCTTTACGAACCCGGCATCCGATGTCATAGAGATTACATCTGATTTCACTATTGATAAAGTAGAATTGTTTGACTTAAGTGGTCAAAAGGTCATGTCTGCAATAAATTCGAATAAAGTAGAAGTATCCAATATACCAAAAGGCATTTACTTAATAGCCATTTTTTCAGGTAAAGAAAAGTGGGTAAAAAAGATTGTGATCAATTGAAAATTTTCTAAATTTAGGAATCTTTTCAATCCTATATAATAGTTTTTGTTTTTCTTGATGTCATAGCACATAACTTTGACCACATTAAATTTTTATTCTGCTGGTAAAGCATTTTAATTGGATAGTTCGACATCTTGGAGTTTTATCTTTCTGCTATCTAATAAATGTATACCTTTTACTATATTTGAATTTTTATTCTCAAAATATTTTGGTATCAAATGTTATTGAGCCAAATGTTTGATTTTTTAGTACAATAGTGACAGATTTTATTTGTTTTAACAAAATCTCGTCGATATATACTTCACTACATCCTTAAATCTGAATCCATAATGCCAAAACCAAAAAAAAACAAGGAAGAAATTAAACGTTCACATCCTACCGAAAAAACAAGATTGCACCCCAGAAACAGACATCGGGCACGGTATGATTTCAAACATTTGACAGAAATTTGCCCTGAGCTGCATACCGAAGTAAAAGTAAATGAATACGGTGATGAAACTATTGATTTTGCAAATCCACAATCCGTCAGATTACTGAATAAAGCATTGTTGATGTCGTATTATGATATCAGTTCCTGGGACATACCTGAAGGCTATCTATGTCCGCCGATACCCGGGAGAGCAGATTATATCCATTATGCCGCAGATCTGCTTTCACAGAAAAACTATGGTAAAATCCCAACCGGAGAACGAATCAATTGTCTTGATATAGGTATTGGTGCCAACGTTATCTATCCGATCATCGGTGTAAAAGAATATGGCTGGTCATTTATAGGCAGTGACACTGATGCCTTAGCCATAAATGCTGCCCAAAAAACAACAAATGATAATGATTTACTAAAAAATAGGGTAGACCTTCGTATTCAAAGACAGCCTGATGCCATATTTAAAAATATCTTACAGGAAAATGAATATGTGGATCTCACCATTTGTAATCCCCCTTTCCATGCTTCAGCAGAGGAAGCTCTGGCTGTTAACAAACGTAAAAACAGCCATTTGAAACCAACTGAGTCAGGTAAAACAGTCCGCAATTTTGGTGGTCAACCCAATGAACTGTGGTGTGTAGGTGGTGAAGATGCTTTTGTCCGACAGATGATCACTGAAAGTATTGCGTTTAAAAACAATTGTTTCTGGTTTACCACGCTCATTTCCAAACAATCCAATATGAGAAGAGCTCATGCTGCCCTGGAAAAAGCCGGAACCTCAGAAATAAAAATCATCCCTATGGGACAAGGAAATAAAACAAGCAGAATACTGGCATGGACCTTTCTCGATGCCGGTCAGCAGAGAGATTGGGCCAAATCAAGGTGGAGATAAATTGGCGATGAATAATTTTCAAATATAGATATTAAATATGTCTTTTTTTTAAACAAATGTTCATTAATTTAATGGGCAATAATTTTTCTAATACTGATTCAATTTAAGTTACTTTAATTTTGTCAATTTTCTTAGTACAAAAATGACTTATTAAATTATATGCTTTTTTGGTCAAACAAGTCATTCTTCTGATTTCTTATTCTTAAACTAGTATGAAGATATTAATATCTAAATTTTGTTTAGCTTTGCTTAAAAGTTAAAGACAATGAATAGGTTTTATGGAATCGTTATTTTTTTGAGTTGTTTTTATATATTTGAACCAACAGTTTTTGCTCAGTTGGCTTATGATTACCCTATTCAGCCCGTTGATTTTACTAAAGTAAAAGTAGAGGACAAATTCTGGGCTCCAAAGATAAAAGTAAATGAAGAAGTAACAATACCTTATACATTTCAAAAATGTGAGGCTGAAGGAAGAATGGATAATTTTTACAGAGCTGCGGGAATTCTTAAAATCGATAAAAGGACTACTTTCACTTTTGATGATTCAGATTTGTACAAAGTGATAGAAGGGGCATCATATAGTTTACAGTCTAAAAATAATAAGACATTAAGCATATATCTGGACACACTTATCGATCTTATTGCTTCAGCACAAGAAGATGACGGGTATTTATTCACATTCAGTAGAATACACAAAACTTTACCCCACGAATGGTTAGGCACAAAACGATGGGAAAAAGAAGAAGATCTGAGCCATGAGTTATATAATGCCGGGCATCTTTTTGAAGCCGCCGCAGCGCATTACAGAGCTACCGGTAAAAACAATTTATTGAATATCGCAATCAAAAACGCTGATTTATTGGTTAAAACATTTGGTTGGGGTAAAGAAGAGAGATTTCCGGGACATCAGATTATTGAGACCGGTCTGGTAAAACTATACCGAATAACCGGCAAAAAAGATTATCTGGATTTAGCCAAATTTTTTCTTGACCTGAGAGGGAAGGAAGGACACTTTAATCAGGAATACAGCCAGTCACATATTCAAGTCGTGGACCAAAAGACAGCAGTCGGACATTCCGTCAGAGCCACTTATATGTATAGTGGAATGGCGGATATAGCTGCTCTTACAGGCAATATACCATATCAGTCAGCCATAGATAACATATGGCAGAATGTGGTCAATAAAAAGATGTATATCACAGGTGGAATCGGTTCTACAAGAAATGGGGAAGCTTTTGGAGATGAATATGAGTTGCCCAATATGAGTGCTTATGCGGAAACTTGTGCGGCAATAGCAAATGTCTACTGGAATATGAGAATGTTTGCTCTTCATGGAGAAGCAAAATACATCGATGTGCTGGAACGTACATTGTACAATGGACTTATCTCAGGAGTATCTTTGAGTGGAGATCACTTTTTTTACCCCAATCCATTGGCTTCCATTGGACAGCATCAGCGAAGTTCATGGCACAATTGTGCTTGCTGTATCACAAATATGACCAGATTTTTGCCTTCCATGCCTGGTTACATATACGCTCAAAATGGAAATAATCTTTATTTAAATCTTTTTGTCGGATCCACTTCAACCATTGATTTGCCTGCCACAAAAGTAGAATTAATCCAAAAAACAGATTATCCATGGAGTGGAGTTGTGGATGTTGCTGTTAATCCCCATAAATCAACAAATTTTGCACTGCATATCCGTATTCCCGGCTGGGCTGTAAATCAACCTGTACCAAGTGATCTGTACACCTACTCTGATCAGACATCAAAAAAGATGGTGATATTATTGAATGGCAAACCTACAAAATATCGGATGGAAAGAGGATTTGCGATTATCCAAAGAGGCTGGAAAAAAGGTGACCATATATCTTTAAATTTTGATATGGCAGTAAAAAAGGTAATTTCCAACGAAAAGGTAAAAGCCAATAAAAACAGATTTGCAATGGAAATGGGACCAATGGTATATTGTCTCGAAGGTCCTGATAATGTGGAAAATATGGTGATGAATATTTTAGTTGACAAAAATGTAACTGTCAGCCAAGAATTTAAGCCTGAACTGCTAAACGGTATCATGGTACTTAAAATGCAGGGTAAGTCTTATAAAGAATTGGAAAATAATACTGAACTTGCAGAAACCATTCAGGAAGTGACTGCTATTCCATACTTTGCCTGGGCTAATCGGGGACCTTCAGAAATGCAGGTTTGGGTGCCATATGAACCTTCAGCAGTGAGAGCCAAAGTATTGCCTTCCATTGCTTCCAAATCCGGGGTTTCATCTTCAGCTGTAAATAAAAAAATGGAAAGATCGGTCAATGATCAATACTATCCAACAGATGAAGGTGACGATGGGGCAACTTATCTGCACTGGTGGCCCAATAAAAATACAACTGAGTGGATTCAATATGACTTTGATGATATGTATACCGTGTCGGAATCAAGTGTATTTTGGTTTGACGATGGTCCGTGGGGAGGATGCCGCATTCCACTTTCATGGCAAATATATTATAAAAAAGATGATGAATGGGTACCAGTAAAAAATAGCAATCCTTATCCGATACAAAAATCATCCTTTAATAGTATATCTTTTCTTCCGGTTACCACAAGCGCTCTAAAACTTGTAGTTCAATTGCCGGATGATAATTCAGCCGGACTCTATGAATGGACCGTTAAATAACTTGTTTCACATGGTAAGATATGTCATTTGTTTATACTTAGCAGTATGCTGTCAATTTGCACACTCCTTGATATCTCAGTCTTATATTTCTGAACTGAAAAACAATAAAATAAAAGTACCCGATGCTGTTGGTGCTAAAGCCTTTTCCTTTGCATTAAAAGATGTGACATTGCTTCCCGGAAGTCCTTTTAAACATGCTATGGATAAGGACGCAGCCTATTTATTGTCTTTAGAACCTGACCGATTGTTGCATCGTTTTCACAAAAATGCCGGTTTACCGACCAAAGGTCAGGTGTACGGTGGTTGGGAAAGTGAAGGTTTGTCAGGTCATACACTTGGGCACTATCTTTCAGCATGTGCTATGATGTATAGTTCTACTATGGATAAACGTTATAAAGCTAAAGTAGATTATATCATTGAAGAATTAATACGTTGTCAGAAGGCACGAAAAACAGGTTACATAGGTGCGATTCCCAATGAAGATGAAATATTTGGCAAAGTGGCAATGGGTGAAATTAAGAGTAGTGGTTTTGATCTGAATGGTGGTTGGAGTCCATGGTATACTGTCCATAAAGTGATGGCTGGACTATTTGACGCATATATGCATTGCAACAATAAAAAGGCCTTAAAAGCTTTGAAAGGAATGGCCGACTGGACAGAGAATACACTTAAAAACCTATCTGAAGAACAATTGCAAAATATGTTGCGTTGCGAATGGGGAGGCATGAACGATGTTTTGGCAAATCTATATGCTGTAACTGGTAATAAAAAGTATCTAAATACTTCATACCGTTTTTTTGATGATTTTGTGATGAAGCCACTTTCGGAAAAAGTAGACCCGTTACCGGGAAAACATTCAAATACCAATGTACCTAAGGCCATAGGGAGTGCTCGTCAGTATGAATTAACAGGAAACGACAGAGATAAATCCATAGCATCATTCTTTTGGGAAACCATGACAAATCATCATAGTTATGTCATCGGTGGCAACAGCAACTATGAGTATTGCGGAGATCAGGATAAACTGAATGATCGTTTAAGTGACAACACTTGTGAAACATGCAATACATACAACATGCTTAAACTCACCAGACATTTGTTTAGCTGGCAGCCTACATCTGAACTCGGTGACTTCTACGAAAGAGCCTTATATAATCACATATTGGCATCACAACATCCAGAAAGTGGTATGATGACATATTTTGTGCCCCTACGAATGGGAGCTAAAAAAGTATTTAGTGATGCCTTTAATACATTCACTTGTTGTGTAGGAAGTGGAATGGAGAATCATGCAAAGTATGGAGAAGGAATTTACTCTGAAGGAGATGATGGAAGTTTATTTGTCAATTTATTTATACCTTCTGTATTAAAATGGAAGAGAAAAAAGGCAGTAATCACTCAGGAAACTACCTACCCTGAGTCAGGCAATACCTTATTAAAGTTAAATTTGAAA
>WBZP01004976.1_pt1 | contig 13646 bp, 6 predicted proteins | sample 5204301 | NCBI WGS metagenome assembly WBZP01 (sample SAMN12412401, study PRJNA552823) | activated sludge metagenome | isolation source: activated sludge from nitrification reactor of wastewater treatment plant... | place: USA: Pennsylvania | collected 2017 | reverse complement strand
TAAAACCGGCGGAGCAGTCGTGAAAGTAAGATCAGCGCCGTAACTGGTGCCTACTCCGTTGATGGCATAGGCACGGTAGTGATAAGTAGTACCGGCATTGAGTCCGGTAAGATTTACATCAAATGCCCCACTGCTTACCAACGGATTGGTTACGGCCTTATTATCGGCAGTAGTGGGATTAGCAACGGTGCTCCAGCAGATACCGCTTTCCGTTACAGCAGAAATTACCGGGGTAATACTTCCGCTGGCTGTGGCTGTTGTTCGGGTGATATTGGAAGAACCGGTAGTGGTGACATTGGGTGGAGGACCGGAAACAACCGCTGTTCCACCGATTATTACCTGTCCGATGGTATTTGTACGGTTGGTTGTTTGACTGGAGCCGGAGGTGGCCCAGTATACGTACATACGCAGCACATAGGTATTTCCACTGGTTAAGGTCAGGTTAAGTGTTCCATTGTAATTGGTGCTGCTGCCATTGAACAGGTGCGGAAATGCAGGGGTTCCGGTAACCGGAATCCAGGGTCCGCTGCCGTTTACCTGGTAAGCCAGTTCAACCGCACTGTTCCCGCTTCCACCAGACGTGCGGGAATTGAAACGAAGTGTACTGAGATTTATATCAAATCCGGGCGCAGGATTGATTGGAAAATCAAGCCGGAAATTATCAGAAGCCGAAGTGGCCCAGTTGGCACGGGTGGTCTGAATACCAAAACCATTGGTTCCAAAGGTTCCCGTACCAGTTACATAAAACGGATCCATCACACCTGTGGATACTTCAGCAGCCTGTGTGCCCGCAGTTACAGCCGTTCCGTTGGCAGTCAGTGCCCAGGTAGCGGTGAACTGTGCCCGGGCAGTCATGCCGGAAACCAGCATCACCAGGAACAGCAGCAGGGATTGAATATTTTTAAGACAAGTGAATGGGTACCGTGTTATAAAACGACAGTTCCCGGCAGACATAGTCTGCCCGGCGGCAAGCAATGGGCTATTTTTTTTCATAATAACAGGCACTAATGTTTAATCCGGAGCCGGTTGATGATTACGTAACTATAATGACACGTAAGCTACGCAATAATGATGCAGCAATATTTTGCGGATTTTACTTTTTTTATGCAAACGTTCCCGATAACGAATTGCGGAAATCATTGTCTGTCAAGGATTTTACAGTTTTCTGATATTGGGGTGAAACATGATTGAAGTCTCAGGAATGCATGACTGCTATCATTGAAATTTTAAAAGTATTTCCAACGGCCTGTACAAAGAAAAAAGGCTGCAATCACTGCAGCCCCTTTTCCTTTTTGCTCAACCAAAAAAGGTTGGTTATTCAACCACTATTTTCTGAATATAACGGTTGTTGGCATCACTTACCTGAACATGGTAAACACCCCTGCGGAGAGAAGCGGGCAGTTCAAGACTGATAGTGGCAGTACCACCGTTATGCATAACCGATTTTGCGTATACTTTCTGACCAGCTTCGTTCAGGAGAGACACTGCATAGGTACCCCTGTCCAGGTTCATCAGCTGTACACCCGCCTGTCCATTGCGAACCGGGTTGGGATATACAGTGATACCTGCGCCACTGGCACTCAGGCGTACACTCAGCACCTGGCTGAATTTCACCTGCCCGTTTCTTTCGATGGCACGGATCCGGAAGAAATAAGTACCACTGGTGGCAGCGGCGTCAAACCAGCTGTAACTGCTGAGCGTGCCGTTGTTGCTGCGGGGCTGGAGGGTGGCAGCATCAGTAAATGAACGGCCATCGGTGGACTTTTCAATCACATAACCCTGTACATCTTCTTCAATGGCATTGGCAAATTCAACCTGGATACCACCTTGTTTCTGGTAGGCACGCACATTTACAAAAGATACAGGCGTCGTATTGGTATTGGAAAGCACAAATAATCCCAGGCTGGAATAAGTGATGGAACTTTTAGCCACAAAGGGGTCAGCAGTTGTACCGGTTCCGGAAACAGTAGCCGGCGCGAATGACCAGGCACTGCCATCCCAGCGGCCTACAAATACCGGACTGGCACTGCTGAAGCCGTTGGCTTCGTCTGTGGTTGTCCATTCAAAGCGAAGCGTATCTGCATTACCACCGGTAGTTGCTTCCGTGAGGCTCCATTCCACCGGCATCGTACCTGTGGGAATAGGATGGGAAGCACCACTCTGAATAGTGGCGGTAATTTCATCAGCGGGTCCGGTTACATTGCTCACCACCACATGATTTACCCGGCCATTCACCGGGGAAAGCGGGAACCGGGTACGGGTGCCATCATTGGGTAATGAACGGCGGAGTACGCCGGTATTTACCTGTGCGGTAATTGAATTTTCATTGAAATTCATAACCGTTGCCAGGCGGGCATCAATCGTGGACCCTCCCAGCAAGTTGATATTGCCAACACCCGGTGCAACCGGTGAAGAGTTGAAGGCGGCACCGGTTTTAATAACACCCCCTGAACCCACAGTAACTGTTACATTTCCACCAGTGGGTGAAATAGCAGTCAGGAACTGGCTGGTTTGTGTGGAAGCACTGAGATCCAGGGTGCCGTTAATGAGGTAGCTGTAGTTGCCAAAAGCAGCTCCGCTGCCCAGTGAGTTATTATTGAAATAGCCGCCGGGATCAGAAATGGTAACGGTAACACCCGGATTGATGGTAAGAAAGTAGTTATCAGTTGCCTGTGGGTTATACACCAGGGAAAGAGCGTAGTTATTAGCAATCGTGAATGTTATATTCATATCGATGGTAATATTCACAATTCCACCTGCTGTAGAACCGAACCCACCGGGTACGCGTAAACGCTGAACGATGGTTGAACCGGTTCCGGTGAATGTAACGTTCTGGCAGTTGGTACCGGTTTCGAAAAACAAACCATCGCCTACACCTCCCATTACACCATTATTGGTAATGGAACCGGTTTGCGGATAAGTAAAACCGGTACCTCCGTTCACCACCTGCAGCCTGCGGGCTGCCGCTTCATTGGCCCAGATTTTACCGCCGTTTTCAACCAGCATACCAAAACAACTCCGGTTGCCGCCGTTCATGGTAATGGTATGACCGGTGCGGATGTACACAAAGTGCGTTCCGCTGGGGGTGGATACGGCAGGTGTACCGGTGCCCTGTGCACCGGGGGTATTGGTGGCGTTACCTGTAAAGGTTTCCCAGGTAGCAGCGCTGTTGTAGGAGCCGGAAGCCACAGAAGCATAGATAGTGGGGAATTGCGCATACGACATGCCGACAAACCCGGCCAGCGCAATCAGTAAACAAATGGATTGAGTAAGAAATTTTTTCATAAAAACAGTTTTAAAGTAGTCTGTGTTATCGTCGGATGTGTAAACGATGCAGCTTGGTAAGGGCGGGAGGTTGGCAAGATATTTTCGGTAAGATCCACAGGCAAACAAGCATTTGATTTTTCCGTTCCGGTGGGTGATCCCGGAAAAGTTTTCGGGCAACGGTCTTGTGCTGAATGAATTATATCCGGAAATAGCTGCAACAAATGTAAATTATAAACAGTGGAAGGAGTAAAAAAATGGACGGAAAGATGCTTCCGTCCATAAAATTTCTACGCAAACGTTCCCGGTAAATGGTTGCTTTTCAAGGCGCTGAAGTATGGTTTCTTCTTCCCCTTACTGCTTTACAAATGGTACAAACTGAATGGTTCCTGCATTGGCAAATACTGCCTGATAAGTGCCCGGCAGTAAGCGGCTTGCATCGATGAGTGTCTGGCTGGTTCCTTTCTGAACGGGCAGTTTCATCACCCGCCTTCCATCCGTTGAATAAATTTCTACCTGGGCTCCCTTTTCAGCCCTTCCATGCTGCAAAATAGTTGGGCCCGTTACGAGGTTGGGCACCAGCCGGATACCGGCCACTTTCCGCAACTGCACGCGCCGCATGGGACTGTAAGTATAACTGCCGTCTGTATTGATCATTTTCAGGCGGTACACCAGGGAAGCATCTTCGGGCAATCCCTCATCAGTGAGGCGGTACTGATTGCGGCCCGCCCGGTTATTGGCCTGCACCTGCCCGATTGGGCTGAAAACAAGCCCGTCCCGGCTGCGCTGCACTTCAAAAGCCTGTACCTGCTCCTCCGCCGTTGTTTCCCATTCCAGATTCACAGTTCTATGACCGGGGGTAGCATTGAACTTTAGCAACCGCAGGGGTACCGGCGTTAACACCAGTCCCTTTACCGCTACATTTTTCAACAAGGCATAACGGGGCGTACCGGTACTGCTGCAGGCCCAGTATAATCTCACCGTAAGGGTTTCTCCCCCATTGATCACTACTCCGCTGTTACTGTTCAGCGCCAGGGCGAAATAATCACTGGCGCCGTTATTATTCTGCGCGATCGGGAACGACTTAGTGAAATTGCCACTGGCTGTTAGTGTAAGAGCGCTGCCGGTGGGTCCGATGCCATCGGTGAATTCGGTGGAATCAGCCGGCGTACCAAAGCCGTTCCTGGAGTAAACCAGTGCCATCTTGGTACCGCTCTGGGTAGCGTAAAAGTTGCAGTTGAAGCTGATGCTGTCAATCCGCACACTGTTACCAGCCAGGGCCGTGATGGTAAATTCCTGGTAATGTGTCCGCCGGAGGGTTCCTCCCACGGCCTGCCAGTTATTACCGGCTGCATTGGCCCCGAAAGCCTGTCCGAAATTTACGGAATAAGCCGGAATGGTTCCGGAGGGGGCTGGTAAACTGCCATCTGTAAGAAAGAGATTCCTGAACTGGGGCACTGTTGCTTCCAGTGCCTGGGAACGGACTGCGGGATTATCCTGCGCATTCACCGTCAGCGGCCACAACTGCAGCACTTCGGATACAGAAGGCGGCACCGTACGGCCTTTCACCGGCACGTAAGTGTAGGCCGTGCCGGCAGTGATGTTTGCAATATTACCCGTGTAGGTATCTACAGCGGCGGCATTCAAACGCACATATACAGTCCTGTTACTGAGTGTTCCGGCAGAAGGCTGTATTTCCAGCGGCGCACCGGAACTGGTAAACCAGTTGATGCCATCAGCAGAAACCTCAAAATCAGCGGAGGGGGTTATCACAACCGGTCCGGTTAAATTACTGCCGGTGATGGTATAGGTTTGAGCCGGAGAAGGCGTACCGAGTACCTGGGTAAACCCGCAGAGGAACAGGACATCCGAGGCATTTACCAGCAGCGAAGGGCCGTTGGACACCACGATTGTATCTGTGATATGGCTGCCGGTACCCGGAAGGCTGGCATTCAGAAAATAATACCAGGTACTGCCGGCCGGCGGTACCTGGAGGTCAGTGTGGGAAAAATTAACCGAAGTATCATTGGTGGCAGTTACTGAATGCACCGGTGCATAACTGCTTCCATCTTCAGAACGGTAAAGGGTATACGAAATACCGGTCATCGGCCAGGATATATTCCAGTTGAAAACAGAACTGGAAACGGTGCGGCTGACCCTGAAATTGGATACAGCCACCGCCAGGGGCTGATACCCGCAGAAAGCCGGCGCGGTAACACAGGGATCCCATCCACCCAGCACATTCTGCAGGGTGTAGCCCGCTGCCTCCGGCGCCGTGAGCTGCACACTCCAGGGCACCCGCGCACTGGTATTTACCGGCGTTCCGTCAAAATACCGGCTGTTATATTCAGCATAGAGGATGTTACCCGTAATTGTATTGCTGTTCCAAACCGTCCATCCCGCAGGCTGGATATGGCTGCTCATACGGGCATCCGTAAAAACTGTTTTCTGCGCGGTCTGTGATTCACTGGGACTGGGCCAGGGACGGCTCAGGAAATACAGGGTGCCGCCCGCATTCATGGGCAGCCGGGCATCCCTGAACACGTAACCATATTGCTGGCCTGTTGGGGTATTCGGAGCCGTTATGAATGATGATCCTGCAGACGGCCGGGTTTTAGCATACAGCACGCAGGAATCAAACAACGCGACAGAACTGCCGAAAATAAAATCAACATTCCCATCGATATAACAGCTTTTGAAATAACAACGGGGTGTGCCGCTACCCTTCACATACAGGGTATCCTGGTTGCCCAGGAAACGGCAGTTAATGAAAAGCGCGCGGTCATTGTTCACCAGTACCGCCACCGCCTGCGATCCATCCCCATAGCTGTTTTCAAAAGTGATGTTGAAGGCGGCGAAATCTGTTGCATTCACTGAAAAGCTGGCTGAATTCTGCGTACCAAGGGTGGCGCTGCAGGCGGTGAGTTTAGCCGCATAATCATCATAGGTGAGGATGGTATTGCTTACCGACTCCCCTACCAGGTGTATAAACGGTTTGGAAGAAGGAATGGTGATTTTCTCTTTATACCGCCCGTTTTTAATATAAATTGTAAAAGGGATGGTGCTTCCGGAAGGTGCGGCATTGATGGCATCCTGTACGGTTGTGTAATTTCCGCTGCCGTCTTTGGCCACTACCAGGTCGTATCCGAACCCCGCCAGGGATAGAGTTAACAGCAACAAGAGGGAAAATATCTGCTTCATAGATGTTATATAAAATATCTGCTTCTTTATTGCTTAATAAAAGACCGCGCAGCCTGCTGGTTTCCGTTGTCAATCCGCAGCAGGTAAGCGCCTTTCGGCAAATCCTTTACAGAGAGAACCATGCTGAGCGCACCTGCCGGAACTGACCGGCGGATATATAGCCTGCCATCCGTTCCAAAAACCTGTAACCAGGTGCCTCCGGTTGCGGGCGGGAACTGCACCCGCAGCTGGTCGCTTACCGGGTTGGGCTGAATCTGCACCAAACCGGTGATATTCCGGATGATCCTGACCGGACTGTAAAAATAACTGCCGTCGGCATCCTGCACCCGGAGGCGGTAATAGGTTACAGGGCCGGCAGGGAGTTCATCGGTATACTGGTAAGTATGTGTACCTTCTGTACCCCGGCTGTACAAAGTAGCCAGCGGAGTAAACCGGATCCCGGTGAGACTCCGTTCCAGGATGAAGCGGCTCTGTCCGGTCTCATGACCGGTTGTCCAGCTGAGTTCCGCAGTACGGCCACGGCTGGTTGCCCTGAAATCTAATAAACGCAGGGGAACAGGGAATGACAAACTGCCCCCAATGAAAAAACTACCCCCCGCCTCTGTTTCAAACTCCACATAATACCCGTTGCTGTAAGTACCGAAAACTCCCCGGTCAAATGGTTCTATTACTGTGAATGTTGCAGGCAGCGCATCGGGGCAGTTCAGATCCGGGCTGCGCATCACTACCAGGTCGGCAGGCGACTGAATGGAAGCGTCGGCAGCCCTGAGCGCATTGAATTGGGCGGATGTAAAATAAAACCTTACAATCATCGGTTGTGCGAGGCTGTTGGCAGGAGCCAGCGTGATATTCCTGCCCAGGTAGGCACGTCCGGTTACCGGGTGTATCCTGGTTTGTGAAGTGGTATAAAAGGAAACAGATATACGGCCATAGGGAACATCATCCAGTACACCCGCCACCACATGATTAGAATCGGCGGCACAGGTATAGCTTTCGGAGAGATAATAATAAAAGCTGCTGTCCCGGGCCCAGCGCCAGGTGTCGCTCCCGTTGCAAAATAGGGATTTGGCGTTCATGCATTCATTGTTCCTGCCTGCTGCTGCAATGGTATCGCCATTAATATAATTTTCAAGATTACTGTAACCACTTGTGGAGATATAGCCATTCCGGTCGGAAGCCAGCTGCGGATTCAGGCCACGCGCCAGTTCCCAGTTATCCGGCATGCCATCCTGGTCGCTGTCTGTTTGCCTGGTTCCCTGGGCCAGCGCAGGCCAGGCGTTCTGTGAAATACTGAAGGGGGTTCCGCGGGGATACCCTCCCTGTACATCAATCAGCCTGCCGGTACGGTTCTCCACATCGCGTACAATCCGGGCATCCAGTGTATCCCGGTTGGGCAGCGAACATCCGGCCAGGAGCAGTACATCCCGGTAGGCATCCTGCGCAGATTGGGTATTTACCGGAACATGCCGGAAGGGCTGTTGCACGCGCTGGGTAGCCGAATCGGCGAGGGAGCCTCCGTCAAAGGCCACTCCCCGCCAGTTGAAAGCAGATACCACTGCACTGTTGTCGGAAAAATTTCCCTCCAGGAAAAACCGGCCGTATGGAAGAGGGGGTGAACCTTGCTCAAACGGATTCAGAATCATACTGCGCCTGTTCACACCTGCCGTCGAGTTATTGGGTGTACTGGGGCCCCATTTATAATAGTTGCCTACAATATTATAGGTACCGCCTTCTCCGCCATTGGTATTATAGGATGCCCAGTTATAAATTACATTATTCCGGAAATCACCGGTATCGGTGGAGATATTCCGGATACCATCGAAGCGTGGCATGCGTCCGCGGCAATGCGCAATCAGGTTGTGATGAAAGGATGCACGTCTTCCGCCCCAGATACCCCCATAGCCGTGATTCTGTATACCATCGCCTTCATCATGAAAGGAATAATCCAGGGGCTCTGATATCAGGTTCCATTGCAGGGTGGTACTGTCGCCGCTGTAGAAAGTAAAGGCTTCATCGTTGCTCCAGCTGACGCTGCAATGATCAATGATCAGATTCCTGACACCGGTACCGCTGATCGCGTCATCATTACCGTTAGTAGCAGCCTGGTTGCGGTCGCCCAGCCGGAAACGCAGGTACCGTATTATAATATTATTGGCACCTACCCTTACCGGGTGATCAGCAATGCAGATGCCCTCCCCGGGAGCTGTTTGCCCGGCGATGGTGGTATTGGCCCGGTTCAGGGTAAGGGGAGCAAACAACCGGATGGTGCCTGATACCCTGAAAACGATGATACGGTTGGTGAAACCACTGCGCGTGCAGGCATAGCGTAAAGTACCGGGTGTATTTGCAGAACTGCTGTTATCTTCCAGCGAAGTCACTTCCAGTACCGTGGGAGCCACCGAGGGCGTACCTCTCCCGCCCCGTACAAACTTACCGGCCCCTTCCGCCCCGGGAAAGGCTGTGAGTTGCGCTTGTAAAACATTGCAGCTGAACAGTAAGCCCACCAGCCAGCAGGCGGAAAGTAATTTTTTCATAACATGGAATAAAAAGCAGTCAGTCAGCGGCAATAGTCTTGGTGTCGGCAGGTAGCGGATTCAATCAATTCAGTGTACAAAATAATCCATCCCGGAGCAGATTCTTTGCTGTTCAGAGATAAATAGTTACGCAAACGTTCCCACAGATTTTTTACCGCAAATCGCAGAATATCAATGGTTTCAGGATTACTTGTGCATAAATGTCCTAATTTAGTCGCGCGTTCATTCACATCCTTGTTGAATCTTGACTATCTTTAAAAAAGCGTTCGCTCAACATGTACGAAGCCATTACGATCAAAGACATCGGTAAGGCACTCGGGTTGTCTACCTCCACCGTTTCCCGCGCCCTGCGGGGGAGCTATGAAATCAGCTCGGAAACAAAGAAACTGGTGCTGGAATATGCGGAAAAAATCAACTACCGTCCCAACCCGGTTGCACTCAGTCTGAAGGGACGCCGCAACCGCTCCATTGGTGTAATAGTAAGCGAAATCGCGAATAATTTCTTCTCCCAGGCCATCAATGGCATTGAGTCAATCGCCTACAACCGCGGGTATCATATCATCATTTCCCAGAGCCATGAATCCGTTGAAAGGGAAAATGTAAATATCAACCACCTGGCTTCGCGTTCCGTGGATGGATTACTGGTTTCGCTGTCCAGTGAAACAAAAGACCTTGCCAATCTCATGGATCTGCATGATAAAGGGCTCCCCATTGTTTTCTTTGACCGGATCACCGATGAGATCAACACATTCAAAGTAATTGTCGATAATGAACGGGCCGCGCACGATGCCACCATTCACCTGATCAAAAAAGGACATACGCGCATCGCCCATATCACCAGCGCACAAAATCTCTCCATCACCCGTGAAAGGCTGGAAGGATATAAAAAAGCACTGGCCGAAAACAACATACCCTTCAACGAAAAATTTGTCCATCACTGCAGTCATGGCGGCATGATTCAGCAGGAAATTGAAGACGCGCTGAAAAAGATGTGGGCACTGAAGCAAAAACCGGATGCAGTGGTGACTGCCAGCGACCGGATTACCACCGGTTTTCTGCTGGCTATGAAGAAGATGCATCTCAAAGCACCGGATAACATCGCAGTGGTAGGATTCACCAATACCAACGTGCCTGAAATTTTCAATCCGCCGCTCACGACCGTGCGGCAACCCGCCTTTGAGATGGGCCAGGTAGCTACCGAACTGCTGATCAAAATTATTGAAAGCAAGAGACCCATCACGGAGTTTGAAACCCGCGTACTCACCACCGAACTCAACGTGCGCGAATCAGCCTGATCAGCAACATCCGGCTGCCGCTGACTCCACTATCCATTATCAATTATCCATTATCCACTATCCATTATCCACTATCCATTATCACCTATCCCTTAAACCCCCATTCAAATGATCAACTTCCGCACCGATAATAAACTCGCCCTGGTTACCGGCTGCAGCCGCGGCATCGGGCTGGCCATTGCGCAGGCCCTTGCTGAAAGCGGTGCTGATATCATTGGTGTAAGCAACAGCATGCCCGCCACCGGCAGTGAAGTGGAAAAAGCGGTTACCGCGGCAGGCAGAAAATTTTATCCCTTCCAGGCCGACTTCAGCAAACGGTCATCCGTATACGCTTTTCTGGAAAAAGTGCGGGAAGCACATCCGAAAATTGATATCCTCATTAACAACGCGGGCAATATCCTCCGCAAACCCGCGGCAGAGCACCCCGATGAATACTGGGATACCATTATGGATATTAACCTGAATACCCAGTTCATTATCACCCGGGAAATCGGAAAATCCATGCTGGCAAACGGTTATGGGAAAATTGTTTTCACCTGTTCCCTGCTGAGCTTCCAGGGAGGAATCAATGTGCCGGGTTATGCAGCCAGCAAAGGCGCCATTGCTTCCCTGCTGAAGGCATTTGCCAATGAATGGGCCAGTAAAGGCATCACCGTCAACGGGGTGGCACCCGGGTATATCGCCACGGATAACACCGCCCAGCTGCGTGCCGACCAGGAAAGAAACAATGCTATCCTGGCGCGCATACCGGCCGGCCGATGGGGTTCCCCGGAAGACCTTGCCGGTGCTTTTGTATTTCTCTCCTCTCCTGCTTCCGATTATGTCAATGGCAGCATCATCACCGTGGATGGCGGATGGATGGGGCGCTGATTAAACCGGCGGTGCAATATGGACAATCGGCGTACTTTTGCCGCCATTACCATTGACACCGGACTATGATCAGGCTTTTCCCCGAATCGGCATTGCTGCAGCTGGAGTTTGACAAAATCAAACAACTGCTCAACGGTTATTGCCGTACCCAGGGCGCCAAAAAAATGGCGGAGGAACTGCGTATGCATACCCGGCTTCCCTATATCGAAACCGCCCTGCGGCAAACGCACGAGTATAAACTGATACAGCAATCCGGGCAATACTTTCCCAACGATTTTACACATCACCTAGGCCGTGAGCTGAAACTGCTCTCCATTCCCGGCGCGGTGCTGAACGGGGAAGATTTCGGACTGATCCTGAAACTGGCCGATAACACCGCCCAGATTTTCCGCTGGTTTGATAATGAACGCCGCCTCGCATATCCTGCTCTTACCCGGGTAATCGCCGACACCTATTATGAGAAAGCCATCCGCGCATGCATTGAAGCGGTACTGGATGAAAACGGGCAGGTGCGCGACAATGCCAGTGAAGCGCTGGGCGACATCCGCCTGCAGCTGTTCCGGAAAAGAAACGAACTGCGCCGGGTATTCGAAAAAATAGTAAGCCGCCTGAACAAACAGGGCTACCTCGCCGATATTGAAGAAAGCTTCATGAACGGACGCCGTGTGCTGGCCGTGTTTGCAGAACAGAAACGGATGGTAAAGGGTGTACTCCACGGTGAAAGCGACAGCCGGCGTACGAGCTTCATCGAACCCGAAGAAACCACAGCCCTCAACAACGAAATTTTCTCGCTTGAACAGGAAGAAGCCCGCGAAGTGTACCGCATCCTGCGGGAACTGACCAGCCAGGTAAGCGTGTATGCCTCCCTGTTACAAACCTATGCAGATATCGCCGCTGCATTTGATTTCATTGCAGGAAAAACCAGGCTGGCTCTGGAGATGGATGCGCACCTGCCGCAGCTGCACGACCGTTCTGTTATCCGGCTGATCCGCGCCTACCACCCCCTCCTGCTGCTCTACAATAAAAAGCAACAGAAACCCACCATCCCGGTTGACCTGCACCTGCATGAAAAAAGCAGGATTCTCGTAATCAGCGGACCCAATGCCGGCGGCAAAACCGTCACCCTCAAAACGGTGGGACTGCTTCAACTGATGCTGCAGAGCGGTCTGCTGGTGCCTGTTCACCCCGACAGTGAGATGGGCATCTTCAAACAGCTGATGATTCATATCGGTGATACCCAGAGCCTGGAGTTTGAACTGAGTACCTATTCTTCGCACCTCCGAAACATGAAACATTTCATGGAGCAGGCCAATGGCCGCACCCTCTTTTTCATTGATGAACTGGGCAGCGGCAGTGATCCGAACCTGGGCGGTGCTTTTGCGGAAGTGATTATGGAAGAACTGGCCCACCGTCACAGCTATGGTATTGTCACTACCCACTACCTCAACCTGAAAGTGATGGCCAATAAAGTGGCGGGCATTATCAATGGCGCCATGCAGTTTGATGAAGAAAAACTGCTGCCACTCTACAAACTCATCGTGGGCAAGCCCGGCAGCTCCTACACCTTTTCCATCGCGGAACGTATCGGGCTGGATAAAAGACTGATTGAAAAAGCGCGCAGGCTGGTGGACGAAGATCATTTCACCCTGGATAAACTGCTGAACCGTACGGAGCAGGACCTGCAGAAAATTGATGCGGATAAAAAGGAACTGCAGCGCCTGCTGAAAGAAAATGAACAGCTGAAAAAAGAAATGCAGCAGGTGATGGATAAGGAACGTCACCGGCAGGAAATGGAAAAACTCCGGCAGCAGAATAAAATCAGTGAGGAAAAGCTGGTATACCTCAAAGACATGGAGCGCCGGCTGAAAGCGATGGTAGTGGAATGGCGCAGGGCGGAAGACAAAGACAAAGTGGTAAAAACGATCCAGGCCCTGCTCTTTCAGCAAAAGGATAAAATGGTGACCGAAAAGCAGCAGAAAAAGCTGCAGGAAAAGTTCCTGGAAACCGGGGGCGAAGTAAAAGTGGGGGATAAAGTAAAAATGCGGCAGAACCGGCAGGTAGGCACGGTGAAAGAAATCCGCGGCAAAAAAGCGATCGTGCAGCTGGGTGTGATTCCCCTCACCGTTAACCTGTCTGATTTAAACGTTGTGATTGAAAAAGAACCTGAACAATCTTAACCTTAAACTTTAAACCTTAAACCTTCAACCTTCAACCTTCAACCTTTATTCACACCCCGCCCTTCTCCGGGTATCGGTAATACTCAATATTTTCCAGCCTTCTAACCTCCTGATCAGGGTAAATACATTCACGCCGCAATGCGAAAACTGCTGGTTAAAGTAAAAACGGTAGGGTGTCCAGGATACCGCCAGGGGGCCATCGATACGTGTTTCGACAGATAACAGCCGTTCTTCCAGTTGCTGTCCCTTCAGGGAAACCACCTGCCGGAGAAATCCTTCCATGGATTCGGCGGAAAGCCTGGATT
>WBZP01004975.1_pt1 | contig 13646 bp, 15 predicted proteins | sample 5204301 | NCBI WGS metagenome assembly WBZP01 (sample SAMN12412401, study PRJNA552823) | activated sludge metagenome | isolation source: activated sludge from nitrification reactor of wastewater treatment plant... | place: USA: Pennsylvania | collected 2017 | reverse complement strand
CACGGCATCCAGCACGCTGCCCGACACTGAGCCGTCTTCGCTGCGAACCACAGCGACGGCTCCGGCCGGAACGGCGGCACCCGTCGCGATGACCGCGGCTTGTCCTGGCTCCAGTGCGCTCTCGGGCGCTGCCCCGGCGAGCACGGTCGTGACGATCTGCCACGGTCCGGTGCCGCCCACTGCCCATCCGTCCATGGCGGATGTGTCGAACCCCGGCAGATCCCCCTTGGCGCGAACTGATTCGGCAAGCACACGTTCCACTGCCTCGACCAGCGGGACATGTTGTACCTCAAGCGGCGCAGCAGCACTCCGGGCGATTAAGCGCGCCTTGTGCCACGAGACATCAGCCATCGCTGGGTTCCGCAGGCGGCCACTGTGCAGCAAGGGCACGCACCCTGGCGCCGGCCTCATCAACTGTCATGCCGGAAGCCACGGACATCCCGACCAAGTAAGTGGTCACCGGCGCCGCCGGCCGCTGGACCTTGTGAGCTGCGTCCTTTGCGATGTCCAGAACAGCGTCGATGTCCACGTCGGGAGAGACTCCCAACTCCGCCGCGATCGCTTCTACCCATTCCTTCATCCGAGCCTCCCAGGTCGTGTCATGTTCCAGTATCGAGTCGGCGCTCCGGCGAGCGGCCGCCAACTGCGCGGGAGTGTCCACATCCGCGACGAGATGTCCACAGACATCTGCCGCCCGCACGCGCATGCCGGCGACGAGCCGCCGAACCGGTACGCCGAACGGATCGCCGAGTCCTGCCAGGGCCCGGGTCAGCGAGTTGGTCCGGTAGGCGGCACACAACGACTGATTCCATCCATCGACGACCGGCATGACGACATCGACGTCATCAGCCGACCCGGTCAGCTGCCCGACCAGTTGCGGCAGGACCGGTGCCGCAAAGGGCAGATCGACGGCGCAGACCACGGTGATGTCGGTGTCGACCAACCGCAGGCCGGCGGCGATCGCCGCAACTGGCCCACCACCCGATGGTTCTTCCCTCGTAATATCCATGGGTCGATCCGAGGGGGGTGCAGGACCTACGATCACGATGGGAACACCGGCAGGGATCCGGGACACGAGGCGCTCGAGCAACGGGATACCTGCCACGGTCAGTTGAGCCTTGTCCTGTCCCATCCGCCGGGATGCTCCGCCGGTGAGGATCAAGACAGACCAGCGTCCGGGCATTCCCACGTCCGCACCCTAAGCGACAGGGAGATGCCGTGAGCGAACTGAGCCACATCAACGCCAAGGGCGAGGCCCACATGGTCGACGTGGCGAACCGTGCCGTCACGGTGCGGACTGCGGTCGCAACGGGCACGGTGCTCACGGGGGCCGCCGCGGCGATCCGGGCCGGTTCGGTGCCCAAGGGCGACGTGTTGGCCACCGCGCGGATCGCCGGGATCATGGGCGCCAAGCGCACGCCGGACCTGATCCCGATGTGCCATCCCGTCGCCGTGCACGGTGTCGAGGTCGACCTCCACCCCACTGACGTCGGTGTGCAGATCACAGCCACGGTTCGCACCGCCGACCGCACCGGTGTCGAGATGGAAGCACTCACTGCCGTGAGCGTTGCGGCCTTGACCATCATCGACATGACCAAGTCACTGGATCCCGCCGCGTCGATCACCGACATCCGGGTCGAGACCAAAACCGGCGGTAGCTCGGGGGACTGGTCCCGATGACCGAACGCGTTCTGGTGATCACCTGCTCGGACACGGCGAGCCGGGTGGCCGACACCGACCGCTCCGGTCCCCTGGTGGTCGAACTGCTGGCGGCTGCCGGACACGTCGATGTACAGAGCATCGTGGTGGCCGATGACCTCGACCTGATCGGCCGGGTGATCTCCCGCGCAGTCGCCACAGGCGTCACGTTGGTCGTGTGCACCGGTGGAACTGGGCTGGGACCCCGCGACGTGACGCCCCAGGCCATCCAGGCGCTGGGGGCCACCGACGTTCCCGGGATAGGTGAGCGGCTGCGCTCCGCGGCCCGCGGCCGTGTTCCCACCGCCGACCTCTCCCGCGCCGGTGGTTGGACCCTGCACCAGGCCCTGATTCTGGCGCTGCCTGGCAGCCCGGGTGGTGTCCGGGACGGCTTTGCCGCTGTGCAGCCTGTGATAGACCATGCGCTCGACATGCTGTCTGGGGGCGGGCACGGGGACTCCGGACGTCACGCTCCGGCGAACACGACAACTGCAGACCCGGAGTGGGTGGCCCCGGGCCCCATCGACCCCACTGATGTCACCGCAACCGTATCCAGAGCCGACGCCGGCGCCGTAGTCACCTTCGAAGGCCGGGTGCGAAACCACGATCAGGATCGCGCGGTCGAATCGTTGACGTACGAGGGCCACCCGGGCGCCGACGCCATACTGCGCGAAGTCGTGGACGAGGCGCTGGCACGCCCCGGGGTGCTTGGGGCAACCGCTCGTCATCGAGTGGGCGAACTGGCCATCGGTGAACTCGCCTTCTTCGTAGCCGTCTCTGCTGCCCACCGGGTGGATGCCTTCGCCACATGCGCGTGGCTGGTCAATGAGGCAAAAGACCGACTCCCGATCTGGAAACACCAGGTCTTCGCCGACGGCACCAGTGAGTGGGTGAACTGTCCATGACCACACCCGTGGGACCCGCCGACGGTCCTTTCGCTCCCCTGGTGGATACATACGGTCGAACCCACCGTGACCTGCGGGTCTCATTGACCGACCGCTGTTCGTTGCGTTGCACCTACTGCATGCCGGCAGACGGTCCGCCCTGGATCCCCGGATCCGATCAACTCACCACGCCCGAACTTCTGCGCGTGGTGGCGATCGCCGTGAACTCCGGAATCGGCGCGGTGCGCCTGACAGGCGGTGAGCCCCTGCTGCGCCCGGATGTCGTGGACATCGTCAGGGCCATCACGCAGATGCCAGGCTCGCCCGAGGTGTCGCTGACCACCAACGGGCTACGGCTACCAGGCCTTGCCGCGCCATTGGTCGATGCCGGGCTGCAGCGGGTCAATATCAGCCTGGACACCATGGACCGCCGACGCTTCGAGCAATTGACACGGCGAGACCGACTGATCGACACACTGGCGGGTATCGCCGCGGCCAAGGCCGCAGGGCTCGATCCGGTCAAGATCAATACGGTGCTCATGCGCGGCGTCAACGAAGATGAAGCTCCGACCCTGCTTCTGTGGGCCCTGGAGCAAGGTCTGTCGTTGCGTTTCATCGAGCAGATGCCGTTGGATCCCCAGCATTCCTGGGATCGCAGCACCATGGTCACGACCGACGAGATCCTGCGGCTCTTGGTGACTGCTGGATTCGACCTGTCAGAGGCGCCCGGTCGTGGTTCGGCCCCAGCCCAGGAATGGACCGTCAACGGCGGCCCACAGACCGTCGGAATCGTCGGATCGGTCACGCGGCCTTTCTGCGGGGACTGCGACCGGGTGCGGGTCACCTCTGACGGCCAGTGGCGGTCGTGCCTGTTCGCCCGCACAGAGACCGATCTGAGGGCACCCCTGCGGACCGGTGCGAGTGACGGGGAACTCGCGGCACTGATGCGCTTGGACGTGACCGGAAAGCAAGCGGGACACGGCTTGGACGACCCCGGATTCCTGCAACCCGACCGGCCCATGTCGGCGATCGGCGGATGAGCATGGCAATCACCACAGAGGGGACCGCCAGCCGCTCCGGTCCGGCAACCGCCACCGCCGGGCCAGCCCTGTGGTGGCGGGAAACCTCTGGTGCTGTCGCGGATCTGGGCGTACTGGTGCCCATCGCGGTCGCACTGATCGTTGCCAACGGGCTGAGTCCCACAGCCGTCCTGTTGCCCGCAGCACTGCTGTATCTGATCGCCGCCCGGGTCTATCGACTCCCTGTGGCTGTCCAACCTCTGAAGGCTTTTGGCGCTGTTGCGATCGCGGCCGGCGTCGGCTCGGACGTCATCGCCTCGGGAGCCCTGCTCATGGGGGTCATCTTCGTGGCGCTCGGGCTGGGCGACTGGCTCAACAGGGTCGCCCGCTGGTTCCCCATGGCGGTGGTCCGCGGCGTCCAACTGTCTGTGGGGCTTCTGTTCGCCAAGGTCGCCTGGGGTCTTGTGATGACGCCGCAGGTGTCGTTCGACTCTCAGCTCGCCCAGCCCTGGCTCCCGATCGCAGCGCTGGCTCTTTTCGGCCTGTTGCTGTGGCAGCGGCGTCGCGTGGTCCTGGTAGTGATCCTCGCGGCATTGGCCACCGCGGTGGTACTGCTTGCGCTGAGCCCGACTGCGGCGACCGCCCTCGGCCCATCCGCGATCCAGCTGCCCGTCCTGTCTGTGGACAGTTTCGCCACCGCCTTTGTGCTGCTGGTACTGCCTCAGTTGCCACTGACCCTGGCCAACTCGTGCATCGCACCGGCCGACGCCGCGCGGACCTACTTCGGTCCCACCGGCGACAGGGTCACCCCCGGTCGGCTGGCGCGCACACTTGGCCTCGCCAACGTCTTCGCCGGTGCGATCAGCGGTATGCCGGTCTGCCACGGCGCCGGTGGCCTGAGTGCGCACTACGCGTTCGGAGCCCGAACGTGGCGCGCGCCACTGATCATGGGATCTGCCCTTCTGGTGGCCGCGATCGGTTTCGGCTCGATGCTGGGCGATGTGCTGCCGCTGTTCCCTCTTTCGGTCCTGGCAGCACTGCTGGGCGTGGCAGCTGTGGTCCACATCGGCTTGCTGCGCGATGTCCGCGGCGTCGTGGACTGGACGGTCACGATCGTCGTGGGACTGGTCGGAGCCTGGGCGAATCTCGGGATCGGCGTGCTGCTCGGACTGGCAATGATCGGGGTCGTCTCGATCATCCGGCGCGGCCAGTCACCAGTGACCAGGCCCGGACCGCCCGATCAGGAGGTCGACGCATGATCGAGGTCACGTTCTTCGCCGCCGCGCGCGAGGCCGCCGGAACCCACTCAGCACATGTCAGCGTCACATCCGTCAGCGATCTGCGCGCTCGACTGATCCAGGACTTCGGTGACCGCATGGTGACGGTGTTGGACGTCAGTTCGCTTGTGTCAGACGGTCGACGATTGCAGGCGGGTGACCCTTTGGCCGATGGTGCCCACGTCCACGTGCTGCCTCCGTTCGCGGGGGGTTGACAGACCGGGCTCCGGGCTCCGGGTTCCGGGCTCGGGACTCGTCGCTCGACGCGCGGGCACAGATGATCCGGATTACGCTTACGTCGAAGGGCGTTCGCGTCCACTCGGGGCTCTGTGGCCGACGGGACCTGCGGAGGAGACCGACCCATGATCGAGCAGTCACCCGATCAGGTCGGGGTGGAACCCAACATCCTGATTGTCGATGACGATCCGACCATCAGCGTGATCATCGGGCGGATGCTGACCGGTCTCGCGCGGCTGCGCTTCGCCCGCGGCGGCAGGGAAGCCCTCGACCTCGTGGACGAGGAGCTGCCCGATCTGGTTCTGCTCGACATGGAGATGCCCGACCTGGGCGGACTGTCCGTGTGCGAGACACTCAAGGTTCACAGCCGGACAGCCGACATCCCGGTGATCTTCCTGACCGGGCACGACAGCCAAGAAGCCGAGATCGCCGGCCTGGAAGCCGGCGCGGTGGACTTCATCAACAAGCCGCCCCGCGGACCGATCCTTCGCGCCCGAGTCGCCACCCAACTACGTCTGAAGGCACTGACTGACGGACTCCGGCTGTCGGCGACCGAGGACCCTCTGACCGGGGTCGCCAACAAACGCGAACTCGAGCAGTCATTGCACCGGGAGTGGCTCCATGCGGTGACGGTGGGGGCGCCCTTGTCAGTTCTGATGATCGACATCGACCACTTCAAGCAGTACAACGACACATACGGCCACCTGGAAGGCGACAAGTGCCTGGTCGCGATAGCCGAGGTCCTTGCCAGTGCCTGTCGAAGTGGAGACCTGCTGGGGCGCTTCGGGGGCGATGAGTTCGTCCTGGTCTTGCCGGGAATGGATTCAGCGGCAGCGGGGAAACTGGCTGGCCGCCTGGTCGAAACCGTGGCGAGTAGTTCGGTTCCGCATGCGGCGTCGCCGACGTCGGAACACGTCACGATCTCGGTTGGCACGGCCACGTATCCCTCTGCCGACGCCTCCAGCACCGAGCCTCCCGGCAAGTCGGGTGGGGCCGATGGCCTTGTGGACGCCGCCGACCGGGCCCTGCTCGAAGTGAAGCGGACTGGCAGGGGCCGTGCCATGGGCGAAGGTACCGCGAGGACCAGCTTCGAGGACTAGCCTCGGCCGCGTGCACTCAGACGCAGCCGGCCATTGGGATGCCGCCTATGCCCAGGGCGACTCGACCCGCAGTTGGTACCAGGAACAGGCAACGGTCTCTCTCGGACTCATCCGTTCTGTGGTCCCACCGCCGGACGCCTCGATCGTGGATGTCGGTGGCGGCGCGTCCACCTTGGTGGACGGGCTTCTCGCGGCCGGCTTCCGCGACCTGACAGTCACCGACGTCTCGGCAACGGGCCTCGCGATCGCCCGGCAGCGGATCGGGCCGCGGGGGGGCGTGGTCCGCTGGTCGGTCGATGACGTCCGGGAGTGGCGGCCCGACCGACCGTACGACGTCTGGCACGACCGCGCGGTACTACATTTCATGGTGGCCGATGAGGATCGACTGGCGTACCGGCGCACCCTGCTTGCAGCCACCCACCCAGGATCCGTAGTGATCATCGGGGTGTTCGGCCCGGAAGGACCCACCCAGTGCTCCGGGCTCCCGGTGCTGCGCTACGACGTCGACCAACTCGCTGCGCTGCTGGGCTCCGACTTCACGGTGACCGACTGGTTCGTCCGTGAGCACACCACCCCCTCGGGCGGCAATCAGCAGTTCCTTTGGGCGACCGGAGCCAGACACTGACCGAGCAGGTAGCGGCGCCCTGAGGGTTCAGGCGACGAGCGACCCGCCGACAAGGACTCCGCGCTGGAGCGAGCGTGGCGGGACGATCCGATCACAGGTAGTTGAAGATCACGTACGAGGCGAGCAGGGCCACCACCAGAACGTTGAAGATCCAGTCGACGTGGTAGTAGCGGATCAGTGGTCCCAGCCGTCGTTGGGCCCGCTTCCCGAACCTGCCGTCGAGAATGTTGATCCTCGTGAAGGCCACGAAGATCAGCGTGGTGGTCACCGTCACCGCCAAGCACCAAGGACACAGGATGTGGATTTGAGTAGCTGCCTGTTCGAAGAGCCACCATGCGAAGAGGAAGCCCAACCCGCTCACCACATGAGCAGCGATCATGAACCAGCGTGCGAACACCACGCCGGCCAGGCTGGCGATCGCGACGGTGATGATCACCGGCTCGGCGATCATCCCGAGATAGGCATTGGGCAGGTCGCCCAGCAGGGTCGCCTGCCAACTCCTGCCGACCGCGCCGCAGGAGATCTTGGCGGAGATGTCGCACGAGAACACGACGTCGGGGTTGGCAGCGATCGCCAGCGCGTCCATGGACAGGACCACGGCCGCCACAAGGCCGAAGAGGCTCGACAGTCCCGTCTCGACCCAGGTCCACCGGTGCCGGTAGTGCGGGACAAAGGTCGGGGGACCATCCTGAGCTGCCTCGGACTCCCGGGCGATTTCGCTCGTGCTCATGCAAGTGCCTTACCTCTCACGGGATCGGGACTGAACAGCCTGCAACCGCCCTGTCCCAGAGCGCCGTGGACGTGAGCGGAATGGCCGGGGAAAGGGTCCACTGAAGACTCGGCCACCGCGCTCACAGGCCACCGCCCCATCGTCAGATGCTCATCATCACTGCGGGTCCGACACTCGGTTCCCTGCACAACGTCAACCGTCCCGGCGACTCTACGCCGATCTCGCGGCAGTCACCCGGACCTCTGCCCTGACGAGGATTCCCACCGCCGAATCTCGCGTGAATCGGTTCGCGATCATGTCGGCTCGACAGCTACCCCGGCCCGACGATCGAGTTCCCAGCAAGATCACGGCGCGGCATGCGCGCGAGTTGGGCCCGAGGACGTTCGGGTGAGCCCGCACGAGCCCACCCGAACGCCGGGATCAGGCCAGGTCGAACCGATCGAGGGTCATGACCTTGTCCCAGGCGGCAACGAAGTCCTGTACGAACTTCTGTTCGCCGTCATCACTCCCGTAGACCTCGGCGAGGGCACGGAGCACGGAGTTTGAGCCGAAGACCAGATCCACTCGGGTTCCGGTCCACTTGAGCTCGCCGGTCGTGCGATCACGTCCTTCGAAGATCACGTCATCGTCGGACGCCGGCTGCCACGTCGTACCCATGTCGAGCACGTTGACGAAGAAGTCGTTGGTCAAGACCTCCGGTCGAGTGGTGAACACGCCGAGTTGCGACTGCCCGGTGTTGGCGTTGAGCGCCCGCAGACCGCCGACCAGGACGGTCATCTCGGGAGCGCTCAGCGTCAGCAGGTTCGCACGATCCACCAGCAGTTGCTCCGCCGGCTTGCTGTGCCCCTTGCCCAGGTAGTTGCGGAACCCGTCCGAGGTCGGTTCGAGCACGGCGAACGACTCCACGTCGGTCTGTTCCTGTGACGCGTCCGTGCGACCGGGCGCAAAGGGAACGACGATCTCGTGCCCGGCGTCCTTCGCAGCCTTCTCGACAGCAGCACCACCGGCCAGCACGATCACGTCGGCAAGCGAGACCTGCTTGGCGCCGGCCTGCGCGTCGTTGAACTCCTTCTGGATGTCCGCCAGAGTCCGCAACACAGGCGCCAATCCCGTCGGGTTGTTGACCTCCCAGCCGTTCTGCGGCTCGAGCCGGATGCGCGCACCGTTGGCGCCACCGCGCTTGTCCGTACCGCGGAACGTGGCAGCCGAAGCCCAGGCCGTGGCCACCAACTGCGAAACGGTCAGCCCCGATGCCAGGACCTTGTCCTTCAGCGACGCGACGTCCTGGGCATCCACCAACTCATGGCTGACCGAGGGAACGGGGTCCTGCCAGATGAGCTCCTCAGAGGGAACCTCCGGGCCCAGGTACCGGCTGACCGGACCCATGTCGCGGTGTGTCAGCTTGAACCAGGCCTTGGCGAACGCGTCGGCCAACTCCTGTGGGTTCTCCAGGAAGCGTCGGGAGATCGGCTCGTAGATCGGGTCCATCCGAAGCGCGAGGTCCGTCGTCAGCATCACGGGCGCGTGCGTCTTCGAGGGGTCCTGTGGATCAGGCACAGTGCTGGCTGCGGCGGGATCAGTCGGGACCCACTGCCACGCGCCTGCGGGGCTCTTGGTCAGATCCCACTCGTAGCCGAACAGGGTCTCGAAGTAGCTGTTGTCCCATGTGATCGGAGTGGGAGTCCAGGCACCCTCGAGACCACTGGTGATGGCGTCGTCGCCGTCACCGGAGCCGTAGCTGTTCTTCCAGCCAAGGCCCATCTGCTCGAGGGGGGCGGCCTCTGGTTCGGGGCCGACGTACTCGTTGGGATCGGCTGCGCCATGTGTCTTGCCGAAAGTGTGTCCGCCGGCGATGAGAGCGACCGTCTCCTCGTCGTTCATCGCCATACGGGCGAAGGTCTCGCGAATGTCCCTGGCTGCGGCCAGCGCACTCGGGGTGCCGTTTGGACCTTCAGGGTTGACGTAAATGAGGCCCATCTGGACGGCCGCGAGTGGATTGGCCAGCTCACGGTCGCCGCTGTAGCGCTCGTCGGCGAGCCACTCGGCTTCAGCCCCCCAGTTGGTGTCGTCGGGCTCCCAGACGTCCGCGCGTCCGCCGCCGAAGCCGAAGGTCCTGAATCCCATCGACTCCAGTGCGACGTTGCCGGCCAGGATCATGAGGTCCGCCCACGAGATCTTCTTGCCGTACTTCTGCTTGACCGGCCACAGCAGGCGCCGAGCCTTGTCGAGATTGCCGTTGTCCGGCCAACTGTTGAGAGGGGCGAAGCGCTGCATGCCGGTCCCGCCGCCGCCGCGGCCGTCGCTGATGCGGTAGGTACCGGCGCTGTGCCACGCCATACGAATGAAGAGCGGACCGTAGTGCCCGTAGTCGGCGGGCCACCAGTCCTGCGACGACGTCATGAGCGCCACCAGGTCCTTCTTGACGGCGTCGAGGTCGAGGGTCGCGAACTCCGCGGCGTAGTCGAACTCCTCGCCCATGGGGTCTGCCGCAGGGGGGTTCTGCTGGAGCAACTTCAGGTTCAACTGATTGGGCCACCAGTCCCTGTTCGACGGGCCCTCGGATCCGCTCCGGTGACTTCCGCCCGTGACCGGGCACTTGCTCTCATCGTCCATGTTGTCCTCTCCTGTGGTTGTCACAACGTTGTCAGTCACGCGAATCCCCTCGGTTGTCGTTCGATGTCTGCGCTCGAGCCAGGGCCGTGCACTCCGGACAGCGACCCCAGTAGACGACCTCGGCTTCGTCGATCTCGTAGCCCAGGTCGTCGGCCGCCGTCAGGCAGGGTGTGTAGCCGACCGCGCAGTCGACGTCGACCAGACGTCCGCACGTGCGACAGATCAGATGGTGATGGTTGTCGTTGACCCGATCCTCGAAGCGCGCCGGCGACCCGGCCGGCTGGATACGCCGGATGATGTCGGCATCGACCAGGGCACCGAGCGCGTCGTACACGGCCTGTCGGGAGATGGCGCCGATCTCGGCCCTCGCGACCTCGGCGACACCGTCGGCGGTCATGTGAGGTTGACCCGAGACAGCCCGCAGGACCGCCAAGCGCTGCGCGGTGACCTGCACCCCGTGTTGCCGCAGAAGCTCAACGGGTGGGCGGGACATGTCGGCAGCCTATGAGCCCGTTCTTGATCATGTCAAGAATCGGACTGAATCCACCTACCCGGATGGCGGAGCCAAGACCGGACTTAGGTCCCGTGACGGCGCCCGGCTCCCTCTCTATCCTGGGAGCAGTCCCTATACCTGTGGGGGTATCTGTGAGTCGCACCGTCATCCTGGGCGCCGGAGTATCCGGCCACACCGCGGCACTTCACCTTCGCCGACTGCTCGGCAAGGCTCATGACGTGGTTGTTGTCTCCCCGAACTCCCAGTGGAACTGGATCCCGTCGAACATCTGGGTGGGTGTCGGGCGCATGAGCGACCGCAAGGTCACGTTTCCGCTCGCACCGATCTACCGACGCAAGGGGATCGAATTCCACCAAGCCCTGGCCGTTGAACTGCACCCCGAAGGCGACGCAGATCATGCCCGGCCCTACGTCTCGGTGCGCTACACCGACCAAGCCCGTCAGGGTCAGGTCGCCGACCTGGAGTACGACTTCCTGATCAACGCGACCGGCCCGAAGCTGAACTTCGGCGCGACCCCTGGTCTTGGCCCTGGCGGCAACACGTTGTCGGTCTGCACAGCGGGCCACGCCGTGCAAGCTGCAGCCGGACTGGCCGCCACCATCGACAGGCTGAAGGCGGGCCGGCGCCAGACGTTGGTGATCGGAATGGGTCACGGCACCTGCACCTGCCAAGGGGCCGCCTTCGAGTACGTCTTCAACGTTGAGCACGAACTCCGGGCAGCGGGTGTCCGTGATCTCGCCGAGGTCATCTACATCACCAACGAGAGCCAACTGGGCGACTTCGGGATGGACGGCATGAACTTCGGCCACAAGGGCGACATCATCCCCAGCCAGGCGTTCACCGAATCCCTGTTCCACCAGCGCGGGGTGAAGGCGATCATGGCCGCCGCCGTGTCGAAGATCGAGCCGGGGGTCGTCCACTTCGAGCAGGTCGACGGCAGCAAGGGAGAGCAACCGTTCGACTTCGCCATGCTGCTGCCCCCTTTCCGCGGTGCCGACATGAAGGCTTTGGACAGGGAGGGGGCCGATATCACCGACCAGGTGTTCGCCCCCAGCGGCTTCATGAAGGTCGATGCCGACTACGCGCCAAAGCCCTACGAGGAGTGGAAGGCCAGCGACTGGCCCAAGACCTACCAGTCAGTGAAATACGCCAACGTATGGGCTGCGGGCATCGCTTTCGCGCCTCCGCATCAGATGTCGCGCCCCCGCACGAGCCCCAACGGGACGGTGATCGCCCCGGCTCCACCCCGCACGGGGATGCCGTCGGGGGTCATCGGACGCGCGGTTGCGCAAACCATCGCCGAACGGGTCAAGCACGGCGCCACAGCCAAGGTGCACACCGCGTCCATGGCCGACATGGGGGCCGCTTGCATCGCATCGGCGGGCAAGGGCTGGCGGACCGGTCAAGCGGCAGCGATGACGGTCTTCCCGATCATTCCGGACCATGACAAGTACGGCGCGGCCGGCCGGGACACCAAGGAGACGTACGGCGAGATCGGTCTGAGCGCGCACTGGATGAAAGTGATGCTCCATCACCTGTTCATCTACAAGGCCAAGGCGCGACCGTTCTGGTACCTGATTCCCGAGTGACTGGCAAAGGGAGAACGGACATGAGCAAGGTCACCACATTCACGACCGCGCCGCTGCCCACGGACAGCGAGTTGCGGTCGCGCAAGAATCTGGCGGTCCAAGCATGGCGATTCGCCGTCCTCAATCTGAAGATGATCGCCATGGTGTCCAAGGGCCACCACTGACGCGGCACTGGGATTACTCCGAGCCGCGCTCGTAGCGGGACCAGTCCGCGGAACTCAGCCTCACCGGACTCCAACTCGGGCCAAGCAATGCCGCAACCTGGCTGCGGTCGATTCCGCGGGGCGTGATGGACCTCACCGCTGTCGGCGGAGCAGCCCGAAGAAGGAGTGTGGCTCCGGGTGCAGTGACCCTGTCGACCGTGTCCCGCCACGAGGCTCGGCCGGCCGAATCGAGGCCGTGCAGGCAACCGACGTCGAGGACCAGACTGACTCGACCTGCCAGAACGTCGGTGATGCGAGTCATGACCGAACCGCCCAGATCGGCAGTGTGCCACTGCACGTCCGCGGACCTCGCTCGAGCTTGTTCGATGGCGCGCGCGACCACGTCGATGGCAGTCACCTGCCAGCCTTGGTCCGCCAGGTAGGCAGCGTGCAGCCCCGTGCCGCAGCCGATGTCGAGGGCGACGCCCGGGGGCAGCGAGGAGGGGCCCTCCGCCACATCGACGAGCTCAGCGGGGATCACGGGGTTGTCCCACGGAGTCAACCCCAGCCGGTACATCAGTCGGTACCGCCGCTCCATGCCGGTCACGCGAGGATCGCCCTGCCTGCTGATGCGCGGCGGCGCGGATGCCATCCGATCAGTGCGGCGACGGACATCCCCACCCCGACGACGGCGTGGAGGACTCCGAGGAATCGAAGCGCGGATCTGGGACCTGACATGACGTGATCCCTTCCTTGGGAGTGTTTCCGGTGCGGGCGCCACCTTAGGCAATACTGGGAACTAGTTGTCAATCAGTAATGCAGTATCCGAATGGGAACTATTGCCGTGAACAGCGACTTCGAGCCGTGTGAAGACGGCACATGTCCCGTCAGTCGCGCCCTGGAGGCACTGGATGGAAAGTGGACGATCCTGGTCGTACGCGACCTCCTCGGCGGCACCAAGAGGTTCGGGGAACTGCGCCGATCTCTTGATGGGATCAGCCCCAAGACACTCACGGACCGCCTTCGCGGACTCGAGGAGCACGGACTCGTGGAACGACGCATCTACGCCGAAGTCCCGCCTCGGGTGGAGTACTCACTCACCGACGCCGGCCGGACCCTCGAGCCCGTCCTGGTGGCACTGTCCCGATGGGGTCGCGCTCATAGCGTCTGACCCGGCACCGAAGGATCACTGTGGGTGCGGTGTCTCGCCCTGTTCG
>WBZP01004973.1_pt1 | contig 13647 bp, 10 predicted proteins | sample 5204301 | NCBI WGS metagenome assembly WBZP01 (sample SAMN12412401, study PRJNA552823) | activated sludge metagenome | isolation source: activated sludge from nitrification reactor of wastewater treatment plant... | place: USA: Pennsylvania | collected 2017 | reverse complement strand
GGTCGAGCACCTCGGACCGCATCAGTCCTTCGTCGTCCCGGTCGCGGCGGGAGCTCTGGCCGCCGCGTTGGCGCTGGCCCGCTCCCGCCCGCTCAACCGGGCCGAGCTCGCCGCCGCGTAGCCGGACCCGCAGCTCCTGCGGCTCTAGGTCTCAGCGCCGCAGCGTAGGAGCTGTGCCCCAACCGTGAAGCGCATTGCGTTCAGGTGGGGGCGATGCTCCGGCAGTGGTCCCCTCGCCTTTGAGTCGAGGCGTGTGCTCAGGCCGCAGGGCAGGCGACGTCGGGGAGTGGTTTGGCTCCTTATGCCGTGCTCCGTATCTGGGCGCAGCGGCCCTTTGCTCCGCATGTGGGCGCAGCGGCCCTTTGCTCCGCATGTGGGCGCAGCGGCCCTTTGCTCCGTATCTCGGTGCAGCGCCTGGAAAGCCCGGACCGTAGTGGGGTTGGGCGTGACGGTGCGGCGCCTGGCTCCTCTACCGAGCCCTCTGCGTCGCCCTGAAGGGCAACGAGGTGTTGCCTCGAAATGTGGAGCACGGCATAGGGCGACTGCAGGGGTCCTCGGCGTGGCGTTGGTCCCCCGGGACCAGCTGCGGGTTCAGCTGCGGGTTCTGCCGCGGGACCAGCTGCGGCTTCAGCTGCGGCTTCAGCTGCGGGTTCAGCGAGAGCAGCCCGATGTCACCAGACACGGGCCAGGCCCTAGGGCGGCGCACCCCCCTCCGTGAGACCCACCCCTGGGAGCCGCACCGCCGGCCGTGCTGGCTGACGTCATGACAGCGCCCGGACTCAGGGCTCGACTGTGGGCTCCGCCCCCGCCGCTTGCGACTGCAGCCAGGTCGACCACCTCTCGCCGACCTCTGCGGCGAGGCGCGCCGCATCGTCGCCATAGAGATAGCACCACGTGGAGACCCCGAGGACCGGCCCATGCGCCTCGGCCAGCAGCATCGCCGTGCCGGGTGCGGGCTCCTCGAGCAGGACCGCGACGCCCACCGACAACCGGTCAGTGACCGTGCCGACAAGGCGAGGTGTGCCAGGCACTGAGACGACGATGCGGTCGCCGGGCGCGACATCGGGATCGAGGCCGAGGGCCGCAGCGAGCCTGGGCCACCCGGCGCCCGACGCCGGCGGCCACATCGCCATCGGCATGGCCGACCGAGCCTGTCGACCGGCGAAGTGGGTGAGGTGCAGCCGCAGGTTGACGAAGAACGCCCGCCAGCCCTCGGTCATCGCGTCATACTGCGCGTCCCATTCCTCGCCCGCCCCGAACCCGGTGTTGACCATGCGGACGACGCTCATCCCGCCGTCCCGGCCCTCGACGTGCCACTCGAAGGCCAGTCCGGCGGCGCCCTCCCCACCGTCAAAGACCACCCGCGTCGGGGGCTCCCAGGCGGCGACCCGCCCATGGACCTGCATCTCCGGCCCGAGGCCGAAGCTCGCGGTCATCGCTCCGCCCGCTCGGGGCTCGACCTCGTGCGGGACGTACCACGAGGTGATCCCCGGCCCGGTCGCGATGGCCTCCCAGACTTGCTCGGGGGTGCCGGGGACCTCGAGCTGGATGTCGATGCTGCGCTGGTCGTCGGTCATGTCGGGATCTCCTCAGTCGGGTGTGCCAGGCTCACCGCAGTGGACGGCGGAGCGGGGATGGGGTGGGACGCGACGACGAGCCGGTGCAGCCGACCGCCCGGGGCCTGCCCGGCGTGGTAGCGACCGACCAGACGGGTGACCGCGTCGGCGAGCTCGGCGGTGAAGGCGGCGCGGTCGGCCGCCGAGGCGAAGCACACTTCGGTGTCGATGGTCAGCGTCGGCAGCGGTTTGGCCGCCCGGTCGGCCCGGTGGGCGAGCTCGCCTACCTCGCGCAGCAGCCGCGCGGCCACGGCAACGAGGTATGCCGTGGAGAGCCGATCGGTGCGTGCGGGTTCAGGGGTGCTCGGGCCCAGGACGGCCGGCGAGACCACGTACGAGCGTGCCGAGGACTCGAGGACCCGTTCGGTCAGGCCTCGGCGCTGTCTCGACGTGACCTGGCGGACCAGGCCGACGTTCTCCAGGGCCCGCAGGTGGTAGTTGACCTTCTGGCGCGGCAGGTCCAGCGCAGCGGCCACGGTGGTCGCCGAGCCGGGCACGGTGAGCTCGGCGAGCAACCGGGCCCGCAGCGGGTCGAGGATCACCGCCGCTGTGTCGGGCTCGTCGATGACGTGGACGTCGCGCATGTCGAGCATCGTCCCTATTGACAAATAAGTTTGTCAATAGGGACGGCCGTGAAGCTCAGTGCGCAATCGGTGGCGCCGCGTCCCCGCCCGAGGCGGCGTGCTCGGCGCGGCTCTTCGCGAAGGCGGCGTTCGAGCGCAGCTCGACGTGCGGGAGGAACCACGAGGCGATGAGCGCGAAGACGAGGACGGCCGAGGCGGTGAGGAAGACCGCGGACATTGCCTCGGCGAAGCCGACGAGGTACGGATGGGACAGGGCGGGGTCGATGAGCTTGACGAACGAGGAGTCGCTCAGAGCCGAGGAGAAGCCTGCCCCTGACCCGGTCTGGGCGGCCTTGAGCTGGCTGAGGAACTGCGCGTTCGCCGTCGGGTCGCCCGAGGGGGAGCCCGCCGCGGCCTGGAAGGCAGGCGTAGCGAAGGCCTCCTGATAGCGGGCCGGGATGTTCTCGGCGGCCTTGGAGAACAGGATCGAGAGGAAGACGGCGGTGCCGATGGTGCCGCCGATCTGCCGGGTGAAGGTGGCCGACGAGGTTGCCACCCCGATGTCCTTGGGCGAGACCGCGTTCTGCACCGCGAGGGTCAGCGGCTGGAAGTTGAACCCGAGCCCGACGCCGAAGAAGACCATGATGATCATCGGCTTCCACAGCGGGGTGTCCGCCCCGACGTAGTGGAAGGCGAACATCGCCGCGACGAGCAGCGCCGCGCCGATGATCGGGTACTGCCGGTAGGTCCCCCGCTTGGAGATGAGCTGCCCGGACAGGATCGAGCCGAACATGATCCCCAGCGTCATCGGCAGCAGCTGCAGGCCGGCTTCGGTGGCCGAGGCGCCCTTGACGATCTGCAGGTAGAGCGGCAGTGCGGCGAGTCCGCCGAACATCCCCATCCCGACGAAGACCGAGGTGATCGAGGAGGTCGCGACGGTCCGGTTGGTGAACAGGCGCAACGGGATGAGGGCCTCGTCGCCCATTGCCCGCTCGATGAACCACCCCGCGACGAAGCCGGCCGCGCCGATGGCGTAGCAGAGCACCGAGATCCCGGAGAGCCACCCCCACTCGCGGCCCTGCTCGGCGACGATGAGCAGCGGGACCAGCGCCACCGTGAGCGCGAGCGCTCCCCAGTAGTCGATCCGGTGGTCCAGCCGGGTGTGGTGCAGGTGCAGGGTGCGGGTCACCACGACCAGGGCGGCCGCCGCGATCGGCACGTTGACGAGGAAGACCCAGCGCCACCCGGTGACCCCGAGGATCGAGTCCTGTCCGGCGAAGAAGCCGCCGATGACCGGCCCGAGCACCGACGACGTCCCGAAGACCGCGAGGAAGTAGCCCTGGTACTTGGCCCGCTCCCGCGGCGGCACGATGTCGCCGATGATCGCCAGCGCCAGCGAGAACAGCCCACCGGCCCCGAGCCCTTGCACCGCCCGGTACAAGGCAAGCGTCCCGATGGAGGTGGCCAGCGTGCAGAGCATCGACCCGACCGTGAAGATCGAGATCGCCGCGATGAAGAAGGGCTTGCGCCCGTAGATATCGGACAGCTTGCCGTACAGCGGCGTGACCACGGTCGAGGTGATGAGGTAGGCCGTCGTCACCCAGGCCTGCGACGACAGCCCCTTGAGGTCGTCGGCGATCACGCGCATCGCCGACGCGACGATCGTCTGGTCGAGCGCGGCGAGGAACATCCCCATCATCAGCCCGACGAGGATGGTGACAATCTGCCGGTGCGTCAGCGCGCCGGCGACGGGCTGGGGTTCAGCATGAGCGGTCATGAGCGGCCTCCGTCGAAGGGCCACCGCCCTCGGTCGTCTGTGGTCCGGGTCAGCCTACAAGCCTGGCCCGTGGCAGCGAGGCGCCATACCTCCGGCTCGTCATGGGGACGATGCGGGGCGAGCCGCGGCAGCGGACCTGTTGAACCCGCGCCCCGGACAGGACAGTCTGGTCCCTACTGACCGCCGGTCCGCGGTCGTGATGGGCACGTCGAGTCGAGGGGTTGTTCATGGCGGATGCAGGTCGGTGGGATGTCGGCCGGGTCGGTCGGTCGCTGCGCGGGCTCGCCCTCGGCGCGACCGAGGATGACCCCGGGGTCGCGGACGTCCTCGCCTCGCGCTCGCTCCAGACCGCACTGCAGCGGTATGCCGACGAGCACCATGTGCCCATCACCGACGTCGAGGCCGAGGCCAAACGTCACCTCCAGGACATGGTCGCCTCGCACGCCGACCGGGCCACCGCCTCCTGGGCCCGCTTCGGGGCCTGGCTCATGCGCGCCCACGACGTCCTCGTCGACGAGGAGCAGATGGTCCGGCTCCGCGAGCTCGACCGGGGCCACAGCCTCGCCCTGGTCTTCTCGCACCGTTCGTACCTCGACGGCTGGGTCCTCCCGCACGTCCTCGCGACCCGCAGGTTCTCCCCGACCTTCACCTTCGGCGGTGCGAACCTCGACCTGCCGGTCGTCGGCCCGCTCGCCAGCCACACCGGGGTCATCTTCATCAAGCGGGCCACGAAGGAGCTGCCGGTCTACCGGCTGTCGCTGCGGGGGTATGTCGCCCACCTCATCGCGCGTCGGGCCAATCTCGCCTGGTCGATCGAGGGTGGCCGGACCCGCACCGGCAAGCTGCGCCCGCCGGTCCACGGCATCCTGCGCTATCTCGCCGACGCCGTCGAGGCCGAGCCCGGACCGGACGTCTACGTCGTCCCGATCGCCATCGTCTACGACCAGCTCCACGAGGTCGCCGGCATGACTGCGGAGGCCCGGGGGAGCCGCAAGACCCCCGAGGACCTCACCTGGCTGGTCAAGTTCGCCCGCTCGCAGCGCAACCGGCTCGGCCGCGCCTATGTCTCGGTCGGCGAGGTGATCCCGCTGCGGGACCGGATGAGCCAGCTGCGGGCCGAGGGCTGCGACACCACGGCCGCCGTCGAGCGGGTCGCCATCGACGCCAGCCACCGGATCAACCGGGCCACTCCGGTCACCCCGACCGGCGTGGTCTGCCTCGCCCTTCTCGGCGCCGACCGGGCGCTGACCTTCGACCGGGTCCTCGACACCGTCGAGCCGCTCGCGTCCTATATCGCCTCGCGGAACTGGCCGGTCGCGGGGGCGGCGACCCTGACCGACCGCTCGACGATCCGCCGCAGCCTCCAAGAGCTCGTGGCGTCGGGCGTGCTGTCGGCATACGAGGCAGGGACCGAACCGGTATGGCGCATCGCCGGCGACCAGCACCTTGTCGCCGCCTTCTACCGCAACACGGTCATCCACATCCTCGTCGAGCGGGCCATCGCCGAGGTGGCGCTGCTCGCGGCGGCCGACGGCGAGGAGTCCGGGGCCGGTGACGTCCAACGGACCGCGTGGGAGCGGTCCAAGGCGATCCGCGACCTGCTGAAGTTCGAGTTCTTCTTTCCCGGCCGCGACGAGTTCGAGAGCGAGCTGCGCGCCGAGCTGGCCCTCATGGACCGGCGGGCCGCGGAGCGGGTCGGGTCGATCACCCCGGACGAGGTCCGTGAGGTGCTCGAAGGGCTCGACCTCATCGTCGCCCACCTGGTGCTGCGGCCCTTCGTCGACGCCTACCTCGTCCTCGCCGACCGCCTCGACGCCCTCGGTGACGCCCCGGTGGTCGAGGAGGACCTGCTCGACGAGGCGCTACGGGTGGGTCAGCAGTGGGTCCTCCAGCGGCGCATCGGCAGTGCCGAGTCAGTCTCCCTCGAGCTTTTCCGTACCGCCCTACGACTGGCCCGGCACCGTGGTCTCGACGGAGCACGCCTCTCCGAAGACGGCGGCGCAGCTCCCGACGGCTCCCTGCGGGCCCGGCGGGCCGCCTTCCGCGCCGAGCTGGAGGCGCTGGCCTCCGACCTCGCCCGCCTCGCCGAGTATGCCGACCAGGTGCGTGGACGCCGTGCGGCTCACTGAGCAGCTGACCCGGATCGCGGACGGGCCCGCCGGACCGCAGGTCGGCGCCTTTTTCGACCTCGACGGCACCCTCGTCGCCGGGTACACCGCGAGCACCTTCTTCACCGACCGGCTCCGGCACCGCGAGGTCTCCCTGGGCACCGCCTCCCGAACCATCGCTCGGGCCCTCGACGGCGCGTACTTCGGTGGCGAACCGACGGCCGGAGCGGTCGGTGGGTACGGCGCTCTGCGCGGGCAGACCGAGGACCGGCTCGTCGACCTCGGTGAGCGGCTCTTCGCCCAGCAGATCGCCCGGACGATCCGGCCGCAGGCCCGGGCCCTGGTCCACGCCCACAAGCAGGCCGGGCACACCGTCGTCGTCGCCTCGGCGGCCAGCCACTTCCAGATCGACCCGGTCGCCGCAGACCTCGGCATCGAGCATGTCGTGTGCACCGAGCTCGAGGCGGTCGACGGGGTCCTCACCGGCGAGATCCGCGGCAAGCTTCTCTGGGGACCGCAGAAGGCGGCCGGCGTGCGGGCCTTCGCGAAGTCGCACCACGTCGACCTGCGAGCCAGCTATGCCTACGGAAATGGCGACGAGGATGTCGCCTTCCTCGCCGCGGTCGGCAACCCGGTTGCCCTCAACGCCGCCACCGGGCTGCGCCAGGCGGCCGGGCGGTTCGGCTGGCCGGTGCTCGACCTGGAGAACCCGGCCGACAGCGGCCCGGTCGAGCTTGGCCGCACGCTGCTGGCCCTCGGCGGGCTCAACGCGGGCGCGGCGACCGGCATGGCGTGGGGGCTGCTGCGCCGCGACCGGCAGGCGGGTCTGTCCCTCGGGGTCGCCATGGCGAAGGAGAGCCTCGGGCTCGCCGGAGTCTCGATCCGGGTCACCGGCGAGGAGCGGCTCCCCGACGGCCCCGCCGTCTATGTCGCCAACCACCAGAGCTCGCTCGACCCGGTCGTCGCGGCGGCCGTCATCCCGGGGGAGTTCACCATCATCGCGAAGAAGGAGGCCCGCTTCGACCCGCGCAGCGTTGCGGCGAGCCTGCTCGTCGACCCGGCCTATATCGACCGCAGCGACTCGGCCCAGGCCCGAGCCACCCTCGACGCGCTCGTCGAGCGGATCCACGGTGGCACGTCTCTGCTCATCTTCCCCGAGGGCACCCGATCGGCTACCCCGACCCTCGGCAGGTTCCGGAAGGGCGGTTTCCACGTGGCCATCCAGGCCCAGGTCCCGGTCGTCCCGCTCGTCCTGCGCAACACCGGCGAGATCCTTCCCCGGCACGGTCGGGTGCTCCGCCCCGGGGTCGTCGACGTGGCGGTCCTTGATCCGGTCGACAACCTCCGCGCCGAGGATCTCGACGGTGAGGTCGCCGCGCTGCGGGACCGGTTCACCGCCGCGCTCAACGACTGGCCGGGTGCCTGATGGCCGGCCCGGTGCTCGGAGCCGGCGCGGACCGGTGGGCCGCCGACGATTCGATGAACGAGCTGGAGACCGCGATGTGGCGCGCTGAGCGTCACCCGCAGCGGTCCTCGACGCTGTGCAGCCTGCTCATCCTCGACCAGGCCCCCGACTGGGACCGGCTCGTCGCCGCCCACGAGTGGGCGACGAGCCTGATCGGCCGGGCTCGGCAGCGCGTTGTCGAGCCCCTCCTCCCGGTCGGAACCCCGGTATGGCGTGCCGACCCTCACTTCAAGCTCGACTACCACCTGCGCCGGCTCCATCTCGGGCCGCGCAAGTCCATGGCCGACCTGCTCACCCTCGCGCAGACCATCGCCCAGGTGCCCTTCGACCGGACCCGGCCGCTGTGGGAGGCGACCCTGATCGAGGGGCTGGAGGGCGGCCGGGCGGCATACCTGCTCAAGCTGCACCACAGCCTCACCGACGGGCTGGGCGCGGTCCAGCTGCTCGCCCTCGTGCAGAGCCCGACCCGGGAGCACACCGCCGACAAGCCGACCCGAGCCACCGAAGCGACCGAGGAGCCGGCCGACCCGGTCGAGGTGACCCTCGACGCGGCCCGGCGCACCCTCGCCCACGGCACCGGGCTGCTCGGCGCGGCCGTCGACACCGCCCGGCACTGGCTGGCCAACCCCGGCGATGTCACCTCCGAGACCCTGCGCTTCGGGGCCTCGCTGCGTCGGGTGCTCTCGCCGCCGCCGGCTCCCCCGTCGCCGCTGCTGCGGCCCCGGGATGGCCGCGCGTGGGTCTTCCGGACGCTGGAGTGCCAGCTGGCCGACCTGCGTCGGGCGGGACGGGCCGCTGGCGGGTCGGTCAACGACGCCTACCTGGCGGCCCTGCTGGGGGGGCTGCGGCGCTACCACGAGGTGCACGGGGTGCCGGTCGACGAGCTGCCCGTCACGGTGCCTGTCTCGCTGCGGCGGGCCGACGACCCAATGGGCGGCAACGCCTTCGCGGGAGCGATGTTCGCGGCACCGGTCGGCATCGTCGACCCGGCGGACCGGATCGCGGCCATGCGCGGCATTGTCATGTCCTCACTGACCGAGCCCGCCCTGGACGCCCTGTCCATCGTCACGCCGGTCGTCAACCGGCTCCCCTCGGCCGTGGGCGCGACGGTGGTCGAGTTCGCCGCCAACACCGACCTGTCCGCCTCGAATGTCCCCGGGCTGACCGAGGACGCCTACATGGCCGGGGCGCGGATCGAGCGGATCTTCCCGTTCGGACCCTTGCCCGGGGTGGCGGTCATGGCCGCGATGGTCACCCATGTCGGCACCTGCTGCATCGGGCTCAATATCGACGGGTCAGGGGTCAAGGACGTCCCGGTGCTCGCCGAGTGCTTCGAGGCCGGGCTGGCCGAGGTGCTCGCGCTGGGTCGTCCGCGCTCTTGATCGGTCGGCGACTGCGGCAGCCCACCGCAGCAGCGCTGCGCGCGGCCTTGCTGGGCGTGGGGCGTCAGCGTCCGCTGGCGTCCAGTCCCGGGTCGAGGGCGCCTGCCGCAGGGAGCAACCGGGTACGGATCGCCTCCTCGCGCACCAGGCGCTGATGGTCGCGGTTGCGTCGCTCGGCGACCAAGGCCGCGAGGATCGTCTCGGCGTGGACTCCGGCCGGAGGCGCTGGGGCGACATACGGGAGCATCTCGCTGAGGAGGCGGGCACCGACGGTGAGCCGGGCCTGTGGGGTGAGCTCGGCGCGGCCGGCCAGGAAGGTCCGGACGCCGGCCTGCAGCCCCTCCGGCGCCGTGCCGAGGTCCGCGGCCGCGGCCCAGGCGGCGAGCTCGGGCGGCATAGCGACCGGCGGCGGGATCCGGACCGCCACCCGCTCCCGGATGACATAGGTGCCGGCCGCGATATCGCCGAGCCGTTTGCTCCGGACGGTGACCAGTGAGCAGATGAGCGCGGGGATGCCCTGGAAGAGATAGATCTCGACGACGCCGACGAGGCCGCGGGCCATCGCGTGACGGAAGGTGATCGGGCCCGCATCGTCGCGGACAGTGCGCAGGCCGACGAGCTTCTTGCCCAGGGTCCGCCCGCGGGTGAGGGTCTCGCTGGTGACCGGTATGCCGATGAGGACGAGGACGCCGACCAGCACGCCGACTGCGCTGAGCAGCGCGCCGTCCGTTCCCGCACCGATTCGGCTCAGGCCCGCGGTCCAGACCGCCCAGAGGAGCAAGAGAGCGATGGCGCCGACGAGCAGGTCGACCAGGCCCGAGCCGACCCGGGAGCCGATCGAGGCAGGGGGCAGCTCGAGGGCGACGGCTTCGCCGGTGACGAGGTCGTCGGTGTGGACCCAGGTGGCGTCGTTGGTGGGGCCGGTGGCCGCACCGGTGGCCGCACTAGTGGACGCACTGGTGGCCGCCCCCGGCTCCGACCCCTTGTCCGCCATACCGGAAGGGTAGTCGGTTAGGTTGAGCAGGTGGATGTCGACGCATATGTCGCCGCGCACCGCCACCAGTGGGAGCGGCTCGAGACGCTCAACGGGCAGCGGCGCCTCAGCGGTGCCGAGTCGGATGAGATCCTCGACCTGTACCAGCGGGTGTCCACCCATCTGTCCCGGCTGCGCTCCAGCGCGCCGGACCCCTCCCTGGTGGCCCACCTGTCGGTGCTCCTGGCCAGGGCTCGAACCCGGACGGTCGGGAGCCGGACGTCGTCCTGGCGCGACGTCATCGCCTTCTTCACGGCGAGCTTCCCGGCGATGCTCTACCGGTCGAGGTGGTGGTGGCTCGGGACGATGGCGGTCAATCTCGGTGCGGCATACGTGATGACCTGGTGGTTCCTGCGCAACCCGGCCGTGGAGTCGACCCTGCTGACGCCGGAGGAGGTCGACCAGCTGGTCAACTCGGACTTCGCCGGGTACTACTCCGAGCACGCGGCGACCAGCTTCGCCGCCTCGGTGTGGACGAACAACGCCCTGGTGGCGGCGCTGTGTATCGCCTTCGGGGTGCTCGCCTTTCCGGTGCTCTCGGTGTTGTACTCGAACATCCTCAACCTCGCGATCATCGCGTCGATCATGATCCGGCACGGGCGGGCGGACGTCTTTTTCGGGCTGATCCTGCCGCACGGCATGCTCGAGCTGACGGCGGTCTTCGTCGCCGCGGGGGTGGGGCTGCGGGTCTTCTGGGCGTGGATCGAGCCGGGCAACCGGTCTCGACCGCAGGCGGTGGCCGTGGCCTTCCGGTCCTCGGTGGTCGTGGCGCTCGGGCTGGTGGTCGTGCTGCTCGTGAGCGGGGCGATCGAGGCATTCGTCACGCCCTCGCCGCTGCCGACCTGGGCCCGTGTCGGCGTCGGGGCGCTCGCCGAGGTGGTCTTCTTCGCGTACGTCTTCGTCGTGGGTCGGCGCGCTGCGCTCGCGGGGGTGACCGGCGACCTCAGCGAGGCCGAGCGTGGCGACGACCTCCCGACAACGTCAACCCCCGCCTGACCCCCCTGTGGATAACCCGCAAAGACACACCTTTAGAAGCGTTCTAAAGGTGTGTCTTTGCGGGGGCGGGGGAGGTTATCCACAGAGTTGAGTGGTGTGGGGCTAGAGGAGGCCCCGGCTCTTGAGCATGAGGTAGTGGTCCGCGAGCGCCGGCGGGAGCTGCTCGGGGGGCGCGTCGACCACGGTCACGCCGAGGCGGCCCAGGGCCTCGACAACTCTGTCCTTGCTCGCCTGGGAGCGCTCGGCCGCTGCCGCGTCGTAGACCTCCCGGGTGGTCGACCGCGTCGCCGCCATGGCCGCGACGGTCGGATCCGCCACGGAGGCGATGACCACCCGGTGGTGTCGGGTCAGGGCCGCCAGCGTGGGCAGCAAGGTCTCCTCGACGACCACCGGCTCGACCGTCGTCAGCAGGACGACCAGCGCCCGCCGCCTGGTCACCTGGGCGACTCCGGCGGCCAGCCGGGTCCAGTCCGCCTCGACGAGGGTGGGCTCGAGCGGGGCCATCGCCGTGACCAGCTCGGCGAGCAGCCGGGTCCGGTCCACGCCGCTCACCCGGGCCCGGACCCGCCGGTCGCCAGTGATGAGGTCGACCCGGTCGCCGGCCCGGGAGGCGAGGGCCGCGAGCAGCAGGGCCGCATCCATCGACGCGTCGAGCCTGGGCATGTCGAGAACGCGGCCCGCCGAGAGCCGCGAGGTGTCGAGGACCAGCACCACCCGGCGGTCCCGTTCTGGCTGCCAGGTGCGCACCACCGGCGCGCGCCGCCGAGCCGTCGCCCGCCAGTCGATCGACCGGACGTCGTCACCGTCGACATAGTCGCGCAGCGAGTCGAACTCGGTCCCGGCGCCCCTGATCCGGACCGCGCTGCGGCCGTCGATCTGGCGCAGCACCGCCAGCCGCGACGGCAGGTGCTTGCGCGAGTGGAAGGGCGGCAGCGCCCGCACCACCCCGGGCACCGGGACCGACCGCTGCCGCGCCGCGACCCCCAGCGGCCCGAACGCGCGCAGGGTGACATGGTCGGCCGGCCGGTCACCCCGCCGCACCGGTCGCAGCCCCGTCGTCAGTGCCCGCCGCTCACCCACCGGCACATCGACGGTATGCCGCTCCCCGCTCGACCCCGCCGAGGGCAGCCAGGCGTCGCGGACCACCCCACGCAGGTGCCGCCTCGAGCCGTTGGTCACGTACAGGGTCGTCGACGCCGTCTCCCCCAGCCGCACCTGGCTGCTCGGCCCCCGCGCAAAGGACACCCCCCGTGGGTCGGCGCTCAGCAGCATGTCGACGCCCGCGACGACGACGCATAGCCCCACCCACGCCCAGGCGGTCGCAGCCGAGGGCGCCGCGAGCACGGCGAACACCCCGGCCAGGACCAGCACGGGGAACCGACGGCTGAGCGCCATACCGACCTACCGCGGAACCGGCACCGAGGCGACCGCCGCGGCCAGGACCGACCCGGTCGACACACCCTCCATCTCCGCCTCCGGCCGCAGACCGAGGCGGTGCGCGAGCGTCGCGTGGGCGAGCGCCTTGACGTCGTCCGGCGTGACGAAGCCGCGGCCGTTGAGCCAGGCCCACGCCCGCGCCGTCGCCATCAGCGCCGTCGCACCACGCGGTGAGACTCCCAGCGTCAGCGAAGGTGACACGCGGGTCGCCCGGGCGATGTCGACGATGTATGACGCCACCTCCTCCGACACCGCGACGCCCTTCACCGCCGCGGTCCCGGCGGCCAGGTCGGCAGCCGACGCCACCGGCCGGACCCCAGCGGCGGCGAGGTCACGGGGGTCGAAACCGGACGCGTGCCGGCGGACGACCGCGATCTCGTGGTCGCGGGGCGGCACGTCGAGGACCGCCTTGACGAGGAAGCGGTCGAGCTGGGCCTCGGGCAGCGGGTAGGTGCCCTCGTACTCCACCGGGTTCTGGGTTGCCGCAACGAGAAAGGGGATCGGAAGGGGCCGCGGACGCCGGTCGACCGAGACCTGTCGCTCTTCCATCGCCTCGAGCAGAGCGGACTGGGTCTTCGGCGGGGTGCGGTTGATCTCGTCGGCGAGGAGCAGGTTGGTGAAGACCGGCCCCTCGCGGAAGGTGAACTGGGAGGCTCCGGCGTCGAAGATGAGCGATCCGGTGATATCGCCCGGCATGAGGTCGGGGGTGAACTGGACCCGGGTGGTCTCGACGTCCAGCGCGGCGGCCAGGGCCCGGACGAGCAAGGTCTTGGCTACGCCGGGAACGCCTTCGAGGAGGATGTGGCCCTTGGCCAGCAAGGCGATGAGCAGGCCGGAGACGGCCGCATCCTGCCCGACGACGACCTTCGCCACCTCAAGGCGGACCGCGTGCAGAGCGGCCCGGGCACGCTCAGCGGCCTCGGGACCGACACCAGATCCGGCGCCAGATCCGGGACGAGGACCGGCGCCAGGACCGGGGCCGTCGGTCGGTGGGAACGCGGTGGTCGTCATGACGGGCCTTCCGGTCGGGGCGGGGAGGAGAGGAGGTCCTCGAGGGCGGTCAGGTCTCGGGCCAGTGCGCCGAGGGCGGCCTCGTCGGCCGGGAGCGGGCCGGTGAGCACAGCAGCGACGGCGGTCTGCGAACGCCCGGTCACCGCGGCCAGCCGCTCGGCGACGACATCCGCAGGCGCGTGAGAGGGCAGGCCGAGCCGGCGACGGAGCCGGGCCAACGTGGCAGAGCGCAGGATCGCGCCGGCCCGCCGGGTGTCCC